>Ga0209640_10000100_pt1 | contig 54143 bp, 49 predicted proteins | sample RifCSP10_1_FD_184018 | JGI IMG/M metagenome (GOLD analysis project Ga0209640, IMG submission 184018) | Soil microbial communities from Rifle, Colorado - Rifle CSP2_sed 10_1 (SPAdes) (version 2) | ecosystem: Environmental > Terrestrial > Deep subsurface > Rock core/Sediment | place: Rifle...
CTTCTTGGCGAGCGCCGCCTCAGCTTCCTCCCGCGCTTCCCTGGTCCGCGGGGGCCAGGTGTCCCAGGACAGCGCGGCGCGTGGGCCACAGCCGGTTCCGGTTCGACGGCCCTTCCAGCACCAGCGCCACGAAGATCTGCCCTGCCGCGGCTGTCACGGAGCTGGCGCAACCCATCGCACGACTCGAGTGCGCGCGCCGGCGGACTGCGCCGCGTGTCACCACGACCCGGCGCGCGGATTGTCGTGCACGAAGTGTCACGGCGTGGACGCCATCCCGGCGGAACGGACGGTCCGGCTGACGCTGGACCTTCAGGTGACCGAGGGCGCGCGCACGCGCGACGTCACGTTCAGGCACGATGTCCACGTCGCCACGAGCGCGGGCCTCGCCTGTAAGGACTGCCATGGCACCGCGGTCACGCTGCAACGGAACCGCGAATGCGCTTCCTGTCACTCGTCGCACCATGCCGGCAAGGCGGAATGTGCCAACTGCCATGCGCCGCCGCGGCGGGGCGCGCATGACGCGTCCGTTCATCTCACCTGCGCAGGGAGCCAGTGCCACGCGACCGACAAGGCGCCGAGTCCGACGCTCTCACGCACAACCTGCCTGTTCTGTCACGCGGATCGCCGAGACCACGAGCCGGAGGGTTCGTGCGCGTTGTGCCACAAGATACCGGGCGCGAAGGGTCCGGCTGGTAGCGGCTCGGGAGGCCGTCCATGAGCCGCCGCAATTGGTGGTTCAGGGTTGCGCTCCTTACAGCGCTGCTGCCGGCATCGCAGGGTGTGTCGCAGACGGTGCTGGCGTCGGGATCGACGAGCGTGCGCTACATCGAGCTGCGCCCATTCGTGCGTGACAGCGTGCCGGCGGGTGCCACGGCGGGCGACGGGCTACTGCGCCAGCTGCCGGACGGGCGCGTGGTCCGCTGCCTTCCCGGTGAGGCCTGGTGTCGCGACGTGCGCCCCGGGGAGCCGGTCTCGACCCTGCCCGTCATCCACGACCTGAACCTGAGCGCGTTCGGGTTCGGTCGCGGCCTGCGCTTCTATTCACACCTGAGGGGCCGGTCGGCGTTAGGCGCCGACCGCGGCCTCTGGCCGCAGGAGGAGGATCACTTCGAGGTCATGGCGCTCTACGGGGAGATCGAGCGTGACAAGGTCCGGATCCGCGCCGGACGGCAATGGAAGGTTTCGGGCCTCGGCTACTACAATTTCGACGGACTGGCTATCGCGCTGCGCCCCAGCCCGACGACGTGGATCGAGGCGTACGGAGGGCGATCCCTCGTGCGCGGCCTGAACGAGGCTCGCACGGGTGGGGCGCTCGAATCCATCGAGGACCTTTCACTCGCGAACGCCGGCGTCCTGTTCGGTCTCCATGTCCGGTACCGCCCTGCCCCGCGGCTCGCACTGAGCGCCGCGTATCAGGTCGATGTGCGCGGCGATCGCACTGGGGCGTACTCCGAACTCGCTATCGCGGACGGCATGCTGCGGATCGGACGCGGGTCCGTGGAGAGCTCCGTCGAACTGGACCTCGCCGGCCAGGCGCTCAACCAGGCGCGGGTGACCGTGCGCTCGGCGCCCATCGGACGCACGACCGTCTTCGCGGAAGCGCGCCGATACCATCCGTACTTCGAGCTCTGGACCATCTGGGGCGCCTTCTCGCCGGTGGGATTCGACGAAGGAAAAAGCGGCGTCACGTGGACCAGTCCTGACGCGCGCGTGTCAGGCCGGATCGAGGCGTCCTGGCGTCGTTACGGTGACGCCGCGACCGACGCGCCTGACGACTACCGCACCACCGGGTGGGGCGCGGGCGCAGGTGCAACGTGGACGCCTCGCCCCCCTTGGACCGTGGACGCCTATTACCGGCTGGAATCCGGCTTCGGCGCCTCACGCTGGGAGGGGCAGGCCGGGATCCGGCGGGCATTCGCGGGTTCGGGATCGCTGGCGCTGCAGGGTGTCGCGTTTCAGCGCCTGTACGAGTTCCGCCTCGACAAAGGCACGGTGGCCGGCTTCGGCGGCGAGGGATCCCTCCCGATCGGAGAGCGTGCCCGAGTGTTCGCGTCGGCGATGATCTATCGACAGCATGGCGGCGGTCCATCCGCCATCGACTGGAATCAAAGGCGGGCAAGCCTGCGGTTCGAATGGGCGCTGGGGAACGAGCCAGTCTCCTCGCCCCCGGGAGCGGCACGATGAGACGGCGTCGCGTCATGCTGCTGGCGGGGATTCTCCTCCTCATGACGACGGCCGGACTCGTCGCCGCATCGCAGGGCCCGCAGATCTTCCCGCACGAAAAGCACGCCAACGTTTTTCCTGTCTGCGAGGGTTGCCATGCCGGCATCCTCACTGGATCCGCCGAAGAAGTCTTTCCGCGGAACGAGGACTGCGTGCGTTGCCATGACGGCGTTCGCGTCAGGCAGGTGGACTGGCGCCCTCCGACGAGACGACTCTCGATCCTCCGCTTCTCTCATCAGGAGCACCGCGTCGACATCACGCGCGCCGGCGACTCAGCAACTTGCCTGACGTGTCACGCGGCGAGCGATCCTCCCCGCCACATGGTGGTGGCCGGACCAAACCCGAATCTGTGTGTGCAGTGCCACGCACATCGAAACGAAGCACACATCACGCCAACCGCGGCGTGTCGCACCTGCCACGTACCCATAGCGGATGCGCCCGGGATTTCAGTAGAGCGCATTTCACGCTTCCCGAAGCCCGCCTGGCACGACAAGGAGGACTTCGCCTCGACGCATGGCAAGGTGGCGGATGTCCAGGCGGCGTCGTGTGCCATCTGTCACGCTCGTGAGAGCTGCGAGCGGTGTCATGCGAACGCTGATCGTGTGTCGCTGATCGCGGGACTGTCGCGTGACCGGCGTATCGCGTCGCTCGAAAGCGGCCACGCCGCTCGATACGACGCGCCGAACTCGCATCGGGGAGAGGATTGGCGCGAGGCACACGGCACGACGGCGCGACAGTCACCGGAGTCGTGCGCGAACTGCCACACACAGCCGAGCTGTGACAAGTGCCATGCCGGAGGAAGCGGCACGTCACGGATCGCCATACTCACGCTTCCCGGGCCAGGCGTGAGAGCGGGACTCGGCGTCAGCGCGTCGCGCGTTACGCGAGCTGTTCATCCAGCCAACTTCTCGACGCGGCACGGCACCCTGGCCGCCAGCGGCGGCATGAATTGCGCGCAGTGCCACGCCGAGAAGGTCTGCGCTGATTGCCACGCCGCGCCCGAGTCGCGGCGGTTCCACAGTGGCAATTTCGTGGAGCGGCATGCGGTGGACGTTTTCACGAACGCCGCGGATTGCCAGACCTGCCACAACACACAGCGCTTCTGCCTGGATTGCCACCGGCGCACCGGCATCGCGGCGGGCGCGCAGATGAACGCAGCGTTTCATGACGGCAAGGCGACCTGGATCCTTTCCCATGGACAGGCCGCGCGAACCGGCATGGAGTCGTGCGCCTCATGCCACCGTCAGAACGACTGCGTCCGGTGTCACTCAGCCACTGGAGGGTGGGGCGTGAATCCGCATCGGGCCGGGTTCCAGGCGAGCGCACTCGCTGAGAGAAACAGCGCGTCGTGCCGCTGGTGTCATATCGCAATTCCTGGCGGGAGGAACTGACATGGCCAGTCGGAATCCTCGCCGCCTCGTCGCATCCGTCGATCGACGCGACTTCCTGAAAGTCGCCGCGGTCGCCTCGGCGGCGGCGGCCATGTCGCATCCCCTTCGTGCAGACGACGGTCAGACGGGGGACGGCGAATGGAAGCGGACGCCATGCCGGATGTGCGGCGTCGGATGCGGGTTGCTGGTTCGCATTCAGGGCGGCCGGGCCGTGGCGGTCAAGGGCGATCCCGAGTCACCCGTGAGCGGCGGGCTGGCCTGCGTGAAGGGCTACTACTCGGTGCAGGCGCTGTATGGCCGCGACCGCCTGACGCGGGCGCTCGTGAGGAAGAACGGCGCGCTGGTGCCGGTACCTGTCTCCGAGGCGCTCGACGTGGTCGCGGAGCGCATTCGCGATACGATCGCTCGCTATGGACCGGACAGCGCGGCGCTGTACGGATCCGCCCAGTGGACCGCCGCCGATGCATTTGTCGGGGCTCGCCTGTTCCGAGGTGCGTTAGGCAGCCGAAGCGTGGACACCAGCGCCCGCCTCTATACGGCCAGCGCGGACGCGGGATACCTCGGCACCTTCGGCCGGCCCGGCGCACCGGGCAGCTACGAGGACATCGATCATGCCGACGTCTTCGTGCTCTGGAACGTGAACCTGGCCGAGTCGGATCCCGTGCTGTTCTCGCGCATGCTCGAGCGCCGGCGCACGAATCCGGCCGTGCGGATCATCGACCTGGCCACTCGCACCACGCGCACGAGTTACGCCGCGGACCGCGCCCTTCTCATGGCTCCGTATTCGGAACTGGCCATTGCCAACGCGATCTGCCAGGAGATCATCGCACGCGGCCTGGCGAAGCGGAGCTTCATCGACCGCCACGTCGCCTTCAAGCGCGGCCGCACCGGAATTGGCAACGGGATGACCGACGACGTCCTGCTGCCTGATGAAGGCAGCGATGCGAAGTGGGAGGACTATGTCCGCTTCCTTGGCGACCACACGCCGGAACGTGCGCAGCAGGTCTCCGGCCTCGTGGCTGAAGAGATCCGATGGCTTGCGACGCTGTACGCGGATAGCGCGCGCACCGTGGTGTCGGCCTGGGGCGCCGCGGTGAACCAGCAGGGCCGCGGGACCTGGGTGAACAACGTCCTGCACAACATCCACCTCCTGGTCGGCAAGGTGGCGACTCCGGGCAACGCGGCGATCTCGCTTACCGGCCAGCCAGGCGGCGCGGCGCTGGTCGCCGACGAGCTGGGGCACCGCGCGCAGGCGCAGGACGCGGAAGGGCGCGCGCGATCTGCTCGCGTGCTGGGCACGAGTCCGGAGAAGGTCGATGCTCGCGCCGCACGGCCGGCGCTGTCGATCTTCCGCGCGCTCGATCGGGGCGACGTGCGGTTCATCTGGATCCAGGCGACCAACCCGATGGTGAGCCTTCCGCATGCTTCGAGGTTCCGCGCAGCAGCTCGCCGCGAAGGGCGCTTCGTGGTGGTGTCGGAGGCGTACCCAACGCCGACGACGGACGTGGCGGACGTGGTGCTGCCCGCCGCGATGTGGATCGAGCGGGACGGCGACTTCGTCAACACGGAACGCCGCATCCAGCACTTCGGTCAACTGGTGCGGCCTCCGGGCGACTGCATGAGCGACGCGCGCCAGATGGTCGAGGTCGCGCGACGACTGGGGCACGCGTCGTTGTTCCCATGGGATCCGTCCCGCGCCGGCGATCAGATATGGGATGAGTTCGGACGGATCCACAATCAGCCGTCCGACGCGATACCGTCGCAGGAAGCGCTGCGGACGGATCCCGGCGTGCAATGGCCGGCGCCTGGCGGTGTGGAAACACGCTGGCGGTACAACGCCGCGTACGATCCGGCGGCAGCGAGCGCAAACGGCGGCATCGACTTCTATGGACACGAAGACCACCGCGCGTGGATCTGGCTGCGCCCCTATGAGCCTCCGGTGGAGTCACCGGACCGCGAGTTCCCTTTCTGGTTCAGCTCCGGCAGCGTCGTCGAGCACTGGGGGACCGGTTCGATGACGCGTCGCATACCGTCGCTTCACCGCGCGGTGCCCCATTCGTACGTCGAGATCAACCGCGCCGACGCGCGCGCGCTGGGGGTTCGCGATGGCGATACGGTCCGCCTGACGAGTCGGCGAGGATCGGTCGAACTGGAGGCACGGATTGACTATCGCGGGCAGCCGCCCCGGGGTCGCCTGTTTGCCCCGGCGTTCGACGAGGGCGTGGCGGTAAATCTGTTGACCCTGGACTCCTGTTGCCCGATCTCGGGTCAACCGGACTACGGCGCGTGCGCCCTTCGCGTGGAACGCGTGAGGGGGTCGTCATGAGTCGCCTGGATCCTCCCCGCCCCCCGGTTACGCAGCGACTCGTGCTCATCGTGACGGCGATGGCCGCGATGGGCGTGGTGTTGCTCGCGATTCAGCACACGTCGACGAAGCGAGCCGCCACCGCGGCGCGTGTGCCGGAGGCGATCGACGTCGAAGCTGGCGATCCGATCGCTTCGGAAGCGATGGTCTTTCGCACGCGCCCGGGCATGCTCGCTGTGGAACCTGACTCGCGCCGGCGCCCGGATGCTCACCCTCGCACGTTCGCCACCTTCCGGCTGCTGCGTTCCTATCCCGGCGCGCCACCACGGGTCCCGCATGGACTGACCGCGACCGAGTTTCGCACGAACCGCTGCAACACCTGCCACGAGCGTGGTGGGTTCTCCCAGCGGTTCGGGGCATACGCCCCCGTGAATCCGCATCCGGAGTGGTCGGAGTGCCTGCAGTGCCACGCGACGAACGACCTTCTGGTAGGACTTCCCTTCCCTCAGGCCAGCCCGGACGACGCGTGCCGGCAATGTCATTCGGGCGGGCCTGCCCGCTTCGAAGAAGTCGGGCTCGACTGGCGGCCGGCCGCCTGGCCCAAGGTTGGCATTCGAGTGCCTGGCGGAGTTCCAGCGATCCCGCACGACCTTCAGACGCGAGGGAACTGCCTGTCCTGCCACATGGGTCCAGGTTCCGTGGCGGAGATTCGCACGACGCATCCCGAGTGGTCCAACTGTCGCCAGTGTCACGTTGCCGCTGGAGACCGCGATGGCGAGTTCGTCCGTCCGAGCGGCCAGGTCGCCGGAGCAGTCCCATGATCCGCCGTCATGCGAACACAGCGGCGTTAGGCATGGGGGTGTTGCTGGCCGTGGCTGCCTGCACCGGGGAGCGGTCGGGCGAGGTGCGGGCGCTGCCCGAACTGCATGACTCGACCGCTTCCGCGATCGACTCGGTAACCGCAGGGCGCCGCGACACCACGTCCGTACCGGACACGACTGACCGCATCCAGCCAGGCCAGCTGCGAACCGTTGCGACCGCGCCCGTCATGAACTGGACCGGGCCGGGTGGAAAGCCGTTCGAGGTGCAGATTCGCACCGAGGATCCGGCGACGGCCAACGCACGCCGTTTCGGAACAATCACGCTGCGGAATTCGGCTCGGGTTCGCTCGCCCGACCTCGGCCAGTATCCGTGCACGTCCTGTCATCTCGGGCGCGGCACGGTTCTTCGCGACCAGCGCATCAAGGACGCCCACCAGAACATCAAGCCGAGTCATCCGGCGCAGACCGGCGCGACGTGCGCGACATGTCATGCGCCGGACAATGTCGAACTGCTGGCGCTGAAGAACGGTGAGCGCGCGACTCTCGATCATGCCTACCGCGTCTGCGCTCAATGCCACTTCAGCCAGGCCGAGGCGTGGGCAGGTGGCGCCCATGGCAAGCGCCTCGATGGCTGGCAGGGCCGGCGCGTCGTCATGGGATGCGCCGATTGCCATGACCCGCACCGCCCCACCCTCGAGAAGCGAATTCCCTTCCGTGCTCCTGTGCTCAAACGTCCGCCGTTTCGCCGCCCATGAACCCGGACCTCTCCAACGGACCCGTTGAGCGTGAGGACGGCACCGTCCTCCAGAAGCGCGTCGATCGACGGCGCGCACTGGGGATCCTGCTGGGCGGCGCAGCGGTTGGTGCGCAAGCGCTCAGCGCGTGCAGTCCGGTAGCACCAGTAACGGACGAGGAGCGGGAGGCCAAGCTCCTGCAGTGGCAGGAGTATATCAAGAAGAACTACCGCTTCATGACGGACGAGGAGCGGGCCGACACGATCACGCGGCTCGAGCGCCTGGCGAAGGTCAAGCACAACATCGACGTGCGTATCCAGGCCACGCCTGCGCAGCCGGGCGTGATGTTCGGCTACGCGTTCAACATCTCCAAGTGCAAGGGTTACCGCGCCTGTGTGGAGGCCTGCATCAACGAGAACAACCTCGATCGCCGGGCCGGCACCCAGTACATCCGCATCTTCGAGATGGAGGGTGAAGAGGTCAACTTCGACGAAGCCGACGCCACCTTCCAGCACGAAGTCCCGGCCGAAGGTCATTTCTACATGGGGACGCAGTGTTTCCAGTGCGCCGACCCGCCGTGCGTGAAGGTCTGTCCCGTCGGTGCGACCTGGCAGGAACCCGACGGCATCACGGTCATCGATTACGACTGGTGCATCGGCTGTCGCTACTGCATGGCCGCCTGCCCCTACTGGGCGCGTCGCTTCAACTGGACCACGCCCGAGGTGCCCGCGGCGGACGTGAACCCGAACCAGCACTACCTGGGCAATCGGGCACGCAAGAAAGGCGTGGTGGAGAAGTGCACGTTCTGCATCCATCGCACGCGGCAGGGCCGGCTCCCGGCCTGCGCTGAGGCCTGTCCCACGGGCGCGCGTGTCTTCGGCAACCTCCTCGATCCGAAATCGGAGATTCGCTGGGTGCTCGAGCACAAACGGATCTTCCGGCTCAAGGAAGACCTGAAGACCGAACCGCGTTTCTGGTACTTCACCGACTGAGGCGACTGTGCACCTGAAAGCCTTCGCGCTCAGCGCCCTCGATTCCGCCACCAACGGTGGCCGACGCTACCACGTGTGGATGGGAAGCCTGACGCTGGTGATCCTGGTGGGTGCGTTCGCCTACTACATCCAGCTGCGTGACGGCCTGGCCGTGACCGGAATGAACGACCACGTGAGCTGGGGCCTCTACATCTCGAACTTCACGTTCCTGGTCGGCATGGCGGCCGCGGCGATGATGCTCGTGCTGCCGGCCTATGTCCTGCACGACGTCGACTTCAGCCGGGCCGTGCTCATGGCGGAGGCCGTCGCCGTCGCGGCGCTGGTGATGGTCCTGACGTTCGTTGTCGTCGACATCGGCAACCCGCTGGCCGCGTGGCACCTGACGCCGGGCATCGGCTACCTGAACTGGCCGCGTTCGCTCCTGGCATGGGACGTGATCGTGCTGAACGGGTACCTGGTGCTGAACCTCGCCATCCCGTTCTACATCCTGTACAGCCGCTACACGGGTCGCGCGCCTGACAAGCGCAAGTACCTGCCGTGGATGTACATGGCCGTGATGTGGGCGGTGAGCATACACATGGTGACGGCGTTCCTGCTCGCCGGGCTGCCGGCACGGCCGTTCTGGAACACGGCGCTGCTCGGCCCGCGCTTCCTGGCGTCGGCGTTCACCGCCGGGCCGGCGTTCGTGATCCTGCTCCTCTGGTTCATCAAGCGCGAGACGCACTACGACATCAGCGAGGGAGCGTTCTCCAAGCTGGCGCTGATCACGACCGTTGCCGCGCAGATCAATCTCGTGATGCTGATCTCGGAGCTGTTCTACAAGTTCTATTCGCCGACGCACCACGGCATCAATGCCCGCTACCTCTTCTTCGGGCTCGGCGAGCACCGGGCGCTCGTTCCGTGGATCTGGGGCGCGATCGCGCTCAACGTCGTGGCCACCGTCGGACTCATGATCCACCCGGTGAGGCGCAACATGCGCCTGCTGATGCCCGCCTGCGCCATACTCTTCGTGGCGATCTGGGTCGAGAAGGGATTTGGCCTCGTCATTCCCGGGTTCATCCCCTCACCGTTAGGCGAGATCGTCGAGTACACCCCGACGCTGGTCGAGGTCGGGGTGACCGCCGGCGTGTGGGCGCTGGGGTTCTTCGTCCTGACCATCCTGGTGCGGGTTGCCCTGCCCATCGAGATGGGGTCCGTCCGCAGTCCGCACATCGGGGAGGAAGGCACACCCGTGATTCGCCCACGTTCAACCGAGGGTCGGTTCGCGGACCGACGCCCCGTTCGCACACGCTGACACAGGCCGGCGTGCTGCCGGCAGCATTCCCCTGGAGGAACACCTTATGGCCAGACACTCTCCGACCGACACGCGATACTCCTTCGCGGCGCTCGTTGCGGGACTAATCATCGGCACCGTGGTGGCGGCCGGCCTCGTCCTGGCCGGCGTGCCGATCCCGGCCGGCCTCGGGCTGGGCGCGGCCATCGGCATCTTCGTCGCCGCCTCGGTGAAGTACACGGACCAATGGGAGAAGGCCGTGCTGATGCGGCTGGGCCGCTACCGCGGCCTCCGTGGGCCCGGGTACTTCGCCGTGGTGCCGATCATCGACCGCGTGAGCTATCACATCGACCAGCGCATCCGGACGACGGCGTTCGGCGCCGAGTCGTGCCTGACGCGAGACACCGTTCCGGTGAACGTGGACGCCATCGCTTTCTGGATCGTGCGGGACGCCGAGCGTGCCGCGCTGGAGGTGCAGGACTACGATGAGGCGGTCATCCTGTCGGCGCAGACGGCGTTGCGAGACGCGATCGGCAAGCACGACCTGGCGGAACTGATCCAGTCGCGGGTGGAACTCGGGCACGGCCTGAAGGTCGCGCTGGAGCAGAAGATGATGAACTGGGGAATCCAGGTGCAGTCCGTCGAGATCCGCGACGTGATCATCCCGCCGGCGCTCGAGGACGCGATGTCGCGTCAGGCGCAGGCCGAGCGGGAGCGGCAGGCGCGCATCATCCTTGGCACGGCCGAGACCGAGATCGCCCACAAGTTCGTCGAGGCCGCGAACGCCTATAAAGATCACCCAGCCGCGATGAACCTGCGGGCGATGAACATGCTGTACGAGAGCATCGTCAAGCGCGGATCGCTCATGGTCGTGCCGTCGGGCCTGGCCGATTCGTTGAACGTTCCTTCGATGATGGGCTTGTTAGGCGGCGCCGGGCACGTGCCGCGTAGTGGCGGCGAAGCCCCGGCGATCGCCGGCGCGGAGCCGGCCAGGGAGTCCGCGCCTGCGGCGGGTGGACCGCCGCGACTCGAGAAGACGAGGATCTAGCGTCGATGGGTGCTGATGCAGCGGTCGAGCCACCCCGGAACGCCAACGACGGTACCGTGCTGCAGAAGCCGACCGACCGCCGCGAAGCGTTGCGTCTGCTGCTCGGAGGACTGACCGCCGGCGCGGCCGCGGCAAGCGCGTGTTCACCTCTCAACGCAGCCTCGCCCGAGGAGCGGGAGCTGAAGATCCTCGAATGGGAGCAGTTCTCGCAGAAGCATTACCGTCGCATGACGCCCTCGGAGCGAGCCGAGACCATCCAGAGGCTCGAGCGACTGGCCAAGCTCCATCACGACCAGGACGTCACCATCAGAACCACGGATGCGATACCGGGAGTCCTTTTCGGTTACGCCTTCAACATCTCGAAGTGCAAAGGGTACCGGCGCTGCGTCGAGGCCTGCATCAACGAGAACAACCTCGATCGCAAGGCGGGGACGCAGTACATCCGCATCTTCGAGAAGGATAACGGCGTCGTCGATCTCACCGGCGCCGACGCGACGTACCAGCACGAGGTGCCCGCGGACGGCCACTTCTACCTGGGGACGCAGTGTTTCCAGTGCGCCAACCCGCCCTGTGTCCCGGTGTGTCCGGTGGGCGCTACCTGGCAGGAGCCCGATGGCATCGTCGTGATCGACTACAACTGGTGCGTCGGTTGCCGGGCCTGCATGGCCGCCTGTCCGTACTGGGCGCGCCGCTTCAACTGGGACGTGCCCGAAGTACCTAACGATGAGGTGAACCCCAACCAGCATTACCTCGGGAATCGGGCCCGGAAGCAGGGCTGCGTCGAGAAATGCACGTTCTGCATCCATCGAACCCGGCAAGGCCTGCTGCCGGCGTGCGCCGAAGCCTGCCCGACCGGCGCGCGGATCTTCGGCAACCTGCTGGATCCCGATTCCGAGATCCGATGGGTCCTGGCGAACAAGCAGGTGTTCCGTCTCAAGGAAGAACTCGCGACGGAGCCCCGCTTCTGGTACTTCATCGACTGAGGCGACCGTGCACCTCAAGGCGTTCCTGCTGACCGCGCTCGACTCGGCGACCTCCGGAGGCCGGCGCTACCACCTGTGGATGGGGAGCCTCACGGTGATCATGCTGATCGGAGGCTTCGCCTACTACGTGCAGGCCACGCAGGGACTTACGGTGACCGGCATGAACGACCATGTGAGCTGGGGACTGTACATCTCCAACATGGCCTTCCTGGTGGGGGTCGCCGCGGCGGCGGTGATCCTCGTTATGCCCGCCTACGTGCTGCACGACGTCGACTTCAGCCGCGCGGTCCTGATCGCCGAGGGCGTCGCGGTGTCCGCCCTGGTCATGTGCCTCGGCTTCGTCACGGCCAACAGTCCGGGCTTTCCGTGGAAGTGGTGGCGCCTGACGCCAGTGATCGGACTGTTGAACTGGCCCAGCTCGATGCTGGCCTGGGACGTGATCGCGCTGAATGGCTACCTCGTCCTGAACCTGGTCATCCCGTTCTACATCCTCTACAGTCACTTCATCGGGCGGGAACCGGAGAAGAGGAAGTACGTGCCGTTCATCTACCTCTCAGTCGTTTGGGCAGTGAGCATCCACCTGATCACGGCGTTCCTCTTTGCCGCTCCCCCATCCCGTCCGCTGTGGAACTCGCCGCTGCTCGGACCACGCTTCCTGGCCTCCGCGTTCACCGCCGGGCCCGCGTTCATGATCCTGTTGCTCGGGTTCATCCGGTCGAACAGCAAATACCCGATTTCTGAATCGGCCGTGTCGAAGCTGGCTACTGCCACGACCGTCGCGGCGCAGATCAACCTGGTGATGCTCGTCTCCGACCTGGTCTTCGAGTTCTACTTCCCCACGCATCACAGCATCAGCGCCAAGTACCTCTTCTTCGGCATTGGCGAACACAACGCCCTCGTGCCGTGGATAAGGACCGCAATCGTCCTCAACGTTCTGGCGACCCTCGCGCTCATGATCCACCCGGTGCGCCGAAACGCGCGATTGCTGATGACGGCGTGCGCGACGCTCTTTCTCGCCATCTGGGTCGAGAAAGGAATCGGCCTGGTAATCCCGGGCTTCATTCCCTCACCCCTCGGCGAAATCGTGGAGTACACACCGACGTGGGTCGAAATCGCGGTGACCGCGGGTATCTGGGCTCTTGGCCTGTTCGTCCTGACCGTGCTGGTGCGCGTAGCCCTGCCGATCGAACTCGGGCAGGTGCGGAGTCCCTATCTGGAGTCCCCGTCGACCGAACGCGCCTTCCGGCCACGCCCCGAACGGCCACAGCAGCGGGAGTTCCGCCCCGTCCGCAAGCGGTAACCCCGCATCGTCGATCGGGTTTCTGGTCCTGAACGGGCGAGCAGGCCCCGGCTCCAGCGTCGGCCGGGTCACAGCAGAACGCGGGATGCGCCCGTAAGACGGTGGATTCCCGACCCCCCTGTCAGGTAGTTCGGCATAGCGATCAGGGGCATTGCCCGACACAAAACCCTTGATGGGCGCGGACTTGGCCACCACTATAGAGGGGGTTCGCCAGATCAACGGACCGCCAGACCGGGAGAATCAGTGATAAAGGGGTTCCTGTCCGCCGTCATCGCCGGTGGGGCGCTCGTCGTTATTCCGTCGGTTCGCACCCCGGATCCTGCTCCTTCGGCGGCCGACGCGGTGCTCAATCTGGCGCCCCCGGAATCGGTTCTTGTCGCGCGTCCTCACGCGCCCGGCAAGGCTCCTCGCAAAGGCAGCACGATCTCCACGAACACGCTCACGCAGGTTGTCCGTCAGACGTGCGCCGCCTCGTGTCACAGTGATCAGCGAAAACTCGGCAGCCTGACGCTCGAGCAGTTCGACGTTGCCGCAGTCACTGCCTCGCCGGCGAATTCCGAAGTCGCCGAGAAGATGATCACCAAGCTCCGCACGGGCATGATGCCTCCTCCCGGGCGTAAGCGTCCCGGCGGCGACACCCTGACCGTTCTTGCGACGACGCTCGAGTCCCTGATCGACAAGGCGGCGGTGCTGAAGCCGGAGCCCGGGGTACGGACGTTCCTGCGGCTCAACCAGGCCGAGTACGAGCGCTCGATCAAAGCCATCCTCGATCTGGACGTGAACGCGGGATCCTGGCTCCCGCTCGACACGAAGAGTGCGAACTTCGACAACATCGCCGACGTGCAGCTTCCTTCGGCCACGCTGCTCGACGCGTACCTCGATGCGGCAAGCGAGATCAGCCGGCTGGCGGTCGGTGATCCGAAGGCCAGTGTCGGTTCCCAGACCTACAAGCTCGCGCGTCTCGCGTCCCAGTGGGACCAGACCGAAGGCGCGCCGATCGGCACACGCGGCGGGGTCTCCGTCAGCCACACGTTCCCCGCCGATGGCGAGTACGTGTTCGCCGTTTCCCTGCACGCCATCCCGACCGGCCAGCTCTTCGGCTCCGATGCGCCGTTCGACGAGCGCATCGAGATCGCCGTCGACGGCGAACGCGTGGGCATGATCGACGTCGACCGGTGGATGTCGCAGGCCGATCCGAACAACATGGAGCTGAAGACCAAGCCGGTGCCGGTGCGCGCGGGAGCCCACCGCATTTCGGCGGCGTTCGTTCGCACGTTCGAGGGGCCGGTGAACGACAACATCGCCCAGATCGGCCACTCGATCGCCGACACGCAGATCGGGTCGGAACTCGGCATCACGAACGTCGCGCACCTGCGCGACATGACCGTGACCGGCCCGTACAACCCGACCGGTGTCTCCGAGACGGCGAGCCGGCGGAGGATCTTCACCTGCCGCCCGACGACGTCTGACGAGGAACGGCCCTGCGCCGAGCGGATCGTCTCCCACGTTGGCGGCGCCGCGTACCGCCGGCCCCTGCAGGCGAAGGACCTGAAGGGCCTGATGGCGTTCTACGACCAGGGCCGCGCTGACGGTGGCTTCGAACTCGGCGTCCGCATGTCCATCGAGGCCATCCTGGCCAGCCCCCACTTCATCTTCCGGATGGAAGAGCTGCCGGCCGGGGCGAAGCCGGGGCAGCGTTATGCGGTCAGTCCCACCGACCTGGCCTCACGGCTCTCATTCTTCCTCTGGGGCGCACCGCCTGACGAGTCGCTGATCACGGCCGCGCGCAACGGCACGCTCGCGGAGCCGGCCGTGCTCACCGCCCAGACCCGGCGCATGCTGGCCGATCCGCGGTCCGAAGCGCTGGCCACGCGTTTCGCGGCGCAGTGGCTGCGGTTGCAGGACATCGAGAAGGTGCATCCCGATGCGCTGCAGTTCCCCGATTTCCATCAGCAGCTTGGCGACGCGATGCGTCGCGAGACCGAGCTGTTTTTCCACAGCCTCGTTCGCGAGAACAAGAGCGTCCTCGATCTGTACACCGCCAACTACACGTACCTGAACGAGGAACTGGCCAGGCACTACGGCATTCGGGGGGTCGCGGGTCCCGAGTTCCGGAAAGTGCAGTATCCGGACGACCGCCGTAGCGGACTCCTCGGCCACGCGAGCGTGCTCACGCTCACCTCGCACGCCAACCGAACCTCGCCGGTGTTGCGCGGGAAGTGGGTGATGGAAGTCCTTCTCGGATCGCCGCCGCCCCCGCCGCCGCCCAATGTCCCCGATCTCGAGAAGACGGGTGAAGCGAAGGAAGGCCGGCTGCTCACGACGCGCGAACGGATGGAGCTGCACCGCTCCAATCCGCAGTGTCGGTCGTGCCACCTGTTCATGGACCCCATCGGCCTCGCGCTCGACAACTTCGACGTCACCGGTCGCTGGCGCCTGCGCGAGAACGGCTCACCGCTCGACACGCGTGGCGACTTCTACGATGGAACGCCGGTCTCCACACCCGCCGAACTGAAGCAGGTGCTGCTGAAGCGGCCAACCCCGCTCATTCGCACGTTCACGCAGAACCTGATGGCCTACGCGTTAGGTCGGCGCATCGAGTATTACGATCAGCCCACCGTTCGCCGCATCGCCGCATCGGTGGAGGCGCGCGGATACCGCATCAATGACTTCATCGTTGGCGTCGTGTTGAGCGACGCATTCCGGATGAGACGCATGGCCGAAACACAGGCGTCCAGCAGCGGATCGCAGTAAAACCACCAAGGGAGCGTTCATGCATTTCCTGATTGGAAAGCCGATTCCCCGTCGCACCTTCGTTCGTGGCCTGGGAGCGACCGTGGCCCTGCCGTTCCTCGATGCCATGGTTCCTGCTGGACGGATCTGGCGTGGCGCGCCCGGCGATCGGACTCGCCTCGTCGCGATCGAGATGGTGCACGGCGCCGCCGGCTGCAACGAACTCGGTGCGAAGATGAATCTCTGGTCGCCGGCGGAAGCCGGGAGAGCATTCAGTCTCGCGCCGACGGCGCTGAATTCTCTCGAGCCGTATCGCGATTACCTGACCATCATCAGCAACACGGATGCGCGTGAGGCGGAACCCGTCACGCCGAAGGAAATCGGCGGCGATCACTTCCGCTCGAGCGCCGTGTTCCTCACGCACGAACATCCCAGGCAGACCGAGGGCTCGGACGTTCACGTCGGCACCTCGCTCGACCAGCTCTACGCGCAGCGGTTCGGCCAGGACACGCCGATCCCCTCGCTGCAGCTCTGCATCGAGAACGTGGACCAGGCCGGCGGTTGCGCCTACGGATACGCCTGCGTGTACACCGATTCCATCAGCTGGGCGTCGCCGAACGAGCCGCTGCCGGTGATTCGCGACCCGCGCGTGGCGTTCGAGAAGCTGTTCGGCGTCGGCGGATCCGCGGCCGAGCGCGCCGAGCGCCGGCGCACCCGCCGCAGCATTCTGGACTGGGTGGCGAGCGAGATGACATCGCTCAAGACGTCGTTAGGCCCCGCCGATCGCATACGCCTCGACAAGTACCTCGACGACATTCGCGAAGTCGAGCGGCGCATCCAGCGCATCGAGGCCCGGAACCTGAGCGGCGAACCGCGCGCGATTCCCGAAGCCCCCGCCGGTGTGCCCGATTCCTTCGCCGAGCACGTGCAGGTCATGTTCGACCTGCAGGCCCTGGCGTTCGCCGCCGACATCACGCGCGTCTTCTCCTTCAAGATGGGTCGCGACGGCTCGAGCCGCGTGTACCCGGAGAGCGGAAGCGACCGGCCCTTCCACCCGTCGTCGCATCACGGTGGAAACGAAACGGGCGTCAAGAATTTCCACCTCATCAACAAGTACCACGTGGCGCAGTTGCCGTACTTCCTGGACAAGCTGAAGAGCATCCAGGAGGGCGAGTCGAACATGCTCGACAAGACCCTGGTCATCTACGGGTCGCCGATGGGCGACTCGAACCTGCACAACCACAGGCGTTGCCCCCTGTTCGTGGCCGGACACGCCAACGGCCAGCTCGCCGGCAACCTGCATATCAAGGCCGCCGACGGCACGCCGATGGCGAATGCCATGCTGAGCATGCTGCACATGCTGGGGATGGACGACATGAAGTCGTTCGGCGACAGCACGGACGCCCTCGCCCTCAACACCAATGCCTGACGCGATCCACCGGCGTTTTCGGTCACTGGCAGCCGCGCTGAGCGCCGCCCTGCTGTTCGGGGCGTGGGCGCCCGCAACGGTTGACTCCCCGGTGGCCGATGCCGCCATGCGCGGCGACACGGCCCGTGTGCGAGTGCTCCTGCGCCAGGGCGCGGATGTGAACGCCTCGCAGGGCGACGGCATGACCGCCTTGCACTGGGCCGCCACCCGCGGCGACGCCGGTCAGGTCGCCATGCTCGTGTACGCGGGCGCCCGACTCGAAGCGTCAACCCGGAACGGGAACTACACCCCCCTTCACCTCGCGGCGCGCGGCGGTCGAGCGGTCGCGGTGAAGGCTCTGCTCAAGGCTGGGGCGGACGCCAAGGCAGTAACGAGCGCCGGAGGCGCCACTCCCCTGCACCTGGCCGCCGGGATCGGAAGCACCGAGTCCATATCGGCGCTGCTCGACGCGGGAGCCGGGGTCGATGCCCGCGAAGGCGCCTGGGGACAGACGCCACTCATGTGGGCCGCCAACTATGACCGCGTGGAGGCAGTGAAGCTGCTCCTCTCGCGGGGCGCCGACATCAAGGCGATCTCGAAGGTCGAGAGCGTTCCCGAACGTGAACGCACTGATGCCGCATCACGGTCGCTTCGCAATCGACGCGTCGCGGCGCTGGCACAAGCCGAGCAGCCGCTGGGCGCTGGTGGCCGCGGCGCACCGCCGGCTGGTGGTCGTGGTGGGGCGCCGGCGACACTCGCTGGACGCGCCGGCACACCCGGCAATGCGGCGACGCCCGCGACCACTGCTCCCGATTCGACAGCGCGCGGCCGGCAATCGACAGCCACGACCCCTGTCCCCGATTCGGCGTCGAGTCAGGACCAGGGTGGACAGCGCGGCTATCCGCCGCCAGCGGCAGCTCCCGACTCGCAGCAGGCTGCTGCCGCAGGGCGGGCTGGACGGGCAGGAGGTGGAGGTGGTGGTCGCGGGGGCCGGGGAGCTGGTGGTGGCGAACGCGGGTTGAGCTACGGCGAGCTGGTAGGCAGCAAGGGTGGTTTGACGCCGCTGTTGTTTGCGGCTCGCGAAGGGAACATGGAGACCGTGAAAATCCTCCTGGCGGCCGGCGCACCAATCGGCCAGGCCAGCGAGGGCGACCACACGAGTCCCATGTTGATGGCCGCGATCAACGGTCACTTCGACATCGCCAAGCTGCTGCTCGAGCGTGGCGCGAGCCCCAACCAGATGAGTGACGCGGGAGCGACGCCGCTCTACGCGACGATCAACGTGCAGTACGCCGCGAAGTCGCTCTACCCGCAGCCGACGGCGCAGAAACAGCAGAAGACGACGTACCTCGAGCTCATGGAGGCGTTGCTCAAGCTCGGCGCCAATCCGAATGCCCGTCTGTCGAAGCACCTCTGGTACATGTCGTACAACTTTGACCTCCTGGGCGTGAATACGACCGGCGCTTCCCCATTCTGGCGCGCCGCGTACGGCACCGACGTGCCCGCGATGCGGTTGCTGCTTCGTTATGGCGCGGATCCGTCCGTCGCGACTCGCAAACCGGCTGGCCGCCAGCGCGGCGATGATGCTCCGGTCGAGGATGATGGCGAGGTGAAAGATCCAAGCGGGCTTCCTCCGATCCCGAACGGCGGGCCCGGCGTCTACCCGATTCACGCCGCGTCAGGCGTCGGGTACGGCGAAGGGTATGCCGCGAACTCGCACATGCACGCGCCGGACGGCTGGATACCGTCGGTGAAGTTCCTCATCGAGGAGCTCGGCGTGGACGTGAACTCGCGCGACCACAATGGATTCACGCCGCTGCACCATGCGGCTGCACGTGGCGACATTGAGTTGATCATGTACCTGATGTCGAAGGGCGCGGATATCGCCGTGGTCAGCCGCCGTGGTCAGACGGTCGCCGACATGGCCAACGGGCCGGTGCAGCGCATTCCGCCGTTCGTCGAGACGGTGGCACTGCTGGAGAAGCTCGGGTCGAAGAACTCGCACAAGTGCAGGTCCTGCTAGATGGGAGATGAGAGAAAGGAGACTTGAGATAAACTGCGAAGGGCCGGTCACTGAATGATCCAGCGGCCGGCCTTCTCACATCATCGGCGAGGAATTCGTATGCGTATGATGTCCGGGCTGCTCCTGCTGCTTCCCGTAGCTCCTCTCACGGCCCAGTCCCGCACTGCGCCCCTCGTCGAGTTCGAGAACATGACCTGGGTCGAGGTCAAGGAAGCGCTCGCGGCCGGCAAGACGACCGCGCTCTACTACACTGGCGGTACGGAACAGCGCGGGCCGCAGAACACGAACGGCGGCCACAATTACATGGCCCGGGCGACCGTGAAGGCGATCGCCCTGGCGCTGGGCAATGCCATCGCGATGCCGGTCCTGCCCTACACGCCTAACAACGCCAGCGCCACGCTGCCCGGAACGATCGGCCTGACCAACGAGATCCTGGCCTCCATCCTGGAACGCCTGGCCGAGCAGGCCATCGTGACTGGATTCAAGAATGTCGTGCTCATGGGCGATCACGGCGGCGGACAGCCAACGGTGTACCGCGACATCGCCACGAAACTCGACGCCAAGTATGCCCCACAGGGCATGCGCGTGATCTACGCCGATTCGGTGTACCTGCCGGCGCAGAACGACTTTGAGCAGTCGCTGCGCCAAAGGGGTTATCCGCCCAGCAACCACGGTGGAATCTTCGACACGTCCGAGATGATCTATGTCTGCGGCAAGGACTGTGTGCGCATGGACATCCTGAAGGACGCCGTTGGCGACCCGGTCATGCCTGCCGGCCAGCGTCGCGATCCCAACGTGCCTCGGGTGAACAACGGGATCACCGGCGATGCGAGACGGTCGAGTGCCGAGTTGGGGAAAGGACTGCTCGAGCTCCGCGTCCAGTATGCGGTGAGGCAGATCAAGCGGGAGTTGGGATACAAGTAGTGGAGACAGGAGACAGGAAGCAGGGATGGACTGAGGGCCCGCGCACTCGCTGGCCCTCGAGATTGCAACCGTTTCGTTCCTCCCCTGCCTACTCTCTCCTGCCTCTTGTCTCCTCGGGGTTATTCAGCTCTCAACGCCACCACCGGAGCCACGCGCGACGCGCGTAGCGCGGGCAGGAATGCGGCGGTGATCGCACCGAGCGCCAGTACCGCCAAAGCCACCAGGAAAGCGATCGGGTCGGTCGGTCCGACGCCGTGCAACTGGTTGCGTATGACCTGGCTCGCACCGCAGGTCAGCGGTACGCCTGCCAGCATCCCGAAGCCAACCAGCAGCATCGCGTCCCGCAGGACCATCCGGATGACTGCCGCGCGTTGTGCGCCCAGGGCGACACGAAGGCCGATTTCGCCGGCCCGCCGGCTCACCGCATAGCTCATGACGCCGTAGAGACCGATCGCCGCCAGAAGCAACGCCGCGCCCCCGAAAACCATTGCCAGTGTGGCCAGGAGGCGCTCCTCTCTTATCGACTGCCGCATCAACCGCGAGAGCGGATCGATGTCGCGGATCGGGAGGTCAGCGCTCACTTCTCCAACGGACTTCCGGACCGCCGGGATGAGCCGCAGAGGATCTCCGCCGGCGCGGATGACGAGTCGTAGGGCCCCGGCATCACCCAACGGATGCTGGAGGTAGGAGATGTAGAACCGGCGTCTCGCCTCGCCGATCAGGGAGTGGTCCTTCACATCGGCCACCACACCGACGATCTCGGCGAACGCCGAGTCCCCTATGCGCATCGATCGGCCCACCGGAGATGCGTCGCCGAAGAAGTGCCTTGAAAAGCTCTCGTTCAACAGGACAACCGGTTGACTGCCGTCCCGATCGGTCTCGCTGAAATCGCGACCACGAAGGAGCCGTGCCCCCATCGCGGCCACGAAGCCAGGACCGATCTGGTCGTAATACGAAACGGAGTCTGCCTGTTGCTGCGCCTGGAATCCCGGCACTCCGAAATTCGTGGCGGACTCCGTTCCGGTGAAGATTCCGTTCTCGCCGAAGGAGACAGCAGTCACCCCGGGCAACGCAGCCAGCTTGCCTCGCAACTCGGTAGCAAGTGTCGCGAGCCGTGCGCCTGCATAGCCTCGCGCGTTGGCATCGACGTCCACGATGAGGAGCCGGTCGCGGTCCAGACCCGTGTCCGCGCGCTGCAGGTTCTGGAGGCTGCGGACAAGCAGAGTGGCCCCGACGATGAGAACGACCGAGAAGGCGACCTGCGCGGCAATCAGGACCCGGCCGAGCGGGTTGCGTTGGCCCATGCCCCCGGATCCCGGCAGGGACTTGCCGCTTCCGCGCATGGCCGTGGCAACATCGACCCGCGAGGCACGAAGCGCCGGCATGAGCCCGAAGACCACAACAGCCGTCAACGACAGCGCCGTCGTGAAGCCCAGCGCCGCCAGTCCAATACCAGTGTCGAGTGGGAGCACCGAGCCGCCGTCAGCGGCCATCACCAGGAGCAGGCGGCTCATCCAGGTGGATACGACCAGCCCAGCCGCCGCGCCGAGGGCGGCGAGCAGCAGGCTCTCCGTCAGCAACTGCCTGACGAGTCTTCCGCGCCCGGCCCCGATAGCCAGACGCACGCTCATCTCGCGCGTCCTCGCCACAGCGCGAGCCATCAGGATGTTCGCGACGTTGGCGCATATGATCATGAGCAGCAGAGCAACGCCGGCTAGGAGGATCAACAGCGGGGCGCGATATGTACTCCGCACGCGCGACAATCCGCGCGCACCGGGTGAAACTTCCACCGGAAGGTCCCGAACCTGTTCCGCCAGGACCGGTATGGTCGCCTGCCCGGCCAGGATTCGTCGCACGGCATCCGTGAATCCTGAACGCGCCTGCTCGAAGCTCACCCCATGCAGTCGGCGGCCAATCAGCAGGAGCCAGTAAGCCTGCGTGTCCTCCAGGATCGGTCGATTCGGGGCAAGAACCGCCTGCATGCCGACGGGGATCCACACGTCCGTTGACTGCCCGACGATCTCGCCCGTGAACGACGGCGGCGTCACGCCGACTATTGAAAAGCGCGCGTCATTGATCAGCACTTCGCGACCGACGACGGTAGAATCACCGGCAAAGCGACGCAGCCAGTACCCGTGACTGATCGCCACAACGGGCGCACCACCAACCGCGTCGTCTTCTCCGCCGATGAACGTCCGACCGAGGAACGGGCGAACGCCAAGGACCTCGAAGTAATTACCCGAGACCATCCGCCCGCGTGGACGCTCGGCGTCCCCACGCGCACCGTCGACGCGTAGATCGAGTCGGTCGACGCGTCCGGTCGCCGCCAAGCCCGTCACCCAACCGCCCTGCTCAACAAGACGCCGGTAGGTCTGGTAGTTGTACAGATCCGTGCGCGGGTTGGTGTCGAAGCCCATGCTGCCCGTTCGTGACGGATCGCCGAGCACCAGAAGCTCATCAGGTGCCTTCACGTCGAGCTTCTCCAGCAGCACGGCGTTGACCAGGCTGAAGATGGCTGTGTTGGCGCCGATGCCCAGCGCGAGGCTCAGGATCACCACCAGCGAGACAGCCGGAGCGCGCCGCAACATTCGCGTGGCGTAGGTGAGATCCTGGCGGAAGTCGTGGAGTACGCTGACACGGTTCATGGATCGGATTCGCTCCTCGTCAAGGGTCACACAGGTATCGCGGACGCGGCCAAGATCACCGAACTTGCGCTTGGCTTGGTCGAACGCCGCGTCAGGCAACATGCCCGACTCCATGAGCTGTCGCGCACGCATGTCGATGTGGAATGCCAACTCCTCGTCCACTTCACGAGGAAGAGTCCGACGGCCAAAGTAAGTGCGAATGACCGGACGCATCTGAGCCTCAAGCCGGATTGGGTGACACCGCGGTCAGCGCCTTGGTGACGGCCAGGACGTATCGCTCCCATCCACTCACCTCAGCACGAAGCTGATTCCGGCCGGCACGACTGAGCGTGTAGAACCGGGCCTTCCGGTTGTTGTCCGAGTAGCCCCACTCCGCGGTCAACAGCCCCCGCCGTTCCAGCCGGTGGAGCGCGGTATAGAGTGGACCTTCCTCCACAAGGAGCTGGTCGTCGGTGACCATGCGTATCCACTCGGCGACGGCGTAACCGTGCCGCGGCCCCCACGAAAGGGCCTTCAGGATGAGCACGTCGAGCGTGCCGTGGACGAGCCCACTGTCCGGTCCGAGCATTCTGTCCCCTCCCTCTTGTTTAGAGGGGAGCGGACCGGAAATGGTTGCCTTCGATCAGGCTTGAGGGTCGGGGCTGGAGGGTCGAGGGAAGATTCGAGGCGCAAGCCTCCAGTCCAGGACGTCAGTTCTCGAGCCTCGACCCTCGAGCCTCACCCCTAGTCGTTATGACTCCGCTCGTACTTGAGCTGCTCGATCGTACGCTCGGTGCCCTCGGCCTTGTCGCGCTTTCTGGCCGCCTTGAGGGCCTGCGCTTTCGTTGACTCGGACTTCACCACCGGTGACGACAGGAGCCGCTCGAGGTCGGTACCGCGGCAGGAAGGGCAGGCCGGGACGTCGGACTTCCGGACCAGTGCTTCAAACTCGTGACCACAGCCCCGGCATTTGTATTCGAAGATCGGCATTCTTGAATGTCCTCCCGGTGGCCATTCTGGCGGTCCCACGCCGGCACCTCTAATATCGACCCGGTACGGTTCGCCGCCCAGAGAGGAGCCCACTATGATACGCCCCGCCCTTGCCGCCATCCTGATCTCCGTTTTCGCGGGACCTCAGGCCCTGGCACAGTCGTCCGACCGCATCACCCTCGCTGACTACCTCGAGTGGGAAGGCGTCGGTGCGCCGCGCCTCTCGCCGGACGGCGGCCAGATCATCTACGCCCGAAACTGGATCGACAAGGTCAACGACCGCCGCGAGTCATCCATCTACATCATGAACGCCGACGGAAGCCGCCCTCGCCGGCTGCTGAACGGCAGTTCGCCTATCTGGTCACCTGACGGTTCGCGCATCGCATACACCGCGACCGGGGAGCCCAGCGGCACGCAGATCTTCGTCCGTTACATGGACGCCGAGGGCGCCATAACGCAGGCGACGCGCCTGACGAGCGCGCCGGGCAACCTTCGCTGGTCGCCGGACGGCAAGTCAATCGCCTTCACGATGCAGGTGCCGAACACCGGTGGAGGATTCCGCGGCGAGAGTCAGGTGACCGCTCTGCGGCCGCGCGGCGCCACATGGACCCAGACACCACGCGTGGTCGAAAAGCTCGACTACCGCCAGGACGGCCAGGGCTTCACTGCCGATGCCGTGCAGCACCTCTTCGTGGTTCCCGCGGACGGCGGGACGCCGCGGCAGGTGACAAGCGGAGAATGGAGCGCCAGCGCCGCTGCCTGGACGCCCGACGGGAAATGGCTGGTCTACGGCGCCGGGCCGCGAGTTCCGGACGCCGAGTACGAGTGGCGCGAGTCGGACATCTACGCGGTCGAGGTGGCGACTGGAACTATCAAGCGCCTTACGACGCGCTCCGGGCCAGATGGGAATCCCGCCATTTCACCCAGTGGTCTGCTCATCGCCTATACCGGTTACGACAAGTCCGACGACACCTGGACCGACTCGAAGCTCTACCTCATGAACAGCGATGGCTCCGGGTCGAAGCTCCTGCTCGACATGGATCGTTCGCCGCAGGGCCTGACGTGGGCGGCGGACAACAGCGGCCTCTATTTCACCGTGCAGAGCGAAGGTTCGCAGAACCTCCACTTCGTCAGCGTCGCCGGTCAGTCGAAGAAGATCACCGACGGCAAGCACGTCCTCGCGGTCTCTGACATCCATGCCAACGGCACCGCCGTCGGCACACTGACATCGCCGAGCGATCCGGCCGACATCGTTGCCTTCGATGTGAAGCGGGCGCAGGACATTCGTGCCCTCACAGACGTCAATGGCGACATCCTCTACGGCAAGAACCTCGGCGCGGTCGAGGAGATCTGGTATACCTCGGTGGACAACTACCGCATCCAGGGCTGGATCGTGAAGCCGCCGGACTTCGATCCCACGAAGAAGTACCCGCTCATGCTCACGATCCATGGTGGACCACACAGCATGTACAACGTGGGGTTCAACTTCGGCTACCAGGAGCACGCCGCGAACGGCTATGTCGTGCTTTACACCAATCCCCGCGGCAGCACGGGATATGGCAGCGCCTTTGGCAACGCGATCAAGAACGCCTATCCCGGGAAGGACTTCGACGACCTGATGAAGGGCGTCGACGAGGTGATCGCCAAGGGGTACATCGACGACCAGAACATGTTCGTGTATGGCTGCAGCGGCGGCGGAGTGCTCACGGCGTGGATCGTGGGGCACACGACGCGTTTCGCCGCGGCGTCATCGAATTGCCCGGTGATCAACTGGATCAGCTTCGTCGGCACCACCGATGGCGCCGGATGGTACCGCAACTTCGAGAAGATGCCGTGGGAGGACCCGAGCGAGCACCTGCGCCGCTCACCGCTCATGTACGCGGGCAACGTGAAGACACCGACCATGCTGATGACCGGCGTGAACGACCTGCGGACGCCGATCAGCCAGACCGAGGAGTTCTACGAGGCGTTGAAGGTGCAGAAGGTTCCGACGGCGATGATCCGCTTCAACGATGAATGGCACGGCACGACGTCCAAGCCGTCGAATTTCCTCCGCACCCAGGTGTATCTCCGCGAGTGGTTCGTGAAGCACTATCGGGGGACGCGCGCGAAGGCGGTAAGCCCCCAGCCGTAGTGAAGAGTGAGGAGTGAGGAGGGTCAGGAAATTGGGGTCAGAGTCGAATTTGTAAGTTGGGATCAGGTCAAACTCCATTCGCGACCGGAAATTCGACTCTGACCCCAATTTCCGTCAAACGGGAGGCTGCGCGGCGGCTACCTCTTTACCAGCGCGCGAATCGCCCTTCCCGGCCTGGCGCTGGTCACACGACCAGAGTCCACCACGACCTGCCCGCCGACGATGACGTAGGGAATGCCGGCGGCGGCAATGGTCGCGTCCTCGTACGTCGACCGATCGATCACCGTGGCGGGGTCGAAGATCGTGAGGTCGGCGTCCGCGCCGACCTTGACGCGTCCCTTGTTGGCCATGCCCGGCACGCGCGCCTCGAGCCGTTGCGCGGGCATGAGCGTCATCTTGCGAAGTGCGTCCATCAACGAAAGCGCGCTTTCTTCGCGGACGTACTTGCCCAACACTTTGGAGTAGGAGCCCGACGTCCTGGGGTGGCCGCGGCCGTTCTCGATAAAGCCATCGCTGGCGATCATCGACAGCGGACTCAGGATCGCGGTGCGGGTCTGCTCCTCGCCGCGACCGTGGATAATCACTGTCGCACCAGCATCACCCTTCGCGCGGGCTTCGCCAAAGGTCTTTCTCGTCAGCCGCTCGCCGGTGGACACCAGCTGATGGAGGGCGAACTTCTCGTCTGGCCACGTTTTCCAGTCGTCGAACAGTGCGGAGCTGATCTCGGTCATCCCCGCGCCGTAGGGATACGCCTCGGTCGTCACGTCCTGGACGTTGTCGCGCGCAGCCTGAATGTGCTCGAGAAACGCGACAAGGTTCGTGTCTCCGCTCGAGTTCACATGCACGACGTGGAGCTTCGCTCCCGCCGCGGCGGCTGCGGCAATGGTCGAATCGAGCCCCGCTACGGCGTTCCGCATGTGGATGTGCGCTGACGCGTTGCCCTCGGCGGCCACGCGGAACATCCGCTCGATCTCGGCCATGGTCGCGCCGGGCGTGTAGGCGCTGCCCAACCCGACTGCGACCGCCCCCTCGGCGAGTCCTCTGCGGAGGATTCCTTCCATCTCCGCCATTTGCGCCTCGGTTGCCGATCCGCTCCCGCCAACGCCGGTGGGCAGCAGGCCCTTGCCGGGATCGCCCAGCACCTTCATGCGCGCCTGGATGTGGCCAACGCTCACCCCGTAGTTCACGAGCTGGCCAGCTTCGCGTGCGGCATACCAGGGCGCGACATCGGCCGTACCAACCTCCAATTCGAGCGCGGAGGTCACGCCGTCGCGAACCATGAGCGCGTACGAGTCGTCGTTCTGCCCGTGCTCGTGCAGGTCGATGAAGCCAGGAGCAACGACAAGGTTCGTGGCGTCGATCACGCGAGTGCCGTTGAGGGGCGATGGCGAGATCGCCTCCACAGTGCCGCCGCGAATGCCGACGTGCCGGATGGAGTCCAGTCCGGACTCCGGATCGATCACGCGGCCGTTCGCTATCACGAGGTCGTACGTGGGCCCACGGCCGCAGGCGGCGAGGAGCGCGGCTGCCAGGAGTGCGATTTCAGTACGGCGATGCATGGGTGCTTGAGTGCGGGTGGGCTTCGACGGTGGAGCGTAACCTGCACCCGACGCCGGGTGACGGCCAGCAGGTGGTCGCCGGGCCGAGCCCGCGTTTGACGCTTTGCTTCACTCGGCGTAGTGGCTGGTGAGCGACCCCTGGCTGCCTACACCGGCCTCACGAAGTGGCCGCGCGTGAACGCCTGACCGACCAGCTGCCGCGGGTTGCGAGGCACTGCCGCGGTGCCACCGATGCCTAACGCCACCCGGTAGGCGCCGATGAGGTCGCGGATCGGCTCACCCGGCACGTTGAAGACCGCGCGGTACGACCGGATCCCCATGTCCATCAGGCGCGGAATGAACTCCGAGCCTTCGATCGGCCGCGAGTGCAACAGCCGGTTCCGGCAATCGGAATCAGTTGCGACGGGGAAGCTGTAGCCGGTCGGATCGGTGAGGGTCACCACGGGATGCGACTTCACGCACAGGTCGCGACACGTCGTCGGCTGCCGATCGAACGCCGCCGAGAGCACGCAGTGCTCGACGGTCATCCCTTCGGGGCGCCCGTAGATGAGCACTCCGAAGCCGGCTCCGTGCCACGGAGCACTGAGCTCGCGCAACTCGTCGATGGTCAGCTCCACCGACGCCGTTATCTCGCGAAGGCCGCGCGCCAACAACTCCGCTGCGGTGTGCTGGTTGAAACAGTTGACCGCATAGTCGGCGACCACGTCGCGACCTGCAGCCGCGAGTTCGCACGCGAGCCCAGCGTGCCCCGTCAGTATCGGAAGGTCCAGCGCCAGCCATTTGTCCAGCGAGGGGCGATCCTCAGGCCTGACGATGGTCGGCGTCCGCAGGCGCAGTCCCACTCCCTGTTCCGCCAACTCGGCCGCCAGCGCGCGTACGCGGCTCGCCGGCGGCGATGGATGACGAAGGAACGGATCCAGCACGACCTCGGTCGCCCCGCCTGCGGCCGCCTCACGTGCGTCCTCGGCGCGATACACCTCGGCCACGAGCCTCACGGGTGAAGGGGCGTGGCTCGCCACCGGTCGACTCGTTGTGACTTCTTCCACAGCTGCCCGCACGGTCGCCGCGCGCACTCGAAGGCGTTCTGACTCCGCCCAATCCCGCTGCACCATCAGCTGATCAACCGCCTGCTGCCGGAGGCGATTCAACTCGCTCACCGGGGCGAAGAGTCTCTCGGCCAGCGCCGCACGGTCAACGGAGCCTAACGCAAATGGGGTGGTCCCAAGCCGCCCGAACTGGTCTCTCAGTCTCGCATCATCGAGCGCATGAGCCATGGCCGGGGTGAGGGGCATACTCCCTTGCACGGCGACCTCGTGCCCGTCGGCGGTGAATACGGCTCGCAGGGGCTGGCCGGGGACTCCGGCTACCCGGACGTCCAGGCGAATGCGAGCACGCGCGGCGGGTTCGATGCTCGCGAACGTGGCCCTGGCACGCTCCAGCAGCGCAGCCTGCGAGCTGCGCACCACGCGCCAGCCCACTGGAACTCGAGTCCGGGCGCGGATCGACTGCCTGACGACGCCGTTGCGCGTCGCAACCGTGCGGACTTCCTCAACCGAGAAGCCGACGCTGGCAGCCGTTACTCCCGGAGGTGGCTCGAAACCGAGTCCATCTCCCACGCGAACGGTCTCGCTCACCTCGAGCACCAGTTCGCCGCGCTCGAACCCAACCACGGTGCCCAGTTCCGTGCCGCGATTGTCAGGTTGCAGCCGGGTCACGTAGTCACGTCCACCTCGGCCGCGATACATGCCGGTCGTGAAGCCACGGCTGTAGATCTGCACGAGCGGCTGCACCTCCGCCTCAGTGTGCGGAGCACGCTCGTCGCGAGCGGCGGTATCGATGAAGTCGCGATAACGCTCGACGGCAATCGCGACATACTCGGGCTTCTTCTTCCGCCCCTCGATCTTCACACACTGGATCCCGATGTCGGCCAGGTCAGGCAGGATATCATGCGCCGCCAGATCCTTCGCCGAGATGAGGAACCCGCGGTCGAGCGTGTCGCCGGTGGCGTCGTCCCTCAGGATGTAATCCTTCCGGCACGACTGTGCACAGGATCCACGGTTGGCGCTGCGCTCGGAGATCATGCCCGACATGAGGCACTGGCCCGAGTACGAGATGCATAACGCCCCATGCACGAATGACTCCAGGCCAAGCTCCGGAACGGCCGCCCTCACCGCGCGCAGGTCGTCGAGCGTGTTCTCGCGCGCCATGACGACGCGCTCGATGCCGAGGTCGCGGGCGAGCTGCGCACCGCTGGCATCGTGCACTGTCATCTGCGTCGATCCGTGGATCTCGAAGCCGGGATACACGCGCTGGATGAGCCTGATGAAGCCAAGGTCCTGCGCGATCACCGCACTCACGCCGCGATCGATCGCCTCGCCGAGCAGCAGTAACGCGTCCTGAAGTTCGGCGGGCTTGAGGAGCACGTTGAGCGTGAGATAGATCCGCACACCTCGCGCCCGCGCCATGGCGCAGGCCTGATCGAGCTCATCGAAGGTGAGTTGCGCGCCTTCGTCGCGGGCGTTGAACCGCTCGACGCCGAGATAAACGGAATTGGCGCCGTTGGCGATTGCGGCGCGAACGGCGTCGAGTGAACCGGCGGGGGCGAGAAGCTCAATCACGTGAACACGCTTATTGCAGAGTGCTGGGTGCCAGGACCATTTGCTACTTACTGGGGCACGAGTGCTGAATGTTGGGGCTGGGGCTGGGGCTGGGCGTTGGTCAGAAGCGGCGGTCGCCGCTCGCTGAGCGCGGACCTGAAGCTACTCCGGCGGCCCCTCGGATTCGCCGGCATTCCGCGGGCGCACGAAGCGCAGCAACCAGGCCGCAATCACGACGGCGAGGCCGGCCCACCGCAATTCCGTGCGCTCCAGTCGCACCCCCGCTCCGAAGAGTACGAGCCCGGCCAGGGCGAGGGCGATCTTTGCGCGCGTGGTTGCGGTCACCTGGCCGGAGCCGGCTGTGGAGGCAGGACAAACGCGCCCAGGTGCGGCCCCTCGTTATGCAGCGCCGTGCGGAGCGCCATGACCAGCACTTCGGCCGTTTCCTCGGGATGGATGATCGCGTCCACATAGCCGCGAGCCGCCGCATACCTCGCGTCGAGCTGATGCTCGTAGTCCTCGCGCATGGCCTCAATCGACTCCTGAACCTCGGGCGATGGTTGCTGCTTCTCCCGCGCCGCCTTGTCGAGCGCCGGGCCGTGAACGGCCTGCACCGCCGACTCCCCCTCCATCACCCCCATCCGTCCGGTGGGCCACGTGAAGATGAAGTCGGGGTCGAACCCCTGCCCCGCCATCGCGTAATAGCCAGCCCCCGAGGCGTGATTGATGGTCAACACGAGCTTGGGGACGCGCGCACACGACATCGCCTCCACCCATCGCGCGCCCGACCGGATGATGCCCTCCTGCTCGGCTTCTGGGCCGACCATGAAGCCGGAGACGTCCTGGACGAACAGCAGCGGTATGCCTTCGCGATCGCAACGATCGATGAAGAAGGCGACCTTGTCAGCACTTTCGGCGTAGACGATCCCGCCGAACCGCGGCTTCTCGCCCTCACGTCCCTTCACCAGGCCCCGCTGATTGGCAATGACGCCGACCGGCATCCCGCCGATCATTGCGTCGGCACAGATCATCTCGCGCGCCAGGTTCTCCTGGAACTCGTCCAGCTTTCCGCCATCGACGATGGCGCGAAGCACGGTGTGCATGTCGTAGGACATGCGGTGGTCGGCCGGAAGCAGGTCGTACAACTCGTGACTCGGCGTTGCCGGCCTCTCGCCTCTGGCTTCTGGCTTCTGGCCCAACCGCTCCACCAGCTCCCTCAACTTCGCGAGGCAACTGGAATCGTCATCCACGGCGTAGTGCGCAACGGCGGAGATCTCGGTATGCATCACGGCGCCGCCTAACGATTCCGAGTCCACCGCCTGGCCGGTCGCGCCCTTCACGAGATTCGGCCCGCCGAGTCCCATGAACGAGGTTCCCTTCACCATCACGATTACGTCGGACAGCGCCGGGAGGTACGCTCCACCGGCCACGCACTGCCCCATGACCGCCGCCAACTGTGGCACGCGCAGGTAGCGGCGCATGATCGAGTTGTAGTAGAAGATCCGCGCCGCGCCGTACTGGCCTGGAAAGACGCCACCCTGGTACGGCAGGTTCACCCCCGCCGAATCGACGAGATAGATGATCGGCACGCGGCAGCGCATGGCGATCTCCTGCGCGCGCAGGATCTTCTTGATGGTCTCCGGCCACCAGGATCCCGCCTTTACCGTCGCGTCGTTGGCCACCACCACGACGTCGCGACCATGCACGATGCCGACGCCGGTGACGACGCCGGCGGACGGCGCCTCGCCGTCGTACTGATCATAGGCCATCAGCAGGCCGATCTCGAGGAAGCGGCTTCCTTCGTCGCACAGCCGTGTGACCCGTTCGCGAGCGGTCAGCTTCCCCTGCTTGTGCTGCTTCTCCACGCGTTCCGGACCGCCGCCTGCCCTGACGCGGTCCTCCAGCTCACGGACCTGGGCGCTGAGCTCTCTCAGCCGCGAGGTCACGCTCGTTGCTGCTGCCGGCTTTCGAACCACTGGCGGATGTAAGCGATCAGTGCGGAAGTCGGAGTGCCCGGGCCGAACAATTCGCCGATTCCCTGTTGGCGCAGGGCATCCATGTCTTCTTTGGGGATGATACCGCCGCCGGTGATCAGCACATCATCGCGCCCGGCCTCCATCAGGAGCGCGCGAACGCGGGGGAACAGCGTCATGTGGGCTCCGCTCAGAATCGACAGGCCGATCACGTCGACGTCCTCCTGCACCGCCGCCGTGGCGATCATCTCGGGCGTCTGGTGCAGGCCTGTGTAGATCACCTCCATCCCGGCATCCCGGAGCGCGGCCGCAACGACTTTTGCGCCGCGATCGTGGCCATCGAGGCCAGGTTTGGCGATCAGAACGCGAATGGGTCGTGACATGGCGGGTCGGAAGGTGCCGGTAGCGCTGACGGGGAAGTCTACCCGGGCTGGAGAAGCCGGGGCAACCGCATTCCCGAGGTGCGGTGCCTGGAGTTGCGGTCTCCAATGAGCTGGAACGCTCTTCCAGGGGCTCTTGCTGGCCCGCTGTCAGGCGAATGACCGACGCGTCAAGCATCGCTCGACATCAACTGCACCGCTCGACGTACTCCACCGGCGGCCTGCGGCCGGCGAGGTACCGCACTACTCGCCCGTTCTCGGTTTCGAAGATGATTCGGAAGGCGCTATCGGCCGGATCGGTCGGAACAACCGCGAGATAGTGGCCATCCGTGTACTTGTGCGGACCGACCGTCACATGACCGGAGTACAGGCTCTGGATCCGTTCTTCACTATCGCCCACGCGAGCGCCGGCTTCTGCAGAGAGGCTTCGGAATCTGTGCTGCCTGGTTGATCTGATCCCTGGGTGCAGCCCACGGCGATGATGGTGATGAAAGCCGTGAGGAAGAGTCGGGTGAGGCACATGTGTCGCCTGAATGAGAGGTACCTGATGCCCTGTCGACGAGGTCCGTAGCCACCCGCCAGTTGGACGGGCTCAGCGCTGGCTCGGCGACTCCGCAGGACCTACTGCCCGACCAACAGCCGCGCCGACCCCGCCCGCCACGAACGTGAAGATCAGCGACATCGCGGTCCCGAGGTTGGCGTGCAGCAGGTAGTTGAAGACGACCACCGGCAGACCGACAGCCAACGCGACCAACCACCAGAGTCGCGCCATCTTCTTCTCGGCTGGCCAACGGATAGGACAACTGCAGACGGTCCAACGATTGCCGTCGCCTCGCAGGCGCGTTAGGCAACGCGCGCGCTCAACACTATTGCTGATCGTATGCCCGCAATGCCGCGGGCAAGACCTGTGTGACCGCGTGGCCGACTGCTGGCAAGCCAACCAGTATCGCGCTGATGACCTCGTCGCGTGACGCGCCTAGTTCCCGTGCGTGTGCGACGTGAAACGGCACTCCACTTTCCAGGCGGAGCGCCGCAAGAACCGCGAGGTAAGCCAGCGTCTGGGTCTTCGCGTCGAGAGCACTCGCTTCGCTCAGGCCTTGAACCGCGTTCATCCAGGCCTGCGCATGCTTCGGGCTCTCCTTGAGGAAAAGCTGGAACGCATCGCTGATGATCTGCCCTTTGTCCGTCATCGACAAACCCCCTTCACCAGAGACATGGACGCCCGACATCAGGTACTGCATGCGCAGCGTCACCCGTGGACCGCACAGGGATGTAATCGCTCATGTTATCCGGCGGCTGAAGGGGTGGCTGGCTCTGGCGCATTCGAAGATTTCTACTGCCTCACCCAGTCCCAGGCCGCACTGCGGCTCACAAATACTCCGAAGGAGCGCCCCTGGCGCTCTTCAGCGACCATTTCTGCGAAATGAGTGCTGAAGCGAGCGTTGCCGGCCGGACACACGACCGCAAGCCGAACGCCGTAGTTCGGAAGGTTCTGCAGCACGGCTCCCGCCTGGCCCGAGCTCAGGTCGAAGAAGTCATCCGTCAGATTCCGCATAAGGAAGGGCGGTTCGAACGTGGTTGGAGAAGCACGCCTCCAGGATAAGCGTGGCATCGTCGATGCTCGTCATGAAGGGCTCTCCAGGCGTTCCTTCGATCGCCTGGACTCCCCCTTCTTCGACGAGCCGAAGACTCCCTGGTGATGTCATGTGGCGTTCCCGAGGTGACGTGACCTGACGCTTCAATCGGCTGACTGCGCGATCATGTAGCACAAGCCATCGGGCGCGACGACGAAGAAGGTGCGGTGTCGCCGACCGCGGATCTCATGGAACGTGATCGCCCCGGGCCCCGCTGGCTTGCCATTGACCTCCGCATACGCCGCTTCGATGTCGTCCACTTCGAAGACGCAACCCTCTTGAGTGGGATCCCCGCCGTTCTCTGCCAGCCCGATTCGGATATCATCGCGCGCCAGGATGGCCGCCGAATGCGGTGATGTCTGCCGAGACACGATGCGGAACCCGAACGTCTGCTCGTAGAATGGGATCGCCGACTTGACGTCTTTGACGGGCAGATTCAGTGCATCGTCGGCGTACGGTATCGCGGTCTTGAAGACGGCTTTCATTTCCAGCCTCCCGGGCTCGTACTGCTGCCAATCTCAGTTGCGGAATAGCGTCTCGGGTCTGACCTTCGTCGAACGCGCGTCGTCCCGGAGCAACCACCGCGCAAACGCGGTTCCGGCAATGAGGATGATGACGTTTCCGATCTGGCTGAGAAGGACTTCGGCCAGGATGATCTCGCCCAGGATCAGCGCTGCCCCGAGGGCGAAAAGGAGCGCCGGCCACCGGAACGGACCCGCGTGGGACGCGAGCGGTGCCACGAAAAGGGCAACGCCGGCGAACAACGCGAGCAGGCCCGGCACCAGCGCCATGAAGACCTTGAGCGACTGAAAGGTCTGGAGGAGCGGGCGCATGAGGTCCCCGGCTCTCATGAGCGCCGGGCCCACCACCAGGCTCAAGGCTCCTATCGCCGCGCGGTACCCGCTGCGTCCATCAGTCAAGTGATGACTCCTGCTGCCCGCGGACTGTGCACCACTCATTCTAATTGGCCAACGCGACGATACGCCTTTCGGCCCGGGAGTTGAGGTCGCCCAGTCCGGCCGGATGGCATCGAGTTGGCGCTGCATCGCCGTCGGGTTCTCGTCGAAGGCGCGCAACCGCGCAGGCTCCGAGAGAATACAAAGCGCATGCATGGGTTTGATGAAGGCAGTCAGGCCGTTTTCAACACTGCCGCGCGCTGAACCACGTTTCGCACAAACTCCTGCAGTCGGTCGCGGTGCTCGGCGAACGTGAAAGCACGCGAGAGCTCCTCCGGGATCCGCCGCCCTCGGAGTGCGGTGACCTCCACGGTGTCCAGATAGGCGACCCAGTCCGATTCGTCCCGCACGACCAGCCCCGCGTCACTGCCTAACGGAAGCCCGCGCGTGGCAAAACAGGTCGCGAGCGTCGGGAGTCCGTGAAACACAGCCTCGGCCAGCTTGATCGACACGCCACCACCCGAGCGAATCGGACAGATCATCAGGTCGCACCGCTCCCAGGCTTGCGTCACGTCCGCGATCGGACCATGCCGCGTCAATCGCGACTGATCCGCCACGCCGGGTACCCGACCCTCTCCGAAGACGTGCAGGTGCACCGGACGGGCAATGCGCGGGAGAACCTCCTGGACGAACCACGACAGCCCCTCGCGGTTGGGCCACCAGTGAAGGTTTCCCAGAAAGCCGAGCTCGAGTCGTTCGCCCGTGCGCAACGGCCGCTCGTGCCTCACCACTCTCTCGCCGAACAGCGGCGGTACGACAATGCTCGTGCACGCCACCCCGGCGGCGTGTACGAGTGCGGCATCGACCGTGGACAGAAAGACTGCGTTGCCCACACGGCGCAGGCCCTCGTGCTCATGGTGCTTGAGGCGCCGATACTCGCGCTGCAACAGCTTGCGCACCGCGGGCACGCCGCCGCGCATCCGCTCGACCTGCGACGCAAAGAGCAGGTACTCGATGTTGTGCACGACCAGGGCGCGAGGCAGTTCGGCCGGGAGCATAGGCTCAAGCCAGAGCAGATCGGAACCATTGATCATGACCAGGTCGGAATGCTCCGGTGTTGCCCGTTCGAGCACCCGAGAGCGGAAGCCGCGCGAATACGTATACGCCACCTTGGCGGGCAACGCCGAGACCAATGATCGCGCGATTGCCGCGGCCTGGCGAATGCGATGAGCAACATCGGTGGTCCGTGGGATCGTCACACACTCGACCGTGGCACGGAGCGGAGACGCCTCCAACAGGTGAACCAGGTTGCGCGTGACGGTGGCTGCCCCGCTACGCGCAACCTGTGGATCAACGATCGACGGCATCAGGATGCGCATGACAGTGTCGTAGTCAGCGATACGACGAATCAGTGATGCCGCCATGTCCGTAGGCAGCCCACATGCCTGGCGTTTCCAGGCCAATCAGGAGCGGCGCCAGCACCAGGGCAAGCGGCAGTTCGTGGACGCGCACGCCGTACACGCGCCAGCATCGGAAACAGTCGCGCCAGGCGTTCCACGTCTTACCCGCGGCGATCACTGGAATCGCGGCGCGGCCCATCCTGATGAGCCTGGCGTACGGAAGTCGCGGGTCGCGAAGCCGGGTAATCACTGTGCCGAATCCGGTGTTGCGCCTGATATCGGCCTCCATGCCCCAGCCTTCAAACTCGTGAACGACGCGAATTGACGGATCAAAGCGGAGCGTTCCACCCTCCCGCCGAACCGATTCCGACTGGATTCGCGCCGCAAACGGTCCGGCGTCGGTCGGAAGCGGGTGCTCGAGGTAGACGGATCGCTTCCACCCGGCGTTGTTGTTCGAGATGAATTGAGCAGTCCCCTCTTGAACCGTGTCCAGGTAGGACCGCGACAACAGGGCGAGCGTTCGCTCCCACAACGTGCGGCCTTCGTAGGTCGTGCGCCCACTGATCGCGGCCGCTTCGGGATGCGTCCTGAAGGCGGCAATGAGGTTGGTGAGCCAGTTGCGCGCCGGACTGCAGTCGGCGTCGAGGATGGCCACAAGGTCAGCCGAGGCCTGAGCGACGCCGTAGTTCTTGAGCGCGTACGATCCAGCGTTAGGCGATGTGACGAGTCGGAGCGATGGCAGGAGGTCTCGCAGGTCCGGTGGGATCGCGTCGGCGAACTGCGTGTTCTCGGAGAGGATGAATTCGGCCGGTTCGGCGCAGTCCTGGTGCGCAAGGGCCGCGAGGCAGTGGCGGAGGTCGTTCCAGCCCTTGTTGCCACCCGCGGCGTAGTCCGAAACGAGGATGACGCTGACCGTTGGCCTGGATGGCGGCATTGGGCTCCTGTCGGGGCGAGTGACGCCTGATCGTAGCTCATCCGGCGTCCCTGTCGCCAGATTTGTGACGTGATGGATGCCGGGTCAAGTCGCCCGTAGGTGCATGCTTGCTTTGAACTCAGTGCAGACCCGCCGAGGATCACAAGTGGGGGCGCATCGCGGGGTGGAACAGGTAACGCACTGGAACACGCCAATAGGACGGCGCCATTCGACACCCACGGGCCTTGGTCGAGGTTATCATCCGCCGTGGCACGTTGCTCGTGGACGCCGAACGGATAGCGTTCACCTGCAGGCGATCATAACAAATGCTACCCCGGACGCCGGTTCCCCCCTCAAGATAGGACCGCCGGCCGCGGCCGCTTCCATAGCGCGACCACCAGCACCAGCCGTCGTTACCCTGCGTCGTTCCCGGCAACGGACTATGCCGCCCACCGGGCCGCGAGCCGGGCGCCACCCCAGATCCCGACGCCGAGTCCGATCATGCTCACGATGAAGGCAGTCATCGTGCCGACTCGAGCACCGAGCCACCAACCTGCAGCGCTGCCGATCGTCGAGAAGACCAGCATCAAGAGCTTCCTCATATCACTCCAGGCGTTGCCGAGCTACGCATCAGCCTAACCGGACAGCGTTCAGCTGCAGGCGGCCACCTTCTTTCGCCTGCGAGCTGCAACGCCTGTTAGGCAGCTGGCTCATGTCGAATAGTGACTTCATAGCGCAACCGCGCCGCAGGACTCGCTTGGGAGACTGGGCCGACAAGCCGGAAGCCGTTGGCTTCCACAGCCCGACGGCTGGCGACGTTGTCTGGCGCGATCAGCGCCCACACGTTCCGAAGGTCGCTGTGTCCGGACGCCCACGTAAGGACCTGTGCAATGGCGGAAGTCGCGGCACCGCGCCCTGCGGCGGGGGTTGCGACCCAATATCCCAACATGGCGCTGCCGGCAGCCGATTCAACGTTCTCAAGACTTACCACGCCGATCACCATGCCTGCCTCGTCACAAATGACGAAGTGATAGCCACTCCCGGCACGGTGGTGCGTGCAGCTTTGGCGAACCCACTCCGTGGCGTCCAGGACGGAGTAGCTTGATCGACACCATTGCATCCAGCGCGACAACTCGGGTCGAGAGCGGTCGACTGCCGTGAACACATCAGCGGCGTCCTGTAGCTCCAGAGGTCGAATGGTAGCTGTCACGGTGACTCAGTCCCAACCGCCGAACGGAAAGCGTTCAGCTGCAGGCGATCCAGCAAATGCCACCACGGGACTGGCGGCGCTCCACCTTCAAGATAGCGCCGCCCGCCGCGGCGGCTACTATCCTCGCCTGCCAGCTGCACGCCTGTTAGGCGGGCGCGCCGCGGAGGAAGCGCCTGGTACTGCCACCCATAGGGCTATCGCAGCCGGCAGAAACATCAGGCCAATGGAGAGACTCGCGACCACGACGAACGCGGTTAGCAGGATCGCGGAAGCACGAGTGATGGCACGATGGGCCGCCGCCCGCCGACCAACCACCGGTGGGACCAGCAGGGCGATCGGCACCAGCAGGGGGATGAGCGCCGAAGGCCCATTGGCTTCAAGAAGGGTGCCGACACCCCCCGTCGCGGAGCTCGATGAGAACCCGCCAGCCGTCTGGGACTCAGACCTCCATGCGTAACTCGGGACGAGTAGTAGCCACAACGTGGCCACGACGCCAAGGAGGACGGCAACACCAACCGCCAGACGCTCGCGTCTCGAGGCCGGCTCGGCCGCCTGCTTCTGAGACGCGACGACGCTCCAAAGCAGGATGGCGACCGTCGCCAACACGAAGGCTGGAAGAATCAGGCCCATCAGCGTGTCGAGTGCTTCGAGGTCACTGCGCCACCGCAACACCGTCATCACTCTACGTGCCAAGGTTGAGTCGCAACCACCCGTCACCGCGGTCGATCCGAACGACTGCGGGAGTTTCCACCACCGCGTCGGCCTCACCCAAGTCAGCGTCCGGAAATGTCGTGCAGACCGCCAAAACCTTAGCGCCGGCCGCCCGACCCGCCTCGATGCCAGCGGGCGTGTCCTCAATGACAACGCACTCGGTGGGCGCGAAGCCGAGTTGGCGAGCGGCAAGAAGATACCCAGCGGGTGACGGTTTCCCTTCGTCCACATCCTCGGCGGCAAGGAGAACCCTCGGTACGGGCAGTCCCACATGTTCCAGACGAAGGAGGGCCAACTCACGGCCTCCTGACGTCACCACCGCCCACTCGCCCTCCGAAAGCGCCGCGAGTAGTAGCGACGCACCTTGAATGGCCGCCAACCCCTCGACATCGGAAAGCTCTGCCTCGGCAAGCCACCGCACCTCAGGAGCGGGATCAAGGTGCGGCGCGACCGCGCGAACCGTTTCGACGCTACGGCGACCATGCGCCCGACGCACAAGGCCGGGATCGTGGATGTCATGCCGCGCGGCCCAACGATGCCACGTTCGCTCGACAACGGGCCTGGAGTCGACGAGCACACCGTCCAAGTCAAAGAGGATTGCGCGACAATACAGCGTTGTGCTCAGAATCGTCCTCCAGCGTCACCTTGCTGCGCTCGAAAGCTCGGGTGTTGCCTAACGACTAGCCCTTGTAGGCGAACAAACAGATGCCGCCCCGCCAGCCAGCTGCAACGCCTGTTAGGCTGTCGCGCATCCCAGGTGGCTCTCACGGCGCGCGTCGTGACTCGGAGGGCCAGTACATGAACTCCTCCCGGTAGCAGAGGGCTCCGAGGTCGGCGGCGCGCTCAGTGAAGAACGCCTTGGCGTCGGCGATGGCAGTGTTGTAGACGGACGCACCAACTTCCGTGAGGAAGTAGTCGAGAACGAGCGATGCCTTCAGGTCGCCAACATCCTGGTCCAGCTCCTCCTGGAAGAACCGACGGATCGACGCGATGGCGTGCTTGCGCGCATCTTCGGATAGAGCGACGGGTGGCTTGCCACGCATTGATCTGAAGGCGGAGGTGTGGTATGGGCAGCCTGACGGATAGCAGTTCAGCTGCAGGCGATCATATCAAAGCGGCCGTGGAAGGCGGCTCCACCTGCAAGATAAGTCCGCCGGACGCCGCGGCCACTCCCGTCGCCTGCCAACTGCAACGCCTGTTTACCCCCCTGCGTCGGATCGCAGGGTCGTTGGGAACTGGAACTGCGCGCCGCCCACGAGTTGGTCGCTCGTCAGCGTGGGGCACCAGTACCGCTCGATGTGGGCGATCATCTGTTCGTTGCCCCCAAGATGGCCGTGCGGATCCCGGTGATACGAGTCCGTCAGATCTCGGCAGAGCACTGGTCTCTTCCCCCAGTACACCAGTTGCCGGATGCCATAAGGACGACCAAGCACACATCGGTTGGTGTGCACACCCATGACCACGACGTCCTCGATCCCGCCCTCCTCAAGGAGCGCCAACAGCTCCTCGCCTTCGTCAGTAACGGCGTCGGTCGAAGAGATGTCGATAGACTCGATCTGATGCGTCCACGCGTACGGTGGTCCGCCCGTCGTGCACGGCTCACCAGGCTCGCAGGAGCAGGGAGCATCATCCGTTAGCGCGGGAGGCAGGGGTGACTCCCGGGATGGATCCCAATCGTGCCAGGCAACCGGCACGGGCGACTGGACCGGAGGCGCCCGCTGCGCGCGCTCGCGGGCCGGAGTGCCAGCGTAGTATTCCATACAGCCGGCAGGTGCATGAACAATCAGCGCACCGTCCTGCCGAAGTCGGGCCGCAACCTCGTTGACTCGCGGGCCCATCTCGACGACTCGCCGAGCCGCCGACACACACTGTGTCGTGTCCCACATGTCGCAGATGACCACCGCGATCTTGGCGTTGTCCCAGTCATGTCGGAGCGCGATGGCCGGCTCGCCATCGGCGGAACGGGACCTGAGAGACATGGTTCTGGCGATAACTCCCTGCCTATGCCAAGTGGGTGGACGTTCAGTCTAAACGCCCGAGTTCAGCTGCGAACGAGTCAATCGGGATAGGGAGTAGGAGAGAATATCCCTCCTACTGCCCTCCCACACCACCGGACATGCGGGTCCGCATCCGGCGGTTCAGACAGTTGAGGTCAGAGGGCACTCAGTCGCGGAATCCCGAGCCCATCGAAGTATGACGCGGGAAATGCGGTCTGAGTGGCAGGATGGCCCGCCGTGGACCACCACCGCCGACAGTGCCGAGCCGCTGAGGCGGCCGCGCGTTGGGAAAGTCCTGGCGCGCGCAGCACGCGATACGGCGTCGGCCCGTGCTTACACTGTATGACACGGAGCAAACGGAGGCGACGCCGAATCCAGCCGTCCACCTTCGCCAGCTCACTTGGCGTTTCTGCCAACCGGAAGTAGGCCTTCCAGCCGCGCAGATACGAGCGGAGATCTCGTAGGACAGCGGAGAACCCCCACCCACGCGACCGCGCTGTGATCTCGCGAACGCGCGCCTTGAGCGTCGCCAGTGCTTTCAGTGACGCGCCGCGTTTCACGATCCGTCCCCGTTCCACTCGCCAAAAGCGATAGCCCAGGAACGCCCGATCCACGACCGGCGCCACCGCGCTCCTGGCCGGGTTGATCTGCAGTTTGAGTTCCGCGTAGAGGCCAATCAGGCCCTCCATGATTCGGTCCGCTACTCGCTTCGACTCGACGTACACGTTGCAGTCATCGGCGTAGCGTACGAACGCGAGCCCGCGTTGCTCCAGCTCCTGATCCACTCGGTCCAGCAACACGTTCGCCAACAACGGCGAGAGCGGACCGCCTTGCGGCGTCCCGTCGTGTCGCTCCATCAGTACGCCCGAAGCCAACCCGCCGGCCTCCAGATAGCGACGGATGAGCGTCAGCAGCGGCCCGTGAGCAGCTGCTCCCGAGTCGCGGACCAGTGATCGCGGAGATCCACGACGAGATCGTCCACCGTCCGGGCATCCACCCCCGGACTGCCCTTGTTCTGTCGCACGCGCTTGAGCGCGCGGGCGAGATTCCCTCCCTGAGCTGCCGGTTCCGCAGACCGCCGACGTGGCTTCACCGCTGCGCTGGCACGTTGGGGCTGCACCCCTTGACGCCAACGGGAGCTCCCTCAGTTCGAGGGACCTCTGGTGCCCGGCCTTGTCGAGATTCACGAGTGGCGCGCTCTCCTCTCCGTTTGGCCCTTCACGACTGGGGCGGTCCACGTTCCCCGAGGCCCGTCGCTACTGCGGCCGCTGCTGACTTCTCGCTCCGTCCAGTCCGTCGTATCCGACCAGCGTCTCCCGTTCAGGAATAAGGCGAGATCTCCCCAGGTAAGACTCGTTGGCTGTCCCTGCACGAACGCCGGATTTACGTGATGCCCCTTGATCGCAAGAGTTTCGCGGTCAATTGCCCGCTCACCCTGGTTCATCCCGCCTCGGATCCGGTTTCTGTACGTCGTCCCGCAGGTCTCGCTACACCGCTTCCTTCAGCGAGTCGCTCGCGCGTCTCACCTTGCAGTTCACTCGGGTCGCTGCGATCAGCTTCCCAGAAGGACTTTCACCTCCCAAGTCAACGGTCATGCTGGGCACACAATCAAAGCCGCCGCTGAGTCCGAATTCCGCAACGGGCGAAGCAGTAGTTCGATCACGTCGTTCGGCACGGTCACCGACGGCTCGCTGTACGGGTACACGACCAGCGGCGGCGACGCGATTTGGATTGCGCTCAGACTTACCACATCAAGGTCGTTGTTCACGTGGGGGCGCGCGCCGCAGTGCCGCGCCAGGCAGCGCACTCGCGGCCAGCACTCCCGGTAGTGGCAGATGCGACCGAGATACTGTGAGCTCGTGTCAGCCAGGAAGATGTCGGCGGTCGAATTGATCTCCTGAGCGCGGCCTTGGAACCGACGTCCGGCATGAGCCAAACGCTCGAGGTCCGCGTCGTTCTTGATCGTCACAAGGACATCCGCATCCTTTGGCCGACTCTTGTCCGTGACGAGCGAGCCGAGAATCGCGATCCGCACCACTCCCGGAATCCCGCGTGCAGCAACGACGAACTCGAAGGTCAGGCGCAGCAGCGTGCTGCGGACTAGCGCTGAGCTCCGATCGCGGTACTGCCATTCATCCTTTGGAACGTGAGGGCGTTTCATCATGCCGTACCCTTGGTGGGGCTCTCTAACCGCCTGAGTTGAGCTGCGAGCGATTTATACCGAAGTGGCAGCGAGCGAAGCGAGCCGCCACAGTCCGACAGACCGCTCGTCAGCTCCAACGTTCGTTATGCCGTGCTATGGGCGAAGCAGACGATGCACGTGCACGTACGGCGCATCACCCTCCTCCTGCCAGATCCCCAGTACGAGATCGTCGCGGCAGTCGACAATTCGCAACTGAGGAGGTGCGTCCACGTCACCGAGCCAGGTGCCGTTCGGGGCGAAGATGCTCCACCGGCCGGGCGCCGCCTGACGCTCGGGCCACTCTGACGAACCGACCCACAGCCTGGCGTCGCCATCGATGAACGCCCTGTCGAACAACGGCACCCGATCCCCGAACGACCCCTCCTCGTAGCTCCGTCGATACCTCGGAAGCGCCGCCTCGCCCTCGCGCCGTCGCACCTCTTCCAGATTCTCAGTAATCCACGCCTCGATCATCGCGGGCACCACCGGGCGTGGCTCCACGGGCCTCCGCAGAATGCGTCGAAGATTCCCTTCGGTATCGAAGAACCGGATCTCGTAACGATCCGATGTCCCCCAGTAGAATCCGTCCTCGGTCACTGCCCGGATTGCACCGTGCGCTGGCGCGAGCACTTTCGTATCGCCGCCCGGGAGCACGAACTGCTGGCGCGACGGGAGCCGCACGATTGTCCGTGCCGCGCCGTCGGCGGGGTCGAGGACGACGACCTCGGTCGTGACCCACTGGAGGCCCGGCTCGAGATCGGGCCGGAAGCCGCCGCCCGGGTTGTACAGCACGAGCCGGCCGTCGCCGAAGGCACCGAAGGCATCGAAGCTGCCCCGCGCCCCCGGAACGGCCTGAGAACGCACCACCCTGGGCTCGCCGCTCGCCAACGGAAGAATCGTCACTCGTCTCTCGATCTGATCGTACGCCGCAAGTGAATCGCCCGATCTCCGAAACAGTCCGGAAATCACCTGGAATTCTCCCGGTCCTCGACCGCGCCGGCCGACGGACCGGAGATGCCGACCATCGGCGTCGAAGAGACGTACCTCGTTCGCCGACAGCTCCACCACGGCGACGCCACCTCCCTCAAGCAGAAGCGCCGTCGAGATGAAGCTGAACTGATAGGGGCCCGCTTGTTCTGCGCCGATCCGGAGCACCGGATTGGAATCGACGTGCACACCCCGCTCACCCCAGACGCTCCCGGTGCTCGTGATGATGCTGACCCCGGCGGAATCGGTGATCGTGCTCGGTGTAATTCGCTGTTCGCCGCCACCACATGCGGCGGTGAAGGCGAGGATGCACAGGATGTCCTGTCGCCAGTGGGAGCGACTACGAGGCATCGGCTGACGTTGCGGGGTGCTGGGCATCGGCATAACGGACAGGTTTCAGCTGCAAGCGAAATATCACCAAAGCGGCGAAGCCGCATCCACAGCTTCGCTTGTCAGCTGCAAACACTGTTGAACTCAATCCGCCTGCGGCGGATAGCACTTCGATGCTGTGGTTCGGTGCTGCGATCTCATTGATGAAGTTGACGGAGCGATGTCAGATGTCCCTCAACCCTTTCTCGAGAGGACAGCATGACACCACTCCGCCAACGTATGATCCAGGACCTCCAGCTCCGCGGCTACTCGGATCGCACCGTGGTGGCGTACGTCCGCTCCGTCGCCCAGCTCGCCCGCTTCTATCATGCCTCGCCCGACACCCTCACGGAAGAGCAGCTCCGTGACTACCTCGTCCGACTCACGACCGTCCAGAAAGTCGCCCGCGGCACCCACACCATCGCCCTCTGCGGCCTCAAGTTCTTCTACCAGCACACCCTCGGCCGCGAGTGGACCGTCCTCAAGGTCGCCCGGCCCAAGGGTGAGAAAAAGCTTCCTGTTGTTCTGAGCCGCGAGGAGGTCTGGCGCATCCTCGATTGGATCCGGATCCCGGTGTACCGCGCCTGCCTCACCACCATCTACGCTTGTGGTCTCCGCCTTATGGAAGGCGCGCGGCTCCAGGTGCCCGATGTCGACGGCGACCGTAAGCTCGTCCAGATCCACGGCAAGCGCCGCAAGGATCGCTACGTTCCGCTCCCCGACGCCACGCTGGCGCTCCTCCGAACGCACTGGCGCTCGCACAAGAACCCGCTCTGGCTCTTCCCGACGATCACGCGCTCGCATGCCGGCGTCTTGAGCGATCCCGCCGTGGGCCACATCTCCCGCGCCAGTCTCCAGAGCGCATTCGTGCGAGCCGTCAAGGCGAGCGGAGTCCACAAGAGAGCCCACGTCCACACGCTCCGCCACAGTTACGCCACCCATCTGCTGGAAGCCGGCGTCAATCTCCGCCTGATCCAGGAATACCTCGGGCACAACAGCCCGCGTCGTACCAGGGCATGATCTACGGATTCGGCGAAGTCACCCACGCCGAGCTCGTGGCGCTGTACACGGTGTACATCCTGGCCGTCTTCCCCTCGGCGGATGCCCTCGCGCTCAGGCGCGTTCGAGAGCCCTCGTCGCCGGCAGCGGTGTACCAGGCGGCGCTGCTCGCGGCGACGATCACGCTCCTGGCCACCTACATGTTCACCGGCGTGCGCCGGCTCTTCGCGGGCGGCATCGACATCTTCCTCGACGGCACCATACTCAGCATGGTCGCCGATGGCGCGGCTACCCCGGATCATTTCCAGCGAGCGGTCGGCCTGTGGACGCTCGCCTCGACGCTGGCGACCACGCTCCTCCAGGTCGGCTTCGTGGCCGTCACGATCTTCGAGATTCTCAGCCTGTTGTGCCTGAGCTCGACGTGGTTCCGGCGCATCTGGCTGGGCATCATGCTGCCCTTTCACGTGCTGAGCTGGCCCCTGCTGCAGACGCTTTTCCTGCACAACATCCTTCTGATCTTCGCCCTGCTGTTCGACGTCGACGGGATCACGCGTCGGGTCCGGACCAGGATCTCTCGAGGTTAGCTCCGCGGCTGCGCTGCCACGAAAGTCTCGATGGTTTGCGGGGAGACGCCAAACCGATCGGCCGCGGTCTTCCACGCCGGGAATCGGCCGTCGCTCGTCGCCGTGAAATACCCCATCCGCATGAGGCGCGCTGGGACTTCATTGAACGGCCGCAGGAGAAGGCCTCCCCACCAGAGCACCGGCAGCGGGATGCGGCGCCGCTTTGCCCGAACTCCCATCTGCTTTTCGAGGAGCGTGACGAGATCGTCGAACGAGAGGCTGGAGGGCCCGCCGACTTCAATCGCTTCGTTGCGGACTTTCTCCTGCGAGAGAATGCGTACCGAGAATTCGGCGACGTCGTCGACGGCAATGAAATTAGCGATGCTTCGTCCGTTCCCGAAAAGGACGGCCACTCCGTTCTTGCGAATGCCTCCCATGAGCATGCCGGCCCAGGTTTCCATGAACGCGCCTGGCTGGATCAGCACATATGGCAACCCGCTTCTCCGGATACGCTCTTCGATCGAGAGCTTGACGCGGAGAAAGTCCACGGGGTTGTCGACGCCCATACCTCTACCCGAGAGATACACAATCCGGCGAACACCGCATTGCCGGGCAGCGTCGCAAAGCGAGTCATGCGCAGGCAGGTCGACCCGATTGGGGCTCGATGCCCCGTGACCCATGACGTTGTTGACGCTCGTGAAGATCTGTCCAACCTCGTCGCACGCCCGTACCACCGCTGGGCGATCACGGAGATCCACCGACACGGCCTCGGCGCCAGCGGCCGTCAGCGCCGCCAGCTTCTCGCGATTGCGGCCCAGCGCGCGCACGGGAATTCCCGCGGCGAGGAGCTTTCTTGCCACGAGTCCACCGACCTGGCCCGTGGCGCCTGCGACGAGAATGCGGGTCTCGAGCGTGCTCACGCGGAAACACCCACGCAGCCTGGTCCTGGTGCGGGATGCCTGGATCGACTCCGGCATTTCCCGATGAACGCGGTGAGCTCAGGCAGGTCAAGCATGCGGGCAAAGCTCGGGTCGGTCGATATCGACGGGTAATCATTCCAGCAGGCGTCCCAGGCACGGTCGAGCCAGTCCATCGCCATCTCACCCTTCCCCGCCAGGGCATACGCCGATGCGCAGTCGAACGCGACGCTGCCTTCGTTCGCCTCGGTCAGCGATACAAAAGCGTACCCCGTTCGCTCGGCGAGCAGACGTTCTGCCTCGGCAAGTGCAGTTCGCGCTTCCTTGGCCACGCCGAGCGAGAGGCTCGCCTTGGCGGCCAGCAGGTGCGCCCGCACCAGCGTGAAGCCGGTGCCGAGTTGCCAGGGATGCTCCCGGCAGATCCTCATCGCGTGATGCGCCTCGATCAGCGCCTCGTCGAAGTCTCCACGCCGACGCGCCAGCTCGCCGAGTTCTCTATGCGCCATCGCCAAAAAGACCTGCGCATAGAGGTGGCTCGACCCGGTGTACCGCTGCACGGCGCGATCGAGTTGTACGCGCGCTCGTTCCAGATCTCCCTGACGAAGCGACACCAGCCCAGCGAGGAGCAGCGCGCCGATGAATGCGATTCCGGTGCGACCCGACCCGGATTCGATCTCCAATGCCTTCTGGATCGGTACGACAGCGTCGTCATATTGCCCGTTGGAGAAATAGAGGTCGGCCAGCACGTGGTAAGGCGACTGTGATCCAGGCTCGAGCCCGATCGCGGTAAAGACGGCGCGCACTGCGCGCCCGCGCATTTCCCAGCGTTCGGCGCCGAGCTCGGAGCAGGTATAGAGCGCCGTGGCATGGAAGTAATGCGCCATGGTCATGTCCGGCTCCAACGCGACGGCACGCTCGCTCGCCGTCACGGCCTCGTCGAGGCGCTGCGAGCGGCACAGGGCGTAGGACAACCACGCGTGCGCCTCACCAAGACCGGGGTCGAGGCTCGTGGCGCGGAGAAGGTGGTCGAGGGCTCTCGTCAGGTCCTCCGGGTCCGAGCTTCCGATGAACCCGAAGGCGTAGGAGAATCCAAGACCCGAGTGGGCCAGCGCGTAATTGGGATCCCGCTCGATTGCCTGGTGCAACAGGGGACGGGACTCCTGAATCGCAGCGGGAGTGAACTGCTTCTGCAACTGTCGCGCACGGGCGAAGAGCTCGTAGGCGGTGAGCGACGTCGTCTCGGGTTTGGCAATCTGGGCGAGCTGGTGCTCCGACACTTCCACGTTGAGCAGCGCAAGAACCTCATCCACGATGCGGTCCTGCAGGGTGAACAGGTCGCCCATCGCTCCATCGAGCTTCGAGGTCGAGACGATCGCTCCCGCCTGCACGTCGCCGAGATGCGGTGTAATGCGGATTCGATCGCCCAGGGCCTGGTATCCTCCCCACACCACCCACCGTGCCCCGAGGGAATGTGCGACCTGCAGGGCATCGTCCTCAGAGGCGACCGGCCGCTGACGCCCGGCAAGCGCGCGTGCCACCTTTTCTCCCCGCACCGTGCGTACGCTCCCGACACGCTTGAGATCGACACCAACGGTTTCGGCGATCCCGCTGGAGAGCCATTGGACGCCGGGCTCACCGGAGATATTGAGAAAGTCGAGCACCACGATCGACTCGACGGCGGGCCCGGGCGCCGCCGCGACCACGCCACCTTCGAGCGCACGCGCCATGTCGGCAGCCGACGCGAACCGATCGACCGGTTCCTTCTCCAATGCTCGATAGAGTGCGGTCTCAACGTTCTGCGGCACACCCGGACGCAACGCGGCGAGGGACGGCGCCTGTTGCGAGAGGTGCTGGGCGAAGAGCGCCATCATGCTCGGGCCGGCGAAGGGCGGCTGGCCGGTCAACACCTCGAACAGAACGCACGCCAGACTGTATTGGTCAGAGCGCCCATCGATCTTATCGCTCTCGCCGCTCGCCTGCTCGGGCGACATGTACGCCGGCGTGCCCAGCGTGATGCCGATGCTGGTCAGCCGGTGGCCCACAGCCCGATCGATGGCGTGCGCGATCCCGAAGTCGGTGACCAGCGCATGTCCTTCCGAAAGAAGGATATTCTCCGGCTTGATGTCGCGGTGGACGACGCCGTTGCGGTGGGCGTAGTCGAGAGCTCCGCAGACCTCGATCGTCAGGCGAAGAGCGGCAGCAGTCTCGATGGCCCCGTCGCGGTCGAGTCGCTGCCGGAGAGATTCGCCGCGGACAAGCGGCATGACGTAGTACTGGTAGCCCGCTGCGGCACCGGAATCGAACAGCGGAACAATATGGGGATGATTGAGCCGCGCGACGACCTGGATTTCACGCCCGAATCGTTCGCTGGCCAGGGCGGCGCTCACATCCGCACGGAAGAGCTTCAGCGCGACCTCGCGATCGTGCCGAGTGTCGCGCGCGAGGAGAACCACCGCCATGCCGCCCCGACCCAGCTCGGACATGATGGTGTATCGGTCAGCAACTGCGCTGGCGAACTCAGTCCACTCGACGGCGAGCGTCAGAGCGCTACCAGCTCACCGGGGGCGATCGTCCAGGAGCCATACCGTCCCTCCTTGAGAGGGAACGCCACTGGTCAGGGTGCGTGGCGACCTCGTCGTAATCTAGCGCCCTCGTGCCCGGATGGTGTCGACAGCGCGATGACACCGGCTATTGCCGCGAGCGTGACGCCGCCGATAACGGCTGACGCTCGTGTCCCAGTACCGCCGCGATGAGAATGACCAGGCCGTCGGCCAGCAAGAGAGCAGTCGGCGGGATGAAGCCTACGTAGAAAAGCTGAAGAGCCGCGCCGGCCAGGGGATTCAGGGCGGCAATGCCAAGCACCACCGTCCTGTTCGACGCACCAACGCGGGCAACTACCAGAACGAGCGCGGCCGACAGGAGAAGCGCCAGCGCGACGTGCACCCACAGAGTGGCCGTGATGGGCCTGAGCGCCGACGACGCGTCGGTGGCCATCGTGGTGACGGAAGCGTAAGCAGTCAGATGCCAGACAACCGTGCCGATTAATAATCCGGCGCCGCTGTAAGCAGTGCCTTCGGCAAAGCGCCGACTGATCATGACATCGGTCCCTCAGTTTCCTGGTGTGCCATAGCTTCTGCGCTGCCAGGGGACATACCATCCTCAGGCTCCAACCGCCAGACTGGAACCGGGAACATCAACGAGGGAGCAGATATGCAGATCACCGACATCCTCACCCAGGAGGGCGGCCTCCAGTGCATGGCGCGTGAACTCGGTATCACCGAGAGCCAGGCGGCGGCTGGCGCCGCGGCGCTCGCCCCGGCCATCCTCGACGGCTTCAAGAAGCAGGTGCAGTCGCAGCCCTTCCGGCATCGAATCGCTGGGCGGATTGTTAGGCAGGTTCGGGGGCGGCGGGTTGCTCGATGACGTCGTCGCCCCGCATCCCACGAACGTGAATCGCGCCAACGAAGTCCTCGGGCTGATCTTCGGCTCCAAGGACGTGAGCCGTACCGTCGCGGCGGACGCCGCCACCAAGACAGGACTCGACCCCGCTCTGCTCAAGAAGATGCAGCCGATCCTGGACATGGTGGTCGCCGGCTACATGACGAAACAGCGTCCGACGGGCGGTTCGGCGCAGCCCTCGACGGGCAGCGGCGGACTCGGCGACTTGCTGGGCGGGCCGCTTCGCGGCCGGTCCCCCCGCGCAGACCGGCGGGTCAGGCCTCGCCTCGATGATCGACATGAACGGGGACGGCAATCCGCTCGACGACATCCTGCGAATGGCCGGCAAGGCGATTCGTTAGGTCTGCACAACGCAGCAGCTCCGAGGCTCGTCCGACACCCGGGCGAGCCTCGTGTCGTCAGGGCCGCCGGCGCTTGATGGTAGTGTCGCGATCATAAGCCATGATCGACCCACTCGTGTCGATGGTGAGGTAATACGGAGGAATGGCGGCAACGTGGTCCGCCGAGCGCCATGGCACCTGTCGGGTAGCGGCGATTCCGGGCATGAGCGCGACCACGACCACGGAAACACCTGGCGCTAGCATGGGGGCAACCAGGCCCCGAACGATCTGCTTTTTCGAGGAGCGCTCGCTCACGGGCAATGGCCTCACGTTGACCCCTAACGCCGAGTCTGTCCGTGCTGGTTCAACGCAGTCAAGCGGATGTGGCTCCGCTGTGCTTTGCGCTCTTCGCTTTGCGCGCTACGCTAAAAGAACACCGGCTCCCGGTACGCCCCGAACACCTGCTCCATCGCGTGCCTGATCTCGTAGAGCGTCGCCCGCGCCCGGGCACAGTCCAGAATGAACGGAATCAGGTTCGCATCCGTGGCGGCCGCCGACCGAAGCTCCTCCAGCCGCTGCCTGACGAGCGCCTGGTCGCGACTCGCTCGTAAGGCGCCCAGCCGCTGCCGCTGGTCGCGATCCACTTCCTCGCCAACCCTCAGCACCGGGATGGCCAGCTCCGGCTCGTCCGTCACGAACTCGTTCACGCCAACCACCAGCCGGCGGCGCTGCTCGATCTCCCACTGCTGGCGGGCGGCCGACTGCGCAATGCGGCGCTGGAACCACCCCTGCTCGATCCCGCGCACCACCCCACCCTGCTCCTCGATCTCCGCGAACATCTCCTCGGCTTCGCGCTCGAGTTTCTCGGTGAGCGCCTCGACGTAGTATGACCCACCGAGTGGATCAATGACGTTCGGGACGCCACTCTCGTAGGCGAGCAGCTGCTGCGTCCTCAGCGCCACCTGCACCGCCTCTTCCGTTGGCAGCGCCAGCGTCTCGTCCATCGAATTCGTGTGCAGCGACTGCGTTCCGCCGAGCACCGCGGCCATGGCCTGATAGGCGACGCGCACGATGTTGTTCATGGGCTGCTGGGCGGTGAGCGTGACGCCGGCGGTCTGCGAATGGAACCGCAGCATCCATGATCGAGCATCCTTTGCCCGATAGCGGTCGCGCATGTGCCGCGCCCAGATGCGGCGCGCCGCGCGCAGCTTGGCGATCTCCTCGAAGAAGTCGTTATGGATGTCGAAGAAGAACGACAGCCGCGGCGCGAACCGATCGACGTCCAGTCCGCGTGCCATGCCGCGCTCGACGTACGTGAAGCCATTGGCCAGCGTGAACGCCAGCTCCTGCGCCGCGGTGGCCCCAGCCTCACGGATGTGGTATCCCGAAATCGAGATCGTATTCCACTGCGGCGCGTGCTCAGCGCCCCACTCGAACAGGTCCACGATCAACCGCAGCGCGGGCTCGATGGGATAGCACCACGCGTGCTGCGCCATGTACTCCTTGAGGATGTCATTCTGCACCGTGCCTCGAAGCGCGGTGGACGGCACACCCTTGCGCTCGGCCGCCGCCACATAGAAGCAGAACAGGATGACCGCCGGACCGTTGATGGTCATCGACGTCGACACCTTGTCGAGCGGGATGCCCTCGAACAGCGTCTCCATGTCGTCGAGGCTCGAGATCGCGACGCCGGTCTTGCCGACCTCACCCTCGGACCTCGGGTGGTCGGAGTCGTAGCCCATCAGCGTCGGGAAGTCGAACGCGGTCGAAAGACCCGTCTGGCCGTGCTCGAGCAGGAACTTGAACCGCTGGTTCGTGTCGCGCGCGCTGCCGAAGCCGGCGAACTGACGCATCGTCCAGAGCCGCCCCCGGTACCCCGAGGGGTGGATGCCGCGTGTGTACGGGTACTCGCCGGGCATCGGAAGGGCGGCCGCGTCGAGATGCTCCACATCTATTGACGTATAGACTGGCTCTACGTCGCCCTCGGAATTCACGAAGGCCAGGTCGCGCTTCTCGGCGGCCGCATAACGAGCGCGCCAGCGCGCCACCTCGGCGCGGAGCCGCTCGAGCTCCTCCTGCCGTTCGCGTTCCTGGTCGCTGATGTCTCGCGTTGATGTCATGGCGATGTCCGGGCTATGGCGGGCGCACCCTTGATCAACAGCTCGTCGGCAATCCCGTATGGCGATACTTCGCCGCGTTCTATCCGCGGAATGACCGCATCTATGAACTCGAGCACCTGGCTGTCGTTCCAAAGCCGACGACGCAGCCGGTATTCGGCCACGTCCATGACCTGCTCCCTCAGGCGGCGCCGGCGCCGTTCACGCAGGCCACCACCCTCCTCAAGATAGCGATGATGGCGGTCGAGAAAGGCGGTCAGCTCGGGAACTCCCTCGCCTTTGTGCGCCACCGTGAGGACGACCGGGGGAGTCCAGGCCTCGGTATCATCCCGACGCGCTGCCTCACGAGCCGCCTTTCCGGGGTTTGCGATCGCCTTCAAGTCGACGCCGTGGTGGGCGGGCGCCTCCATCGCATGCCCTCCGCGCATCCCCAGCATCAACTCGATGTCGTTCCGCACCCGTTCGGCGCCCGGCCGGTCCGCCTTGTTCACCACGAACACGTCGGCGATCTCCATGAGCCCGGCTTTTAGCGCCTGGATGGAATCGCCGCTCTCGGGCACCAGGATCACCATCGTGGTGTCGGCGGCGCGCGCGACCTCCAGCTCGCTCTGACCAACACCAACGGTTTCAATGAGGATGCGATCGAACCCGAACGCATCGAGAACATCCGCTACCGACCGCGTTGCGGACGAGATGCCGCCGAGTGATCCGCGTGTGGCGAGCGATCGAATGAAGACTCCGGGATCGAGCGCCACGGATTCCATCCTTACGCGGTCGCCGAGCAACGCGCCGCCGGTAAAGGGAGATGTGGGATCCACCGCAACCACGCCGACGCGCAATCCGGCGGCGCGGTATTCGTTCACCAGGCGGGCCGTGAGCGTGCTCTTTCCGGCGCCCGGCGGTCCGGTCACTCCGATGCGCCGGGCCCGTCCGATCCGCGGATGCAAGGTGGTGAGCAACTGCTCGAAACCGTCGCGTTGGTTCTCCACGAGCGACACGGCGCGCGCCAGCGCGGCGGGCTTACCCGCGTCGAAATCCGCGATGAGCCGCGCCA
>Ga0209640_10000101_pt1 | contig 53911 bp, 53 predicted proteins | sample RifCSP10_1_FD_184018 | JGI IMG/M metagenome (GOLD analysis project Ga0209640, IMG submission 184018) | Soil microbial communities from Rifle, Colorado - Rifle CSP2_sed 10_1 (SPAdes) (version 2) | ecosystem: Environmental > Terrestrial > Deep subsurface > Rock core/Sediment | place: Rifle...
AATGGCGAGGATGAGCAGGACGACGATCATGGCCGACGACGCGCTGCTCGATCGGCTGCGCGCGATCGCGAAGGAGGAGGGGGTCTCGCTCGGCGAGGTGATCCGCGAGGGGCTCGAGTGGCGCGCGAAGCTCCGCCGCCGCCCCCCTAGCTTCATCGGAGCCATTGGCGGCGAGGGCCCGATGACCGACGACGCTAGCCGGGTTGACGAGCTCGTCGCCGAGTATCTCCTTGAGAAGCACTCTCGTTACTGACGCGAGCGTGGTCTTTGCGGCGCTCAACCGAGATGAGCGTCACCATCAACGCTGCGTCGAGCTCCTGGCCTCGAGGTCGCCCGTCGTCCTGCCGGCGCCCGTCATAACCGAGACGACGATGCTCAGTCGGTCTCGCGATCGTCCGCAAGCCGTGGACGCACTTCTACGAAGTGTCGTCGACGGAACGGTTGCAGTGGTGGAACTCGAGTTGGCCGACTACTCCCGCGCACGCCAGCTTGTCGCGCAGTACGCGGATCTTGGACTCAGCTTCGTGGACGCGGCGGTGGTAGCCATAGCGGAGCGGTTCGAGGAGACGACGATCGCGACTCTCGACCACCGCCACTTCTCGGTCGTGAAGCCGCTGCACTGCGAGGCGTTCACGCTCGTTCCGTAGACTGGCCGCGATGCAGAAGTCGCTCCCCGTCGTGGAGCGCCCGCGCCGGCCCGAGTGGATGAAGGTGCGTGCGCCGAGCGCCAACTCACGCTACTTCGAGGTAAAGGGCCTCATGCGCGAGGGGAACCTGACGACGATCTGCGAAGAGGCCCGGTGCCCCAACATCGGCGAGTGCTGGGGGCGAGGGACGGCGACGTTCCAGATCCTCGGGGAGATCTGCACCCGCGCCTGCCGTTACTGCTACGTCCACTCCGGGAAGCCGGACGCGCCGCCCGACCCGCTCGAGCCGCTCCGCGTCGCCCAGGCCGCCGCGCAGATGGGACTCTCACACGTGGTCGTGACCTCTGTCGACCGGGACGACATCCCCGATCGGGGAGCGGGACACTACGCGGCCACCATACGGGCGCTGCAGCGGAAGCTCCCGGGAGCGAAGGTCGAAATCCTCACGCCGGACTTCCTCGGGGTGGAGGAGGACGCTCTCGCGACCGTCTTAGAAGCGCGGCCCGACGTGTTCGGCCACAACATCGAGACCGTCCGCCGTCTCCACGCCCGCATGCGCGGGGCGAAGGCGAGCTACGACACAGCGCTCTGGCTGCTCCGGCGGGTGAAGGAGCTCGCGGACTACAAGGTGATGACGAAGTCGGGGATCATCGTCGGGCTCGGCGAGACCAACGACGAGGTGGTCGACACCATGCGCGACCTGCGCGAGCACGGCGTCGACGTCGTCACGATCGGCCAGTACCTGCGGCCGTCACCGAAGCACGCCGAGATCGACCGCTGGGTGCACCCCGACGAGTTCCGCTGGTTCCGCGAGCAGGGCGAGGCGCTCGGCTTCGGCTCGGTGTTCTCGGGGCCGCTCGTTCGCTCCTCGTACCGCGCCGACGAGCAGCGCCACGCGGCCGAGACCGGCCGCGGCGCAGTCGCGTACTGATCCGGGGAAGCCTGGACATTCTCGGGTGTTCTCCTAGACTGAGGCTGATTGACTGTGCCCGAAGACGGGCGCGACCAGCACTGAACGGGCAGAAGGGGAGGATTCAGATGCGAGGACAGCGTTACTTGCTCGTATCGGGCAGCGCACTTGCTGCCGCGGCGTTCATCGTCGGCACTGCTCTCGCCGCCTCCGGCGCGTCGCCGAAACGCGACTTCACCGAGGCACCGGCGGCCGCGCAGACACAGAGCGAGTACCTGATGTTGACGTTCAGGGATCCGCCGACCGTGAGCTACACAGGCGGGACCCCAGGCCTCGAGCGGACGAAGCCGGAGCGCGGGAAGAAGCTCGAACCGCGCAGCAAGGCCGTCCGCGCGTACGTCACTCACGAGGCGAACGCGCATGCCAACTACCGCGCCTTCCTGAGGCAGAACGCCCCGAAGGCCGAGATCGTGCGGGAGTACTCCTACGTGCTGAACGGGTTCGCGATCAAGCTCAACGGCGAGCGGCCGGAGACGCTTGCGAACGGACCGGGCGTGGGCAGCGCAGGCTTCAGCTGGCTCTACCGGCCCGACATGACCGTGAGCACCGATCTCATCGACGCCGATGTGTTCTGGGGTTCGCCCGCCGGACGGGTGAGCGCCGGCTCCGGGATCAAGATCGGGATCATCGACACCGGCATCGACGACACGCACCCGGCCTTCGACTGCAAGGGGCCGATCACGCACAAGCTCTTCTTCAGCGGGATCCCGTTCGGGACCAACATCTTCTTCGACCACGGTACGCACGTGTCCGGGACAGCCGCCGGCTGCGTGATCGAGAACGACGGGGACGATCTTCCGCCGTTCCCGGTCGCCGAAGATTGGAGCGGTGTCGCGCCCGGAGCGTCGCTGACCGACTACAACGTCTTCCCCGGCCGCGGCATCGGCTTCTTCATCTTCGGCGGCTCGGCCCTGAGCCACGACATCGCCGACGCGCTCGAGCAGGCCGTGCTCGACGGCATGGACGTGGTGAACATGAGCTTGGGCGGAGGCGTGCAGGGGCCGCACGACTTCCTCGCCGACGCGGTGAACGCCGCCGTAGACGCCGGCGTCGTAGCCGCGGTCGCAGCCGGCAACTCGGGCCCGGGTCGCGGGACCGTCGAGTCGCCGGGGAGCGCCGCGGGCGCCTTGACGGCGGGCGCCAGCACGAACCCGCACTTCGCCGGCGCAGACGTGGACGCGGATCCGACGGACGCCCCGCCGCCGTTCAGCTTCGGGGCGGCGCTCGGCGACTTCGACACGGTGGAGGGCGCGGGGGGAGCCGCGTTCGACCCAGCGATTACTGCTCAGTACGCGCTCCCACTCCCCCCGACGACTTTGCCCACGGGTGAGGTCGCCAATCTCGGCTGCACGATCACGAACGACCTAACCGGCAAGATCGCGCTCATCGATCGTGGGGCCTGCACGTTCACGACGAAGGTCCGCAATGCGCAGGCCAAAGGCGCAGTCGGCGTCCTCATCGTGAACAACGTCGCCGGAGATCCAACCGCACCTGGCCACGACGGGACTAGCCCGTTCCCGACGATCCCGGCGGCGATGGTGTCGAACACCGACGGCGTCGCGATGGGCGCGTCCGGCGAGGCCACCGTCGACGGCACGTCGCCCTCGGAGTTCATCACCGCGAACGCCGACGTCATCGCCGGCTTCTCGAGCCGCGGCCCGGCGCCGTTCACCTACCTGATCAAGCCGGACGTGACGGCACCGGGCGTGAACGTCTACTCGTCCGTCTTCGAGGACGAGTACGCGTTCTTCAACGGCACGAGCATGGCGACGCCGCACGTGGCCGGCGCGGCGGCGCTCCTGCTCGACAGCCATCCCGGCTGGTCGCCGGCGGACGTGAAGTCGGCACTCGTGAACACGGCGAAGCGACCCGTGTTCACGCACGTGCCTCCGGGGACTGCTCCCGCCAGCCTGCTCACGCGCGGCGGGGGCCGCATCGACGTCGCCTCGGGAGCCAGCGATACGCCGCTCACGATCGACCCGGCGAGTGCCAGCTTCGGGTTCTTCAACGGGAACAAGGACGTGAGCGGCACGATCGGCCTCCTGGTGCGCAACGTGACCGCGAGCTCCAAGACCTGCTCCATCAGCGAGAGCCCGTTGTCGACGAAGATCAGCCTTTCGACGAACGACTTCACGCTCGCCGCGGGCGCGACGACGACGGTCAACATCGTCCTCGCCGCCGGCAAGTCCAACTCGACGGGGAGCGGCGACCTCACGGGCGACATCCTGATCGACTGCAACGGCACCACGCCGGACCTACGAGTTCCGTGGCTCGCAGTGATCAATCGTGAGGCGAAGCCGTAGACGAAGCTCGAGGCGTATGAAAGAGAGGGGCGCCGGAAGGAGCCCTTCTCTTTCATGCACGCGCGACGCCGCACCTCGGGCTCCGCGCGGCCGATCTATCAGCCGTGCGGCTTCGCCATCGCGTGGTAGTCGAGCGCCTCGTCGAGGATCGCGTCGTCCACGCCCGCCTCCCGCGCGACCTCGCGGAGCGAACGGCCCGACGCTGTGGCTTCCTTCACGATCTCCGACGCTTTGTCGTACCCGATGTACGGATTGAGCGCCGTCGCAGCCGACAGCGTGCTCTCGGCGTACTGCTCGTTCCGCTCGCGGTTCGCCTCGATCCCGTCCACGCACTTCTCGGCGAGGAGGCGTGACGCACTCGACAGCAGCTTGATCGAGTCCAGGAGGTTTCGCGCCATGAGCGGGATGTAGACGTTCAGCTCGAAGTGGCCGTTCATGCCGCCGATCGTGATCGCGGCGTCGTTCCCGATCACCTGAGCGGCGACCTGCGTCGCAACCTCTGGCATGACCGGGTTGACCTTGCCGGGCATGATCGAGCTTCCCTTCTGGAGCTCGGGCAGGAAGATCTCAGCGAGGCCTGCGCGGGGCCCGGAGCCCATCAGCCGGAGGTCGTTGCCGATCTTCGTCAGCGAGACCGCGACGACCTTGAGCGCGCCCGAGGCTTCGACGAGCCCGTCTCTGGCCGCCTGCGCCTCGAAGTGATCGATCGGAGCCGAGACCGTGAGACCGGTGTCCCGCGAGAGGTACTCACGGACGCGCGCGGCGAACTCGGGGTGCGTGTTGAGGCCGGTGCCCGTCGCCGTCCCGCCGAGCGGGATCTGGCCGAGGCGCGGCATCGCGTCCTCGACGCGCGCGATCCCCTGACGCATCTGCGCCGCGTACCCGGCGAACTCCTGGCCGAGCGTCACCGGCACCGCATCCATCAGGTGAGTGCGGCCGGACTTCACGATGTCGTCGAACTCGAAGGCCTTCCGCTCGAGCGACGCGGCGAGACGCTCGAGCGCTGGGAGCAGATCGTGGGCGATCTCCCCGAGCGCCGCGAGGTGCACCGCTGACGGGAAGACGTCGTTCGACGACTGGCCCATGTTGACGTGGTCGTTCGCGTGGACGTCCTCGCCCGCCAGTGTTGCGATCACCTCGTTCGCGTTCATGTTCGAGCTCGTCCCGGAGCCGGTCTGGAAGACGTCGATCGGGAACTGGCCGTCGAACTCGCCGGCTGCGACGCGGTCGGCAGCGGCTGCGATCCGATCCGCCATCTCCCGGTCGAGCAGCTCGAGGTCGGCGTTCACGCGGGCTGCGGCGGCCTTGATCCGGCCGAGCCAGCGGGCGACGGGGGTCGGAATCGGCTCGCCGGAGACGGGGAAGTTGCCGACGGCCTTGTCGGTCTCGCCTCCCCACAGGGGCTGGGTGGAAGTCGTCTCGTTCATGCAGCCGAGTCTAGAGCGCCGGGCACAGCTGGTCGTCGTGGTTTCCCCGTATGAGTGCTGTGACAGGATCCGCGGCATGGGCGGGACGCTCATGCCCGACCTGTGGGAGCCGGCGGGCACCTATCTCAACACGGCGTCGTACGGACTGCCCCCCAGGCCCGCCTGGGCGGCGCTCCAGGAGGCGCTCGAGGACTGGCGTGGCGGGCGCACGAGCTGGGAGCAATGGGGCGTTCCCGGCGAGGACGCTCGCGCGTCGTTCGCGCGGCTCGTCGACGTCCCGGTCGAGACGGTCGCGATCGGCGCGAACGTATCGGGGCTGATCGGACTCATCGCTGCGTCGGTACCCGACGGGACGTGCGTGCTCGCTCCGGACGTCGAGTTCACGTCCGTTCTCTTCCCGTTCCTGGTGCAGGAGCGCCGCGGCGTCACAGTCCGCCTCGTTCCTCCGAAGGAGCTTTCCGGCGAGATCGGACCGGGCGTGGACGTGGTCGCGTTCAGCGCAGTGCAGATGGCGACCGGTGAGGTCGCCGATCTGGACGCGATCGCCAACGCGGCGGACGAGCACGAGGTGATGACCGTCGTCGACGCGACGCAGGCGCTCGGCTGGCTTCCGCTCGACGCGAGCCGCTTCGACATCGTGGCCGCCCACGGCTACAAGTGGCTGATGTCGCCTCGCGGTACCGCGTACATGACCATCCGACCCGATCGCCTCGCCGACATCGTCCCGGCAACGGCAGGCTGGTACGCGGGGGAGGATCCACTCGCAACGTTCTTCGGCCCACCTCTCCGGCTCGCCGAAAGCGCACGAAGGCTCGACACGTCGCCGGCCTGGTACATGTGGGTCGCAGCGGCGCCGACGCTCCGGACCATCGAGGACATCGGCGTCGAAGCGATCAATCGCCACGACATCGGTCTCGCCAACCGCTTTCGAGCGGGACTCGGTCTTGAGCCCGGCAACTCGGCGATCGTGATGTCGGACGCACCCGGTGCTGCAGAGAAGCTCGCAGCCGCCGGGATCCAGGCGGCCGTTCGTGGCGGCCGGCTACGGACGTCGTGGCACGTCTACAACACCGAGCGTGATGTCGATCTCACGCTCGACGTTCTCTCAGCCTGAGCGCGACGCGGCGATGAGCTCGTCCCAGGTACAGAGCTTGACGCGGGGGCGCCCCTGCTCCTCGCCGTGGGCACGTTCGAGGGCGTCGATCGCCTCCCAGCCGTGGTACGTCACAACCTCGACACCGCGCCCCGCGAGAACCGAGTCGATGCTTCCGCCGGCAGGCTCGGGAAGCAGCCCCGCGCGTGCGTCCGCGAGCAAGAGGTCGACGGTCTCCGTCGCGTCCTTCTTGTTCGTCCCGATCACTCCGGTCGGCCCACGCTTGATCCAGCCCGCGCAGTAGAGGCCCGGGATCGGATCGCCTCCCTCGCCGAGGACGCGCCCGTCGTGGTTGGGCATCGTGCCCGCGCGGTCGTCGAACGGCACGCCGGGGAGCGCGACGCCGTGATAGCCGACGCTGCGGAAGACGATCCCGCAGGAAATGACCTCGCGCTCGTCGGTCGACACCGCTCGCAGCCGGCCGCGAGCATCCTGCTCGAGCCGGTTCCGGACGATCTCGATCCCTTCCACGTGATCCTCACCGAGGATCGCAACCGGTGAGACGCGGAAGCGAAGTCGTACAGTCCGCGGTCTCCCCGACGGCTCGTGGGATGCGAACTCGCGGAGGATCTCGACGTTCCGCTGGACGATGTTCGAGGCGTCCGCAAGCTCGGCCTCGCTCGCCGGATCGAGCATGAGCTCGGCCGGGTCCACGAGGACGTCCGCACCCGCCAGCTCCCCCATCTCGTGCAGCTCGGTCGGCGTCCAGGCGGCCTGGACCGGTCCCCGCCGCCCGAGGACGAGGATCTCCGTGATCCTCGCGGACACGATCGCCTGGATCGCAGCGTCGGTCGTATCAGTCGGGGCAAGCTCCTCCCGTGTCAGCGCCAGCATCCGAGCGACGTCGAGGGCGACGTTCCCGTTCCCGATGACGACGGCCCGCTCACCCGCGAGATCGAAAGAAACGTCCTGGAAGTCGGGGTGGCCGTTGTACCAGGCGACGAGCTCGGTCGCGGCCCACGAGCCGGGGAGATCCTCGCCTGGAATTCCGAGGCGGCGGTCCGTCTGCGCGCCGTTCGCGTAGATCACTGCGTCGTACAACGCCATCAGCTCGTCGTGCGAGATATCTCGACCGACCTCGACGTTGCCGAGGAAGCGAAACCCGGGGCGCGCGGCGATCCTCTCGAACGCGCGCGAGACGGCCTTGATGTTCGGGTGGTCAGGGGCGACGCCGAGCCGAACCAGGCCCCACGGTGTCGGCAGCCGCTCGATCATGTCCACCTCGGCGGGTGGTTCCTCACTTGCCAGCAGGTGGCCTGCCGCGTAGAAGGCCGCGGGCCCGGAGCCTACGACGGCAACACGCAGAGACCGATTCGGCGTCGCGGTGTCCATGTAGGGGCGAGATATATCTCGCCCCTACGGCTGCTGCACGTCAGTGCGAACAGCCGGAGCCGCAGCCGCCCATTTCGGTGCCCTCGGGAAGCTCTTCGCCCTCGTCCACCTGGAACGAGTGGCCACAACCGCACGAGGAGACCGCGTTCGGGTTGTCGATCTTGAACCCGGACTCGGAGATCGTGTTCAGGAAGTCGATCGTCGTGCCGCGCAGGTAGGGAGCGCTGAAGGGGTCGACGACGACCGGGACGCCCTCGAGTGAGAGCTCGACGTCGCCTTCGGCCGCGGCCGCGTCGAAGCCGAGCCCGTACTGGAAGCCGGAGCAGCCGCCACCCTGGATCGCGACCCGGAGGACGAGGGTCTCGCCGTCCGTCTCCTCGGCGAGAAGCTCCTTGATCTTCGCCGCCGCGCCCGGCGTGAGCGAGATCAGGGTGTCGGTCGGGTGCTCGACGGTTGCCACAGGCTCATGGTAGCGGACGGGGTCATGGATTCCAGCAGAGAGCTTGTAACACTCGTATCGCTCATTCTGTGCGGGATTTCGGATTCCTTCGTGCACCCAAAGGGGGAGTGCTAGGTTTCGCCGCGAGACGACGTCCGAGGTCCACGCGGGGGTACGACTCGTGCTTTCGAACTGGCTGCCCTTCCTCTTCTACGCGCTCTTTGCAGCCGCTATCCCGGCAACCATGATCGCGGCCTCGTACATCGTCCCGCGACGACCGGTGGCTCGTACAAGACAGAAGATGCTCCCGTTCGAGTCAGGCGTTGCCGAGAGCGCACCGAGCCAGCAACGGCGCTTCACGGTCAGCTTCTACCTGACGGCGATCCTGTTCATCCTCTTCGACATCGAGATCGTCTTTCTCTACCCGCTCGCAGTGCAGCTCGATGCACTCGGCTGGTTCGGCCTCGGCGAGCTCGTCGTCTTCATCGCGATCCTGGGCGTGGCGTACGTCTACATCTGGCGTAAGGGGGCGTTGAACTGGCACTAGCGCTCTCTCAGGTGACGTTGCCCTTCGCCTGGCGCGCGAAAAGCAAGCCAGGCAAGGACGCAGGGAGCGCCCATATCCGCAGCGATATGGGTGCGACCGAGGACGCCGCATGGCGCCGCTTTGCAGCCGCCAGGAGGAGGGATGACGTTGCCTGAGCGAGCGCTTCGGCGGGAGCTTCCGGTCGTCAGCGACCGCCCACTCGCGAAGGCCGGGCTCCAGTCCGAGCGAGTGCTCTGGCCGGATAAGGGGCCAGGCGTCTTCGAGCGGGAGATCGCCGAGATCGAGGATGCGCTGCTCCTCACCACCGTCGAGAAGGCGGTCGCGTGGGCGCGGTCGAACTCGGTCTGGCCGGACACGTTCGGGCTGGCGTGCTGCGCCATCGAGATGATGTCGATCGTCTCCTCCCGCTACGACATCGCGCGCTTCGGGATGGAGCGGTTCAGCTCCTCGCCCAGACAGGCCGACCTGCTCATCGTCTCGGGGCGCGTCGCGCACAAGATGGCCGCACCGCTGCGCCAGGTATACGACCAGATGCTGGAGCCGAAGTGGGTCATCGCCATGGGCGCCTGCGCGAGCTCCGGCGGCATGTTCAACAACTACACGATCCTGCAAGGGGTCGACAAGATCGTCCCGGTCGACATCCACGTCCCCGGCTGCCCGCCCCGGCCCGAGGCGCTGATGGAGGGCATCGTTCGGCTCCACGAGAAGATCCGCGGAGGCGTGCCTCCCGCGTACCAGATTCGCGGGGTCGCGGAATGACCAAGTACGCCGGGGTGCCCGGCGTGATCGAAACGCGCGAGGCGCTCGGCGAGACGACGCTCGTCGTCGACCCCGCCCGGCTCGTCGAGGCCTGCATGTTCCTGCGCGACGAGCACGGGTTCAACTTCCTCAGCGACATCGCTGCGGCCGACTATCTCGGTTGGGGGGAGCAAGAGGTGGCCGGGTACATCGGCACGGCCTCGGGCCGGAACCTCAACGAGCCCGGCTCCCAGGGGCTGGCGCACGTGCCGGCGCCCAAGCCGAAGCGGTTCTCGGTCTCGTACCAGCTCCTGCGTGTCGGCGACGAGCCGGTACGGCTTCGGGTGCAGGTCTGGCTGGACGACGGCGAGGCCGTCGCCAGCGTCATTCCCGTCTGGCCGGCCGCCGACTGGTTCGAGCGGGAGGCCTGGGACATGATGGGCGTGCCGTTCGACGGCCACCCCAATCTCGTGCGCATCCTCATGCCCGAGGACTGGGAGGGACATCCCTTGCGCAAGGACTACCCGCTCGGCGGCGAGCCGGTGCGCTTCTCGGACGAGGACTAGGAGCCAGTGACCGTCCTTCCGTCCACGCGTATCTACGAGGGCACCCGGATCCCGCACCCCGTTCCGACGATCCTCGAGGTCGATCCCGAGAAGCACTCGCTGGAGGACATCCTCACGGTCAACTTCGGGCCGAACCACCCGTCCACGCACGGCGTTCTCCGCCTCGTCGTCGACCTCGACGGAGAGGCCGTCGCGGGGATCCGCGCGATCATCGGCTACCTCCACACGGGCTTCGAGAAGAACATGGAGGCCAAGTCGTGGTGGAAGTCGGTCACCTACGCGCCGCGCGTGGACTACGTCTCCTTCCACGCGAACGAGCTCCTCTACGTCCTCGCGATCGAGAAGCTGCTCGGGATCGAGGTGCCGCGCCGGGCGACCTGGGCCCGCATGGCGCTCGCCGAGCTCAACCGCATCCACTCCCACCTCGTCTGGCTCGGGACCTCGGCGCTCGAGATCGGGGCCATTTCCCTCTTCTGGTACGCGTTCGACGACCGCGACCAGATCCTCGACCTCTTCGAGATGGCAGGCGGGACGCGTATGCACACGCGCTACGTGCAGGTCGGCGGCCTCGCCGAGGATCTCCCGCCCGGCTTCAGCCCCGAAGCGCGGAAGTTCTGCGAATCCATGCCGAAGTCGGTCGACGAGTACGAGGCCATCCTCGATCGAAACGCGATCTGGCTCGAGCGCACGAAGGGCATCGGCCTTCTCTCCGCAGAGGATGCTCTCGCGCTCGCCCAGTCAGGCCCGATGCTGCGGTCGTCGGGCGTGAACTGGGACCTCCGGAAGAACATGCCCTACCTCGCTTACGACGAGGTCGAGTTCGACGTACCCGTCTACCGGAACGGAGACGTGTACGACCGGTACAAGGTGCACATGGACGAGATGCGCCAGTCGGTGCGCATCATCCGCCAGTGCCTCGACCGGCTCGACGAGACGGAGGGTGAGCCGTGGATCGCAGACGACCGCAAGGTCGTGCTCCCACCGCGTCACGAGCTCCACACCTCGATGGAGTCGCTGATCCACCACTTCAAGATCGTCACCGAGGGCTTCACGGTTCCCGAGGGAGAGGTCTACGTCGTGATCGAGTCGCCGCGCGGCGAGGCGGGTTGCTATCTCGTCTCGGACGGCGGCGCTCGACCGTGGCGCGTGCGATTCCGCGCGCCGAGCTTCGCCGCGCTACAGGCGACCGCAACGGTCGTACAGGAGTGCCTGATCGCCGATCTCGTCGCCGTCGCCGGCTCGCTCGATCCCGTGATGGGAGATGCCGACAGGTAACCCTCACGTGAGCGTGCAGACCCAGATACGCAAGCTGCTCAGGCAGTACCCCGAGCCCACCTCTGCGGTGCTGCCCGCGCTGCGGCTCACCCAGGAGGAGCACGGCGGCTGGCTGCCGCCGGAGGCGCTCCGCGAGGTCGCGGACGCGCTCGACCTCACTCCCGCCTACTGCCTCTCCATCGCGTCGTTCTACGACCAGTTCCACCTGGAGCCGGTGGGACGCACGATCGTAGAGGTGTGCACCAACGTCTCGTGCGCGCTGTCGGGGGCGCAGCAGGTGGTCGAGGCGTTCGAGCGGGAGCTCGGCGTTCGGGCGGGATCGACATCCGAGGACGGCGCGTTCACGCTCGGCACGGTCGAGTGCCTCGGTGGGTGCGGCTGGGCCACCGTCGTCGCGATCGACAACCGCCACCGGCTGCGCGTGCAGGCCGAAGACGTGCCCGGGATCGTCGAGGAGCTTCGCGATGCCTGAGAGGCCGGAGATCGTCTTCGCCGGCACTGACGGCGGCGCCCTCACGCGGATCGAGGACTACGAGGCCGCCGACGGCTTCGCGCCGCTCCGCAGGGCACGCGCGATGGCGCCGGACGACGTCATCGCGGAGCTCGAGGCATCGGGCCTTCGTGGGCGCGGCGGCGCGTTCTTCCCCACCGGTCGCAAGTGGGCGTTCGTCCCCAAGCCCGACCAGCTCGCCAAGCCTCACTACCTCGTCGTCAACGCCGACGAGTCGGAGCCCGGCACGTTCAAGGACCGCGAGATCATGCTCCGCGTTCCCTTCCGCCTTCTCGAAGGGTGCCTGATCGCGGCGCACGCGATCCAGTCGAAGCACGTCTTCATCTACATCCGCGGCGAGTACGAGCGGGAGTTCGAGGTGCTGCGCGACTCGCTGGAGGCGATCCGAAGGGCCGACCTGCTCGGCGGTGTGACGGTCGTCCTCCATCGCGGTGCAGGCGCCTACATCTGCGGCGAGGAGACCGCGCTCCTCGAGTCGCTCGAAGGGCGGCGGGGGCAGCCGCGGACGAAACCGCCGTTCCCTGCGATCGCCGGCCTCTACGCGGCGCCGACCGCGGTGAACAACGTCGAGTCGATCACGACGGTGACATCGGTGCTCGAGCTCGGCGCCTCCGAGTACGCGAAGCTCGGCGTCGAGAGCTCGACCGGAACGCGCGTCTTCTCGCTGTCGGGCGACGTGGCGAACCCCGGCAACTACGAGCTGCCACACGGCATCACGCTGCGCGAGCTCATCTACGACGTCGGCGGCGGCGTGCCAGGCGGCCGCGAGCTCAAGGCGATCATCCCGGGCGGCTCGTCGACGTCCGTCCTGACGGCCGTAGAGATCGACACCCGGCTGGACTTCACGTCGCTCGTCCGAGCCGGCTCCTCGATCGGCTCGGCCGGCGTGATCGTTCTCGACGACCGCTGCTGCATGGTGCAGCTCGGGATCCGCGTCTCCCAGTTCTACGAGCACGAGTCGTGCGGGAAGTGCACGCCGTGCCGCGTCGGAACGCGGTGGCTGACGCAGATCCTGCAGAAGATCGAGGAGGGACGCGCGTCGCAACCCGATCTCGACCTGCTGCTTTCCGTCTGCGATCGGATCCTCGGCAAGTGTCTGTGCCCGCTCGGCGACTCGGACGCGATCGCCGTCCTGAGCTACGTCGACCGCTTCCGCGACGAGTTCCAGGCGCACATCGACCTCGGCCGCTGCCCGTTCGGCGGCGAGTCGTCGCTCGAGGGGATCCTCGCCCCGTCCGCGATGCACGGGCGCCACGGACACGAGGTGGTCAGCGCGTGAAGCGCCTAGTGACAAAGTGTCACAAGGGGATCGTCGGATGAGCGCCCCCGAGCTCGTTTCCGTCACGGTTGACGACCGCACCGTGGAGGTGCCGAAGGGCACGGGGCTCGTGGAAGCAGCCCAGGCTGCCGGCATCGAGATTCCCGTCTTCTGCTACGAGCCCCGGCTCGGGCCGCCCGTCGGCGCTTGCCGCATGTGCCTGATCGAGATCGAGGGGATGCCGAAGCTCCAGGCCGGGTGCACGCTCACCGTCTCCGACGGCATGATCATCCGCACCGCGGCGACGTCCTCGAAGGCGGCCGAGGGTCAGGAGGCGACGCTCGAGTTCATCCTCGTGAACCACCCACTCGACTGCCCCGTCTGCGACAAGGGCGGCGAGTGCCCGCTGCAAGATCTCGCGTTCCGGTACGGCCCGGGCAACACGCGCATGACGTTCCCGAAGCTGACGGTCGACAAGCCGATTCCCGTCTCGCCGCTGATCGCCCTCGACCGCGAGCGCTGCATCCTCTGCTACCGCTGTACGCGCTTCTCCGAAGACGTTGCCGAAGACGGGCTGCTGATCGCCCGCAACCGGAGCTCGCGGACGGAGATCGCGACCTTCGGGGACGAGCCGTACCGCTCGCCGTTCTCGGGGAACGTCATCGAGCTCTGCCCGGTCGGGGCGCTCACCTCGACGCTCTATCGCTTCGACGCGCGACCATGGGAGATCCAGAACGTGCCGACCGTGTGCACCGCGTGCCCCGTCGGCTGCAACGTGTCCGCGACGATCCGCGAGGGAAAGGTGAAGCGAATCCTCTCGCGCAATCACCCGGAGATCGACCGCGGCTGGCTGTGCGACAAGGGGCGGTTCACCTATCCCTACCTGCGAGCCGAGGACAGGATCACCACGCCGCTGCGTCGCGGGCCGAAGGGACTCGACGAGATCTCGTGGGACGAGGCTCTGGACGCCGCCGAGGAGATCCTTCGCGGGGCCGACGGGGCGATCGTGACCGCGCTCTCCGGCTCCGAGACGACCGAGATCGCGTACGCGCTCGGGCGTCTACTGCGCGGAGGGCTCGATGCCCACTCTGCAGTTCTTCCCGAGGCCACGTCCGATGCTCTCGAGGCATTTCGCCTCCCACTGAGCGCCATCGGCGAGGCGGAGGTCGTCGTGGTCGTCGGCGACGACCCCGCCGTCGAGCGAGCGCCGATCGTCGATCTCTGGATCAAGGAAGCGAGGAGGAGAGGCGCCGAGATCGTCGTGTGCTCGCCCACCGGCGATACGCAGACCGAGCCCGGCGGCGCGGCGGCACGCTGCCGCGAGCTTGCCGCGCCGCGGAATGCCATCGGGAGGCGGCTACGGGCCGCCGAGCGTGCGATCCTCGTCTGGTCGGGGCCGGGCGGAGGGGGTGGCGCACGAATTGCCGAGCTTGCGCACGAGCTCGGGTTCGAGGGCAAGCCCGGCTGTGGCGCATTCCATCTTCCGGCGACCGCGAATGCGCTGGGCGTCGCGGAAGCGTGGTCAGCCGCCGCCGACGCGGACGAGTCGAATCCTGAGCCCATCAAAGTGCTGATCGTGTCGGGCGACGACGCTGCCGCTGATCCGAGCGTCCGGGCCCTCGCCGAGCAGGCGGAGCGCGTGATCGCACTGACCATGTTCCACGAGCTCGCGGGAGGCTGGGCCGACCTGATCCTCCCCGCGACGGCGGCACTCGAGCGGGACGGCACGACGATGAATCTCGAAGGCCGTGTCCAGCGGCTCAGGCGCGCCGTGCCGCCACCCTGCCCGGACGAGCTCGCGTGGATCGCCAAGCTCGCCGCCCGCTTCGGCGTGGAGCTGGCCCCATACGCCGCCGGAGTCTTCGATGAGCTCGCAGCGAGCCTCTTCCGCGACCTGTCGCTCGACGATCTCGGCCTGCATGCACCGCTCCCGGCCAGGCACGCCTTCGAGGCGCCCGCTCCGGCGACGACGCCCGATCCGGCGACGCTTCCGACGTTCGACGACGAGCACTTCGTCGGCGCGGTGCGACTGCACCGCTACCGCGCGCTCTTCTCCGGGCCCGCGGTGGAGCGTGTTCCCCAGCTCGACTTCCAGCGGCCGGAGCCCGACATCGAGCTCTCCGCGGCCGACGCCGAGCGCCGCGGCATCAAGTCCGGCGACGCCGTGCTCGTCCGCTCGAACGGCACGTCCGTGGAGCTCCGCGCACGTGTGAACCGCAAGCTCGTCGAGGGGGTCGCCCGCGTCGCCGACGAGCACGCGGCCGACCTGCACGCGACCGTCGAGGTGGTTGCCATTCCGCTGCGCGGAATGGCTAGGGAGGGGTCATGACGCCGACTGCCCTTCTAACCACTTCGACGCCGCTAGGCGTCGAAGTGGCCTGGTGGGTCAGCCTCATCCAGGCCTTGGTGATCATCAACCTCGTGATGGTCACGTTCGCGTACCTGACGCTCGCCGAGCGCAAGGTGATGGCGCGAATGCAGTTGCGGTACGGGCCGAACCGCGCCGGACCGTACGGCCTGCTGCAGCCGATCGCCGACCTGCTGAAGCTCCTCAACAAGGAGAGCTTCCAGCCAGCCGCAGCCATCGACTGGCTCTACATCCTGGGGCCGTTCCTGGCGGCGTTCACGGCACTCACGACGTTCTCGGTGATCCCGTACGGGCCGGGCTGGAATGTCGGCGGCGTCTACATACCCGGACAGGTCGCCGACGTCGACATCGCGCTGATCCTGATCTTCGCCATCGGCTCCGTCGGGATCTACGGCTTCATCGTGGGCGGCTGGGCGTCGGACTCGAAGTACGCGCTCCTCGGCTCGATGCGGACCTGCGCGCAGCTCGTGTCCTATGAGGTCTCGCTCGCGCTCTCGGTGCTCGGCGTCGTGATCATGGCCGAGTCGCTGTCGCTGACCGACATCGTGGCCGCCCAGGACGGCACTCTCTGGTACGCGGTACCGCAGTTCGTGGGACTGGTCGTCTTCCTCCTCGCCGGAACCGCCGAGACCGCCCGCGCGCCCTTCGACCTCCCCGAGGCGGAGCAAGAGCTGGTCGCCGGCTACCACACGGAGTACGGCGGTATGCGGTTCGGCCTGTACTCGATGTCCGAGTACATCAACCTGATCACGCTCTCGGGGCTCTGCGTCACGCTCTTCCTGGGCGGATGGCACGGCCCCGGCTGGGACGGCGCCGCCTGGGCCGGCCCGCTCTGGTTCATCGGAAAGCTCGTCGTGCTGCTCTACCTCTTCATCTGGATGCGGACGACGCTGCCGCGCCTTCGCTACGACCAGCTCATGCGCTTCGGCTGGAAGATCCTCCTGCCGGTGGCGACGTTGAACGCGGTGATCACGGCGGTCGTGGTGGTGGCGATTTGAGCCCGCAGCCGCTCGGCACGCTCAAGGGCTTCGCCGTCACGTTCCGGCAGATCTTCCGGAAGCCGATCACGCAGCAGTACCCGGAGTACAAGCGGCCCGTCTACCCGCGCTTCCGCGGGCGGCACCGCCTCTGGAAGCACGAGAACGGCCTCGAGAAGTGCGTCGGGTGCTCGCTGTGCGCGGCCGCGTGCCCCGCGGACTGCATCCGCGTGGTCGCCGAGGAGAACACGGCGGAGAACCGCGTGTCGCCGGGAGAGCGCTACGCCCGCATCTACGAGATCAACATGAGCCGCTGCATCTTCTGCGGGTACTGCGAGCTCGCCTGCCCGTTCGACGCGATCACGCTCGGCAACGAGTTCGAGATCGCCGAGTACTCGCGTGACGACCTCATCTACACGAAGGACATGCTCCTCGCGGAGCCGATCAAGCGCGTCCCTGTCGCGAGCCGCGAGCGCTTCGACACGCCCGAGCCCTCCTACAAGACCCGGAGTTAGACGTGACCGGGATCACCACCGACATAGCGGCCGCGAAGCGGACGCCTCTAGGGATTCTTGAGCGAGCAGAATCCGCGCGAGCGGATTCTGCTCTGCGGTGAGGCATGGGCAACTTCCTCGTCTGGGTCGTCTGGTTCCTCGCCGCGGGCGCGTGCCTCGCGAGCGGGGTCGCCGTCGTCAGCCTGACGAACCCCTTCTACTCGGCTCTCGCGCTGATCGGGAACCTCGCCTCGCTCGCCGTCCTCTACCTGCTGCTGGCCGCTGAGTTCCTCGCCGCTGCGCAGGTGCTGGTCTACGCCGGCGCGGTGATGGTCATGTTCCTGTTCGTGATCGCCTATCTCGGCGGACGGGCGGACGCGCCGTGGGCCGGCGGGCCACCGCTGCTGCGGGCTGCCGCGATCGTTGCTGCCGCCGCGCTCCTCGTCGAGGTCGTCGTCGTACTCGGGCTCGCGTGGGGCGACAACCTGCAGGACCCAGCCCAGGTGTCCGATTCCTTCGGCAGCCCCGCCGAGATCGGCGAGCTCTTCCTCACCGACCACCTGCTGGCGTTCGAGATCACCTCGATCGTCCTGCTGGTGGCAGCCGTCGGCGGCGTCGTCCTCGGGACGACGCGCGAGCGAGCGGAGAGCGACGCGTGACCTACTCTCACGGTGCGCTGAGAAGAAGCCTTGTGGCTCAGAGCCACAAGGCGATGGGGCTAGCGGAGCGGAGAAGCGCAGCGGCGCGGGGTGCACGTACGTGAGCGGCCCCGGCATCGGCTGGTACCTGATCGTCGCGGCGATCCTGTTCGGAGTCGGCGCGCTCGGCGTGATGATGCGGAGGAGCCCGCTCATCGTCCTCCTCTCGCTCGAGATCATGCTGAACGCGGGGAACCTCACCCTGATCGCGTTTGCGCGGCAGCTCGGCGACCTCGACGGCCAGATCTTCGCGCTCGCGGTGATGGCGGTCGCCGCCGCCGAGGTCGCGATCGGGCTGGGCCTGATCGTGGCGATGGCCCGTCGCCGCCTCGTCCTCGACGTCGACCAGGCAAGCGCGCTCCGCGGGTAAGTGGTCGCTCCGGCAACAACTGGCACCCTCTGGCACCGCCGTCACCGGAGAGACCACTGTTGATCGCCGGCGCCTGGATCTGTCTGCTCGCGCCGCTCGCCGGCTCGCTGGCGATCACATTCGCCGGCCAGCGCATCTCGCGCCGCATGGCGGGCTGGATCTCCACGCTGACGACGTTCATCGCCTTCGGGGGTGCGCTCGTCGCGTTCTTCGGGCTGTGGGCTACGGATCCGTCTGACCGCGAGCAGCTCTCGACCGCCTACACCTGGCTCGCCGCAGGCGACTTCGAGGCCGGATTCCAGATCCTGGTCGACCCGCTCTCGACCGTGATGATGCTGATCGTCTCCGGCGTCGGCGGCCTCATCGTCTGGTACTCGATGGGCTACATGGCCGGCGACGACGAGGAGCGCCGGTACTTCGCGTACATGTCGCTCTTCGTCTTCGCGATGCTGTTGCTGGTCGAGGCGGGCAACTTCCTGCTCCTGCTCGTCGGCTGGGGCCTGGTCGGCCTCGCGTCGTACCTCCTGATCGGCTTCTGGCACAAGCGGCCCGAGGCGGTCGCCGCGGCCAAGAAGGCGTTCGTGATGAACGCGATCGGTGACGCGACGTTCGCTCTGGCGGCCGTCCTGCTCATCTGGGAGACGGGGACGCTCGAGTTCTTCGGCGTGTTCGAGGACGTCGGCTCGCTCTCACAGACGACCGTGAACCTCGTTGCGCTCGGCCTGCTCGGCGGCGCGGTCGCCAAGTCGGCGCAGATCCCGCTGCACACGTGGCTCCCGGACGCGATGGAGGGGCCGACGCCCGTCTCCGCGCTCATCCACGCCGCGACGATGGTGACCGCGGGCGTCTACCTGCTCGTCCGGGCGAGCCCGATCTTCGAGGCCGCGCCCGACATCCAGCACCTCGCTGCGATCCTCGGCGCGGTGACGCTTCTCGTCGCCGGGCTCATCGCCCTCGTGCAATGGGACATCAAGCGCGTCATCGCGTACTCGACGATGTCGCAGATCGGCTACATGTTCATGGCCGCGGGGATCGGCGCCTACGGCTACGCGATCTTCCACCTTATGACGCACGCCTTCTTCAAGGCGCTGCTCTTCATGTCGGCCGGCGTCGTCATCCATCACCTCAACGGCGAGCAGGACATGCGCAGGATGGGTGGCCTGAAAGGCGTGCTGCCCCGGACGCACGTGGCGTTCCTCGTCGGCACGTTGGCGCTCGTCGGCATCCCCCCGTTTGCCGGCTTCTGGTCGAAGGACGGCATCCTCGCGTCGGCTCTGGCGACGGGCGGCTCGCTCGGCTGGACGCTCTACGTCGCCGGTCTCGTGGGAGCGCTGCTGACGGGGGCCTACGCCTTCCGGCTCTACTACACGGTCTTCCGGGGGCAGGCGACCGAGGTCGAGGCGAGCCGTGCCCACGCATCACACGGCGAGGGCCCGCTCTCGATGCTCGTCCCCGTGGGCATCCTGACCGTGCTCTCCACGATCGGCGGGCTCGTCGTCATCCCGGGCGTGTGGCACCCGCTCACGGAGTGGATCGGCGAGACGGCGGAGGCGCTCGTCGAGCCGACCGCCGGCCAGGACTACCTGACGAGCGCGATCGCGGTCGCGCTCGGCCTCATCGGCCTGTACCTGGCTCGACGCGCGGTCTTCGCCGGTCGCCAGCTCGTGACAAACCCCGGCGCCTGGCGCGTCTTCGAGCACAAGCTCTACTTCGACGAGCTCTACGACGCGCTCTTCTACCGCCCGGCCGCCGCGCTCTCGGTCGCGCTTCGCCGCGAGATCGAAGAGCCCGTGATCGAGCGCTCCATGAATGAGATCGGCTCCGGGACGATTCAGGTGGGCGGCGAAGTCGCGAGGGTGCAATCAGGGCTGCTTCGCACGTACACCGTCGCGATCGCCTTCGCCGTCTGCGTCCTCGTCGTCGTCTTCGTGGCGGTGCGATAGCTAGTGGTCGCTCCGGGAAATACGGCACCGCTTGGCCGGCTGCAAACACTTCGCATCGCGTCGTCCTCAGTCGCCCCGATATCTACTGATATCGGGACTCCCTGCGTCCTAGCGCTGCTCGGTTTTCGCGCGGCCAGGCAGCACCGGACTTCCCGGAGAGACCACTGATGCTCACCACCGCCCTCATCGTTCTCCCGGTCGTCGGCGCAGTCGTCGTCGCGATCGTTCCGCTCCCGCGGACGGCCACCGCCGGGCTTGCCTTCCTCGTCGCGCTCATGGAGGTCGGCCTCTGGATCGTCGCCGCTTCGCGCTTCGACTTCGACGACGGCGGTCTCCAGCTCGGGACCTCGCGAGAGTGGGTAGAGAGCCTCGGGATCTCGTACACGGTCGGGTTCTACGGCTTCTCGCTCTGGCTCGCCGGCGCGACCGTGATCGTCTCGGCGGCAGCGATCGGCTACGCGATGTGGGTCGGCCGCGACCGCCCGCGCGCCTACCACGCGCTGATGCTCTTCCTGACCGGCGCCGTCGTGGCCACGTTCGCGTCGCAGGACCTGCTCCTCTTCTACATCTCCTTCGAGGCGATGCTGATCCCGCTGTACGTCCTCGTCGGGGTGTGGGGAGGAGAGCGACGGCAGGCGGCGACGCTGACGTTCGTCGTCTACACGATGGCGGGATCGCTGCTGATGCTCGCCTCGGTCGTCGCCTTCGGCGTGACGCAGGGCACGTTCAGCCTGGTCGACTCCGGGGCGAGCGACAACGTCTGGATCTTCCTCGGGTTCGCGATCGCATTCGCGATCAAGGCGCCGCTCTTCCCGTTCCACGGGTGGCTCCCGCTGGCGTACCGCGAGGCGCCCGTGGAGGTCGCGGCGGTGCTGTCCGCCGTCGTCTCGAAGACCGCGATCTACGGCTTCCTGCGCATCGGCATCCCGAAGTTCCCCGAGCCCGCCGACGACCTCTCCGGCGTCATACTCGTGCTCGCGGGTGCGGGTCTCGTCTACGGATCGCTTCTCGCCTTCCGCGCGCCGGATCTTCGCGGAGTCGTCGCGTACTCCTCGCTGGCCCAGATGGGCTTGATCACGCTCGGCGTCTTCGCCTTCGACGATCTCGGGCTCGACGGCGCCGTGCTCCTGTCGGTGGCCCACGCGCTGATCTCCGCGAGCATGTTCCTGCTCGTCGGGATGGTCGAGCGCCGCTGTGGGACGGGCGAGCTCGACGCGCTCGGGGGAATGGCACGCGGCCGCCCCGTGCTCGCGACGGTCGTGATCGTCGCCGGGATGATCGCGCTCGCGGTTCCCGGCTCGGCGACGTTCGGCGGCGAGTTCCTGATCATGGCCGGGGTCTACGACCAGGGCTGGGGCTACTCGGCGGTCGTCGCGCTGGGAGTCGTCCTCGCCGCGATGTACATCCTTCGCGTCGTCTCGGCGATCCTGCACGTGAAGCCCGGATCGGCAGTGCGCGAGGAAGCGCTCGACCTGAGACCAGGGGAGCTCGCCCTCGTCCTTCCGCTCATCCTCGTCTTGCTCGTCCTCTCCGCCTGGCCCGCGCTGATCAGCCAGAGCTCGTTCCCGGGTAACGACGCTCTCCAGGCGCTCTCGGAGGGCTTCCGGTGATCGATACCCCGACCGTCGACTGGCTCGCGCTCTCGCCGACGATCGCGCTCCTGGCCGCGTCGGGCATCGCACTGCTCGCCGCCGTGCTCGTCCCCGCGTGGATGCGGAAGGGCGTTGCCGCGGCGGTCGCTCTCGTCGGGTTCGTGCTCGCAGGAGTGCTCGCAGGAGTGGTCTTCGACCAGACCCCGACACCGGAGGTGCTCCTCGACGGGTCGATGGTGCGCGACCAGCTCGCGGCGCTCGCGCAGGTCATCCTCGCGGTTACCGGAGCGGTCGTCGTGCTCGTCTCCTGGGCCGAGCGGCGGCGAGGCAACCACGGCGAGTACTACGCGCTGCTCGCGGCTGCCGGAGCCGGGATGGTCTTCTTCGTGGGCGCCGAGAACCTGATGACGCTCTTCCTCGGTCTCGAGTGGTTCTCGCTCTGCCTCTACATCCTGGTTGCGTTCGACACCGATCGTGCGACCTCGCTCGAGGCGGGCCTCAAGTACCTGATCGTCGGCGGCTTCGGATCGGCCGTCCTGCTCTTCGGCTCCGCGTTCGTCTACGGAGCGACCGGTGAGATCGGCTTCGGCCAGATTGCAGCCGCGCGCGCGACGGACGACACGTTCCTGTTGGCCGGCCTCGCGATGATCCTCGCGGGCCTCGCCTTCAAGGTGTCTGCGGCGCCCTTCCACATGTGGACGCCCGACGTCTACCAGGGCGCGCCGACCTCGGTGACCGCGTTCATGTCAGCAGCGACGAAGACCGCCGCGATGGTGGTCCTGCTCCGCGTGCTCGTCACGGCGTTCCCGGACGAGAGCGAGCTCTGGACGATCGCGGTGGCGGTGATCGCCTGCGTCTCGCTCGCCTGGGGAAACCTCGCGGCTCTCGCGCAGAGAGACGTGAAGCGGCTGCTGGCGTACTCGTCGATCTCGCACGCGGGCTTCATGCTGATCGCGATCGCCGCGGACTCCGAGCGTGGCGGCGAAGCGCTCCTGTACTACCTCGTTCCCTACTCCGCGATGTCTCTCGGAGCGTTCGCCGTCGTCGCCGCTCGCGAGCGGGAGCTCGAGCGGCCGGTCACGCTCGAGTCGCTCGCGGGGCTCGGCTGGGAGCGCCCGTTGTACGGGCTTGCCATGTGGGTGTTCATGCTCGGCTTCGCCGGGTTTCCGCTCACGGGCGGGATATTCGGAAAGCTGTTCGTCTTTTCCGCCGCGTACGAGGCGGGAGACTGGTGGCTTGTCCTCTTCGGAGTGGCCGCGACTGCGGTCTCGCTCGCGTACTACCTGAATGTCGTCCGCTGGATGTACATGCGGTCGGGCACGGAGCTGCGCCTGGCGCCGGCCGGCGGATCGCCTCCTCGCGATCCTGCGCTCGGCGTCGCCGTCGCTGCTGCGGTCGTCGTGACAGTCGGCTCGTTCTTCCTCGCGCAGCCGATCCTCGATCGCGCAGCCGCGGCAGCGGCGGCGCTTCCGTTCTAGATTTCCGGGTATGACGACCGAACTGACCTGGCTCGGGCACTCGGCGTTCCGCGTCGACTCCCCGGGCGGCAAGCGCATCTACGTCGATCCCTTCCTGCACGGGAACCCGAAGTGCCCGAAGAGCGAGCTCGAACCGGAGCGCTGCGACCTCATTCTGCTCACCCACGGTCACGGCGACCACGTCGGTGACGCGGTGGCGATCCACCGGCGCTTCGGCTGTCCCGTCGTCGCGCAAGTCGAGCTGCGCGGCTGGCTCACCGGCCAGGGAGTCGCGGACGACGGGCAGGCGAATTCGATGAACAAGGGCGGGACTAGCACCGTCCAGGGAGTCAAGGTCACGCTCACGAGCGCGAATCACTCTTCGAGCACCCCCGACGGCAGCTACGCAGGGGAGCCGTGCGGCATCGTCCTCGAGCTCGAAGACGGGTTCAAGATCTACTTCGCGGGTGACACGAACGTCTTCGGCGACATGTCCCTCATCGGGCGCATCTACTCGCCCGATGTTGCCGTCCTGCCGATCGGCGACCACTACACGATGGGGCCACGTGAGGCCGCCGTCGCGATCGAGTTGCTCGGCGTGATCCGCTGCGTCCCCTGCCACTACGGAACTTTCGGGCTCCTCACGGGCACGCCGGAGGAGCTCCGGGCGCTGGCTCCACCGGGCGTCCAGGTTCTCTCGCCCGACCCCGGCGAGACGCTCACGCTCTGATGCGCGAGCGCTGGTTCGGCGCGAGCGGGCGCAAGGTGCCGGAGATCGCGCTCGACGGCACGATCGACCTCGAAGGCGCTCTCGTCCTCGACAGCGTCTCCGACGTCGCCGCGATCCATGCCGCGCACGATCGCGGCACGCCCGTCGTCGTGCGCGCGTCGTCGGCCGAGGAGGTGCACGCCGCGCTCTCGCTCGGCGCCGTTTCCTGCGCACTTGTCCGTGACGAGTCGCTCCTCTCGCTGGACCTCGCGGAGATGACCTACGGCTAGCTCGGTGGTCTCGACGTACTCCATCTGCGCCTGCGACCTCGAGGCGCAGCAGTGGGGCGTCGCGGTGCAGTCGAAGTTCCTCGCCGTCGGATGTGTCGTGCCGTGGGCGGAGCCGCTCGTCGGCGCGATCGCGACACAGTCCTGGGCCAATCCCCGCTACGGGCCAGACGGGCTTGCGCTTCTCCGCGAGGGACTCACGGCCGAGGAGACGGTAATGCGCCTGACGGAAGCGGACGAGGATCGCGCGCAGCGACAGCTCGGCATCGTGGACCGCGAAGGTCGAGGCGCCACGTACACGGGCGACGAGTGCAACGACTGGGCCGGTGGGCGGGTCGGGTCAGGGTACGCGGCGCAGGGGAACATCCTGGTCTCGACCGAGACGGTCGACGCGCTCGCCGAGACGTTCGAAGCGACGGCGGGGAAGCCGCTCGTCGAGCGCCTGCTCGACTCCCTCGACGTCGCGCAGGCCGCGGGTGGTGATCGCCGCGGTCAGCAGTCGGCGGCTATACTCGTCGTCGGGCCCGAGCAGGGGTATGCGGGGTTGTCCGACGTCTTCGTCGACCTGCGCGTCGACGACCACGAGCGTCCGCTCGAGGAGCTCAGGCGTCTCTTCATCATCCACCAGCAGCTCTTCGGCAGGACGCCACGTGCGCAGTGGATCGAGGTGGACGACGGGCTCCGGGCGGAGATTGGCGATCGCCTTGCCGTCCTGGGTTTCGAGCGGCTCGAAGACTGGGCCGGCGTGGAGAACCTCGAGGAGCGGGTAGACGGCGAGGACGCGATCGACCCGTTCGTGCTCGAGCGGCTGCGCCAGCGGTCCCGCCTCTAACGCCGTTGCGGCGGTCTTACGCCGTCGAGCAGTCGGTCAGAACTGATCACGATCTGCATGAACTGGTCGCGCATACTCGCTTCCCTCATCGACGAGAGGAGGCGTCATGCCCCGCCGAACCATCGGCCTGCTCGCGCTCGGCCTCGTCCCGGCGCTGACCCTCGCCGGCTTCTCGGGCGCAGCTCCGGCCGTGAAGAAACAGCACGTCGTCGTCGATCAATTGGAGCGCCCCGGCAGAGGGACCTTCGCCTTGGTCCCCGACCCGGGCCCTGTCGCCCGCGACAAGGGAACGTACACGTGGGTGGTCACCAAGAAAACCACCGGCTCGCGCGACGGACAAGCGTTCAAGCGCTACGTCTCCACCGTCACCTTCGTGGGCCAGAACGGGACGCTCGTCGTCCGTGAGGACGACACGATCGTCGACGCAGCAGTCGGCAAGAGCGTCGTGACCGGGACCTGGAAGGTCCTTCGAGGGACCGACGCGTACGCCGGGGTCACCGGCGGCGGTCGCCAGGCCGCCGTGCTCGGGATCCTCAACCCGTCACCGTGGAGGTACGAGGGCTTTCTGATCAGCCCGTAGACGCGTCAGTCGCCGGGAAGCCTGAGCCCGGCAGCGAGCCTCCGGAACGCCGGCACCGGGTCGTGCTCGGGCCGTGCGACCACGAGCACGGCTCCGTGCTCCGGCCCCGCGAGCGCCGAGACGAGAAGCTCGAGGCCGACTGCGAGCGCGAAGGCCTTGTGCGCCTGCTCCCCGCCGAACGGGACGAGCTCCTCCGCCGCGGCGCGACCGGCCAGAACGTCGCCGTGGGTCACGGCGCCCATCGACACGTCGGTCACGACCGGAAGGCCGTCGCTCGACGGGATCGCAATCGCGAGCGGATTCGTCCCGGTGAGGGGTGGGCCGCCGTCCGGATGTGGGAGTCGACGCGGCGACGTGGCCGTCAGCGCCGCGACGAGCCCGCCTTCGGCAAGCCGCCGCACCCAGTAGCCGAGCACGCCCGTCGGGAAGCACCGCTCCGCGACGACGACTCGAGCGTGCTCGGGCGGAGCAGCAAGCGTCGCGCGCACGATCTCCTCGAGCACGAGGTAGCCGAGCGCGCCGTTTCCGTCCCAGCGCTCGAACCCTTCCTCTGAGACCAGGCGAAGCGGCCGCGCTGCCGGGTCGAAGTCGACGGCCTCGAGCCACGCGACCCGAGCAAGCCCGTGACCCGACTTCCCGCGCCGGTCTGCGTCCTCGAAGTGGCGGACAAGCGTCTCGACGGCGTCCTCGTCGAGGCCGAGGCGCTGTAGCCGCATGCGCGCCTCCTCCCTCGTCACCCGGCGAGTCTAAGCGGGCGGCGCGTGGAGCGACCGCCACGGTGGCGCCGAGAACGAGATGGCCAGATTCGTGCCGCTCGCGCTGTGGGAGGAGCGGGCATCGGTTCCACGCTGTCGACATTGACTTGCGGCCGAAGCTGACTTACGTTGACATCGGAACGGGTTCCCCGGGGGAGGGGATCGTGGGGAGGGTGTTGGTAGTCGTGACGGACCTTGTTCTCGCTGCCATGGTCTACGGTGGCGGCGCGGCGACCGATGCGTATACGAGCGCCCTGGTGATCTCCGGCTCGACCGCCCCCGTGGCTGGAACGAGCGTTTCGGCGACGAGAGGAGGTGAGCCGGCACACCTCGCTCCGACGCTGAAGAGAGTGCTGCAGGAACGCGTTGTACATAGGACGTTTTCCGTTGATTGCACCTACGCTGCTCGCCACGGCGTTGCCGTCGCCTTCCCGGAGTACCGGGGATTGCAGCCGATCATCTATGCCAAGTCTTGGGTCTGCCATCGCGCGAGCCGGCTTGCTGAGCGCCCGCAGCCTTCGGCTGCCTCACGCCGGGGTACATTGGCCTCGGGGGCGCTGCTGGTCCTCGTCCACGAATCGGTTCATCTCAGCACGTTCTCCGGGCGAACGAACGAAGCCGAAACCGAATGCGAAGCCTTGAGACTCCTGCCGAGGGTGCTCACGCGCCTTGGTGTCAACGAATCGGATGTGGATGGGTACGTCCTCGCTGCAAGACAGACACACAATCGTCTAGTCGAGAACTTCCCTGATTACCGAGGCACCTGCTGAGGACCAAAGACGCGCCCGGTGCGCTCTTTGTTCCAGGGGGGTGGTGGAAGAGTCGCCGGCGACCCGAGCCGGGCGACGAGGGCGGCTAGCCGAGAACCGTCAGCGGCTTCCGGATCGTCCCCGCACGTGACGCGGCCACCGACGAGGCGAGAGCCGAGATGGCCTCGGCGGCCTCCGACTCGGGTGCCACCTCGAAGACCGTGCTCCCGGCGTCCGCCGACTCACGCAAGACCGGATCGAGCGGAATCCGGGCCAGCAACGGCACGCCCATCTCGTCCGCAAGCGCCTGCCCGCCTCCCGAGCCGAAGAGCTCCTGCCCCGTACCGGCGAGGTACGACATGTTCTCGACAGCGCCGATGACGCGCATCCCGGTCTTCTGCGCCATTTGGGCGGCGCGCACCGCTACCTGCTGAGCTGCGGGCTGCGGTGTCGTCACGACGAGCGCCTCGGCGCGCGGCAGCAACTGGCCGAGCGACATCGCCACGTCTCCGGTGCCCGGCGGCATGTCGACGAGCAGGGTGTCGAGCTCGCCCCAGTGGACGTCAGAGAGGAACTGCTCGAGCGCCTTGTGCAGCATCGGGCCGCGCCACATGATGGGTGCGTTGTCGTCGAGGAAGAAGCCGATCGACATCAGCTTCAGGTCGCCACGGACGGGCGGGACGATCATCTCGTCTACCGCGATGGGCTTCTGGTGGATACCGAGCATGTGCGGGATCGAGTGTCCGTAGACGTCGCCGTCGAGGATGCCGATCTGCTCGCCGAGAGCCGACAGCGCGTACGCGAGGTTCGCCGTGAGCGTCGACTTCCCGACTCCGCCCTTGCCTGACGCGATGGCAACGACGCGCGTCGTCGGTGAGAGCGAGATGCTCTTCTCGGGGCGTCCGCCCCGAAGGCGGGACACGAGTGCCGCCTTCTCCTCGGGAGTCATCACGTCGAAGCCGAGCCGCACCCGACTGACGCCCGGCACTGCGCCCACGAACTTCGTCACTTGCTCCTGAAAGGAGTCGCGAAGAGGGCAGCCGACGACGGTGAGCGCGATCGTGACCGAAACCGAGCCGTCGTCCTCGACGAGGACGTCGCGCACCATGTCGAGCTCGGTCACCGGGCGCCTGAGCTCGGGATCGATCACGCTCTCGAGCGCCTTCAGGATCGCGTCACGGTCGGGCCTCATCTACCGGAGAGTACCCGCCACAGTGAGTTTGCATCAGCAGGCAGGAGTGTGCGGCTTTCCCACAAACCCGGATAGGTGCGATGTCCCGCCGTCCGTGCGCAGCGGAGCATCCGACCACAACCACTGGGAGGTGCGCATGGAGCTGTCGAATCGCGAGTTCTGGGGCCTGATACACGGCCTCGTGCTCGGGTCGTTCTTCCTGCTTGCTTTCGCAGGGGGTCTCGCGGGTCTCTACAGCCTTCGGAGCCGCTGGCTGACCGAGGAGGGGATCGTCGAGCGCACGCGAAGGTTAGCGGTCGGCTTCTGGGCCATGGCCATCGCCGCATGGGCCACCGTCGTCACGGGAACCTGGATCGTCTATCCGTGGTACCGCGAGAAGCTCGCGGGCGACGACCTTGCGGCTGGATGCGCCGGGCTTCAGCTTCCACAGCCTGGCAAGTGCTCGCCTCGCGACTTCCTCCTCTCGAACGTAAGCGGCGACACCGAGTCGTGGCACGAGTTCGGGATGGAATGGAAGGAGCATGTCGCGTGGATCGCACCGATGCTCGCGACGTCAGCGGCAATCGTCGTTGTCATCTATGGGAGACGCCTCGCCAACGCGCCTCGACTACGACAGATAGCCATCTGGATGTTCATCCTGGCCTTCGCGACCGCCGCCGTGGCAGGAATTCTCGGCGCGCTGATCACGAAGGTCGCCCCAGTCAAATGAGGAGGTGCAAACCATGACCACGGTCGAGACCACCGACGCGTCGCACGAGACGCGCATCGAAGGAACGGCGGCGGCAGCCCTCCTCGCAGCAGGCTTCGGGGCTTTCGTCCTCGGATTCCTGACGACGATCAACGAGGCGTCGACGGGTGTCCACGACTTCCTTCAGTTCAACGACCGCGTTGGACCCTTGGCCGGCAAGACGATCCTCGCGGTGATCGCGTACTTCGGCTCGCTGCTCGTCTTCGCGCTCGTCTGGCGGGGACGTCAGCTTGCACTGAAGACCGTCCTCATCGTCGCTGGCGTCCTCCTGCTGCTCGGCTTCCTGGGAACGTTTCCGATCTTCTTCCAGGCTTTCGCCAGCTAGCAGGCACCGACCCAGCCGGAGTGAGCTGTGCTGCGGCTGGGTCAGGTCGTCTGATCGGAGCGCAGGGCAGCCGCAAGCCCGGCCACGAGCACCGGTGAGCCGGCGGCAGCAACCCGCGAGCGCGTGACGAGATCGAGCGGAGCCGCCTCGAAGGGTGGATCCTCGAAGAGCTCGATCGCGAGACCGCACTCCCGCACGAGAAGTTGAGCCGCCGCGATGTCGACCGAGCGCGCCGCCTTCAGCGAGACCACGGCGTCCACCCGCCCCGCGGCGAGGTGGCAGAGCGAAAGCGCGAGCGAACCCATGACGCGCAGGCGGCCGGCGAGCCCGACCACGTCTCCGATGCGCTCCGCGATCGCCGGCGTGGTCGTCCCCTCGAAGGAGAGGATCTCGATCGTCTCCTTCGGCCCGACGACTCCAAGAGGCTCGCCCCCGAGGAACGCACCATTGCCACGCTCAGCCGTCCACTCCTCACCCGAGCCGAAGTCGTAGACGTACCCGAAGACGACATCGCCCATGGTCGGGCCCTCTGCCACGGCGAGCGAGAACGAGAAGAAGGGGATTCCGCGCTTCGCATTCACGGAGCCGTCGATGGGATCCACAACCACGCGCCGCGCTCCACCCGCGCCAAATGTGCGCTCACCCAGCTCCTCCGACACCAGCACGAAGTCCTGGCCGGTCGCGGCCAGCCGCTCGACCACGGCGTCTTCGGCCGCCTGGTCGATCGCCGTCGTATCGTCACCGCCCTCCCCACGACGGATCACCGGCTCTCGCTCGACCCGCGTGGGGAGCCGCTGGAGCACCTCCTGGATGTCCGCGACGCACAGCCGGCAGGTGTCGAGCCAGGTCGTCACGGCTCGACCGGGTGGAAGAGAACGCCCGACAGAGGCTTCGGGAAGAAGTAGGTGCTCTTCGGTGGCATCCGCTCTCCTCTACGGGCAGCCGCGAAGACGTCCTCCACACGCGGCGCGCGGAGGAGGAACGCCGCGTCTGCCTCCTTGCCGTCGACGAATCCCGTGGCATCGGCTGCGCGCGGCGTGTAGTGGATCCCGTCGAGCCCATGCCGATCGACGAGCTCGACGTCGAGCTCTCCCTCGAACCCGCGAACGAGCTCGATGCTGCCACGGCGGTACGCCACCGCGGCGGACCGCGCGAACGGCTCCTCCTCGAGGAAGGCTAGCGCCTCTTCGAGGCTGGAGCACGGCTGACCCTCGCGCAGCGCCGCAAGATCGGGCCGGTGGGCGAAGACCCGGTGCGTCGGGAAGACGTGAAGCCCCGGATCGCCGGTCGCGACGATCAGCACCATGATCCGCGCTCCTGCCTCGCCGAGCTCCAAGCCGAGCTCGACCGTGCTCTCGTAGCGGTGGTGGCCGTCCGCGATGAGGAGCTCGGAGTCCCCGAGAGCACTCAGGTCGACGTCGTGCAACCGCCACAGGCGGGAGCCGTCGACGCGGATATCGGGAGCACGTGCCGGCACGCCGAGCTCGAGGTGGGCGTCGGTGAGGAGGAAGATCGGCTCGGGTTGCACGCGGGTCGCCCGGAGAAGCCGAAGGCGCTCCTCGCGTATGCGTGGGTGCGTCCGCTCGTGCGGGAGCACGCTCCCTCTGTCGTACGGCTCGGCGGCGAGCGATGCGGCGATACCGCGACGCTCCCGCGCGACGCCGTCGGGCCCCACGTAGTCCTCGACGACGAGCCAGACAGCGGGGTCGTCGTCACGTTCGAGGATCCCGCCCGAGAGCCATTCGCGGTAGAGCCGCCCAGCCACCTCCGCAGACTCCGGCAGGGTCACGTGCACGACGTTGAACGGGCTCCTGGTGAAGAGCCGGGCCCGCTCCTCCGGGTCGACCGCGTCGTACGGGGGAGCGACGAGATCGGCCAGCGAACCGGCCGCGCCGGAGTAGCGGACGGCGCGGAACGGCTGGATGTCGGCCATCCGGGCGAGCGTACCAACGGCCTGTCATACACTCGGGACGTGACCACGATCGCCGAGCTCGCCGAGGACAGGACCGTCGAGGGCGTCTACGCCGTCACGAAGAAGGAGCGGCGTCGCACACGGGCGGGGGCCTCGTACCTCGCGCTCGAGCTGGCGGACGCGAGCGGCCGGGTCGAGGCTCGGGTCTGGAGCGACGTCGACCTGCTCGACCAGCGCTTCGAGGAGGGCGACGCGGTCCACGTGCTCGGACGGGTGGAGCGCTTCGGGGGAAAGCTGCAGGTGCAGGTACGCACCGTGGACCCCGCCGAGGACGCAGACCTCGCGTCGCTCACACCGTCGCTCCGACGCGACGCAGACGAGCTGGACGGCTTCTTCGAGTTTCTCTCAGCGGAGATCTCGCACCGAGGTCTCTCCGCGGTCGTGAGCTCATTCGTGCAGGACGCCGAGATCCGCTCCTCGCTCCGCGCTCTTCCCGCAGCCGGCGCGGACGGCCACCACGGCTACGCAGGCGGTCTCCTCGAGCACACCGTCGGGGTCGCGACCTTGTGTCGCGAGACTGCCCAGCTCCATCCGAGACTGCGCTCCGATCTGCTGCTCGCGGCCGCTCTGCTCCACGACGTCGGACGAGTCCGTGAGCTCGGTCGAGGGCCGTCGTTCCGCCAGACCGAGGAGGGGCGACTGCTCGGTCACGTCCACCTGGGGCTCCGGATGATCGAGGAACGGGCGCGTGACCTCGATCCCGCGGTGGTGGCCGAGCTCCTCCATGCGGTCGCGTGCCACCACGACCGGCCTGCGGCTCGCACTGCGGAAGCGGCTGTGCTCTATCACGCGAATCAGCTCGACGCGCAAGCCGCAATCCGCTCGGTCGGCGACGACTAGTGGGATCGGTCGATGCGGGGAAGACACGCTCGAAAACGGTGCCAAGTTACAACTTGCAACTTGCGCGAACCGGACGCCAAATTGCGGCATGCACCCGGTCTCGTAGGGCCAAGTTACAACTTGTAACTTGGCCACTGGACACGCCCTCGCGAGTCAGGTGGAGAAGCCCCCAGCTGACGGTTCAGGCGTCGGTCAGACGTTGAAGCGGACGTTGAGAACGTCGCCGTCCTCTACGACGTACGTCTTCCCTTCGAGTCGCTCGAGTCCCCGGCGTGCGGCCTCGGCATGGGAGCCGCTTTCGAGCAGGTCGTCCCATCGGATCACCTCGCAGCGGATGAAGCCACGCGCGATGTCGGAGTGGATCGACTCCGCTGCGGCGAGCGCGGTCTCCCCGTAGCGCAGCGTCCACGACCGCGCCTCGGCGTCGCTGACGGTGAAGAACGTGATCAAGCCGAGCGCGTCCCTCAGGCGATGCACGACCTCGTCGAGGGCGGACGGGCCCGTGCGAAACTCGGCAGCCTCTTCCGGCGAGAGCTCCTCGAGCTCCATCTCGAGCTTGCAGTCGATGCCTCCCGGGCCGTTCTCGACGGGGATCAGCGGCTTCGTCGTCAGTGGCTCGAGCTCGCGCGGGAGCGCCCTCGGCCACTCTGCCACGGATTTCCCCGACTCCAGGTGCACGAGCAGCCCCTCGAGCTCGATGACTTCCTTCCTCGTCGACGGATCTCCGGACTTGGCGTCCTTGCGGACCTTCCCGAGCCGGCGCTCCACGTGGTCGCGGTCGGCCACCATCAGCTCGAGCTTCAGCGTCTCGAGATCACGAGCGGGATCGGCTGCGTGGGAGAACCCGTCCACGACGGCGAGCAGGGCGTCCGCCTGCCTCAAGCCACCGGTGACCTCGACGCCGGCGCCGGGCACGTCCACGACTCGGATCGCAGCCGGCGTGACTTTCCGGGACCCGATGAGCGTGGCGAGGCGTTCGAGCCGCTCGTCCGCGATCACCGCCATGCCGATGTTCGCCTTCTCGGTCACCGATGCGTACGCGGTCACCGCAGCCCCGGCATGTGTGAGCGCATTGAAGAGCGCCGTCTTCCCCGAGTTGGGAAGGCCGACGATTCCGACCTGCAGTGGCATCGACTAGTTCCCGAAACCGACCCGGCCCTCGCGGGCGAAGCGTTTCGCGTACAGCACCCGCGACAGTACGAGCTGGATGGTCCCGTCCTGCGCTTCGAGCTCGATCGCGCCGGCCTCTCCCGCGCTCAGGCCGCGCTCGAGCGCCTCAGCGCTGGCGGGTGCCACGAGAACGCTGAGGATCTGGCCACCGTCGAGCCCGATCTCGACCCGCACGTACCCGTCGTCATTCGGCACTCGAAACCACCTCCGTGAGAACACCGTGAACGGAACTCGGATGGACGAACGCGACCTCGAGTCCGAACAGCCCGCGCCGCGGTGCCTCGTCGATCAGCTGTGCGCCTGACGCAGCCAGATCCCGGAGCGCCCGGTGCACGTCGTCGGTCTCGAGCGCCACGTGATGCATCCCCGGCCCACGCTTGGCGAGGAAGCGACCGACCGGTGTGTCCTCACCCGTTGGCGCCAGGAGCTCGATACGGCTTTCTCCGACGAGGAGCAACGCTGCGTCGACGCCTTGCTCCTCGAGCGAGTCGCGCCGCTCGAGCCGCGCATCGAAGAGTCGCTCGTAGGTTGCGATCGCCTCCTCGAGGTCGGCGACGGCGACACCGAGATGGTGGACGCTGCAGACGAGCACGCACGCGATGCTACTCGCGAACCCGAGCTACAGGTCGTGGGCCGCGCGAGAGCGTCCGGGGTCAGTCACGCATCGGCAACGCGCGAACCGTGCCGATCGTCTCCGACGAGCGGGACTCGGGTCTGATGTCCGCGAGGAGCTCGCCGAGCTCGGCTCGATCGAGGGTCTCCTTCTCGAGGAGAGCCTCGGCGACGCGGTCGAGCGCGTCGCGGTGTTTGTGGAGAAGCCGCTGCGCCTCGTCGTACGCGTAGTCGGTGAGGCGCGCTTGCTCCGAATCGCGCAGGCGCTTGGTCTCCTCCGAGAGCGCGTAGTTGTCGGCGCGCATGGTCCGTGACGGAGCCACCTCGGACATCCCGTACTCGAACACCATCGAGCGAGCGATCTGGGTGACGCGCTCGAGGTCGTTCGCGGCCCCGTTCGTGATCCGCCCGAACACGACCTCCTCCGCCGCCCGGCCGGCCAGGAACACCATCATCAGGTCGACGAACTCCTCGCGCGTGTGCAGGTAGCGATCCTCGGTCGGCATGTTCAGCGTGTACCCGAGCGCGTCGCCGCGCGAGACGATCGTCGCCTTCTGCGCCGGGAAGAGCTCGCCGACCAGATGGGACATGACAGCGTGACCCGCCTCGTGGTAGGCCAGGATCCGCTTCTCCTTCTCGGAGACGACCCGACGCTGCTGGAGCCCGGCGACGATGCGCTCCATGGATGCGTCGAAGTCCGACTGCGTGATGTACTGCGCGCCCGAACGGCCGGCCAGGATCGCCGCCTCGTTGCAGAGGTTCGCAAGATCCGCGCCCGTCAACCCCGAGGTCTGTCTGGCGACGACTCCGAGGTCGACATCCGCAGCGAGCGGCTTGCCTCGCGTGTGGACTTCGAGAATTGCCTCGCGCCCCGCCACATCGGGTGCCGAGACGAGCACCTGGCGATCGAACCGGCCTGGGCGCAGGAGAGCTGGGTCGAGGTCCTGGAGGCGGTTGGACGCCGCCATCACCACGACCTCGTCACGAGCGTTGAACCCGTCGAGCTCGACGAGAAGCTGGTTCAGCGTCTGGTCGTGCTCGCGATGGAACCCACCGCCGGCGCGCGCGGTTCCGACCGCGTCGAGCTCGTCGATGAAGATGATGGATGGTGCGTTCTTGCGCGCTTCCTCGAACAGCTTGCGGATGCGCGCCGCACCGAGCCCCGCGAACATCTCGACGAACGAGGATGCGGACTGCGAGTAGAAGTTCGCACCGGACGCGCTCGCGACGGCTTTGGCGAGAAGGGTCTTGCCGGTCCCGGGCGGCCCGTGCAGCAGGATCCCGCGAGGGACCCTCGCACCGAGTCGCTCGAAGCGCCGGCGGTTGCGGAGGAAGTCGACGACCTCCTGGAGCTCCTCCTTCGCCTCGTCCAGGCCGGCGACGTCGCTCCAGGACACCTCCACCTGCGAGCCCTTCACCACCGGCGCCGGCTTCGCGCGCGGCATGAACCGCATCGTGTACAGGAGAAGGACGATGACGACCCCGAAGAAGACGATCGGAAGCCACGTGATGAGCGTGTTCTCGAGGTCCACCTGAGAGGCGTATCGGCAGTGCGCGAGCCTCTCTGTAGCGAGAGGCGTGGTCTAGCCTTGCGGACATGACGGGCGAGCTCCCAGTCCCGCCGCACGTCGACCTGGATCGCCTCGGCGAGGTATGGCGCGTCGACTACGAGGCACGGTTTACGGAGGCCGCGTCCTGGGCGACGACGCACGATGTGCAGCCGTCCGCACGGGACTCGAAGCGCGTCTGTCTTCTCCTCGTGGACGCGCAGAATACGTTCTGCACTCCCGGCTTCGAGCTGTTCGTGACCGGCCGCTCCGGAGCCGGAGCCCTCGACGACAACCGGCGGCTCTGTGCGTTCCTCTACCGGAACCTCGGCACGATCACGGAGACGGTCGTCACGCTCGATACACACCAGGCGTTCCAGATCTTCCACGCGCCCTTCCTCGTCGATGCAGAAGGCCGCCACCCCGATCCCTACACGCTCGTAACCCCCGCTGACGTCGCGTCAGGCCGGTGGCGCGTGGACTCCGCCGCCGCGGAGACCGTGGGGCTGACGCCGGAACGTGCGGAAAATCATCTCCGCTCCTATGTGGAGACGTTGGCCGCAGGAGACAAGTACGACCTCACGATCTGGCCCTTTCATGCGATGCTCGGAGGAATCGGGCACGCGCTCGTGAGCGCGGTCGAAGAGGCGCTCTTCTTCCACGCCGTCGCGCGCCGATCGCAGACCCGCTTCGAGGTCAAGGGACGGAGCCCGCTCACCGAGCACTACTCCGTGCTCGGCCCCGAGGTGCTGCGCGGGAGCCGCGGGGAGTCGCTGGGCGAGCGGAACGCAGAGCTGATCGAGCATCTCGTCGGCTTCGACGCGGTGATCGTCGCGGGGCAGGCGAAGAGCCATTGCGTGGCGTGGACCGTCGATGACCTGCTGGCGGACATACCGGAGATCGCGCCCCGGCTCTATCTGCTCGAGGACTGCACGTCACCCGTGGTCGTTCCTGGAGCGGTCGACTACACGGACGAGGCCAACGCGGCCTTCGCCCGTTTCGCCGCAGCCGGCGCGCACGTCGTCCGCTCGACGGAGCCTCTGGCTTCCTGGCCAGGACCGGTCTTCGCGACTACGTGACCGGCTCGAGGCGTGGGTTGGGCCGATACCACCGGCCGACCTTGGCGACGGGCTCGCCGCCGGCCATGACCACGTCAGCCGTGAAATCGTTCTCGCCCCGGATGAGCGACGAGCCGACGCCGTAGGCGTCCGCGGGCACTCCGCGCTCCTCGAACGCGCGAATCTTCTCCACCGTGAAGCCTCCCGAAACGACGATCTTCACGTGGCCGAAGCCCTCGGCATCGAGCGCGTCGCGCACCTTGCGGACGAGCCGCTCGTTGACGCCACGCGGGTCGAAGTCCCCCATCTCGCCCCAGAGCGACCGGTCGACGAGATCACCGGCGGTGTCGAGGCGCACGCCCCAGAGCCGCGTCCCGAGCGCCCGAGCCGCCTCGAGCGAGGTTCTCACCGAGTCGTTCTCGAAGTCGACGAGGACCACGATGTTCATGTCCGGCGGCGCCCATTCGGCGAACTTCCGAGCCGCGAGAACGGTATCTCCGTCGTACGCCGCGATGAGCCCGTGCGGGACGGTGCCGATTCCGCGGCCACCCCACCAGGACGCCTGCGCGTCCGTCGAGACCCCGATCGCCCCCGCGATATGGGCTGCGTAGCCGTCGCCGGTCTGGACGCGATGGTGGTCGTGGCGCGCGGGGAAGTAGAGGATCTCCTTCCCGTTCGCCGCCTCGACGACCCGCCGCACGTTCGTCGAGATGAGCGTACGCCGCGCGAGCACTCCGAGATACACGGTCTCGAGGTGCGCGAAGAGCGTGTAATCGCCCTCGATCGTCAGCACGGTCTCCCAGGGGGAGATCCGGTCTCCGTCGTGGAGCGCCCGCACCTCGAGCGCATCCCAGCCGTGGGAGCAGAGCTTCAGGATCGCGAGGGCCTCGTCCATGCCACCGAGGACGGCCTCCTTCTTCTGAAAGACCTGCATTCCGACGCGAGGGTGCCTCCCGTCTGCGAGGAGAGCGGACCGGGTGTGATTGAAGTACGCGTCGGTGTAGTAGCCGTCGCGGATCTTCTCGACAGGAAGCTCGAAGACCTCCGGAGCGAGCCGCTGTCTACGAGGGCTGTCGCTCATGTTCGAGCGCCAGGCAGGCGTCACGAGCCGCGTCGGCGACCTCGACCTGATCCCGCGACGGCTCGGAGGTGGAGAGTCGCTTCTGGAGCTCGAATCCGGGCCTCGACAGCACGCGCGCGACGGGATGATCGGGATTCCGCGTCATCCAGCCGAACAGCTCGACGGAGACTCCGATGGCGGCGGTCGTCCCGAGAAGGCGCGCCATCCCACGGGTCGCTGCAGGCGCCTTCGCGGCGACGAGGTTGGCTGCAACGGACGATGCGACCATCGGGCCGATCAGCTGCGAGCCACAGCGGGGGTGCTCCTTCGGCGCAGGCGTGCCGTCGTTCTCGTAGGTACCGATCGAGACGTGCTCCGCACCGTGGTAGGCAGCGAGATCAGGCCCTCGAAGGGCGAGCGCGGCGGGGAGGGCCGCCACCGCCGCGGCCGCGAGCTCCCTGCCTCCGGCCGACAGCCCCGACCGGCGAAGCGCGCGCGCGACGAGCGCGGACGCGACGATCGATCCGAGAACCGCGGGTCGCTCGAACGGGAACCGCGCCTGAGGGAGCGCTCTTCGAATCATGGGCAGGAGTGCAAAGGCCTCGGCAAGCGCGATCGGGCCTCGAAGGAAGGGCATCTGAGATCGCACCGACGGGGCAAGGTGCGGTTTTCGGCCTGAGGCGAGAAGAAGCGCGCCGTCCGTGTCGCGCACGGCGCACGCCCACGAGGTCGGCCCGTGCACGAGCACGCCGTTCTGAAGCGCCATCCCACCAAGGCGTACGGCGTTCGAGCCCATCCGTCAGACCTTAGCTGCGAGCGCGCGGAGCGCTCCCTGCAGCTCATCGGCTGCGGGCCCGCGCCCGATCGCCCGACCGTCGATCTCCACGAGCGGCATGACCTCTCGCACGGACGAGGACGTAAATGCCTCGTCAGCCGCGAGAAGCTCGTCCAGCCGGTACGCGCCCTCCTCCACCCGGTAACCGCACGAGGGTGCGAGCTCGATCAACGTCGCGCGGGTCACACCGGCCAGGATCCCGAGATCGAGCGTGGGCGTGTACAGCGTCTCGCCCGACCGCCACCACACGTTCGTGACCGTCCCCTCGAGGACGACACTCTCGGTGTCGACGAAGACCGCCTCGTCGGCTCCGCGCCGCCTTGCCTCCGCCTCGGCGGCCATGTTCACCGCGTAGCTCGTCGACTTGACCCCGGGCAGGAGCCACGGCACCGCTGCACGCACGCCGAGGAGCGACACCGCGGTTGCGCCGCGCTCGCGCGCAGCTTCGATCCAGCCGGGGACCTCGCTCAGGAGCGCGAGCCCGGAAGGAGGCCCTCCTGCGGGTCCCGCCGTCCAGACGAGACGAAGTGCCGCGTCGCCGCCTGCAGCCTTCGGGAGCACGAGGCCGGCGAGCACCTGCAGGCGCCGGCGCTCGACGGGCGCGAGGCCGATGCTCTCCGCCGAGGCAGTGAGCCGGTCGAGGTGGGCCTCGAGCCGAAACGGCCTTCCCGCGTAGACGCGGAGCGTCTCGAAGGCAGCCCGCCCGCGCAGCAACGCCTCATCGTCTGCCCTGACGACCGGCTCGGCCGGATCCAGGAGCCCGCGGCCGGTGACAGCCAGGGCGAGAGCGGTCACGTGGCCACGACCTCGGGCGCGTGTGCTCCGATCGCCTCCAACAGTGGCCGCGCTTTCGTCCAGGACTCCTCGACCTCGGCCGCCGGGTCCGAGTCCCACACGACTCCGCCGCCGACCCAGAGGTGGAGCACGCCGTCCACCACCGCAAACGTCCGAATCGTCAGCGTCAGGTCGAAGTCGCCGTTGCCGTACACCGTCCCGATTGCGCCCATGGACGCGCCGCGGCCGACCGGCTCGAGCTCCGCGATGAGGTCGACCGCCGCGATCTTCGGCGCCCCCGTTACAGAGCCGCCGGGAAAGGTCGCCTCGAGGATCTCGGCCAGCTCGACCCCCTCGCGCAACGTGCCCTCGACCGTCGACACCATGTGCTCGACGCCGGCCAGCTCACGCGCCGCCATCAGCTCGGGCCAGCGGACGGTTCCCGCCTTGCAGACACGCGAGAGGTCGTTCCGCTCGAGGTCGACGATCATCACGTGCTCGGCGGCGTCCTTCTCCGAGCCACGCAGCTCCGCCGCCTCTCCGGCCCGTCGCGTTCCCTTGATCGGCATCGTCCACACGCGGTCGCCGCGGCGCGCGAGGAAGAGCTCGGGAGAGGCTGAGACGACCGCCCACTCCTCGGTCACGAACGGAACGGCGTAGCGGGGTCGCAACGGAGCAAGGCGTGCGGCGAGCGCAGGGGGGTCACCTACGAACGGCGCCGACAGGTGCTGAACGAGGTTGACCTGGTAGACGTCGCCGCGCGCGATGGCGTTTCGCACCTCGTCGACCGCGGCTCCGTACTCGGCAGCCGTCCACGTCTGCTCCCAGGCGCCGACCTTGCAGTCTTCGACGGCAAACTGCCCGCTCTGTTCGGACGGCCGGACCCGACACGCCGCAAGCGGGAGCGCGGGACACGGCTCAGGAGGCGAGGGCGCCGCACCTCGACGGATGGTCTGCGAGAGCCCGTAGCCGAGGTAGAGGTCCGCGACGAGCTTCTCACTGTCGGGTGCGAAGAACCCCTGCGCGCGAAGCCAGTCCTCGATCCGCCGGAACGCGTCCTCCGGATCGCGGAGCTCGAGCGTTGCCTCAGCCACGCTCTGATCCGACGGCGATCTCCGCCAGCTGCCGGAACGCGGCAGCGGGATCGTCGTTCCAGAAGATCGCGCTGCCCGAGACGAGGAGATCCGCACCCGCGTCCCGGGCAGCACCGATCGTGTCGCGGTGGATCCCGCCGTCCACCTGAACGCGAACGTCCGAAGGCAGCAGCGCGCGCAGCCGCGCGATTCGCTCCAGCGCGTCCGGCATGAACTCCTGGCCCGAGTACCCGGGGTGAATCGACATACACAGCACGAGATCGGCGCCCTCCGCGGCAGCGACCGCGTCCTCCACCGGCGTCCCTGGATTGAGCGCTACTCCGACACCGAGCCCGAGGGAGCGGGCATGGGCTATCGCCCGCGCGGGCGCCTGGCACGCCTCGACGTGGAACGTGACGCTGTCGCCGCCCGCCTTCGCAATCGCCTCGAAGTGGCGCTCGGGCTCGTTCACCATGAGATGGCAATCGAGCAGCGCGGCCCACCCGCGGACGAGGGGCGAGATCGAGGCGAGGACGATCGGGCCGATGGTGATCTCGGGGATGAAGTGCCCGTCGCCGGCATCGAAGTGGAAGACACGGGCGCCGGCTTCGACCAGTGCGCCGAGCTGCTCTCCGAGCCGCGAGAAGTCCGAGGCGTAGATCGACGGCTCGACCTCGAAAGTGTCCGCCCACTCCTTCCAGCCCATTGCCGCCTGCACGGTAGCCGAGCTACGACGGGGATAGCGGCTCGCGCCAGCCGCCGTGTCTCGCGGCGAGGTCGAGTGACGAGATCGGCCCCCAGGTCCTCGGCTCGTACATCTCTACCCGCGGTGGCGTGTCGAGTAGCGGTTGCACGATCCGCCACGTCTCCTCGATCACCCTCCAGCGCGGGAAGAGCGTGCTGTCACCGCGCAGCGCGTCGGCAAGGAGCCGCTCGTACGGCTGCGGAGGTTCGCCGAGCTCCTCCGCGAAGTCGAGGTCGAGGGAGACGGGTCGCGAGACCTCCTTGCCCGGAGACTTGGCACGAAGGAAGACCGAGACGCCCGCTTGCCGTCCGATGCGGAGGACGATGTCGTCGTGCCCGGGGGAGTCCAGGCGGTGCCTCCCCCACTGCAGGTGAGGGACGCGCTGGAGCCGGATGACGATCTCGGTCGCTGTCGCCGGAAGCGCCTTCCCGGCCCGGACGAGGATGGGGACTCCCGCCCAGCGCCAGTTCTCGATCTCGAGCCGGAGCGCGACGAACGTCTCGGTGTCAGATCCCGGCTCGACGCCCTCGATGTCCTGGTAGCCGACATACTGGCCGCGTACTGCGACCTTCGGGTCGACCGGCGGCATCGCCCGGAACACGTCTTCCCGCCGCCTGGGAATCGCGTCGTGGTCGCCCGACGGCGGCTCCATCGCGACGAGCGCAAGCACCTGCAGGAGGTGGTTCTGCACGACGTCGCGGATCGCTCCGACCGGATCGTAGAACCTCCCGCGCCCCTCGACCCCGAAGTCCTCAGCCATGGTGATCTGGATCGACTCGACGTGCTCGCGGTTCCAGAGCGGCTCGAAGAGGGCGTTCGCGAAGCGCAGGTACATGATGTCCTGGACGGGCTCCTTCCCGAGGAAGTGATCGATCCGGAAGAGGCGCTCCTCGGGGAAGATCGTGGTCAACCGCTCGTTCAGCTCGCGGGCCGAGTGCAGATCGGTGCCGAAGGGCTTCTCGACCACGAGTCGCGCGTCCCCGACAAGGTCCGCAGCCGCGAGCTCCTCCGCCACCTCGAGGAACGTCGACGGCGGGGTGGCGATGTAGAAGACCGGCGTCGACCTGCCGGCGAGGACGGCGCGCAGTCTGTCGTAGAGAGGGCCCTCCTCGGCATCGCCACCGATGTACGTCAGGCGGGACAGGAACTTGCCGAGCACCTTCTCGTCGACCACGTCCTCGGCCGCGGCGACCGCCTCCCTCGCGTGCCGGGCGAGCTCGTCGTCGGAGACGGGGCGACGCCCGACGCCGATGACCGGGCACGTGAGCAAGCCTTGCTGCGTGAGGCGGTAGAGCGCCGGAAGCGTCATCTTCCGCGCGAGGTCTCCGGTGATCCCGAAGGCGACGAGCGCGTCGGCGGGAGCGTTCATGTCAGCCGAGCAGCGAGCGTGCGACCGCGCGGAGCATGTCCACGCCCAGCTCGAGGTCGTCGACCGGAATCCGCTCGTTCGCCGAGTGGATGAGCTTCGTCGCGAGCTCGGTGTCCATCGTCTTGATCGGGAAGAAACCGTAGGCGGTCGTGCCGAACGCCTCGCGCAGGTAGTGGCTGTCCGTGAATCCCGGGCAGGCGAACGGCGCGAGGCGGGCTCCCGGCTCGATCTCGGAGGTGAACTGCTCGAGCGCGTCCCACAGAGGCGTGTCGAGCGGCGAGCGGGTGCCGCCGACCGCTTCCAGGAACTCGAGCTCGTAGCTCCCGTCCCCGAGGGCCGCTCGAATGAGGGGCTCCACCGTGGACGGCGACTGCTCGGGGAGCAGCCGGCAGTCGACGGTGATCTCGCACAGGGCCGGAATCACGTTCCGCTGGTGCGACGCGTCGATCATCGTCGGCGAGAGCGTGAACGAGAGGAGCGGCTCGACGAGCGCCGGCAACAGGGGGTGCACGTCACCGGCCCGCGCGAGCGCGTCCTCGAGCGGAGGCGCCTCTCCGAGCACCGTCTCGAGGAAGCCCTTCGCCTCGGGGATCAGCTCGCGGGGTGGCTCGTATGCGCCGAGCGCCTCGAGGTAGCGAGCGGCCTTGACGAGCGCGTTGTCGGCGATGCCCGGCATGGAGGCGTGCCCGCTCCGGCCATGGACTCGCACCTTGAAGGGTGCAGACATCTTCTCCGCCGAGGCGCACATGTACACGGGAGTCCCGCCGAGCACGAGGCGCTCGCCGCCGCCCTCGTTGATCGCGTAGTCGCAGCGCGCCGCGTCGGGATGCGCGTCGACGAGCCAGCGGAGGCCATAGCCGTCGTGTCCGCTGACCCCGCCGACCTCCTCGTCGGCTGTCGCGACGAAGAGGAGGTCGCCCGACGGGGTGAAGCCTTCACGGACGAGCGAGGCGAACGCGACGGCGGACGCCGCCACCTGGTCCTTCATGTCGAGCGCACCACGGCCCCACACCTCGCCGTCGACAAGGTCTCCGGACCACGGATCTCGCTCCCACTCGGCCGGATCGGCGAGCACCGTGTCGGTGTGGCAGAGAAACGCAAGCGAAGGCCTGTCTCCCCCGGGAATGCGGGCCACGAGGTTCGCGCGCTCCGGCTCGCGGGCGTAGAGCTCGCAGTCGATCCCGCTACGCGCCAGGTACTCCCGGAGAAGCTCGGCCGCCCGAGTCTCGTTCCCTGGTGGATTGACGGTGTCGAGCCGGAGCAGCGCCTGCAGGAGCGCGACGACCTCGTCACGCAGCCCGAGAGAGACTGCGTGGGGGACAGAATTAATTCTGTCCCCCACCCGATATTTCTGCCTTCGACAACGCGGTGAGCTCGTTCCGGACCTCCCAGAGCTCCGGGAACGACGTCTTCGTGACGAGGCGGCCGAGAAGCTCGACCGGAGTCCCTTGGGTTCCTACGACCTGGTCGCCGATCACGCGAGCGACGATCTGGTAGTGCCGCATCCGCCAGAGCTGCGCTTGCTCGTCGAGCTCGATGAGCGCCTCGGCGAGCTGGTAGAGCTCCTCGTGCTCGCGGCCGTGGACGTAGAGCTCGGCGAGGGAGAGGCCCGCCTCGCGACGGGCGCTGTGGAACGCCTGCCCCAGCTGCGGCAGGATGCGACGCAGCTCGTTCCACCCGGGAGAGTCGAAGCCCGAGCCGTGGCCGAGCACCTTGCGGATCTCCTGGTACTCCCACGGCGACATCTGCTCGAGCATCTCGAGCTGCGGGATGAGGAACCGAATGCAGAGGATCGAGCGCTCGAGAAGACGAAGGGCGCCCCGCAGGTCGCCCCCCTCGATCAGCTGCACTGCCTCCTCGGCGTCGTTCCAGGCGAGCTTGAGCCAGAGCTCGGCCGCCTGGTGCGTCACCTGGAAGAGCAGCTCGTCGCGATGCACCCATTCCTCCGCGCTCTTCTGGAGTGCGAGCAGCTCGTCCGTCGACAGATAGCGCTCGTAGTCAGAGGCAGCGCCGCCTGGAAGGAGGGGCTGAGAGTAGTCCTCTGCCTCTGAGCCCGTCATGGCCGGAGCATACTTCGCCCGTGGGCGACCTCTTCACCGAGGCTGCACGTGAACGGCAGGCCGAAAGCGCGCCGCTCGCGGCTCGACTCCGACCCGTGACTCTGGACGAGCTCGTCGGCCAACAGCACGTCCTCGGGGCGGGCTCGGCGCTTCGCCTCGCGATCGAGCAGGACCGCCCACCGTCGATGGTTCTCTTCGGCCCGCCCGGTACCGGAAAGACGACCATCGCACGCATCGTCGCGGAGCAAACCGGTGCTGCCTTCGAGGAGATCTCCGCGGTCTCTGCACGAGTGGACGACGTGCGGGCGGTCATCGCACGCGCACGTGACCGCCTCGGGGGAAACGGGCTGCGAACCATCCTCTTCATCGACGAGATCCACCGCTTCAACAAGGCGCAGCAGGACTCGGTGCTCCACGCCGTGGAGGATGGCCTCGTCACGCTGATCGGCGCGACGACCGAGAACCCGTACTTCGAGGTCAACTCGGCGCTCCTCTCGCGCTGCACCGTCATCGAGCTCGTAGCCCTCTCGGAGGAAGAGCTGGGCGTCGTCGTCACGCGCGGCGCGGCCGTGCTCGGCACCGAGGCGGAACGAGGCGTCGTTGCCGTGATCGCGAGGCGCGCCGGCGGAGACGCCCGAGCGGCGCTCCAGATCCTCGAGCTCGCTCATGCGACGGCCAGCGCCGAGGGTACCGCGATCACCGAGAGCCACGTGCTCGACGCATCGCGAAAGCGTCCCCTCCTCTACGACCGCAAAGGCGACCAGCACTACGACTTCGCCTCCGCCTTCATCAAGTCGATGCGAGGAGGAGACGTGGACGCCTCGGTCTACTACCTGGCTGCCATGCTCGAAGCCGGGGAGGACCCCCGCTTCATCGCGCGGCGGATGGTGATCCTCGCCTCCGAGGACGTCGGGAACGCCGACCCGAACGCGCTCGTCGTCGCGGTCGCCGCGGCGCAGGCGCTCGAGCACGTCGGCCTCCCCGAGGCGCAGCTCAACCTCGCTCAGGCGGCCATCTACCTTGCCCGCGCGCCGAAGTCGAATGCCTCGGCGGTGGCGATCTGGGAGGCGCGCCGAGACGTGCGTGAGCTCGGCAACGCGCGGCCTCCTGCGATGCTCCGCTCGACGGGGCACAAGGCCGGCGCGAAGGCGCGCGGCCACGGCGAGGGGTACCTCTATCCGCACGACGATCCGGAGGGGTTCGAGCTCTCGTACCTCCCCGAGGAGCTACGGGGACGGCGGTACTATCGCCCCTCCGGCTCGGAGGAGGTGCCAGACGATGGCGGTACGGACAGGTGACAATGCCCCCGAGTTCGACCTCGAAGTGACCCACGCAGAGCGCGTCAAGCTCTCCGACTTCCGCGGGCGCTCCAACGTCCTGCTCGTGTTTCACCCGTTCGCGTTCACTGCCGTGTGCGAGGAGGAGGCCCGCGACCTCCAGGCGAACCTCGAGTCCTTTCGCAACGCGCAGACGGAGATCGTGTTCGTCTCGTGCGACTCGGCCCCGACGCGCCAGGCCTGGCGCCGTGAGCTCGGCGCTGAGTACACGTTCGCGTCGGACTTCTGGACGCACGGAGCCGCAGCGAAGGCCTACGGGGTGTTCAACGAGGCGAACGGTGCACCGCACCGTGGAACGTTCCTGATCGACAAGGACGGCACTGTCATCTGGTCGCTGGTGAAGATCCGGGACGAGCGCCGAGCGGAGATGGTGCCCGAGTCGCTCGCTGCGCTGCACGAGGAGTGAAGCTCGCGCTTCACACGTGGGGCGACGAGAGCTCGCCGCGTGTCGTCTGCCTACACGGCGTCACGAGCCACGGGCGGCACTTCGCCAAGCTCGCGGAGGCGCTACCCGGCCTTCACGTCCTCGCCCCGGACCTGCTCGGTCACGGCTTGTCTCCCTACGAGCCGCCGTGGGATCTCGAGACACATCTGGACGCGATCGTCGAGACGGTCGGCGCGAAGCCCGCGGCGCTCATCGGCCACTCGTTCGGAGGCCGGCTCGCATTCGAGATTGCTGCCCGGGCCCCCAAGCTCGTCCCACGGCTCGTGCTGCTCGACCCCGCGATCCACGTTCCCCCGCCGGTCGCCCTCGCCGCCGCCGAGAACGCGCGCAACGACCGTGCGTACGTCTCGTTCCACGAGGCGATCGACCGTCGCTACGACGAGAGCCAGCTGCAGCGCGCGCCGCGAGAGCTTCTCGAGGAAGAGCTCGAACGTCACCTGTTTCTCGACGACGACGGCCTGTACCGCTACCGCTACTGCCAGTCGGCGGTCGTCGCCGCGTACGGCGAGATGGCGTCACAGCCACCGCGTTTCGAGGACGTCCGCATCCGGACGCTCCTCGTCCTCGGCGAGGGCTCGTACCTCCCGTACGACAACCTGCTCGACGCGCACCGAGCTGCGCTCGGTGACCTGCTCGAGGTCGCCGTCGTCCCTGGCGGTCACACCGTGCTCTGGGACGCGCTCGAGGAGACGACCGAGGTCGTCACGACCTTCCTCGAGTCGGGCCTCAGCCCCTAGCCGACGTATTCGTCCGCAATCGCGAGAGCCTCGTCGAGAGTGTCGATTCCCTCGTCGACCTCGTCGCGCGTGATCGTCAACGGCGGGACGACCATAATCATGTTCCAGTGCGTCATCAGGTAGAGGCCGCGCTCGAGCGCCGCCTTCGCCAGCCGAGCAACCGGAGCGGCCGCCTCCCCTGACGCGTTGAACGGCACGAGCATCTCGCGCGTCTCCCGGTTCTTGACCAGCTCGACGCCCCAGAAGCAGCCAAGACCGCGTACCTCGCCGATCGAAGGGTGGCTCGCATGCAGGCCGCGCAACCGGTGGCCCAGGTACGAGCCCACCTCGGCGGCGTTCTCGACGACACCTTCCTCCTGGAACGCCTCGATCGAGGCGACCGCTGACGCGCACGCGAGCGGGTGTCCCGCGTACGTGAGCCCGCCGGCGAAGAACTTGTCGCGCACCCAGTCGGCGAGCGGCTTGCGGAAGATCATCGCTCCGAGGGGGACATACCCCGAGTTGATCCCCTTCGCGACCGTGATGATGTCCGGGACGACGTCCCAGTTCTCGCACGCGAACCATTTGCCTGTCCGCCCGAAACCGGCCATCACCTCATCGAGCACGAGCAGGATTCCGTGCCGGTCGCAGACCTCGCGGATGGACTGGAGGTAGCCGTCCGGAGGCGGAATGACCCCGTTCGTGCCCGTCACCGTCTCCAGGAAGACGGCAGCGACGTTCTGCGGCCCCTCGTACTGGAGGATCTCCTCCAGGTGCGGCGCTCCCGTGCACACCGGGCACGGGTCGGGATGCCCGGCAGGACAGCGGTAGGGGTACGGGTCGAACATCCGGACAAGACCGGCCATTCCCGGCTCGTTCGGCCACCGTCGCGGATCACCGGTGAGCGAGATCGCACCGTGCGAGGCGCCGTGGTAGGAGCGGTAGCGCGCGATGATCTTGTGCCGCCCGGTGTAGAGGCGGGCGAGCCTGATCGCGTTCTCGTTCGCCTCCGCGCCCGAGTTCGTGAAGAAGGACATGCAGAGGTCGCCTGGGGTGACTTCCGCCAGCAGCCTGCCGAGTCGCGACCGCGACTCGTTCGCCATCGGGGGCCCGATCGTGCAGAGCTTCTCGGCCTGCTCCTTGATCGCCGCCAGGATCTTCGGGTGCTGATGCCCGATGTTGACGTTGACGAGCTGCGAGGCGAAGTCGAGGTACCGCTTGCCGTCGTAGTCCCAGAAGTGGCGCCCTTCGGCGCCCGCAACCGGGATCGGGTCGATCGCATCCTGCACCGACCACGAGTAGAGGACGTACTCCTTCGCGTCCTCGACGATATGTGCGCCGAGGTTGGGGTCGGTCTCGATCACGGCCATGTCTCGCTCCTTCGCGTCGCGTTCGGTCACGATCCTAGCGGCGCTTGAAGCCGATCCTCGCAGACGACACGATGTGCGTCGTGAGCTCTGCGGTCACCGCTGAGTCCGGGGTCCCCCCGCTCCTCGAACGGGAGCTTCCACTCGAGCGCCTGCGGACGGCTCTTGCGGATGCGGAGAGCGGCAGCGGCCGGTTGGTGCTCGTGGGCGGCGAGGCGGGCGTCGGCAAGACAGCTCTCGTCAGCTGGTTCTGCGACGAGCGCCGCGGATCGACGCGGATCCTCTGGGGAACGTGCGACGCGCTCTTCACGCCGCGACCACTGGGTCCTTTCCTCGACGTAGCAGAGACGGTCGGTGGCCGGCTGAAGGACATCGTGGGGGGCGACGCGCGTCCGCACGACGTATCCGTCGCCGTGATGGACGAGCTGGCGGTTCGGCCGACGATCCTCGTGCTCGAGGACGTCCATGGAGCGGACGAAGCGACACTCGACGTCGTCGCGCTGGTCGGTCGGCGGATTCACAAGTCCTCGGCTCTCGTCGTCGCCACGTATCGAGACGACGGGCTCAGGCCAACGCACCCTCTGCGGATCGTGCTCGGCGAACTCGCCACTCAGGACGCAGTCACGCGCATCGCTGTCGAGCGACTCTCTCGGGAAGCCATCGCCGAGCTCTCCACACCGTACGACATCAACCCCGCGGAGCTCTATCGAACGACGGGCGGGAACCCCTTCTTCGCGACCGAGGTCCTCGCGGCAGCAGGCCCGGGGATTCCCCAGACGGTCCGGGACGCAGTCCTCGCTCGCGCCGCACGTCTCAGTGCAGCCGCAAGAAGCCTTCTCGAGGCAGTCGCGGTCGTTCCGCGCGAGGTCGAGCTCTGGCTCCTCGAATCGCTGACGGATGGGGAAGCCGTCGGGCTCGACGAGTGCCTGGCCTCCGGAATGCTGACTGACGTACCGATGGGGGTCGCGTTCCGGCACGAGCTCGCCCGGGTCGCAGTCGAGGAGTCCCTCTCGCCCACTCGACGCCGGCACCTCCACCAGCGGGCGCTGGCAGGACTCGAAGCGCCTCCCGCCGGCTCTCCCGATCTCGCGAGACTCGCTCACCACGCCGAGGGAGCGGGCGACGACGATGCCGTCCTTCGGTTCGCGCCTGCGGCAGCGGAGCGGGCCGCATCGCTGGGAGCTCACCGTGAGGCTGCCGCGCAATACGCACGTGCGCTGCGACACGCGTCCGGTTCGCCGACCACCCAATTGGCGGAATTGCTCGAGCGTCGTTCCTACGAGTGCTACGTCACGGGAGAGTTCGACGAAGCGCTCGCGGCGCAGGAACACGCGCTCGAGTTCTACGATGAGCTCGGCGATGAGCGTCGCCGGGGCGACGCGCTCCGATCGTTGTCTCGTCTCCTCCGCTTCATCGGGCGGACCGAGGAGGCCGCTGAGAGGGGTCGCGAAGCGCTCGCCCTGCTCGAGCCGCTCGGGCCCAGCCCGGAGCTGGCTCTCGCATATACGAATCTCGCACACCTGTGTATGACCGCCGAGGACTCGCCCGGCACATTGCACTGGGGCGCGCTCGGCGAAGAGCTGGCCGAGCGCCTCGACGACGCAGAGACACTCGTGTACGCCCAGGCCTGTCTTGCCGCTGTGGAAGCCATGAACGGCAATCCCGAGGGTGAGCTGATGCTCACTCGATGCCTCGCCGTCGCTCAGGACGCCGGACTCGAAGAGCATGCTGGCCGGATCTACGTGAACCTTGTCTGGTGGCCTCTCCGCATTCGGGCCTTCGAGCTCGCCAACCGCCACCTCGACACCGGGCTTCGGTATTGCACCGAGCGGGGGCTCGATCTGTGGCGCATCTTCCTGCTCGCCTGCCGCGCCCGGATCGAGCTCGACGCCGGATGCTGGGCGGAGGCAGGCGAATCCGTCGCGGCGGTGCTCCGCGACCCTCGCGCGTGGCCTGTCCCACGGAGTCTCGCACTGAGTGTGCTAGGGCTCCTGCGGGCCCGGCGCGGAGATCCGGATTGCTGGGAGCCGTTGGACGAGGCCCTGGCTCTCGCCGAGGGAACACGCGAGCTTCAACGCATCGTCCCGGTGGCAACCGCACGAGCGGAAGCGGCGTGGCTCGAGGGAGCCAGCGACCGCGTGGCCGCGGAGACCGAGACCGCGCTCGAGTTGGCCATCGAGCGCAGCGCCCCATGGGCGATTGGAGAGCTCGCCTTCTGGCGCTGGCGCGCCGGACTCCTCGACGAGAGCCCACCGGGAGCCGCGGAGCCGTATGCCCTTCAGATCACCGGCAGCTGGGCGGCTGCTGCCGAGATCTGGGAACGCCTCGGCTGCCCGTACGAAGCGGCATTGGCCTTGGCCGATGGGGACGTCGATGCGCTCAGACGTTCCCTGACCGAGCTCAACCGACTCGGCGCTCGCTCAGCTGCTTCGGTCGTGACGAGGCGCCTCCGCGAACGAGGCGTCGGCGGAATCGAGCGAGGGCCACGGCGAGCGACACAGGCGAACCCCGCGGGCTTGACCGCCCGCGAAAGTGAGATCCTCGAGCTCGTCGCCGAAGGCCTCCGGAATGCTGAGATCGCGGAACGGCTCGTCCTCTCTGTGCGAACCGTCGACCACCACGTCTCGGCAATCCTGCGGAAGCTAGGCGCGCGCACACGCGGCGAAGCGGTCGCCGAGGCGACGCGGCTCGCGCTGCTCGTCGGAGCTGGAAGCCGCGCTCGCCGTTGAAGCGAGCCTCTGTACGCTCCACCATGTAGGGATGACGGTGCTACCAGAGCTCGAGACCCCACCCTTGCTCGAGCGAGCGGACGCGTTGGCTGCGCTTGAAGAGGCCTTCGAAGGGGCCGCCGCCGGCCAAGGTCGGCTCCTGCTCGTCGGCGGCGAGGCGGGAGTCGGAAAGACGGCGCTCGTTCGTGCGTTCTGCGACACGCACGATCAGTCCGCGCAGGTGCTATGGGGCCCGTGCGATGCGCTGTTCACGCCTCGGCCGCTCGGTCCCTTCGTCGAGATCGCCCAGGTCACCGGAGGGGACCTGCAGACGCTCGTCGCCGGTGACGTCAAGCCCTACGAGATCGCGGCGGAGCTCATCCGTGAGGTGCTTGCGAAGACGACCATCGTCGTTCTCGACGATCTCCATTGGGCGGACGGGGCAACCCTCGACGTCGTACGTCTGCTCACGCGTCGACTCGACGGGCTCCCCGCGCTCGTCGTCGCGACGTTCCGCGACGAGCGGCTCGACTCCGCACACCCGTTGCGGATCGTCCTCGGAGAGCTCGCGGCGTTCAAGTCGGTGGACCGTGTCAGGCTCGAACCCTTGTCACCGTTGGCAGTGACGCAGCTCGCAGAGCCATACGACGTCGACGGGGCGGAACTCTTCCGCCTGACCAGCGGGAATCCGTTCTTCGTCACGGAAGCGCTCCTCGCCCGTGAGGCGGAGATCCCGATCACCGTTCGAGATGCGGTGCTCGCCCGTGCCGCACGTCTCAGTCAACCGGCTCAACGACTTCTCGACCTGGTCGCGGTCGCGCATCCCCAGACCGAGTTGTGGCTGCTCGAAGCGGAGGCCTCCCTCGCCGATCTCGACGAGTGCTTGTCGTCGGGGATACTCACCTCGACATCTCGTGCGGTGGCGTTTCGACACGAGCTCGCGCGGCTCGCGATCGAGGAGTCGATCACTCCCGGTCGCGCGCTCGAGCTCCATCGCACTGTGCTCGCGGCTCTTCAGTCACCTCCGCATGGCGCACCCGATCTTGCACGACTTGCTCACCATGCAGACGCAGCCGGCGACGGGGCAGCGGTGCTCCAATTTGCGCCCGCCGCGGCGAGCCGAGCGGCATCGCTGGGCGCGCACCGAGAGGCAGCGGCCCAGTACGCTCGCGCGCTTCGCTATGCCGACGAGATGCCCCTCGATGCTCAAGCTGGCCTCCTCCTTCGACATTCGTTCGAGTGCTACGTCACGTCGCAAGACGAGAGTGCGTTCGCGTCGACGGCGGAAGCACTCGAGTGCTACCGCGGCCTCGAAAGCACGCTCGGGCAGGGCGCCGCGCTGCGCTGGCGCGCGCTGCTCCAGCTGAACCAGGGCGCGTCGGCGGAGGCGCTCGAGACGGCGCGCCAGGCTGTAGCGCTGCTCGAGAGCATAGAGCCCGGCCACGAACTTGCGATGGCCTACAGCGCGCTGGCTTCACTCGCCTACCTGGCCGAGGATCACGAGGAAACCGTCCGCTGGGCGAACGGTGCCATCGAGCTCGCGCAGCGTGTCGATGACAAAGAGGCCTACATCAGCGCGCTCGCAACGCTGGGCGCCCACGAGGTCACGCGCGGTTCGTCCGACGGCTGGGCGCGACTCGAGGAAGCGCTCCGGCTCGCGCAAGCTGGACTTCTCGAGAACCTCGTGGGGCGGACGTACGTGTTCATGGGGATGGCGGCCTCGCGAGAGCGGTCGCTGGCCCGAATGAGGCAGTACGTGATCCCGGCCCTCGCCTTCTGCGACGAGCGCGACCTCGACGTCTGGGACGACGTCCTGCTCGCCATGCGCGGCTGGCTCGAGCTGGAAGCGGGTGACTGGAACGACGCCGGCGCGACCGTGACACAGGTTCTGGCACGAGAGTGCCTCCTTTCCGGCACTCAGGCGAACATCGTGCTTGGGGTCCTTCGGGCGCGTCGCGGTGATCCGGACCCGTGGACACCCCTCGCCAGAGCGGCTGAAGTCGCAGAACGCAGCCAGCAGCTGTGGTTGACGTCTCAGGTCGCCGCGGCGAAGGCGGAGGCGGCGTGGCTCACGGGAAGGCCGGAGGTTGTCGCCGAAATGACCGACGCGGTGTTCGCGGTCGCTCTGGAGCGGCGCTCCCCGTGGCCCGTTGCCGAGCTCGCGTACTGGCGAGGACGCGCCGGCATAGAGGAAGGGCGGCCCGAGGACGCGGGCGGACCGTTCGCGTTCCAGCTTCAGGGCGAGTGGGCGCAAGCTGCGGAGCTCTGGCGCCAGGCGGGGTGTCCCTACGAGGAGGCTCTCGCGCTCTCGGAGGCTGATGACGAAGGCGCGCTGCGACGCGCTCTGGACAAGTCTCACCGCCTCGGCGCACGGCCCCTTGCGACGATGGTCGCACGTCGCCTACGCGAGCGCGGGGCACACGACGTTCCGCGCGGCCCACGGCCGTCAACGCGAGACAATCCCGCGCAGCTGACGAGCCGCGAGCTCGAGGTCCTGCGCATGGTGGCTCAGGGGCTCCGCAACGCCGCGATCGCTGAGCGCCTCTTCGTCTCCACGAGGACGGTCGGTCACCACATGTCGTCGATACTCCGCAAGCTCGACGCTCGGACGCGAGGCGAGGCTGCCGAGGCAGCGCGGCGGCTCGGCCTTCTGGAAGATCAGTAACGCCACCGCCCAACATAGGTCGTCCGGCCGATGCCCTCGCGGCGCGGTGGCCTCACCATCGTGTCTTCCCGACGGTGAGGAGGATGAGCATGATCGCAAGCCGCCCGCTGCCCCAGCAGGTCGTTCTGGCTGTCGCCGCAGTACTCGTCGGAGTCACGCTCTTCCTCGCCGGCTTCCTGGCAGGGTCGGCCGGAGGCAGCCCGATGCATGACGAGGCCCAAGCCAGGCCGTTTCCCGATTGGTTCTTGCCAATCTGGGACTCCTACGACCGAAATCCCGCCGTAACGCCGGCGTTCGACTTCGCCGGCCTCTACTC
>Ga0209640_10000104_pt1 | contig 53223 bp, 51 predicted proteins | sample RifCSP10_1_FD_184018 | JGI IMG/M metagenome (GOLD analysis project Ga0209640, IMG submission 184018) | Soil microbial communities from Rifle, Colorado - Rifle CSP2_sed 10_1 (SPAdes) (version 2) | ecosystem: Environmental > Terrestrial > Deep subsurface > Rock core/Sediment | place: Rifle...
GGGATCCGGGACCCGGGATCCGGGATCCGAAGCGATCTCCGATCTCTGACGCCAGATCCTCGAATCCGACGAGTCCCGGATCCCGAGTCCCGAGTCCCGGATCCCGAGTCCCGAGCCCCGTGTCATGATGTTGCCTCGATGCTGATCCTCCTCACGGGCGCCCTGGCTGGGCTCTTTCACGTGCTCTCTGGGCCGGACCACCTGGCGGCCGTAGCCCCACTGGCGATCAACGGCCGCGGCCGAGGATGGGTGGCGGGATGGACGTGGGGCATCGGCCATGCCTCGGGCGTTGTCGTCGTGGCGCTACTCGCCATCCTTCTGCGCGACAGCCTGCCCCCGGTCGCGGTGCTCTCGGCCTGGAGCGAGCGCCTGGTCGGCGCGGCGCTCATCGGCATCGGCCTCTGGGCGCTCCGGCGCAGTGCTCGACTCGAGCCGGCGCGGCACGCGCACGGGCCGCTATCGCACGATCACCTGCACGTGCAGGCCGGACCCCAGTGGATTCGCCGTCTGGGCCACGGCCACGCGTCCTTCTGCCTGGGGATCCTGCACGGTGTGGCGGGCAGCTCGCACTTCTTCGGCGTGTTGCCGGCGCTGGCGCTGGGCACGCGAAACGCATCGCTCCTCTATATCGGCGCGTTCGGCGTCGGCACCGTCGTCGCGATGACGCTGTTTGCTGCGGCCGTGGGATCGGCCTCAGTCCGGACCCGCAACGGCCACCTCGCCTATCGAGTGATCATGGCTTCGGCCGCACTGCTTGCCGTCGTTGTGGGTTCTGTGTGGCTCACCGCGCCAGTGGGTTAGCGGCTGCCACTGCTGCGTCGAACAAGGTCAGCACCTTCTGAGCGTGGGCCGGCCGGTCGCCGGTGAACCCCGGCTCGAGCCCCTGCCGAGCCAGGCGGGTCGCCGATAGCAGCAGCTCATGCGACGCGGACGCAGAAGCCGGCACGCTCAGAGCTTCCAGGGAGGATTCGAGGTCCGCCAGCGCCTGATCGAGGGCCACCGCGACGTGTACGGAGTCAGGCTGGGCCGCCGAAAGCAGAAACGGCCGCATCTCAGCCACGCGCTCGTGGATCGGACCGATGGCCGCGAGATATCGCCCCTCCGGATCCGCCGGCCCGAGTCCCCGGTCCCCAGTCCAGAGCCCCGAGTCCCGAGTCCCGGATCCCGAGTCCCGAATCCCGAGTCCCGAGTCAGACGGCCAGCTCAAATCCACGTACACGCGGCGGCCTTCAGTCCGGACGTCGAAGCCGGCGAGCGGCGGCACGTCGAGTTGAGCGCGCAGGTACTGGGCACCAGTTGGCGAGACATGCCTGTCAACGGCAACGGCGCGCAGCAAGGAGGCATCGCCCGGCACGCTCCACCGCTGCGGCTGCACCGGCTGAGACAGCGGGCCCACATCAAGGTCGAGCGTCGACTGCGCGGACCGACGGAGGTTCACGTAGCGGGGCTCTACCGGCAACTCGAGCACGAACGAGAGCCGGTCTGGGCCACCACTGAGCAGCATCACGCCAGGGGCACCCCCCTCAGGGAGACCGCTCGGGGCCGCTGGCCCGGCCGACGTCTTCAGGAGGTCCGTACCTGCGACGCGACCAGGCGCCGGAGGCACCGCAGCCATCGCCCTCTTCGGAGCCAACGCCCACAAGAGCCCACCGCCCGCCAGCGCCAGCAGAGAGACGACGGCCGCCGCGGTTAATCGCTGCTTCAGTCGCCGGTATCGCAGGTCCCCGTCGCTCACCACCACAGGCGGATAGGCCCGTCGCATCGCGACCCGGTGCATCAACTGCTCGAGTTGATCCTCCCCCACCATGACGACCGCGTACTTCTGCGGCGCGAGCGCCATCACCGCGCCTCGACGAGCTCGTGGTGCGGGCGGGGTCGAAGGGGTTCCGTATCGGCCCTCTCTCGACTGTCGTCGAGGAAGTAGGCCTCGCACGCCGCGTCGATGGTCTCCTGGTTGAGCGTGGGCTCGATTCCCCGATACCGGCACAACGCGGTCACCTGGTCGAGCAGGTCACGCGGATGGCAGGCCCGCATGTGCCGCCGGGTCGGCACGTAGTGCCGACGCTGCAGATACGCCGCCAGCTCCGGGTTGAACGGCAGGTCACGCCGACGGCAGTTCATCTCCAGGATGCGCATGAACTCGTCGAGCGTCGGATCCTGCACCTCAACCTTGTAGGGAATCCGCCGCAGGAACGCTTCGTCGGCGAGCGAGGCGGGGTCGAGATTAGTGGCAAACACGGTCAGCACGTCGAACGGCACCTGAAACTTCTTCCCGGTGTGCAGGGTGAGGTAGTCGACACGGCTCTCGAGCGGCACAATCCACCGGTTGAGCAGGTCTTCGGGGCGCATCCGCTGGCGACCGAAGTCGTCCACGAGGAAGACGCCGCCGTTGGCCTTCAACTGAAGCGGCGCCTCGTAGAACTTCGCCAGCGCGTTGAACCGCAGGTCGAGCATGTCGAGGGTCAGCTCGCCGCCGACCATCACAACCGGACGACGGATCCGAACCCACCGTCTGTCTCTCGGCGTCGATGCGATGACGCTGCCGGACGCCGGCTCGTCCTGCTCCAGCGACTCATGGTTGATCGGGTCGAACATCGTGATGATATGACCCTCTACCTCGATGGCGTACGGCATATACATATCGCCGCCGATCGCTCTGCCGAGGCCCTCGGCGAGCACGGTCTTGCCGTTGCCCGGGGGGCCGTACAAGAAGAGCGCCTTGTTGGCGTTGGCTGCCGGCCCCAACTGCTCCAGCGTCTTGTCGTTCACGACGAGATGCGAGAACCCCGCGCGGAGGCGCGCCCGATCGATGTAGCCGCGTGCGGCTGCAAGCGCCCGCATCTGGGCCACGTAGGCCGCAAGGGGCACCGGCGCAGCCCCGGTGTACTGATTGATCGCCAGGTACTGCTGCGCGCGCTCGCGGCCGAGATCGGTGAGCGCGTAACGATACGTCGAGCTCGATGTGCCGCTGGCGCCCCGCACCTCGATCAGGCGTTCGGCGCGGATGCGTTCGACAAGCGGCTCGAACAGACCGTATGGCAGCCGCATCCGGTCGGAGAGTGCCAGGCCGGTCGCCTCGCCTCCATAGAGCGACTTGACGAGCAACTGCTCAATCTGGTCAGCGCCCAGTCCGCTGTCTTCCAGCGTGACCGGCGCCGCCGGCGCCGGCGCGACGCGCATATCCTCCAGGACGTTTGTCATCACTTTTGCGCCATCGGAAAGAGGACCTGCACGAACTTGATGGCGGCGGGTCCAATTGTCACGACCCAGATTGCCGGGAAGATGCAGAACACGAGCGGAAACACCATCTTGACGCCGGTCTTCGCCGCCGCCTCTTCCGCACGCTGGCGCCGTTTGGTGCGCAGCGTCTCGGAATGAACCCGGAGCGACTGCGCGACGCTGGTGCCAAACTTGTCCGTCTGGATGAGCATAGCGGCCAGCGACGACAGGTCGTCAACGCCGGTGCGGTCAGCCAGGTTGCGAAGCGCCTCCGAGCGCCCCGTGCCCGCGCGTAACTCGAGGTTGATGAGCCGCAACTCGTCCGACAGGTCCGGATGCGTCGCCGCGAGTTCCACCCCAACGCGCTGCAGCGCCTGGTCCAGGCCCAGGCCGGCTTCCACGCTCACGACGAGCAAGTCCAGGACGTCCGCGAGAGACAGGCGGATGCGGTGCTGACGCTTCGTCGCCATCCGGCCGAGGGCCATGCTGGGCAGCAGGTACCCGACGGCCGCCACGCCAAGCGCCAGAAACAGGTTGGGCCGGACGACCAGCGGAGACGCCGCCACGAGAAACGCCACGATCGCGCATCCAAGCCGGATCCCGATGAAGACCGCGATCGCCTCCTTGTTTCGGTAGCCGGCGCACACCAGGCGCTTCTGCAGCTTCCCCAGCTCGGACGGTGACTGCGGCGCGTATTTGCCCAGGCGCTTCAGTGACTGGACGACCGTTTCGCTGTAGGCGGGCTTGTCGACGGGGGCGGCTCGCAGCTCGCCAAGCCGACGCTGAATCGCCACGCTCCCGCCTGGGGACAGGGCCATGGCGGCCCCGGCGACGAGCAGGGCCACGAAGGCGAACGCGAGCAGGGGCAGCAGCAGCGTCACGGCTTTACACCTCGATCTTGATGACTTGGCGGATCCAGATGTAGCCGATCGTCTGCATGACGATGGCGCCCATGATCATCATCTGACCCATCCGCTCCTTGAACAGCAGGTCCATGTGGTCAGGGTTCATGTACGCCAGCACCACCGCCAGGGTCGCGGGCAACGCGAGCAGCACGTAGCCGGTGAACCGGCCGTGCGCCGTGTGCACTCGGACCTGCCGCAGGATCTTGAAGCGCTCGCGCACGACGTGCGCCAGGTTGTCGAGGATTTCGGCCAGGTTGCCGCCGGTCTCGCGCTGGATCGACACGGCGGTCACGAAGAACTTCACGTCGAGGAGCGGGACGCGATGCGCGAGATCGTTCAACGTGTCCTTCAAGGGCAGCCCGAAGTTCTGTTGATCGAAGCTCTTCTTGAACTCCACACCGACCGGCTGCGGCAGCTCGTCGGCCACCATGCCCATCGCGGTCTGAAACGCGTGACCGGCGCGAATGGCGCGCGACAGCAGATCGAGCGCCTCGGGAAACTGCTCTTCGAAGCGCCTCAACCGGACCGTGCGGCGGCGACTCAGCCAACCCACGGGGAGGAACGCGCCGGCGAGGGCGGCGATGCCCCAGAAGTACGGCTGGCGGATGAAGAACGCCGTCACGGCGCCCACCAGCACCGCCGAGGCAACACTACCCAGCGCCAAGGCACTCGGCGTCGTTCGCACGCCGGACTGCTCGATCAGCTTCGCCAGTGAGCCTGTGCCGCCGAACAGGCGGTCCAGGGCAGGCAGCGGCCCGCCGGTCTGTTCCCGAACGTAGGACTGGGTCTCCTCCTCGTCGTCCCGGTGCGACACCTCGCGGAGTCGGCGCTCCATGTGCCTGCCCGCGCGCATGCCTGGCAGACGCGTGGCGGCGACGTAGACGCCGACCACGAGCGCGGTGACGACGACAAAGACGATGACCGCAACGACCACTACCGCACCTCCGTCACGCCCTCGAACATCTCCATCGGCAGGACGATACCGGCGGCCTTGAGCCGCTCACAACACTTCGGCCGCACACCGGTCGCCCGGAACCGCCCCTGCACCTTCCCGTCCTTGCCGACGCCGCTCTTCTCGAACACGAAGATTTCCTGCATCGTGATCACGTCGCCTTCCATCCCCGTGATCTCGGAGATGCTCGTGACCTTGCGCGTGCCGTCCGCGAGGCGCGTCTGTTGCACCACCAGCTGAATAGCCGACGCGATCTGCTGCCGCATGGCCCGCTCTGGCAGGTTCGTCGCGCCCATCGCAATCATCGTTTCGATACGGGTCAGCGAGTCCCGCGGCGTATTGGCGTGCACGGTCGTCAACGACCCGTCGTGACCCGTGTTCATCGCCTGGAGCATGTCCAGTGCCTCCTCGCCTCGGACCTCACCGACCACGATGCGATCCGGCCGCATACGCAGTGCGTTGACGACGAGCTGCCGTTGACGAATCGCGCCCTTGCCTTCGACGTTGGCCGGCCGCGTTTCAAGGCGCGCCACGTGGTCCTGGTGCAGCTGCAGCTCCGCGGCGTCTTCGATCGTCACGATTCGTTCGCGGGACGAGATGAAGCTCGACAGCACATTGAGCAGCGTCGTCTTGCCGGCGCCGGTGCCGCCGCTGATGATGCAGTTGAGGTGCGCCTTGACACAGTGCGCGAGAAAGTCGAGCATCGGCCTGGTCAACGCGCCGAGCTCCACCAGGTCGTCCGCCTTGAGCCGTTCGGCCGGGAAGCGCCGAATCGACAGCAAGGGGCCGTCCACGGCGAGGGGCGGGACGATGGCGTTGACACGCGAGCCGTCCGCGAGGCGGGCATCGACCATCGGCGAACTGTCATCCACGCGCCGTCCCACGCGGCTCACGATCCGATCGATGACTCTCAACAGGTGCGCATCGTCCTGAAAGGACGCGGTCACTCGCTCGAGGACGCCGCGGCGCTCGACGAAGACGTTCTTGTGCGTGTTGACCAGCACGTCGCTGACCGTGGGATCGCGCAGGAGCGGCTCGAGCGGCCCCAGGCCGAACACGTCGTCGAGCACCTCGGAAAACAGGGTTTCACGCTCGGTCAGACTGATGGGCGTGGACTCCTCGGTCAGGAGCTGGACGAGCAGCGTGCGGATTTCGCCCTCCGCCTTCGCGCGATCCGCGTGGGCGAGCGCCTCCAGGTTCAGGCGGCTGAGGAGCTTGCGGTGAACGGCCGCGCGAAGCTCGAGGTACTGCTGCCGGACCGGCTTGTGGCCCGCTGGCGCAGCTGGCACCGGCCGGATCTGGCTGGTGGTGGGGGGCATCGTCGGGGCAGCGGTACGCATCGTTTCCTCACCACATGGACGCCAGGCGCTGCAGGCCGAGCGACGAGCGCTTGGTCGAAGCAGACTCTGGCGCCGACGGATCCAGGATCCGTCGGGCAAACTCATCGAACTGGGACGCCAGCTCGCCGTTGTCGACGAGCGCGAGCGGCACGCCGGAATTGAGCGCCGTCGACACCACCTTGTAGTCGCTCAGAAACGTCTGGAAGATCGGGTGGCCGACGGCCTTCTCAATCTGCGCGGGCGGAATCGGAAACGGCTCCGCGGCCCGGTTCAGAAGCAGGCGCACGCGGTCGCCGGTCGCGCCGAACTGGCCCATGCGATCGATCAGGCGCTGGGCGTTTCGCACCGAGGGCACGTCAGGGAGTGCCACCAGGCAAATCGAGTCGGCGGTATACAACCCGGCCGTGCTCGAGGCGTTGATCTGCGATCCGGCGTCGATAATGATGTATTCGTACTGACGGCCGAGTACCCGGAACAGCTCCTCGAGCGCGCCGCTGTCGGCGGCGCCTGGCCGATCGAAGGCGTCCGACCCGGCGAGAATCTCGAGCCCGGACTTGTGCTTCACGACGAGCTCGCGCATGAACTCCCTGTCGAGCCGATGGAGGTTCTCGAGCGCGTCGAGCAGCGTGTACCGGCTGCGTACTCCGAGGAACAGCGTGACCTCGCCGAGACCAGGCTTCAAGTCGACGATGAGGGTCGGGCGCTTCTTCAGCCTGGCGATATCAACCGCGCAGTTCACCGCGAAGGTTGTGGTCCCGGCGCCCCCTTTGGCACCAAAGAAGACGATCGTGGTCGGTTCCGCGCGGCCCGTGGGCGTGACCGCCCGCCGCGCGGCAGTCCGCTGCAGGGCCTCATCGAGCGAGCTCCGCGAGGGAGGCCACGCGAAGAACTCGTTCGCGCCCGCGCGCATGGCGCGAAGAATGAGATCTGGATTCGCCTCTGCCGCGATGAAGAAGATCGTCGCCGCCTGGTGTGCCGTGCGCAGGCGCTCGACCGTCTGCATCGAGCCGTCGAGGTGCGTGCGGCCGTCAACGATGACGATGTCAGCGGTGGCGCCGGCACCAGCGGATCGATCGTCGTCGATCGACACCTGCACCGCGGTCGACCGCAGCATCGTGGCCAGTTGCGTACGAAAGGAGTCGTCTGGGGTATGGAGGGAGCCTGTGAGTCGTGCCATGCCTATTGCACCAGTCGGATGACCTTGGGAAATGCCCCGGCCGGGGCTGGTCCAGCGCCGCCGTCAACGATCCCGGAAATTGGCGTGACGCGCCCGTACACGTTGTTGCCTGAACGGCGTTCGACGAAGAACCCGATCCAGTTCGCCATTCTCAGTGTCGCGACTCGGCCCTGTTGAATCCCAGTCTCGTAGTAGTCGGGGTCGTAGAGGGGAATCGGGAACACGCGTGGGCTCGGGTGCATCGTGCTGCGGACCGAGTTGGTCGAGGTGTCCCACTCCGCGCCAGGATCCTGCGCAATCAGATCGTCGATGCCCTGGTTCGTGGGACCGACCATGTTCCCAGGCTCCTGCGTCATGGGGTCGCCGAAATGCACCACGGTGTTGTTGCAGTTCGCGATGTTGTCTCGATAGAAGTCGCCACCAGTTCCGCCAGGCATCGCCCACGACCAGTAGAACGACGGGGCGACGTTGTTACCAGTGCCAGCACGGATCGTGAGGCTCATGCCCTTGTCACGGACCGCGTCGTAACCGGTATACCCCGGCTGGTCGGCCGGGATGTACCTGTCGGCATCTGGCAGGGGATTGCCGTGCTGGTCGTATAGGTCGTACGTGCTGTTCGTCGTCCAGGTCGTCCCATCGCTGTTTTCCTGCCACCTGTCTGGAATCGTGAATGGTTTCACGCACGATTGCGCATTGGCGAGGGACGCTTCGGCGGTCGCCGTGGCGGAGATATCGACCGTGGGCACGCCGAAGATCGGTCCGATGAAGGTCGCAACGGGGTTGCTCCGGTTCGACACGCGAAACACGTTCACGCGAACCCGGTTCGCCTGACCGTCCGGTCCCAGCGGGAAGGTCACGTCGGCCGGCTGCACCGAGACCGTATTGGCCATGACGGTGTTGGCCAAGGCCGTGTTGATGGCGCTCTGCACGGCGGGCCCGCTCACGGACCGGTCGTCGTAGTTGTTGAACACCAGCGCCGTCGCCCCCCCGAGCGCCCCGGCGTCGGCCGCGTTCTGTGCCTGCGATCGCGCGGTCATGAACATGCCGACGTCGATGGCCAGCGTCGTTGCGGCAAGCAGGGTCATGAACCCCATGCCCACGAACAGCAACGTCATGCCGCGTTCGTCCTGTCGCAGATGTCGAAGGCGGCTTCGCATGGCGTACTCGTCCTCCCTGTCGCTGGTCGGTTGCCTTACTCCTGGGCAGCCTGGGCGTCGAGCCGGGCCTGTTCCTTCGCGGCCTCGGCCTCGCGCTTGGCCTGCTCCCTGGCGGCCTTTGCGTCGCGCTTGGCTTGTTCCTCGGCAGCCCTCGCCTCGCGCTTGGCCTGTTCCTCGGCGGCCCTCGCGTCACGTCGGGCCTGCTCTTCAGCCGCGTCGGCGTCCCGCTTCGCCTGCTCGCGCAGCAGCTTCTCTTCGTGCTTTCGCGCGTTCTCTTCCTGTCTTCGCACGGCCTCAGCGCGGCTGGCTTCTTCCTTGAGAGCCTTCTCGGCGGCCTTTGCGTCGCGCTCGGCTTGCTCGGCCTGCTCGGCTGCGAGCTTCTCGAGGCGCTTCTGCTCAACTGCCTGTGCGCGAGCGTCGGCGATGGCCTGACCCTCGTTCCGCGCCTCAACGATTGGGGTGGTCTCCGGCGTGCCAGCCTGCGGGCGCGGCGCGGGAGCAAACGCGGGTTCTGGCTCCGGCGGCAGCCGCTTGCCCGACACTGGCGGCATGAACGGCTCCTGGTATTGGGGCAGCGACGAGGTCACACCCGGCGAGTCGTTTGGCAAGATCTCTGGCGTAATCATCACGACCAGCTCGGTCTGGTCTTTCTGTGCGGCTCGGCTCCGGAACAGGTGGCCGAGAATCGGGATGTCCCCGATGCCAGGAATCTTTTGCAGCGTGGACTGCATCTGGTTGCTGAGCAGGCCGGCAATGGCGAAGGTCTGCCCGTCTTGCAGCGTGAGCTCCGTTTCGGTCCGTCGGGTGGAAAGCGCAGGAATCCTGAACCCGTTCAGCACCACGGCATTGGCGTAGTCGAGCGTGCTGACTTCGGGCCTGACCTTGAGGTGCACGATGCCGTCTTCGACCGTCGGCGTGAAGTTCAAACGCACGCCGAACTCCTTGAACTGCACGGACACGGCCATGTTGGCAGCAGACCCCTGCGCCACCGGAATCGGGAACTCACCACCGGCGAGGAAGCTGGCTTCCTTCCCGCTTTCGGCCACCAGGTTCGGCTCTGCCAAACTCTCGAACAAGCCGCGGGACTGCAGCGCCTTGATCACCATCCCGATGTCGTACTTCTGGTTGAGCAGGAACACGTTCAGGAAGTCGCTGAACGCGAACTTGCCCTCGGCCTTTGCCACCTCGGCGCCAAACGATGTGTCGACCTTCGACCAGGCGAGGTCCGAGAAGTTGGGCGCGCTGTACTGCTGTGTCGTCAACCGGCCCACGTTGTTCTTGATGCCGGCGGGGCTCGTGAAGAACGACGTGCCGAACTGGGTCAGCGCGCTGCGGCTGACCTCGGCGAAGCGCACCCGCAGCAGAACCTGGTTGCTCCTCGCGCCCGGCCGGACCTGGAGGAGCGTGACCACGTCTTCTTTCTTGTCCACGTACCCGGCAGCGACACTGACCGCCTTGTCGGCGACTTCCTTGCTCGACACCTGCCCGGACAGCACGACGCTTCTGCCGCTGCTGTGCACCTGGATGTGCTCCCCGGGAAACAGCTCGGTCACTTGTTCGCCCATCCGGGCCAGGTCGCGCTCGACCGCAATCTCGTACCGTTTGACCGACCCGCTCCGGTCCCACACGAACATGGAAATCGCGCCCGGCACCTTGCCGTGGACGAGGAGCTGATTGGACGAGGTGACCAGCGCATCGGCGACGTCGGCACTCGTGAGCGACACCCGCGCGATCGGCGTCCCGAGATTCAGGAGCGTCGACCGACCGACCAGGAGACGGACCTGATCGGGACTACCGGGGATCTCGGCTTCGACCACGGCGGACGCCGCGGACGGCATGACCGCCGCAATCGACGTGGTCGGCTCCACCGCGGCCACCGGCCGAACCTGTGCGCGCGCCACATGGGTGCCGAACACGCCGATGATGAACATGTGGACGGCGCACGCGGCTATCCGTCTCGTCTGGCGTAGTGGTCGCATCTCGCTACTCATGGTTCACAACTTCCTGCGATCGCGTGTTGCCCCGGATGATTTCAACCGTTGGCAGCAGCGCCGGCGTCGCGACCGGCTGGGTGACGGCCCTGCTCGTACCGGCCACTCGACGAACCGGGGTGGGCGCCGCCGATCCCATCAGCACCGCGGGCCGGATGCCCAGCGTCGCGGGCGCCGACTGATCCAAGGGGTTACGAAGGGCCAGCTGGATCTTGCCTTCGGTGCTTGCGAGCGTCAGCCGTTCGGACTCGTCGGGACTCACGAGCAAGGTGACCACGCTCACCGAGATGGGCTTGTTGCCTTCGTCGTCGCGCTCGATCTTGGTGCCGGCGGCCAGCACCTGCACGTTGGTCAGAATCACCTTCGAGGTCACGTCCGTCGCTTGCTGTGTCGGATTGACGGTGGCCACGACGTCGACCCGCGTGCCAGGCAGCACGTATCCGGCCACGCCGACGACGTCGTTGACTCGTACCGACATCGCGCGGTAGCCAGGCGCAATCACGGGCGGGAGTCCGGCGCCGGCCTCTTTGGCTGCCAGCTTACCGGGTAGAAACAGCTCATTGGCCACCACGGGCACGATGAGACCGCGTCCGACCAACTCCTCGGGACTCGCAAAGGCGCCGGCGGGCACGGCCTCTGCCGGCCACTGGATGACGCGAAGGTCCTCACTCCGAAGTTCGGCGCCGAGTTGGAGATCCGCGGCCGACACGACGACCGCGCTCGTCGGCACCGCGACCGTGCGCGTGGGCACGTTCTGCATGTACTGGTAGGTGCCAAACGCGAACGTCCCGCCGGCCGCGACGGCCAGGACCAGGACGATGAAGACACGCATGCGAGCCATATGTGACGAGCCCCCCTGATTGCCTATTCGTTGCGCATGGTGGCCGACGCCACGATGTTCACCGTGGAGTCGAAGCCGCCCTGGCCCGTGGCGAGCCGTGCGATCGGGTCGAGCACCACGAAGTTGAATGGATAGTTCACGGTGACCTGCGAGGCCGTGGTCGTGGCTGCTCCAATGGCCATCGCTTGGTTCCGGTCGATCACGACCGATGCACTGACGGCGTTCGGCAGTTGCCCGTCGGTCATATACGTCCGGACACGAGTGGTCACGGTCGTGTTGTCGATGTTTGGCAGGACGGCGACCCGGGCGCCTTCGCGCGCGGCGTTGGTCAGCACCTGCCAGGTCTGGTAGGCGCGGCCGAATTCCAGGATGCCCACGCAGACCAGCAGCAACAGCGGCAGGGTCAGCGCCATCTCGAGCAGCGCGGCCCCCCGCTCGCTACGCCCTCGGGATCGCCATCCCAGCGGGCGCTCTCCCCGCTCGATCACAGCAGCGCCGCCATGATCACACCGACGGCAATCGCCGGTGCGTACGCGAAACGGTTGTCCAGATCCGGGGCCTCAATCGCGGCCGTCCCGGCGGATCCCGAAGACATCAGGCGCGCGGTCGCGCCGAGCGTGCGCTGCACACGATTCCGCCGAACCGCGATCGCCAGCGCCAGCACGCCCCCGGCGATGGCGGTGAACAGGAACGCCTGCACGGTCGTCGCCGGGCCAAGCAGCGCACCTGCCGCCGCAAACAGCTTCACGTCGCCGCCACCGGTGCCGCCGAAGATGTGCCCAGGAAGCATGAAGGCGAGCCCGAGCGCGCACCCGAGGAGGGCGCCGCCAAGACCCACCGGCCCCAGCTCGAGGGCGGCAATACCGAAGCCGATCACGGCCAGGGCGGCCGTGAGGGCGTTCGGTATGCGCCGCGTGCGCAGGTCGATCACGGCGGCCAGCCCCGTGCCGGCGCCGACGACGGTCAGCACAAGCGCTTCAGATGCCACTGATCACTCCTGAGATGTAGGTCCAGAACACACCGTCGATGGTGGTTCCCACGGTCTGCACTGCGCCAAGCGCCACAAGCGCGATCAGCCCGACGAGCAGGGCGTACTCGAGCAAATCCTGGCCCGACTCGCCGTGTCGCGCCAGCCGCTTCCTCATCGTCTCAACCGTATGTCGCATCATGTTCGTCGAGCTCCCTTGTGTGCACCGAGCGCGGTGGGCGAGCACTGCTGCCCGCCCCCTCGTCAGCCTCTACGAAAGCCGCGTCTTACGGAGTCGCGCCGGCCAGAGCAGCCGAGATATCCGTGAAGATGGTCTGCACGCCGGTGCCCGTCGTGCCGACGACAGCCACGCAGACGAGCGCGATGAGCGCCACGAGAAGCGCGTATTCCAACAGGTCCTGACCAGAGTTGTCTTTCAACAGCGAACGCATACGGGCAATGAAGTTCATGACGTCCTCTCTTGTGGTGCGTCGGGAGGTCCGAACGCACGGGCCTAAGATTTCAGTTGCGGCCACCACACTCGACCGCACCCATCACCAGTGCAGCGCGCGTGCCACGCGCTCCGCACACCACCAGCCCCACGGCGAGTTGAGCAGAAGTGGCTGACAGGACAGCGACTTGGACGTGTTGGCGGCGCAACGGACGCGTGGCGCTCAGGCGCCGCCGAGCCGCGTGCAACCTGCCACGTTCGTAAGCGCGCTAGTTGATTTCGTACCTGCATCGTGGCGGCGCTGGTGGGACCGCCCTCGACCGCGACGCGTGTCCAGCGCACCGGGATCCGCAGATGTGTCGCTCGACCCCCGAATCTGTCATTCCCGCGGGGCGATTCCCCGCGCTCGTCGCGCGAAGCGGCACGGCAGTCGTGCAGTTGCGGTCACCGCCGGCCCGGGAACGGGGCTTGCGTAGGCCAGGGGCGGCGGGGTGTCGTCAGGTGGTTGAACGATGCGACGAGTGTTCGGCAACGCGGTCGTCTCGATGGCAACGCTGGCTGTGCTGCTCCTCGCGCTGGTGTCGGTGGACGGCCGTGTGCGCGAACGCATCGCCGACGTGCTGACGACGCCACCGAGCTCGGCAGAGCTGGCCGGCGCTCGCCAGCAACTTCAGCAAGTGTCGACCGTCGTGTTGACGGCCGCACGCGATCAAAGCATCGAGCACGCCCCGCTGGTGATCTTCGCCGCAGCGGCCACCGTGCTCGTCATCTTCATGGTACGCACGTAGCCGATGAACACCGTCTCTCACGACATGCCACTCGTTCTCGCCATCGTCGACGACGATCAGGCCGCACAGCTCGGAGCCCTGGTACGCAACCGGCTTTCAGTCGGATTCGTGCAGGCGGGAGGGGCCGGCGAAGCCTTGCTGGCCCTCGAAGGCCGCATACCCGATCTCATTCTGACGTCCCCGTTGATGTCGCCGTTTGACGATGGCGTGCTCGAGGAGTACCTGCGAGATCTTGGGTCGGATGGCGCCCATATCCAGACGCTTCGCATTCCCGTGTTGAGCGACGCGCCGACGGCGTCTCCACGCACTGGCTTCTCACTGCTCCGCCGCCCAAAGCCGTCTTCCACGCCGGATGGGTGCGATCCCAAGGTGTTCGCTGACGAGATCGCGCAGTACCTGGCCCACGCGGCGGAAGAGAAGCGCTCGGCTAGCGACGACGGCGCGCAGGGCGCGGGGGCGGAGGCGGCCGATATTCGACCATTACGTTACTGATCACGGCGGCCGGGCGGCCAGGGGTCGTGAAGTCGTCTTTGCCGTCCACACGAATCACCGACAGCTTCTCACCGAGGACACTGACAGACTGCTCCTCCTCGGGAATCGTGACGGCGATCGGTTCAGACCCGGTCGGCGCCACCGCCTTCAACCCGCCAGGGCCGCTGCCGCCGAGAACCCGGTCCACCAGGTCGGCGGCGGTGCGGAACTCGCTCTGCACAACGGCCCGCGAGAGGAGCGTGTTGTCGAGCGCAAGCACGCCAATTGACGCCGTATAGCGATGGTAGGCGCGTTTGTTGCGGATCTGATCCTCCGAGTAGGTGTGCCGGTTGTGCAGATCGAAGCTCAGCGTCACGTCCCCGGTATGCGGCGGGAGCGTAATGATGATGCCGCCGGCCGGATCGCGGCCGATGAGGACATCACAGAAGGTCCTTCCCGTCTTGGCACCCTGCCCCAGCACAGCCGGGCAGGCGATCATCGCCGGATCCGTCTTGAGGGGAGGCGGCTCGGGTGAAGGTGCGGGCGCGCGGCGCGTCTGGGCCGACAGCAGGAGCTCTCCCGCAAGGCCAACCACCAGCACCGCGGCGGCAGCAAGGGTCCTCCAGCGCATCAGTCGCCCATGCAGGCCAGGCCCGTCGCGATCGAGAGTGCGGGGTCCACGGCCCGGCCTCTGACCAACTCGAGGAACTCCATGCGCGTCCGCGCGTTCTCGCGAAACGCCCCGAGCATGGCGCTCGTGATCGCAAACGAATTCTGCTTCTCGACGCCGCGCATCGACATGCACAAGTGCGTGCCCTCGCACACCACGGCCACCCCGAGCGGGTCGACCTTCTCCTTGATCGTCTGGGCAATCTGGTTCGTCATCCGCTCCTGGACCTGGAGACGGCGCGCAAACACGTCCACCAGCCGTGGAATCTTGCTGAGGCCAATCACGTGCCGCTGGGGAATGTACGCCACGTGACACTTGCCGAAAAACGGGAGCAGGTGGTGCTCGCACAGACTGTAGAAGTCGATGTCCTTCACGATCACCATCTCGCTGTAGTCGACCGTGAAGAGCGCGTCGTTGAGCACGTCGTCGATGTTGGCGTCGTAGCCGCTCGTAAGGAACTTGAGCGCCTTCTCGACCCGGAGCGGCGTCCGGAACAGCCCCTCGCGAGTGGGGTCCTCGCCGAGGTCGGCGAGCAGCTGCCGGATGAGATCCTGCATGGATCCTATCTTAGCGCGCTGCTGCCTCCTCGACGCGCGCGGCCCTGAGGATGTTGGCCAGGCCGTAGTTGCCTTCGTGACATGCGTACTCGTAGATGGGCCCCTCGAACCGGCGGATTGGCATCTGCCCGGACCAGGACCTGGTCCACGTCGACGGGTCGTCCACCGTGAACTCGTAGCGCATCGTGTCGGGGTCCACGAGCGTGAACCGCTCGACGACATGGAGCGTGCGGCTGGCCGCGATGTCCTGGCGCGTCGTCAGCGGCGGACCCCTGAAGTTGGTCTTGTCGGTGAAGTTGGTCGTGTCCACGACCAGCGTGTCGCCCTCCCAGCGACCGCGCGAATCTCCGGCCAGCTTCTGCACGTCAGGCCCGGGATGCGGGCGCCCGTCGAGCCGGACCAGCCGCACGTCGCTCATCATCTCGTGTCGAACGACGACGTGATCGTTGGCCTGCAGAATCTGGAGATTGGCGTTGTAGGTTGGCGGGATCATCGGCGGGCCCACGTTGCCCCACGTGATACACCGCTCGGCGAGCGTCCGGTTCTGCGCGCTGTCCGCGGGACCCCTGCGCCGGCGGGCTTCGGCTGAGGCAGCCGCACGCTCAGCCGCTGCCGGTGTGAGGGGAGGGAGCTTGCCGTTGCTCGGGTCAACAATCAACGACGTGCGGCGGTTGGCCTCCTTGCTGTAGCTCTCTCCCTGCCAAATCGCGTCGTCATAGTGGATGTTGTCCCTGGGCTGCGCGAGGAACTGGTCGAGGCGCTTTTTCGCATAGGCGGCGGCCTCTTCGGGCGTGAGTATCGCCTTCTCCCCAAATTCGGCAGGACGCTCGAGCGGCGTCACCGAGTCATTGGTCCAATACCCCTGCAGGTCCGGGTGGCCGTCCGGCGTGCGAGGCACACTCCAGCCAACGGCCGGACTCGACCGGGACTGCGGACCCTGGCCCGCGACCGAGAGTGACAGCGCGATGACCAGCGCGGCTGACGCGCCGAGGACCCTTCGGTTCATGACTCGCCTCCTGTGACGGGGCGATTTTACCCCAGGCTTTGGGCTTTGGGCTTGGGCTTTGGGCTTTGGGCTTTGGGCTTTGGGCTTTGGGCTTTGGGCTTTGGAAGTTTGACGTTGGGACTCGGGGAGTTGGAAGTCGGGCGTTGCCCTCTAGAAGGCCCCGACATTCACCCCGACGGTAACGCTACGCCCGCGTGATGGTGCGAACTGGAAGTGGTCCCGGTAGAACGTGTTGGCCAGGTTCTCAACCGCGAAATTGAGGTCCACCCGTTCACGGCCGCGGGTCAGGTTGATGCCCCAACCGAGCCGCTGCACGGTGAACCCCTCGAGCGACAGGAAATCCTGAGCAATCCGGAAGGGCGACGTCAGTAGCGTCGGCGTGACCCTCGTCACGTCCGTCTGCGTGCGCACGCCATACTCCACCCACCACCGGCCGCGTGGTTCGGTGAACCTCGCTGCGAACAACACCTTGACCGGCGTGATGTTGTCCGCTGGCTCACCGTCGAGGGAACTGCCATCGATCGGGTTGACACCCTCGGTGATCGTACCTCGCGTGAAAGCGCTCGAGCCACTGAGCATCAGGATGCCGTACTCAAACGCCACGGGCGCTTCCGCTGACAACTCCAGGCCATGGATCCGGACGTCGGCGTAATTGGTGGCCTGGGCGAGGGGTCCGCTTGGCGTCATCGCAACGGCCAGATCCTGCGCGATGAAGTCCGAGTACTGGTTCAAGAAGAGGTACGCGCCACCCGAGATGCCGTGGACATTGAACTTGGCACCCGCGTCGAGGTTGTTCCCCTGCTCCGGTTTGACGGTGACGTTGGGGGCGATGCTACCGGCCGTGGCAGGGCCCGCGTAGAACATCTCCTCGAGATTGGGGTGACGGTAGCTCCGGCCGAAACGCGCGAAGGGACTGACGCGCCCCCCTGCGTTGGCCACGAGCCCGATGTCGCCCGTCAGCGACTGGCGTCGGTAGGTGGCACCGTTCGGGTCCGGCAGCGTGGATGGATCGATCGGCGGCTTGGCCCCGGCCACCACCGAGGCAACGTCGTAGCCGGGCGTCGCCTCGCTAGTGACATTGTAGAAGTCACCCCGCAGACCGGCGACGAGCGAGAGGTTCGCCCCGAGCCGCCACTCGTCCTGTGCGAACACGGCCACATCACGCAGGCTCGCATCCGGAACGCGAACCGGATAGGCCGTCGTCGGAGGACCGAGCGGCACGAGCGAGGGAAACACGACCGGGGCCGGGCCGCGCTGGCCGAGGGCGACGAGTCCCACCATCGACGTCGTGGTGATCGTCGTGCGGGAGTCGGTGCTCTGGTCCTGGTAGAAGGTCAGCCCGGTCGTCAGCACGTGGCGTCTCGCCGGAATGAACACGGCCTGCAGGTCGACGCCTGGTGTCGTTACCCGCTGTTCCGTCGCGGAGAGCACATCGAGGCGCATGACGCTGATCGGGAAAAACCTCACGGGCGTGGGCGCTGGAAACTGGACTGGCAAGAGGTTTTGCAGCAGGCGCTCGGTACGCTGATAGTGCGCCGTGAGCGAGAGGTTCGCCAGCCACGGCGTCACAGCCTGCGCCTCGTAGCGCGCCGACACGCGGTCGAGGTTGCTGTAGGGCAACGCCGTCGCATTGAAGAAGTAGGGCTGCACGAAATCGGGGAACCCGATGTCGTCCATCTGACGGCGCTGGTACCGAATCCGCAGGGACCGATTCTCACCGAGTTTGACGAGGCTCGACACGTTGAAGAAATGCCCCCGGGCCGCGGAGTTCAGAATCTCCCGGCTCGTGCGGACGTAGGGCTCGTTGAACGGCTCGGGAAAGGCACCGAACCTGAATCCGAAGTTGTCGTCGATCGTGTCCCGCCGGTCGAGCGCGCCCGAGGCGAAGTACGGGCGCGTATCCTCCACGCTGAAGCTGCCCGCGGTGTAGTTGTCGTAGGACTCGACGCCAGCCTGCACCCGAACGGCATAGCGCGGCGCGGTGATGCCCAGCGTCGCGGTCCCTCGTGCCCCGTTCTCGTTGGTGCTGTAGAAGCCGTTGAACCCGTAGAGCCACCGCCTCGCTGCGGTGAACGACGGCTCGTTGGTGACGATGTTGATCGTGCCGGCCAGCGCATCAGACCCGTAGAGGAGCGTGCCGGCCCCGTTGACGATCTCCATCCTGGCGACGGTGTCTGTCGAGATGAGCCCGACTTCCGCACCCGTGCGGTCGGTCGCCTGGCGGGCCGTGTTGAGACGCTCGCCGTCGACCAGCACGAGCAGACGCGTCGAGTCGAGCCCGCGAAGTCGAGGCCGCACGCCGAATGGGCCGTTGCCAACCGGAGTGATATTGGCGACGTTCGTCAGCGCATCGCCGGACGACAGCGTGTTGCGCTGTTCCACGGCCGCCTTGGTGATCGACTCGACGTGCAGCGGAATCTGCCGAGCCTCGCGCTCCGACCGTGCCGCCGTCACGCTGACTTCGGCGCTCACGAGACCGACTTCGAGCTGGATGGGAATGTCGAGCCGTTCCTCCTGGCTTCCGATCTCCACGGTGCGGGCCGCCTCAGAAAAACCCTGGCGCGTGACGATCACGAGGTACGTGCCTGGCGCGGACACCTCAATCGCGAATCGCCCTTCGGCGTCGGTTTCCGACGCCGACTCGATTCCGGTGGCCACCCCCCGAAGCACGACGCGCGCCCCGGGCAGCACACCGCCAGTTGCATCAGACACGCGGCCGGACACCGTGGCGGCACCGGCAGGGACGGCCGCCAACAGGAGGGCGGCGACGCACGCACGAAGATGCAGGTACAGGGAGGCCCAGGCTCGACAGATCATCCAGTCATTGTAACGGACGCGCGACGCGCAGGCTCAAGCCTGCGCTCTACGACGATAGGCGAGTTCGTAGCGCGGGGGCTTGAGCCCCCGCGTGCGCTATTCGCAGGGCGTCGGATTCCAGGCCGAACCGTCCGGCAGCTTCTTGAAATGCGAACTCGTCACGAACCGCGCGTCCAGATACTGCGGATCCTCGACCATCGTGGTGATGATGAGCCACGAGTCGCCGTTCGGCTCGGTCACGCGGTTGAAGTACTCGGTCAGGCGGGCATTGCCGCTATAGGGCACGCCGTTCCTCCGCAGGTAACCGGGGCGAAGGCTGGTGGTCACCACGCGAAGCGAGCCACCTCGTGACGGCACCCCGCCACCGCGACGACCGCCGCCACCACCAGCGAACTGCCACGTGGCGACCGACGCGCCCTGCCACGTCGGCTCGGCCGCCGCCTGGGCCCCGGCAAACGAGAAGAGTCGGGTCTGCGTACCGGCCTCGGTCTCCACCTTCAGTGTCACGTCGTCATGCCAGCCAATCCGGATCCGACCCGGCACCCGCATGATCGCGGCAGCCCCATACGGACGGCACTGTTCTCCCGCAGCCGCGTCACGCGCCGGGTCCCAGGCGTCCGCAACCTTGATCGCGGCCTCGGTCAGCGGGAGGCTCGTGTAGTCGCCCTTCGGCGGCGTCCGCATCCGCCATCGCCAGTCTTCGGTGACAACAGACACCCACAGACCCGTCAGGTTGACCGGCGCCGTCTCACGAGCCGTGCGCGGGGCCTGAACCCCACGCCCAGCCGGTGGCTGTTGCACGCCAGCTGCAAACAACACCGAAACGCCGGCCGCAGCCACGGCGAACACGCCCGCGATGAACCTATGCGTCACGCCACGAGCCACCTTCCACTTCGCACGTCCAACCTACTTCCCGACCTTCCACTTTCCACTTTCCACTTCCCCGTTTCCACCCTTACTTCCCCACTCTCCCCTTCGCACTTCTTACCTTCTCCGAAGGGTCGCATAGGCCGCCTCGAGAAACATGTCTGTCGTCCACGGACCGCTCGTCGAGCCGTAGCGCGGTTCGTAGTCGGCCGTGGGCTTTGCGGCTCTGACCTGTTCCAGTGTCATGCCCTTGGCCACCATGGCCCGCACGCGGTCGCGAATAATCGTGACCATGTCGCGGTAGTAGGCCACATCGGCTGAATCACTCAGCCGACCGTGCCCGGGCACGATGAGCGTACCGCCTTCGGTGCGAAACTCCGCCACCGACAGCTCGAGAATCCGGTTCAGTGCTTCGACGACCCCGTTGATGGTGCCGCCCCGCGCCACGTCGATGACTGGATAACTCGTCGTGAGGTAGACGTCCCCCGCCGCAATCACGTCCGAGCCGCGGAACCAGACCAGGCTGTCCCCGTCGGTATGCGCAGACGCAGCGTGAATGAGCTGCACGGCTTCACCGTTGAAGAAATGGCTCAACTTCATCGTGTCGGTGTAATAGGTGTCGGTTGGCTGGGCGTCGGGCGGCGCGAGGGTCTCACCAGCCGCCGGCGTGGTCATGCGAACAAACACCTTCTCGTGGGCCAGGATAGCCGCACCCTCGGCGGCGTCCGCGATGTTGCCGGCCACGTTGCCCCCGGTGAACGTCCGCCCGGCGCGGCGCAGCCCTTCGTTCCCACCCACATGGTCGGGATGCGCGTGGGTGTTGACGATGTAGCGAATGGGCTTGACCACGGGTTCCGTGTGCCGCGCGGCGATGCTCGACCGCGTCTCCGCACCCCATCCAAGCGGCGAGTCGCGCAGATCGAGATCGTTCTGCAGCCGGCGAATCGCGGCCAGCACCTGGTTGGTCATCGATGCGAGACCGGTATCCACCATCAACACGCCGTCTCGCCCGATCGAGACCGTGATGTTGGCGCCAGCTCCCCGCAGGACGTAGAGATTGCCTCGCACGGGCAGGGCCTGAACCTGGGCTGGCAAGGCCTGCTGCGCGTCGACTCGGGCCAGCGAAGCGGCGAGCGACAACGCGACAGCGGCCTGCAGGAGGAGGCGGCCGGCGCGCGGTGACGCGGTGGACGTGTGTGTGGACATGGCGTCTCTGGCGCGCAACTAGCGGGCGGGCAGGAGCGTTCGCAGCTTCTGCCTGAACTCCGGATACATTGTCTCTGCCCCGCCGCGCGTGGCCTCAACCGGCAGGCCGTGCCGGACAGCGAATTCGCGCATGTACGGATTCTCCCCGGGCAAAAAGTGCGGCACCTCGCCTTTGGCGCGATCGATCTCCTGGACGACGCCGCATGGATAGGGCGGGACCTGCTGAGTGAGACTGAGCTCGTAGTCCGTGGTGCGAATAAAGGGCTCGGTGAGGTACACAGGATCGTTCACGATGGTAACGACCGTGAGGTAGTCGCCGTTGCGGATCCAGTGCTCGGCCAGCGTGGCCCGGTCGCTGCGGGGCAGGCCGTTCCGGCGCAGGTAGCCTTCCTTCAGATGGGTGACCGTGATGGTCAGGATGTCGCCGTCCCACTTCGCGGTCGAAAAGCCCCCCCACGTGTGGAGCGCATCGGCTGGCGGGTGCGGTCGTCCGTCCAGGTAGATGGCCCGATCCACCGAGCGCAGCCACTGGGCGTGGAAGGCCACCGTCTCCCGCGAGACCGGATCCACTTCCTTTGCAATCGTGAGCGGCGACGGCCCGCGCCAGATGTAATCGGCCGAGTGCGGCCGGCACTGCCATTCGGGCAGTGTCTGGATGGACGCGTCCCACGACTCGGCCCTGAGCCGCGCGGCATCGCTGATGGGAATGCCGAGGAAGTCCCCCAACTCAGGACCAGGTACACGCTCGAGCTGGTCTTCCCAAAAGCGCGGCGCCCATTCGCCTGAAAAGTCGACCTGCGCAGCCGCGGAGCGCGCGTCGAGCGCGCACGCCACAGCCACGAGCGCCACGAACCGAGCGAGCCGAGTCACTATGGATCCTCGCGAACTTACGTACGTGCGTGCGCTCATGCCTTCTTCAACTCCCAACGCCCGAGCAGGCAAACTCCACAACTCCCCAACGCCCAACTCCCAACAGATGCCAAGGTTCAACGCCTGCTAGCCAAGAGCCTCTCTCCAAAACCCGAGCTTCTGCTGCGCCGGCCGATCCGACAGGCTGAAGAGCACCGCGTCGCTCTGCGCCTCGTGCGTCGCCAACATCCACGACGGGACGACGAAGACATCTCGCGGGCTCCACTCGAACGTTGTGTTCCCCACACGAGTGCATCCCCGCCCTTCAACCACCACGTACACCTCCCCGTCGGTTTGTCGGTAGGGCTTGCCGCTGAAGCCGGCGGGCAGCAACTGCATGAACGCGCCAATCGTCGGCATCGCGTAGGCGCCGGAGGCAGGGTTCACGAAGCGCATCTTGACGCCATGGCACGGATGAGGTTCGCGGTTGCGCTTCAGTTGCTCGAGGGCCTCGCGGCTTCGTGCGTAGGGATAGTTGAAGACCGGCGACGGCAGTCGGCCAGGCGTGTAGTCCACCGGCAGCATGTTCGCGCCGTAGCGCACCAGCGAATCGCCATCAGGAATCGTGTTCGGCTGAACCTCACCTGGGTAGTGCTCGGCGAAGCTGGCATCAAACAAGTTGACGATCGGAATGTCGAGGCCATCCAGCCACACGGCTGGCACGTCGCCGAGGTTGCCGTGATCGTGATAGCTCCACGAGGGCGTCAGGATGAAATCGCCCGGATGCATCGTCGTCCGTTCGCCATCGACGGCCGTGTAGGCGCCGTTTCCTTCGATGACGAACCGGATGGCGGACATGGTGTGCCGATGGCAGCGAGCGATCTCCCCGGGCAAGATCAGCTGCAGCCCGATATAGAGACTTCCGGTCACCTTCGACTGCCCTCGAAGGCCTGGGTTCTCGAGGATGAGCACGCGGCGCTCGGCCTCGGCCTCGGTCAGCAGGCCGCCGGCTTCGATCAACAACGGCCGCACATCGTCGTAGTGCCACAGCACCGGGACCGTCCCTGGTCGAGGCATGGACGGGATGATTGCGCCAAGGACCTCCCAGAGCGGCGCCGCGCTGCTCTTGTCGAGGCGCCGGTAGAACTCCCGTCGCTCCGGGGTCAGCTCGGGCTTGGTGAAGGAGAAAGTCGGGCTCTCACTGTCCATGGTGCTGTCGTTCCTATTGCTTGACTGAGGAAGCACTGCTCATCGCAGGCGCAGCCTCGGTCGCGTCGGCGCGGGCACTGACCATCATCGATCCGATCTGCGCGATGGTCGCCACGATTCGATCACCCGGCACGATCGGGCTAACACCCTCCGGCGTGCCGGTGAAGATCACGTCGCCCGGATAGAGCGTGTACATCGACGATGCCAGTTCGACGAGCTCGGCAACGCCAAGAATCATGTACCGCGTATTCGACTGCTGCCGCAGCTCTCCATTGACCGTGATCTGCAGATCCAGCGAGCCAGGATCTGGAATCTCATCCGCCGTCACCAGCCAGGGACCCAGCACGCTGTAGCTGTCCAGCGACTTGCGGAAGCTCCGGTCCTCGGATCCGCGAAGCGAGATATCGAGGCCGATCGCGTAGCCCGCCACGTGGGTCATCGCGTCGCGACGCGACACGTGGTTGGCCTGTCGACCGATGACGACCGCGAGCTCCACCTCGTGATCGGTTCGACGGTCGGTGTGGCGGATGACCACGCCCTGGCCCCCTCCAACGAGCGAGCTCGTGGCCTTCAGGAAGAGCCCCGCGCTCTGAATCGTCAGCGTGTGGCCCGGGTTGTTCTGGTGCAGCGCGGCATCGCCCCGGACCTCGTTGAAGTGCTTCTGATAGTTCACGGGAGCGGCGATGATTTTACCGGGGTTGGCGACAGGGCTGAGCAGCGTCAGCGTGTCGAGCGGGAGCGACGGCGCATCCGCCATGAGAACCTTGGCCCGCGCGACGACCTGATCCAGGCGCCCGATCAACAGATCGTGCGTTGGCAGCGGGTATCGGTAGGCGGGGAGGACATCGAGAGCTGGGGTGACGTCCTTCACGGACGCCCCGTCGACCACGCCCAAACGACTCTCACCGAAACGGCACAAGCGCATGATCTAGCGGACCGCCCCTTCGAAACGACTCGCGCTGTTCACTCGCTCCACTGGTTCACGTCAACGCGTGGAACAAGGCATCGGATTCCACCCCGTCCCATCATTCTGCTTCTTGAACTGCACCGTCCGCACGTAAGGGGCGTTCATGTACTGCAGGTCCTCGAGCATCTTCGTCACCAGCAAATACGTGTTCCCGTCGGGTTCGGTGACTGTGGCAAACCACTCCGTCATCGTCGCCTTGCTTCCATAGGGCACGCCGTTCCGCCGGTAATAGCCGGGCCTCATGTGTGACGTGTCCACGCGCAAAGACGTTCCCGGGCGGGAGGCCGGAGCAGCGCCTCGGCCGCGCCGCCCGCCGGCGGATAGCTCCCAGGTCGCCACCGAAAACCCCTGCCACGTGGCCTCACCAGACGGCGGCTGAGAACCACCGAAGCGAAAGAGTCGCGTCTGCTGACCGGTGTCGGTCTCGACCTTCAGGGTCGTGTCACTTTCCCAGGTGATGTGCAGGCGCCCTGGCAGGTGCATGATCCCGCCGGCGCCATACGCGCGGCACGCCTCACCCGCCGCTTCGTCCTTCGCCGGGTCCCACTGCTCGGCCACGCGGCGGCCCTCGTCGTTCACCGGGAGATACAACGCATCGCCCTTGGGCGGCGTAACCATGCGCCAGCGCCAGTCGTCGGTGATGAGCGACACCCAGTAGCCCGTCAGGTCGATGGGAGCCATCGCGCGAGGGGTGGGTGTCTGGCCAGGTCCGCCCTGCGCGGCGCCGGACGCGGACAGCATCCAGCAGACTGTCGCGGTGGCCAGTGCCACCATGGGTGCCCTCGCGCCGCTTGGACTTCTCATGCCTCAAAGACTCCCGACCCCATTACGGTTCTGTGGCTAGCGAGGCCGGCGGCGCGGGAGGGGCTTTCCACCGCCCAGGCTCTTGTAGACGGCCTCGATGAACATGTCTGAGGTCCACTCGGGCGCGTCGCCATACTCAGGGTCGTAGTCAGCGGCAGGCCTGGCGGCCTTCACCTCATCCAGCGTCAGCTCCTTCGCGATGAGGTCCTGGACCCGGTCGCGGATGATCGTCAGCATGTCGCGGTAATAGGCGACGTCGCCCGAATCGACGATCCGCCCGTGCCCGGGCACCATCATAGTGCCGCCCTCGAGCCGGAACTCGGGGATGGCCAGGTCCAGCACGCCGTTCAGGCCATCGATGATCCCGTTGATGCTGCCGCCCTTCTCGACGTCGAACATCGGGTAGCGCTCGGTGGCCATCAGCTCGCCAAGCGCGATCACGTCGTTTCCCCGGAAATAGACGATCGAGTCGCCGTCGCTGTGCGCCTTCGGCACGTGGACCAATTGCACGCCCTCGCCGTTGAAGAAATGGCTCAGCTTCATGTAGGCGGTGTAGTAGGTGTCGGTCGGCTGCGCGTCGAAGGGCGCCGGGGTCTGCCCGGCAGGCGGCGTCGCCAGACGCTTCAGCACCTGCTCGTGCGCGAGAATCGCCGCACCCTCGCCCGCGTCCGCGATGTTGCCGGTGACGTTCCCGCCGGTGAACGTGCGCCCCGCGTTGCGCAGCTTCTCGTTTCCACCCACGTGATCGGAGGCGGCGCTGGTGTTCACGATGTAGCGAATCGGCTTGGGCGGAGCGGTGACGTGACGGTGGGCCACAGAGGAGCGCGTTTCGGCACCCCACCCGAGTCCCTTCGGCGCGTTCCGACGAACCCACTCACGCTGGACCTCGCCAAGCGCGGCAAGCACCTTGTCCGTCATGGCGGCCTGCCCCGAGTCGACGAGCAACACGCCGTCGTTGCCAACCGAGGCGACGATGTTCGCGCCCGCACCGAAGAGTACGTAGATGCTTCCACGAACAGGCAGCACCTCAATCTCGCCCTGAGGTGGGGGCTGGATCATCGGCGCGCGCGCCGCGGGACGCTGTCCACGCGGTGGTGCCGGCGGAGGCGCGGGCTCAGGTCCGAACCCGCCAAGCGAACGGGGAATCCTGGACCGGATTTCAGGGTACATGTTGGCCGCACCTGCCGTGACGACCTCCATGGGAATGCCGTAGCGCCTCGAAAACCAGGTGATGTCGTTGTTGGTGCCAGGCAGGTAGTGCGGCACGACGCCTTTGGGTCGATCCACTTCGGTCACCACCGTGCACGGGTACGGCGGGATCTGCTGATTGAGGTTGAGCCGGTACTCGGTGCTGCGAACGAGCGGCTCACTCAAGTAGACCGGGTCGTACGCGATCACCAGAAAGGTGAGGTAGTCGCCCCGGCGAATGAGGTACTGCGTCAGCTCGATCTTGTCGCTGTGCCACACGCCGTCGCGTTTCAGGTACTCCTCCTTGAGGTGCGTCACCCGGATGCGCAACATGTCGCCCACCCATTCGCCCGTCGAAAAGCCCGCCCACGTATAGGGCGCGTTCGGCGAGGGATGACGCCGGCCGTCCATGTACACGGGGCGGTCCACCGACCGCAGCCACTCCAGGTGCCAGGCGGTCGTCTCACGCGAGACCGCGTCCACTTCTTTCCAGATCTTGAGCGCTGACGGACCTCGCGAGATATACGCGCTGCCATGCGGACGGCACTGCCACTCAGGAAGCGTCTGGATCGACGCGTCCCAGGCGGCGGACCGGAGCCTCGAGGCCTCGGTCATCGGGATGCCCACCCAGTCGCCAAGCTCGGTGTTGCCGACGTTGTCCTCGGCACGCACGACCGACCATTCGCCAGTCAGGTCCACCTGGGCTGAAGCGGGGGTCGCAAGGGCCAACATCGTCAGGACGACGCCCCGGAATCTCCAGGCGCCTGCAGTGTGCTTCATGGGCATCCTCACGCGGCCGAGCTCGCTGAGATCCTGAGTCCAACGGCCGTCACGGCTGGGACGCGAGTATATACTTCGCGGGTCTGAACTTTCAAAGTCTGATATGGCACCGCTGAAGGCGTGCTGCCGATCGCCACTGTCCAGGAGTCGACGATGAACACGCCGGGCCAAGTCCCCAGCACGATCAACATCGGAGAACTGCTCGAAAACAGCAAGATCGGCCCGCTGCAAATACGGGTCTTCATTCTCTGCATGATCTGTCTGATCATGGACGGCTTCGACGTCCAGGCGATGGGCTACGTCGCGCCCGCCATCTTGGCGGACTGGGGAATCCCGAGGTCGGTGCTCGGCGGCGTCTTCTCGGCCGCCAACGTCGGTGTGCTGATCGGGTCCCTCGTGTTCAGCATGGTCGCCGACAAGATCGGCCGGCGACCGGTCCTGGTCGGCGCCACCCTGTTCTTCTCGGCTATGGCGATCGCCACGGCCTACGCGCAGAACGTTGAACAACTGCTCTGGCTGCGCTTCATCGCCGGCATCGGCATGGGCTGCATCATCCCGAACGCCACGGCGCTCGTCGGCGAGTTCAGCCCGAAGCGCAGCCGCGTCACCTTCATGATGTGCATCACGGTTGGCTTCACCGCCGGTGCGGCGCTGGGAGGTTTCGTCGCGGCCTGGATGATTCCGGCCTTCGGCTGGCGATCGGTCTTCATCTTCGGCGGCGTGGTGCCGCTGGTGATCGCGCTCTTCATGCTGTGGGGTCTCCCGGAATCGCTGCAATTCCTCGCCGTCAGCGGCCGCAATCGCAATCTACTGGCGCGCTGGCTGAAAAAGCTCGACCCGACGATTCGCGTCGACGCCTCCACCACGTTTGTCGCCAATGAGGAACGCAGAAGCGGGGTACCGGCGGTGCATCTGTTCCGTGACGGCCGCGGCATCGCCACGGTGCTCCTGTGGGTCGTCAACTTCATGAACCTGCTGGTGCTCTACTCGCTCTCCAACTGGCTGCCCACCGTGGTGACGGGCATGGGCTACACCACGCAGACGGCAGTGCTCGTGGGCACCGTGCTTCAGGTCGGCGGCACCATTGGTACGTTCGGCCTCGCGTGGCTTATTTCACGAGGTGGGTTCATTCCCATGCTGGCGGGTACACTCGCCGTGGCCACCCTGAGCATCGCGCTCATCGGGCAACCCGGTCTCTCGCTGACGCTGCTCGGCATCATCGTCTTCGTCGCCGGATGGGGTGTCATCGGTGGTCAGCCGGGCATCAACGCGCTCTCGGCCACGTTCTATCCCACCTACCTGCGGACGACAGGCGTGGGCTGGGGGCTTGGCATCGGGCGCATTGGCGCGATCGTGGGGCCGTACATCGGTGGCATGCTGCTCGCACGGGAGTGGGGCACCGAGCAACTGTTCTACGCCGCGGCAGTCCCGGCGCTCGTCTCGACGCTGACGATGGTGGCATTGCTGTTTACGATGAAGCTCCCGGCACAGGCGGCCGCTGCGCGGCCCGTGGGGCACTGATTGCGTCAATCGGAGATTCTTGATCCTTGATTGTTGAATCGTCGTTGATTGTTGATCATTGATGTTCGATTGCTGGATCGTGATCGGCGATCCGGTGGACGGCATGCCCATCGACCGATAGATCACCCAATCGCAAATCAACAATCAACAACGATTCAACAATCAACGATCGCCAATCACCAATCACCAATCTCCCGTAGCTAGAACTGGTATTTCAACGCAAATTGCATGATGCGCGGCGCCCCGGCGGTGGTAATGCGTCCGAAGGTCGCCGGCGCGTTCAGGTTCACGCCCGGATCGCCCATCCGGAACCAATTGAACAGGTTGAACGACTCGATGCGCGCCTCGAGGCGGTGCGTCCCGAAGCGGAACGATCGGATGGCGGCGAGGTCGACAATCTTGTCCCCTGGGCCGGTGAACGATCCGATCACCTGATCGCCGTAGGTGCCGTTCGCCGGCCGTGAGAACGCCGCCGGGTTCAGGTAGTTGCCGATCGTCTTGTCGCCGTAGACGTTGTCCAGGATGATGTTCGCGCGCTGGCCGTTGATGCCGGTGCCCGCGGGATCGCCCGTCACGATGACGGTGAGCGGCGCGCCTGAGGAGGCGCGGAAGATGCCCGCGACCCGCCAATCGGACGCCACCGCGCGCAGGGTACTGTTCTCGAACTCCGGCGTCGAGACGCCCGCCGTCAGGTTGAAGATGTGACGGCGGTCCTGCGTACACGCCCCGTAGGAGTAGTCGATGTCGTCGGGATTCACATACCCCGAGTTGATGTTCGGCACGCCCCCGCCCTGGGTTGCGTGCCCCTCGCACTTCGACAGGGTGTAGTTTGCGCTGAGACTCACGCCGTTGACCGACCGGCGCTGAACCGACAGCAGCAACCCGTTGTACTTCTGCTCGCCCAGCGCGGTGTGTTCGTCGACGGCGCCCAGGAACTTTCCCTGGTCGAAATTCTGCGTCGTCAGCTTGCGCCGGAAGTTCAGCGTGGCAGTCGACGTACAGGTGGCGAAGAACCGTGGGCCAGTCGGCGTCTGGAGCGTGCACGATCCCGGCATGTAGACACCCTGGTTCAGCGAGCGCACGTTCCAGAGGCGATCGCTGGAGGTGCCGAGATAGCTGGCCTGGACCGCGACGTTCTCACCGAACTGGCGCTGCACGGTCAGGTTCCACGACTGCTGCCGCGGCGGCTCGATGTCCGGTCGCATCGCAACATAGGGTCCGAATAGCCCGAACGGCGCGTTCTGATCGAAGGTCAGCGGAAAGATGTTGGGTTGGCCGCTGCCGGCGAAGGGATCGTCCAGGCGACCTGACGGATCGTTGAAGCGCACCTCAGCACCCCACGGCCAGGCGACCGACGTGTTCAGGTGGAACTGGGCGTTCACAAAGTCGTAGCCGAGCGCGTAGCCAGACCGCACGACCGTGCGGCCGTCGCCCGTCACATCCCATGCAAACCCGACACGCGGCGAGAACTGCAGCCAGTTGTCCTCCAGACCGGCATTGCCGTTGACGAACTCCGAGTCGCCTGGATAGATGAAGCCGGCGGGCGCGTTCCTGAACACCGTGCTCCGCTCGTTGCGGAGGTACCGGTCGACGTCGAAATTGTAAATCGCGCCGTTGCGAATCTGCTGCGCCAGCCCCGGCTCCCACCGCAGCCCGTAGTTCAGTGTGGCCCGCGAACTGATCCTCCACGTGTCCTGCCCGTAGATGCCGAGGTAGAGCTGCTTCATGTCGAGCGTGTTCGGCACCGCCTGGGTGTACTCGAAGAGCCGGCCGACCATGAAGTCGGCGAGACCGAGCCCCACCAGGCTTCCGTTGAACGTGAACTGGCCCGGCGACCGCACGTTGGCGCGGGACAGCGACGTCCAATACGCAACGCTGCCGCCAAACCCGTACTGGTGATTCCCTCTCACCATGGTCAGGTCATCGCTGATGTTGAAGGACGGCGTCTTGAACCGGGCCTCGCTCTGAATGCCGCCGCCGAGCGTGAATCCGCCCGTGATGTTCAGCAGCATGTAGTCTTCGAGGTAGCTGTAGGTGTTGATACCGACGTCGGGCGCGTCGAAGCCGAATGGTTCGTGCAAGCGGTGGATGTCGGTGTAGTTCCACGCGAACCGCAGCGAGTTCACCATCGTATTGCTGAGCACGATGGTGTCGCCAAGAGTGAGCGAGTGCGCGGCGTTGTCGCTCCCGCCAAGATTCGAGGAGAGGATGTTGCCAGTTTCCGCGAACGGCGGGGGAGCCATCACGGTGGTCAGCATGTAGCGGCCGAAGACCGAATGGCTGGCGCTCAGCTGCACGTCCACCTTGCCGATGTACTGGTGGTCGTCCTGGGGGCGAGTCGTGCTGTAGTTCACGCGGCCGCACGGATCAGTCGTCGTGACGCCCAGTCGTTTGACGATTTCCACAGCGGCCGGACTGAACAGCGCCGGATTGACGCGGTTGTTGACGAATGGTGCCCTCAGCGTCCTATTGCCCGTGGCGTTGCACTGAGCCGAGGCAAACGCGGTGAAATCACCCGCGAGCATCTGTGCGGTCGGCACAAAGGCGAAGACATCGGCGGGTCTCTGGCGCAGCTTGGTGCCCTGGTACGCGCCGAAGAAGAACACGCGATCGGTCGCGACCGGCCCGCCAAGGGTGCCGCCGAACTGGTTGCGGCTCAAACCGTCGCTCACGCGCTCGCCATTGACGATGCGCGCGAAGGGATCCTTCGCGTTGAAACGGTGGTTGCGCACGAACTCGAAGAGGTCGCCGTGGAGCAGGTTCGTGCCCGACTTGGTGACCATGTTCACCGAGGCCCCCGAGTGCATCCCGTTGTTGGCGTTGGTCGAGCTCGAATCGAGACGGAATTCCAACAGAGCGTCCGGAAACGGCAGCGGCAGGTTCAGGTTGTCATAGGGGTTGTTGTGCATCGCGCCGTCCAGGAGGTACGCGACGCCGAACGCCTGTCCTCCCGCAACCGCGATACCGACTCCGCCCTGCATGCTGCGCGTCGAGGCGTTGGCCCCTCCGCCCGGCGCCACCGCAGCGCCCGCGAGCACGATGAGATCGGTGGCCTGACGGCCGTTGAGGGGCAGTTCCTCGATGCGTTCGTTCTCGATCACAGCGCCAATCGAAGAGCTGCGTGTTTCAACCAGCGGAGTCGCCGCTTCGACCGACACCGTCTCGGCTAACTCGCCGATCGCCAGCTCGATCGAAATGGTCGGGTTGGCATTGACCTGCAGCACGAGGCCGGTGCGCTGGAACGTGCGAAAGCCGGACAGGCTGGCCTGGAGCCGATACGGCCCAACCGGCAGGTTGGACAATACGTAGTTGCCCTCCGCGTCGGTCACCGTGGACCGGGTGAAGTTGGTATCGGTCTGCGTTGCGCTGACGTCGACGCCAGGCAGGACGGCTCCGCTCGAATCGCGGACGATCCCGCTCATCTGCGCCGTGGCGCCGGCCTGGGCCCACGCGGCACCGGCCGTGAAGAGCACGACAGCCGCCACACCGGCCAACTGACGAAGTGCATGCCTCATCCCGTTCTCCTTCCCGGTTCAACCGGTGCGTCGCTTGGATAGAAGCGTTGCGGCCACCCACAACGCGCGCCACTCGCGCGGACCACGAATCGTCCGAAGCGGCCCGAAGTATACTGCCGACGCCCGCCATGTTCAACATTCTGACATGCCACATCACGGCAACAATCGGATGAAATACGCCACGTTTTCAACCGCTGACAACCCCACCCCCCGGCTGGGCGTCGTGCACTCGGACCGGTTGATCGACGTCGCGGCACTCGCCCCCAATTGGCGCGGCCGCGCGCCGTTCAGTCTGCTCGAGCTGATTCAGCAGGGGCCTGACGCCTGGCAACAGATGAAGCAGCTGGTAGAGGTGGCCGGCGGTACGTCCGCCCTTCCTCTCGCGAACATCCGCTGGCACGCGCCCATCCCACGGCCGCCCAAGAACATCTTCTGCCTCGGACGCAATTACGTCGCGCACGCCGAGGAGGCCGCCAAAGCTCGCGGGCAGGAGGTCAAGATCCCCACCGTGCCAGTCATCTTCACCAAGGCACCCACCACGGTGTGTGGGCCGTTTGACGAGGTCCCCGTGGACCGCACCGTCACCCAACAGGTGGACTGGGAAGTGGAACTCGGCGCCGTGATCGGCTGGCCAGGGCGCAACATTCCCCGAGCCGACGCCCTGCGGCATGTCTTCGGTTACACGGCGATCAACGACCTGAGTGCGCGCGACCTTCAGCAGCAGCACATGCAGTGGTTCAAGGGCAAGAGCCTCGACGGGTTCTGCCCGATGGGTCCCGTGGTCGTGACCGCTGACGAGTTCGGTGACCCCCAGTCAAAGCAACTCCAACTGCGCGTCAACGGTGTCACCAAGCAGGACGCCAGCACCGCCGGCATGATCTTCCCGGTCGATGTCATCATCGAGTGGCTCTCGAAGGGCTTGACGCTCGAAGCCGGCGACGTCATCGCCACCGGCACGCCAGAAGGCGTCGGCCTCGCCCGCACGCCCCAGGAGTTCCTCCACGACGGGGATGTGGTCGAAACCGAGGTCGAGGGGATTGGGGTGCTGCGCAATCAGATCAGGGATATCTGATGATCCTTGATTGTTGATCGTTGAATCGTTGGTGATCGTTGATAGGTGATTCTCGATTGAAGCCACTCGCCTCACCAATCGAATCAGCAATCAACAGCCAAGTAATCAACGACGAATCAAGAATCCCTGGATCGATAATCCCTAGATAGACGCATGCATACGCGAACGCTCGGTCCCTTCGACGTCTCGGCGCTCGGCCTCGGCTGCATGAGCCTCTCTCATGCCTATGGAACGCCGCCCGACCCAGACACGGCGAAGGCGGTGTTGCTGAAGGCGCTGGACCTCGGCTACACCCACGTGGATACGGCCGCATTGTACGGATTCGGCGCGAACGAGAACCTGATCGGAGCCGTGCTCGGTGGGCGCCGGCGCGAGTTCGTCCTGGCGACCAAGGGCGGCATGTTCCGCAACGAGCAGGGGCAGCGCGAGATCGATGGCCGCCCGGAGTCCATCAAGCGCCACTGCGAGGACAGCCTCACGCGTCTTCGGACCGAGGTGATCGATCTCTACTACCTGCACCGGTGGGACAAGCGGCGGCCCATTGAAGAGAGCGTGGGCGCGCTTGCGGACCTGGTGCGCGAAGGCAAGGTCCGGGCGCTCGGCCTCTCCGAGGTGTCGGCAGCCACACTTCGCAAGGCCCACGCCGTGCATCCCATCGCCGCCCTGCAAACCGAGTACTCGCTGTGGACTCGCAACGCCGAGGTCGCCGCCCTGGAGACGTGTGCGGAGCTCGGTGTGGCCTTTGTGGCGTTCAGCCCGCTCGCCCGCGGCTTCTTCGGCGGGAGCCTCCGGGACGTGTCAACCCTGCCCCCTAAAGACATCCGGCTCGGGATGCCGCGTTTTCAGGCAGAACACTTCACGAAGAACCTCGCGCTCCTCGGCGGACTGTCAGCCGTGGCGGCCGAGAGCGGCTGCACCATGGCACAGGCGGCCTTGGCCTGGCTGCTCGCCCAGGCGCCGCACATCATCCCCATACCGGGTACGACCCGACTTGATCACCTGGAAGAGAACGCCGCCGCCGAACGCGTGCGCCTCTCTCCCACGGCGCTCGAGAGGCTGAACACGCTCATCAACCCGGGTACCGTCTCGGGCCCCCGTTACAGTGCCAACATCGTGCCGGAGATAGATACGGAGGAAGAAAGTTCGAAGTGGAGAGTTGAAAGTGAGAAAGTAGGTCTGTAAGTTCTGAACTTACTTCCCAACGTTGACCTTCGAACTTCCAACTTGTATGAGTTACCAAGTCACCCCCGGCTGGCTCCCCTTTCATCCCCGACCCTCGGTCCCCACGTTCAGGCTGCCGCCTGGTGCGGTGGACGCGCATTGTCACGTGTTCGGTCCCGGCGACCAGTTCCCCTACGCACCCGAGCGCAAGTACACGCCCTGCGACGCCGCGAAGGACCAGCTCTTCGCCTTGCGTGACCATCTCGGCTTCGACCGAAACGTCATCGTCCAGGCCACCTGCCACGGTACGGACAATCGCGCGCTGGTCGATGCGCTGCGGGCGGCCAACGGCCGTGCGCGCGGCGTGGCCACTGTGGCTCGGGACGTGACCGACCGAGAGCTGCGGGACATGCACGAAGCCGGGGTGCGCGGCACACGCTTCAACTTCGTCAAGCGCTTGGTGGACTTCACTCCCCGGGACGTGCTGGCAGAAATCGCTGCTCGCATTGCCCCACTGGGATGGCATGTCGTCGTCTACTTCGAAGCCGTGGACTTGCCCGAGCTCTGGGACTTCTTCACCACGTTGCCGACGACCGTCGTCGTTGACCACATGGGCCGGCCCGACGTGAGCAAGCCAGTCGATGGCCCGGAATTCGAGCTGTTCCTTCGGATGATGCGCGAGCACGACACCATTTGGTCGAAGGTGAGTTGCCCGGAGCGACTGAGCCTCACGGGTCCGCCCGCGCTCGACGGCGAGAGACGCGCCTATCGCGACGTCGTGCCTTTCGCCAGGCGTCTGGTCGAGACCTTTCCCGACCGCGTGCTCTGGGGCACCGACTGGCCGCACCCGAACCTCAAGAACCACATGCCGGACGATGGCCTGCTGGTTGATTTCATCCCGCACATCGCCACAACACCCGAGCTGCAGCACAAGTTGCTCGTGGACAACCCGCTGCGGCTCTATTGGAGTTGAGGATGGTGCCGTGATTCACCGATGATTGTCGATCTATGACTATTGATTCGTTTGTGATTCTCGATTCTTGGTTGGTGATTGACTTAGCAGCTAGTCGACGAATCCACAACCCCATGATCACCAATCACAAGCCATTCAAGAACCAACAACCGTCAATCAACAATGTTCCTACGCGGGATCGGGAGGATCGATGAAGATTTGTCTGGCAGGCACTGGGGCGATGGGTGAGATTCACGTCAAGGCCCTGGCCAAGATCGAGGGTGTGCAAGTCGCGTCGGTCGCAGGACGGACCGATGACGGTGTGAAGCAGTTCGCGGCGAAATGGAACGTCCCGTTTGGCTCCACCGACTTGAAAGCCTGCATCGATCGACCCGGCGTTGACGCCGTCATTCTGACCACACCGAGCGAGCAGCATGCCGACCAGACCGTCCTCGCCCTGTCCATGGGGAAGCACGTCCAGGTCGAGATTCCCATGGCGCTCAACCTGGCGGATTCTGAGCGGATGCTGGACGCGTCCAGGAAAGCGGGCCGGGTGTGCATGGTGACGCACACGCGCCGGTTTTCGAGCCCGCATCGTGAGATCCGGCGTCGCATTCGTGAGGGATCCTTCCACCTGCATCACATGGTGGTCGAAACGTATTTTTTCCGCCGGACCAATCTGAACATGCACGGCCAACCGCGGTCGTGGGTCGACAACCTGCTCTGGCATCACGGGTGCCATTCAGTGGATCTGGCGCACTGGGTCCTGGATGAGCCGAACTGGGACGTCTGGGGTCAGAAGGGACCTGACCACGCCAGCCTGAAGATTCCGATGGACATGACCGTGGCCATGAAGTCCACGAAGGGCCCGCTCTTCACCATGGCGATGTCGTTCAACAACAAGGGACCCTTCGGCGGGTTCTACCGGTACATCGGTGAAGAAGACACCTACAAGATTTACCGGGACTCGATGACCGACAGCGAAGGCCGAGACGTCGAGCTCGACGGGGTTCCCGCCTTTGACCGTCAGGATGTCGAGTTCGTCAGTGCGATCCGCGAGGGACGCGAACCGGAGTCGAGCGCGGCCAGCTGCGTCCCGACGATGGCGCTGCTCGACGGCATCGACCGGGCGATGCGATAGGCAAGCAATGGGGGTCGGGAGTCATTTGGCAGTAACGATTCAAATGACTCCCGACCCCCATTGCGTCTGAACTACTCGGTGACGGTGACCTCGATCGTCTCGCACAACCCGGCGATCGTGGCGTGCTTGTCGTCGCCGGCCTGCACGGCAAAGGTGTGCGGCCCCGGCGTCAACTGCATCTCGATCGTGTTCTTCCCGTCCCCGAAGTGGATCCACGGGTTGGCCTTGGGAATGACCTCACCGGTCGGCAGGCAACCTGTATCCACGCCCAGGTGGAAATGGCCCGTGCCCTCACGTACCGTGGTCACCTCGCCAGCAGGCACTGCCGCAATCGTGACCTGCTCGCTGCCAAACACGAACTGCACGGGGCTCTTCACCGTCGCGCCGTTCGTTGGCTGCATGAAGAACACCCTGGCCGCGCCTGGCGCATGCTCGGTATGCGACGCATCGGCGGCCGGCGCCTGGGCCTCGGGCTCCGGGGCGCTTCCTCCGCAAGCGGCTGCGATCAGTGCGAACGTGGCCACAACCGGGGCCAAAACGAGACGAGAAACCATGCAGACTCCTTTCAGTCCAATACCGAACCAATTTGGTCGCCATTATAGGCCATCCTTGATTCGCTGATTGGTGATTGTTGATTCGTTGAGGATTGTTGGTCGTTGATTGGAGATTGAGGCCACGCCGCCTGCCCTCGAGGGGCTTCATGGCCGTGGATTTCGGTACTCCACCGCCGCTAATCCCAGGACCGACCTTGCCGTTGAAATTCGTCGTCTCGACGACCAGTGTGGTGCCTTCGCACCGGCCGCGCGCTGCGCAATTTCCTCATCGGTGAGCAGGTTCCTGGTCCCGAACCGCGCCGGGCGCTCCATCGGCACGCTGACAAAGGAGGTGCTGGGACACCACGACTCTCTCAGTCTTCTTCCACGTCGACGTACCTGACCCCGAGTTCCGCCAGCTTCGCGCGCAGGCCGTAGAAGTCCAGGCCCAGCTCGCCCTTTCGCAGACGCTCGCGCGTCTTCTCCTCTTTGGCCAGACGCTCGTTGCCGAGCCGCGCGACTTCCCTTGCAGCGTCTCGCAGCACCACGACCACGCCATCGATGTCGGCCACAATGACGTCGCCGGGGTTGATCGCCGCGCCGGCGCACACGACGGGCACGTTCACCGACCCGGCGGTGGCTTTGACCGTGCCTTGCGCGGAGACGGCCTTCGACCATACCGGGAATTCCATGGTCGTCAGATCCGCGACGTCGCGCACGCCCGCGTCGATGAGTAGTCCGACCGCGCCATGGGCTCTGGCCGACACAGCCAGCAGCTCACCGAACATGCCGTCGGTCGACTCGGAAGTCGTCGTCACGACGAGGACGTCACCGGGCTGGCAGAGCTCGATCGCGGCGTGGATCATCAGGTTGTCGCCCGCCTGGCAGGAAATCGTGACGGCGCTGCCGGCCATCTTCGCGGCCGGATAGATCGGGCGCATGTAAGGCCGCAGCAAGCCCGTGCGACCTTGCGCTTCGTGCACCGTGGCGACGCCAAGCTGGCCGAGCGTGCGGATCACGTCAGCGTCGGCGCGAGCGATGTGTCGAACGATTGTGGGTTGCATGGCTCTGGGCTCTAGGCTGTGGGCTTCGGGCTTGAGCCATGAGCCATGAGCCTCTTGTTGATCCTGGGGTACACTCTGCGGGCGTTGCCCTCGAAGATCTTCTGCTTGTCGGCCTCGGAGACGGACGCCGCATCCACGTAGCGCTTCGTATCGTCGTAGTAGTGGCCGGTCTCCGGGTCGATCCCGCGCACCGCACCAACCATCTCCGACCCGAACAGGATGTTGTCGGCCGGGATGACCTCGAGGAGTAGATCGATCCCCGCCTGGTGATAGACGCACGTGTCGAAGAACACGTGGTCACGAATGAGCTCGGACAGCAGCGGCCGCTTCATGTCCTGCGCAAGGCCGCGGTACCGTCCCCAATGGTACGGGACCGCGCCGCCACCGTGCGGGATGATCATGCGGAGCGTCGGGAAATCCTTGAACAGATCCGCCGTGAGGAACTGCATGAAGGCCGTCGTGTCGGCGTTGAGGTAGTGCGCCCCGGTGGCGTGGAAGTTCGGGTTGCACGACGCGCTGACGTGCACCATCGCCGGCACGTCGAGCTCGACGAGCTTTTCGTACAGGGGGTACCAGCTGCGATCGGTGAGCGGCGGGGCGGTCCAGTGCCCCCCAGACGGATCGGGGTTGAGATTGCACCCGATGAAGCCGAAACCGTTGACCGAGCGCTCGAGCTCCTCGATGCAGTTGGCGAGCGGGGCGGTCGGCGTTTGCGGTAACTGGCACACGCCCACGAAGTTGCTCGGAAACAGGTCGCACACGCGGTGAATCAGGTCGTTGCAGTGACGCGACCAGTCCAGGCTCGTGCGCGCGCCGCCGATGTGGTGCGCCATAGCCGACGCGCGCGGCGAGAAGATCGTGACGTCGGTCCCGCGCTCGGTCTGGAACCTCAGCTGCGGTTGGACGCTCTCGCGCAGCTGGTCATCGCTAATCGTCAGCGATCCTGGTGGCGCCAGCGAGGGGCTCTCGAGCGCTGCGATCTGCGCGTCGCGGAACGCCTGCAGCTCCTGAGGCGCGGTCGTATAGTGTCCGTGGCAGTCGATGACCATATGGACTCAGCTGTGAGGTCTTTCTGGGGTCGGCCGTGCGAATCGCCACACCGAACCAGAACCTGAACCTGAACTTGAACACGGACCGAGAACCGAGAACCGAGAAGTTCGAACGGAAAAAGAGCTAGTTACGCGTGAGTGTGAACTCGCCCTTCCGGCCGCCCTGCGTCCAGGTGCCGTGAAGCAGCTTGGCGTAGGCGCCGATGTTTTCGAGCGTGCCGTCCACGGTGATGGGCGCCGGCTTGCCCGACGCGTCCTTGCCCTCGGCCTGCAGCACGACCTTCCACGCTGCTGGATTCGAGTAGTCGAGTGTCACCGACTTCACGGCAGCGGCGTCACCGGCCCCAGGATTGATCGTTCCCGTGATCTGTTTACCGTCCCACTGCAGGTCCAGGAGCAACCGAACCGGGGAACTCGCCGGTCCCCACTGCCCGCTCCATTGCCCCTTGAGCGGATGTCCGAACTGCGCCGAGGTGAGCCCTGGCACTGCCAACACGAGCGCCAGCGTCAGCAGGGGAAGAATCCATCGTTGTTTCACGCGGCCTCTTCTAGCGGGCGCCCGTCGGCTTCTGACCGGGCTGGGCGCGCGGACCGAAGATGGGCTGACCCAGATCGTCTTCCAGGCGATTCAGATAGCGGTTGTTCTCCTGGCAGATGTACTCGGGCAGTTCGCCGCCCTCCCGCCAGGGGATGTCCCAGGCGATCGTGAACGGCCGCGTGTAGGCGCCCGGATCGGTGACGGTTGCCTGATAGCGCAGCGTCTGCTTCGTGGGGCGCGCCCATCGCTCGACGACGTGCATCTGGTCGGTGTGCGGATGCCCGAAATAGTCGAGCCAGCTGTTCTCGTTGAAGCCCGTGTTTTCGACCACGAGCGTGTCGCCCTCCCAGTGGCCCACCGAGTGACCGAGGTAGGTCGGGTTGAGGTCGTCGCCCTTCGGGAGGGTGCGGCCGTCCATGTAGATCTCGCGCCAGATGTGCGTTGCGCCCTCGAAGATCATGATGACGCGCTTGTGTTCGGGCTGCTGGATGATCTCCATCTGATAGGGCGTCGCCATCATCCGGGGGCCGCCGGGCGGGAGGCAGTACCCTTCTGGATCGTATTTGGACTCGTTCATCGAGTGGTAGTCGTAGACCGCCGCGGACCACGGCATCCAGGGCATCCACGGCTCCGATTTCGCACCGCCACGGCCGCCGCCGCCACCACCCCGCGCGCCAGCGCCACCCGCACGCGCCGCCGCCTGCGCCTCCTGGATAGCCGGGAGCAACTGGCCGTCCTCCCCGACGAGGCGCATAGCCATGTTGGTGATGTAGGGCACGGCCCAGACGCCCTTCTCACCAGGGATGCGGCCGAAGTTCACCGTTCCATCGGGGAGACGCGGAGCGGGAAGCGCAGGCCCGATCGCTCGTCCACGACCGGGCCCGCCCTGACGCTGCGATTGGACCTGGGTTGACTCGCCTGGCTGGCCGAGCTGCGCGCCAACCGTCCAGGCACCCGAGGAAAACACGGCTACCGCCGTCGCGCCAAGAAGCGCGGTGCGAAGGCTCTGTCTCAAGAAGTGTTCCTGCGACCTACGGAGTGGTGCCCTGGCTCGACCCGGCAAACAGTCTCTGACCGGTCTTCGCCAGCACGACCGTTCGGGCATTGCCCGTCGGACTGCCATCCTTAGCCATGCTGCCCTCGACTGTGACCTCGTCGCCGATCTTCATCGAGTTGCGCGTCCAGCCGTTCCGCATCAGGCCGTTCGGGCTGCCCATCTCCATCGCCCAGTTGGTGACCTTTCCGGTCTTCTCGTCCTTCACGTCGATGTAGAAGAACGTGTGGGGATTCATCCACTCGACCTTGGTGACCGGACCGGTGAACTTGAACGTCTTATTAGCGTCAAATTCAGCCGAGAACGAATGGTGCGCTCGAACACCGGCTACACCGGCCAGAAGCGCCATGGCTGCCACGACAACTGTGAACTTGGTTCGCATCGAACAATCCTCCACCGAAGTACCAGCGACTCTTGTGTCACACCCCCCGTAATTTCCAGTGCCACGGGGCCTTTCCCGAGCGTTGGTCTCGGTGGACGGACGAGCCGCATCTGACTGACTGGAGAATCATTGTCGCCGTCCACTCCGTGCCTGTCAACCTGACGTGGGGCGGAAACGAGCTCCGGCCAGCGCCGCGGCGCCGGCTCAGTGGACCGGCGGCGACCCGAGCCGTCGGCCACTGCGGTGGAAGGTCGTGCCGGTCGCCTTCCGAAGGGCGAAGTAGGGCTGCAGGACCTCCAGCGAATGCCCGAGCGCCACGCTGAGGTGCTGACGGACCGCCTCGACCGCCTGCTGCGCGCTGCCCTCGCAGAGGGCCACGGCCAGGTCCCGATGCCGTGACGTGGCCTCTGTCGGCTGCTTCTGCCGCATCGTGCAGTACCAGGTCGAGGCGAGGGCATGGGTCTTCTCGATGACCTCGAGCAGCGCCGGACACCGCGCGAGCTGCGCGATTCGCATGTGCAGGCTGAGGTGGACGTTCTGGTACAACCCACGGTCGCCCTGCAGGAGCAGGGCGTCCACCTCGTCGGCCAACTTCCGCACTTCCGCGCGTTCGCTCGACGTGGCAACCGACGTGAACCGGATCGCGGCCTGCACCTCGAGCGCTTCGCGAACGACGTAGTGACCCTGGACATCTTCGGCGGACGGGATCCGCACTCTCGTGCCGGCGCGCGGCCGGCTTTCGAGCAGGCCTTCCACCTCGAGCCGAAGGAGCGCCTCCGAGACAGGAAGAAAACTCATGCGCAGTTCGGCAGCCAGCTTGCGCCGCGAGATCACCTGACCGAGCGTGATGTCTCCGCTGAGGATGCGCTGCCGCACGACGGAGTACGCTTCGCCGGCCAGACTCGACTGGTGCCCGGAATGCTTCATCTCTTCAGCCCTTCACACCGATACTCTGCAAGATGGGAAACCACCTGAGAATTCTACGGGAAGATCGCCGCCGTTGTGTGCAGGAAATGCACCCGGCGCCTGCGCGCCCGGATGCTAGAATCGGGCCGTTGGTCTCCCTGACACGAGTCCTCGGGTCCTCCACTCGGTGCCTCTCCACACTGCTCGCCCTGTTGACGGTGGCCGGAACAGCCGCGTGCGCGGCTGCACCGATGCGCCGTGCGCTCGACCGCCTGCACGCCTGTACGACCGACGAAGGTCCCGCTGACGCGTACTGCGGAACCGTGACCGTCTTCGAGAACCGGGAGCTGGGCTCGGGGCGACAGATCGACCTCTGGATCGTCGTGCTGCCCTCCTTGAGCGCCGTCCCCGAACCGGACCCGCTGGTCTTTCTCGCCGGCGGGCCCGGGCAGGGCGCCGCACAGTTGGCGAGCCAGATTCAACCGATCTTCCGCCGGGTCCTCCGCACGCGTGACATCGTGCTCGTAGACCAGCGCGGCACCGGAGAGTCGCATCCGCTCAACTGCCGCTCCGAGTCCAGCTCGCTTCGCGAGATGACCGAGGCCAGCGACGCCGCGCTCGAACGCTTGCGCCGCTGTCTCGAGGGCTACGATGCCGACGTTCGTCTCTACACCACCGACATCGCCATGGACGACCTGCAGGACGTCATCGCGTTCCTGGGGTACGACCGCGTGAATCTGTACGGCGGGTCCTACGGCACCCGGGCGGCGCTCGTCTATCTGCGACAGCACGGCGACCACGTGCGGTCGGTCGTCCTCGACGGCGTCTCCCCCACGGAGATGCGCCTGCCGTTGTTCACCGCCCGCGACGCACAGCGCGCGCTCGACAGGCTGCTCGTCGACTGCGAAACCGACGCGCGGTGCCGCCACGCATTCCCCGGACTGGCGTCGCGCACGCGCGCGCTGATCGCGCGTCTCGAACACCAGCAAGAGCGCGTGCGGATCGTCCACCCGCGGACGGGGGTACCCGAGGACGTGGAGGTGGACGCCCGGCTGGTTGCCACCGTCGTGTTCTCGGCGTTGTACTCTCCGTTGACCGCCTCCATCGTGCCGGCACTCATCGAGCGTGCCGAGAAGAACGACTTTCAAAGCCTGTTTGCGCTGGGGCTGGCTGGCGAGGGCGCCACGGAAAACATGAGCCTGGGCATGCAACTCTCGGTGTTGTGCAGCGAGGACGCCTCCCGGGTGACGCTCGACGAGGTTGCGAGAGAGGCGGCCAGCACGGTCTTCGGATCCCACCTGCTCGGCAGTCAGCTCGATGCGTGCGCCATCTGGCCAAGGCGAGCGATGGACGCCGCCTACTACAACCCGGTCGTGTCGGACGTGCCCACGCTCGTGCTCTCCGGCGAGATCGATCCGGTCACCCCGCCGGGATGGGGAGAGGCGGTCGTCAAACACCTCAGCCGCGGGCAGCACATCGCCCTGCCCGCGACGGGACATGGCGTGGTCGGCACTCCCTGCGGCAACGACCTGGTGACGGCGTTCATTGAGCGCGGCTCGATCGAAGAACTGGACACCGACTGTGTCGCCTTCGTCCGCCGGCCGCCGTTCTTCCTCACACCAGCGGGCCCGGACCCGGGGCCTCTTCGGCCCCTCGACCCATGATCCGCATCGACCAGGTCGGGAAGCGCTTCGGAACCGTCACAGCCGTCGAGGGCGTGAGCTTCGAGGCCGCCGACGGCGCGATCACGGGGCTGCTCGGGCCGAACGGCGCCGGGAAGACGACGACGCTGCGGATGCTGTACGCCGTGATGGCCCCCAATAGCGGACACATCCGTGTCGACGATGTGGATGCGGTGGCTCACCCGCAGGCGGCCCAGGCGCGGCTGGGTGTGCTGCCTGACGGCTTTGGCCTCTATCCGCGACTCACGGCACGGGAGCACATCGAGTACTTCGGCGCGCTTCACGGTATCGAGCCCTCTCGCCTCGCCGCGCGAACCGAGGAACTGCTGGGTCTGCTCGACATGCACGGGATTGCCGATCGCCTGACGGCGGGCTTCTCGCACGGCGAGCGCACCAAGGTCGCGCTGGCGCGAGCCCTCGTGCACAATCCGCAGAACCTGCTGCTTGACGAGCCGACCAACGGGCTCGACGTGATGAGCACACGGGCCCTGCGCAACATCGTGCGCCGCCTACGGGACGAAGGGCGGTGCGTGCTGTTCTCGAGCCACGTCATGCAGGAGGTCTCCGCGCTCTGCGACTCCATCGTCGTCATGGCCGCGGGTCGTGTGGTCGCCCGCGGCACACCGGCCGAACTCCGTCAGCAGACCGGTCATCAGAGCCTCGAGGACGCCTTCGTGAGCCTCGCCGACCTTGACCGCCGGGCGCACAGGTGACCGACGTGAAAGCCCTGCGACAAACCATCATCGTCTGCCGGAAGGAGTTGAAGGACTCGCTGCGGGACCGGCGCGCCTTGTGGTCGATCGCCTTCAGCGTGCTGATCGGCCCGATCCTCGTGGCGTTCATGATGAACCGCATCGCGGATCAGCGCCGCGAGGCCGAAGAGGTCCGCATCCCCGTCGTGGGCATCGACCGCGCACCGGCGCTGGTGGACTGGCTGCGGCAGCAGCAAGGGACACAGGTGGTCGAAGGCCCGGCCGATGCCGAACAGGCGGTGCGCGATCAGCGAGAGGCCGTCGTCCTCGTCATCCCCGAAGACTTCGCCGAGCGGTTCGTCACCTCGCGGCCCGCGCCCGTGCGTGTGGTATCCGATAGTTCGCGGAACGACGTGCGACCCTCAGTGGAGCGCGTGCGCCGGCTGCTGCAGCAGTACGGCCTCGAGATCGGCAGCCTCCGCATGATCGTGCGCGGAGTGAGCCCGGCCGCCGTCAACCCGCTTGCGGTCGAGGAGGTCGAGGTCTCGACGGCCCAGCAGCGGGCCGCGCAGATCCTGACGTTCATCCCGATGTTCATCATGGTGGCGGGGTTCGTGGGCGGGATGCAGATCGCCACCGATTCGACGGCTGGCGAGCGCGAGCGCGGCTCGCTCGAGCCGCTCCTCATCAACCCCGCGCCGCGCGGGGCCTTCGTGAGCGGGAAATGGCTGGCCGCCTCGCTCGCCGCCATTGCCAGCGTCATCCTGACGACCGCGCTGTCGGCACAGCTCACCAGGTTCCTGCCGCTCGAGGATATAGGCATCCGCCTCGAGATCAGCCCCCAGCACATCGGGAACATCCTGCTGGCGGTGGTACCCATGTGCCTGTTCACGGCGGCGCTGCAGGCCACGATCGCCACGCTCGCGCGAAGCTTCAAGGAAGCCCAGAGCTACATGGGCGTCCTGATGCTGGCGCCACTCATGCCGGGGCTCCTGAGCACGCTCTATCCGATCGGCGCAGCGCCCTGGATGTACGCCGTGCCGCTGCTCGGGCCCTACGTGCTGCTGACGGGCGTGATCGGGGGACGTCCGCCGGGCGTCAGTGCGTTCCTGGTTTCGGCAGGCGTCTCACTGCTCGTCGCGATCATCCTGGTGCGCGTGACCACGCATCTATTTCGCAGCGAGCGCATCATCTTCGCGCGGTAGCCATTTTCGCGCGATAGCCGACCCACCGACCGTCGTTATGGTCGACTCTGGGACGTCAACTGTTCGTGTTCATCGACTGACAAGCTGAGCGTTGCCATCGGGAGGAGTTCAGCCAGCGTCCCCGTGGATCGATCTGCTCTACTTCTTGACGTATTTCGTCACGCCCCTTAGTTGCGCCTCCGCGGTGTAGACGTTACCGGCCTCGTCGACAGCGATGCCTTCTCCCATTGCCCCATCCGGGGAATTCGGATTCATGTGGGGCGGAATGAACATCGTCACCTTCCCGTCCTTGAGACTGCCGATCCGGATCCCCCTCCGCCAGCCCGGGTGAACCCGTTCGGTCGACTCCGAGTCGGCCGTGTAGATCACGTCGTTCGCGTCGATCGCCAGCCCGCTGGTTCGGCCGAAGCTCGCGTACTCCGCGACGAACCTCCCTTCCTTGGTCAGAATCTGGATGCGGTGGTTGTGGCGATCGGCGACGACGAGCCGCCCACGGGAATCGAACTCGAGTGCGTGCGGTGTGCGGAACTCACCCGGTCCCGTTCCGGTCGTGCCGATGACTCTCAGGAACCTGCCGTCCCTGTCGAACACAGAGATCCGGCCGACCAGAGCAGGGTCGCTCACGTCGGTGTGGCTCTCGGCCACATACACGTCACCATTATTCGGGTCAGTGACCACATCAGTCGGGTCGGTCAGGGCCTCGGGAGGATTTCCCCTCACCCCTGCTGTGCCCAGCGTCATGAGGACCTTGCCCTGGGGACTGAACTTGACGACCACGCTTCCCTTGTTGCGTTCTCCAGGAAACTTCTTGAGATCGTCGAGGCCTGGGGATCGTGCGTCGGCCACCCACACGTTGCCATCTCTATCGACGTGGATGCCGTGCGGCCACACGAAGAGCCCTCCGCCAAAGCTCCTTGTCTCCTTCCCCGACTCATCGAAGTGGTGAACTGGATTCCATGCGCTGCCGAGACAACCTGGCGCGGTGCCTGGCGAGCATCGGTCGACCGCCCACACGGACTTGCCATCCCGATCGATGGCCACACCGTTGGACCCACCCCACGGCCTTCTCTCTGACGTCAGCTGCGCCGAATCCCTGATAACGCGATACGGATTTGCGCCGCTGTTGACCGGTTGAACTGCGTCCGTCTGAACAGTGCCTCCGCGCTGTTGTGTCCACACGCTGGTTCCATGCAGCGCAACCCACACCAGGACGATCAGTGCCGTCGACCAGATTCTGACGAAACCTGAAACCGACATCTCGATGCTCCCTCGAGGCCTGGCGATCCAGCCCGCGATCACTTCCAGCTCTGTATGGCCTTGTAATGCAGGGACTCCGGGGTGAGTTCTGCGAGCTCGATGCGACCCATGTACGGGTCGGTGATATTGGCGAGGATCGCCTTGGTATCACTGGTGTTGGTATCACTGACCTTCACGCCGTTCTTCCTGAACCGTGCGACCGCCTCTGCCACGTTCTCGACATGAAGGCCGTAGTGGGTGAACCCGGCGGGCCGCTGAGCGTTGGCCGGGTTGAGCTCAAGAAAGGTGTTTCGGCTGATCTGCATGTAGACGAGCCTCGGCTGCCCCTTGTCATCGTTGACACGGAACGCTTCGCGGTACCCCATCTTCTGCGTGTAGTAGGTCACCGCGTCGCCGATATTGGACACGTTGATGCCGACGTGATTCATCATCACGACGCCACTACTGGCATTCTGCGCCGTCGCCACATGCACTGACAGCCCTGCGAAGAGTCCGGCCGCAAACAGCATTGCACCACGCATAGATCCTCCTTCACTTAGCCCTATTTCGCGTTCAGCAGGTGCGGCACGTCCTTCTCGTTCTCCCAGCAGGCTGAATCGAGCAGGTCCGTGTCGGGCACAACGGACAGTTCCACCGCGACCGTCCACGGCCGCGTGTAGCCTTTCGGGTCGTCCACGGTGATGTCGACTTGCAGATGCCCGTAGTCCCGACGCCGGAACCGCTCGGTGACCCTTGCGGCGTTCGTCAACGGACTTCCCGCGGCGTCCAGCCACTGGTCGTCTCGATAGCCAGCGCTCGTGACCACCAGCTCGTCGCCTTCCCAGCGCCCGGTCGAGTAGCCGTTCCACGTTGGGTTGGGATCCTCGGGCAGCGGGCGACCATCGAGGAAGACCTGTCTGAAGCTGGTGTTGTACTCGTTGAGCAACATGAGCAGCCGAGGTGTCTGCACGAACTTCTTCATAGTGGGCAGCAGCAGCATGCGCGGCCCTCCTGGCGTGTGACACCGCGTGTACGGGTCGTCGGCAGGCCCCCGTCGCGCGATTCGTTCTTTGGCCCACGGCTGGTACGGCAGACCACCAGGCAGACCCGCCCCGATGTTGGTGAACTGAAGACTGATGGGGAGGTCCGTGCACATGCGCCGGACATCGTCGCACGGCAACAGGGTGGCCACCTGCCAGATGCCGGAGAGATCGGGCTTCCCGTCAGCCGCCCTTGGTGTTGGGGCCGCACGATCGGGCTGCCCGTTTGCCAGCCGCGGGACGTCTGGGTCGTGGTACTGGATCCACTGCGCATCAGCCGTTGGCACCAAGGCAGCGCCGAGCACCGCGACCACGACAACCATCGCCGCGCGCCTCACCATCCCGGATCCTCCTGAGGAATCTCACGACCTGTGCACGTGCGCTATTAGCGCCCGCAGGCGCCGCGGGTGTCAACTCACGACCCTCCTCGGCGCCGGCGGCACGGGCGAAGCTTCAAGGAAGCCCAGAGCTACATGGGCGTCCTCATGCGGGCGCCACTGATGCCGGGGCTGCTGAGCACGCTCTACCCGATCGGCGCGGCGCCTTGGATGTACGCCGTGCCGCTGCTCGGGCCCTACGTGCTGCTGACGGGGGTGATCGGGGGACGTCCCCCAGGCGTCAGCGTTCCTGATTTCGGCAGGCGTCTCACTGCTCGTCGCGATCATCCTGGTGCGCGTGACCACGCATCTACTTCGCAGCGAGTGCATCATCTTCGCGCGATAGCCGGACGACGCGATGGAATCGGCCGTTCAAGCCGGCGGCGGCTTCGAACAGCTGCCGGGCCTCGGCGGGCGCGCGCTTGGGGTCCGCGTCGTTCGGACTCCGACGCGCGGACTTGCACATGTGGCTACATGTGCCTATATTAGAATCATGCCGACGGGAATACGAGAACTGAAGGACAACCTGAGCCGCTACATCCGCCGAATCGAGGCCGGCGAACGGATTTCGGTGACGGCGCATGGGCGCGTTGTCGCTGAGCTCGTTCCTCCGGGGTCCGGCCCGAGGATTGCGCAGCGAAGTCGATTCGACAAACTCGTGGCGACCGGGGTGATCCGTCCGCCCGTCGAAGCTGGCGACCCCCTAGAGGACTGGCCGGATATCCGGCTGGCGCGCGGCACGGCCGCGGATTTGATCGACAGCGACCGTGGCGAAGCGTAGGCCGCAGCGGCGCCGGCCGGTCCGTAAACTCGCCTCCCTGAGCCCACCGGTCCCCGTCGCGGTCGCAAGCCTTCGGTACATCGAGTCGAGCGCTCTGCTTGCCGCGCTGCTGGAACATGACGCTTCTGCGTTGGCGGCACTCCGCGCTGACGGGCGGCACGTGACGTCCGCCGTGACGCTTGCAGAGGCCGCACGCGCCATCATCCGCGCACGTGTCGCCGGCCGGATGACCGTCGCGCAGGAACAAGCCGCCGTTCGAGGATTGAGGACGTTCGAACGCCGCTGCTTCATCGTTGACGTCACTAGCGCCGTCCTCACTCGCGTCGGTCGGCCCTTTCCGGTGGAACCCATTCGGACGCTCGACGCGGTGCACGTGGCCACCGCAGAGTTGCTCGATGAACCACCACAGCTCGTCACCATCGTGACGCGCGACGCACGAGTCCGAGACAATGCTCGAGCTCTCGGCTATTCCGTCGAATAGCCCACGGCCTGTGAGGGCTTGAAGGAAGAAGTTGGTCGGGGCGACTGGATTCGAACCAGCGACCCCCTGCGCCCAAGGCAAGCTGGGGAGCCTTCGAAGTACTGATTCTCGAAGAATTTACAGCGTTCGCCAGAAGGTGTGACCAGATTTGGGACCACCCGAGCGGCGACACCTCGTTGCTGACGGCGAGCGACGGGAACAAGTCGTAGGCCTCGATGTCAACAACCACGATGAACTCCTACGCGGCCTTGCGCGGATGCACGTCTCGTTTGATTCTGTCCGCCGACGCGCGCGTCGCCAGATCGAGGTCGTACGCAGCCTGCAGGTTCATCCAGAACTGCGGCGTCATGGCAAAGTAGCGCGCCAGACGCAAGGCAGTATCGGCCGTGATGCTGCGGCGGCCGTTTACGATCTCGCTCATCCTGGTGACAGGGACCCGGAGGTCGCGCGCGAGCCCGTTGATGCTCAACCCGAGCGGTGTCATGAGATCCTCCCGTAGGACCTCTCCCGGATGCACCGGCGGTAGTCGGCGACTCTTCGCCATCATTTCCTCCCTGCGCTAGTGATAGTCCACGATCTCCACATCGTCAGCATCCCCGTCGTGCCAGACGAAGCAGATGCGATACTGATCGTTGACCCGAATGCTGTGTTGGCCGCGCCGGTCGCCCGCGAGCGCCTCGAGCCGGTTACCAGGAAACGCCGCCAGGTCGCGGAGTTCTCGAGCCGCGTGCAGTTGCTGCAGCTTCCGCTGAGCGACCCGCGCCACCTGCTGCAACCGGCGGCTGAACTTGCCAGAGAATAGCGCCTCGGCTTCCGGGTCCTTGAACGACCGAATCACGTGATCTCCAAGGTATAACGCCGTGCGTTATACGTCAAGCAGCATGGCCAGGCACGCCTCAGCTCTGTTCTCTCCGTTCCTGCCTCTTTTCCCACGCCTCGCGACCCTCTCGCGTTTCCCGCACGATCTCGCGAGGAAGTGCGTCGGTTCGGACCCTGTGCTGCGTTCCGTTTTGTTTCCCTGTCTTACGGAAGACGTCGAGAGCCTCAAGGGCCCGATCTGAGTCCACCAACAGTTGACGCGGCCACTTCTCCAGTGCCTGTCCGCCCACTTCGATTTCGATCTCCGGCGACGAGAACGAAGTGGTCCTGGCAAGGAAGAACCCCCACGACTCGCCGTCTTCGGGTAGTGCGCCTCAGTGACGGCGACGCTCGAGTGGCCAAGGATCTTGGACAGCTGGTAGATGTCGCCGCCAGCCTGAAGCCATCGTGTGCCGAGTGTGTGGCGTCGCGCGTACGGGGTGATCGGCAGGATCTTCTCGCGTGCTTGATCGACTGGCATCACAGAGAGGAGAAAGCCGAATGGTGGGAGTACTTCCGCCTGCGAGAGTTGCCGGAAGACGAGCTGTTCGATGAACTCGCTCGCGAATGCGCTCGCCGTTGCGCCGGCCGCCCGCCTCCAGCCGCTTGGCGTGCCGGTGGGTACCGTCGACCGATTTCAGGGGCAGACGTGCGCGGTGGTCATCTACTCGATGGCGACATCTCGACCGGAGGACGCGCCCCGAGGTCTGGAATTCCTCTACTCCCTGAATCGATTGAACGTGGCCACCTCACGTGCTCGCTGCGCCGCATTCATCGTGGCCAGTCCAGCCTGACTGAGCCGCAGCGCCGAACCCTCCGGCAAATGCAGCTGGCCAATGGGCTCTGTCGGTTCGTGGAGCTGGCGCGCCGACGCTGAGAGGCTGCCGGGTCCGTTCACGCACTAGCGTTGTTCATTATTAAATGAACGTGCTAGAATACCGAACATGGCGCGGCCCGCACCCGCTGCAGACCTGGAGGCATACGAGCCGGCACTCCAGAAATGGATGCCCAAGGCCGAGATCCGCCTGCCCGCCGGTCCATTGGACCGCTTTGACGCCATCCTGACCTGGAAGACCGCCGTCGGCGGCACCATCCGATACCTTGTCGAAGAAAAACGACACTTCCGTTACCAGGATGTCACGGTCATAGCCGATCAGCTGAACCGCAGAAGGGCGGTCCTGCGGGCCAAGCACGCTGACGATCGACTCCTTCTCCTCGCGCCCCACGTGCGACCCCAGCAAGCGGAAGCCCTTGAACGGGCCGAGATCGATTACTTGGACCTCGCCGGCAACGTCCACCTCAAGGCCCCCGGTCTATTTGTTCATGTCGAGGGACATCAGCCGCCGAAGGAGACTCGAACTGCCCCCGGACGCCCCCAGAAGGCATGGATCAAGGTCGTCATGGCCATGCTCATTCGGCCCGACCTGATCATTGCCCCATACCGCACCCTCGCCGACCAGGCGGACGTCGCTCTCGGCACGATTGCCAAGTGCATGAACGACCTGACTCTTCGGGGTTTTCTTCTGGAGCGCAAGGACGGGCGAACGATCCCCAATCGACAAGGTCTCGTGGCGCTTTGGGTGCAGGCCTACGTCGAGGGACTTCGCCCCAAGCTCAAAGAGCGTCGCCTCCAGGTTCGAGCCGACGAGAAGCAACAGATCTGGACCCGTCTGCGCGCGGTTCTGGCGGACCGCGGACAACCGTGGGCCCTGACGGGAGCCGATGCGGCTGAAGTCCGCACGCACTTCTTTCGAGCGGAGGAAACAGAGATCTACGCACCGCTCCGCATGTTCGAAGAGCGCGATATTCAGAAGGCGCTCGTTGCTCAACCTGCGGTTCGAACCGGCAACCTTCTCGTCATAGAGCCTCCGGGCCCGCTCGCCGTGCCCCAGGCGACCGAAGAAGGTATTCCGCTGGCACCGGATCTTCTCGCGTACGCGGAGCTTCGTTATCGCGGAACGGAGCAGGCCCTCGAAGCGGCCGAACTGCTCTTGCCGAGGGTTCTCGACAATGCCGCGCATTGAGCCCGGCTTGGTTCCGGTCGTGACCGATCTAGAGCGTGGCTTGCGCGAGCTCGGAGTTCGATTCGGACTCGTTGGTGCTCTGGAGGCCGCCTGAATCTTGGAGATGGTTTCGACCTCAACATGGCCGGGTTCGACCATGTGGTGCCGAACGCGATCGAGATTCCGATTGAAGGAGGACCCACCATTCCCGTAGCGCCGCTGCCGCTCTACGCCCTCCTCAAGCTGGTTGCGTTCACCGACAGGAAGGCCTCCAAAGATCTGGGCAGCGTCCTCCATTGCCTGGAGCACTACCTCGAAGATGATGATCGACGATACGACGTCGACCACGAGGGCGCAGGGATACCCTATGACTACACGTGCGCCTACATGCTTGGCGTCGATGGGCGGCCGTTTCTCGACGCGCCGCTCCGCCAGACGGTGACGGCGATTCTTGACCGCTTCGACGACCCAAACGCAGACGTCGTCGGAATCGCGACCGCGGAGAAGGGACGGCTTTACCTCGATGACGAAGGGCGCACGAAGACGTTCGAGCTTTTTCGCTGGTATCGCCTTGGGGCTGGGTTGTGACCACGATGGCAACCATTCCTCAAACCTTGACGCCCTACCACGCGAAGTACTACGCGTACGAGCTGACGCGCCGCTGCCCGCCGGACAGCGACGACCGGCTGGCCAGCGCGCTGATCGATGCACCGGTCGATCTGAATCCACACCAGATCGACGCGGCACTGTTCTCGTTCACGATGGCCATGTCGAGGGTGTACCTGAACGCGCACTGGTTCT
>Ga0209640_10000105_pt1 | contig 53074 bp, 45 predicted proteins | sample RifCSP10_1_FD_184018 | JGI IMG/M metagenome (GOLD analysis project Ga0209640, IMG submission 184018) | Soil microbial communities from Rifle, Colorado - Rifle CSP2_sed 10_1 (SPAdes) (version 2) | ecosystem: Environmental > Terrestrial > Deep subsurface > Rock core/Sediment | place: Rifle...
CACTTCGGCATGCGGCCGCACCATACGCTCTCCTACCCCGAGCGCCCGGACCGCGCTTATATCGGCTACATCGACGCCGGCATCATCATCCTCGACATCGCCGACAAGGCGCGTCCGAAGCTGGTGAGCCGCCTCGACTACCATCCACCGTTCCCCGGCTTCACGCACACGGTGCTGCCGCTCTTCGAGCGCAATCTCCTCGTCGTCACCGACGAAGCGACGGGCGACCAGGGTCTCGACTGGCCCAAGCGCTGCTGGATGGTGGACGTCCGGCTGGAGACGAACCCGGTGATGATCTCGAGCCTGCCGACGCCGCGCGACTTCGGCGACCTGCACAAGGTGGGCGGACGCATCGGCGCGCACAACATCCACGAGAACGAGCCGGAGCCAGGCGCCGCCAAGCTGCAGAACACCGTGGCCTCGACCTGGTTCAGCGCAGGGCTGCGCATCTACGACATCACCGACCCGTACCGGCCCGAGGAAATCGCGGCCTTCCTGCCCGAAACCCCGCAGGGACAGCGCGGCTGCCGGATCAGCGACGTGTTCGTGGACGACCGGTCGATCGTCTACGCCGCCGACCGCGCGAAGGGCGGGCTCTACGTGCTGGAGTACATCGGCAAGCGGCCGCTGAATTGAGGCATGGTTCGCCGCCCTGATCCAGAGAAGTGGGTGCTTGTAGGCTTGCGACGCTCCAGCGGCGCCCGTTCAAGTGAGCGGGGCGTCGACCTGTTTTTCAAGCTCTAGCCAGCGTGATGTCGAAGGTTGCCTGCGCCACGCCTTTCTCGTTTTGCGCAGGCGTCACCACGAGTCGGTCAGGTACGCCGCGCTCACGTGCGAAGTAGAGCTGCGTCACCAGGGTTGCATGTCCCGTGTGACTTACGCGGTAATGGATGTGACGCGGGCGCCCGGGGTATTCGCCCGGCAGGATCGTGTTGAAGGCGTAGCGCCCCTCGCCGTCGGTGACGATGCTGGCCCGCAACAGGCAGCCGGGATCGGCCGGCTTGGCGCCCACTTGGGAATAATCGCCGCGAGCGTCAGCCTGCCACACTTCGACCAGGGCTCCGGCGAGCGGCTTGCAGTCCGGCATCCCCAGAACGCGCCCGGCAACAACGAACCGCTCCCTGCCGCCGCTGCCGCTCGCGCATAAATCCGCCTGCGCCGGCGCCCCGCTCTTGTAGAACGGCCCCAGTTGATCGCGCGGCGTCACCCTGCATTGCTGCGCGTACAGCGCCGCAGGAGTCGCCAGCAGTACACCACCCGCTCCAAGAAACCTTCTGCGCGTGAGCACCGCCCGCTTCTCATTCATCATTCATCGTTCCGCATTCATCATTGTCGTCAAGCCGGCACTTTCATTCCCCGCTGCACCGCCGGCCGGGCGGAGATCGCGTCGAACCAGCGTTTGACATGCGGGTAGTCCCCGAGGTTCGTCTTGTGCCACTCGTAGCGCGCGACCCAGGGATAGGTGGCGATGTCGGCAATGGAATACTCGTCGGCGAGAAATTCGTGGTCCTTCAGCCTGCCGTCGAGCACACCGTAGAGCCGCTGCGTCTCTTTCGTATAGCGCTCGATCGCGTACGGCACAGGTTCCTTCGCCGCGCGCAGGAAATGGTGCACCTGGCCGAAGATGGGACCGACGCCACCCATCTGGAACATCAGCCATTGCAGCGCAACGTAGCGCCCCCGCGCCGCCTCCGGAAGGAGTCTGCCGGTCTTGCCCGCGAGATAGATGAGGATCGCACCCGATTCCATCATCGCAATCGGCCCGCCGTCCGGGCCCTCGGGATCCACGATGGCGGGAATCTTGCTGTTCGGATTGAGTGCGATGAATTCCGGGGTGAACTGCTCACCCTTGCCGATGTTGATGGGGTGTACGTTGTACGGCAGCCCGATCTCCTCGAGCATGATCGATACCTTGCGGCCGTTGGGCGTGGTCCAGGTGTGGAGATCGATCATCTTGCTCCTTCATCGCTCGTGAATAATGCGTGACGGGTGTCGGATACTCGCAAGCCTTGCTTGCGACTCACGACTCACCAGTCACGCCCCATCAGTCACGTTTCATCGGTCACGTCGTATCAGTCACTGATCCAACGCCTTGCAGATAGCATCGAGCCTCGCATCGCGCACCCGCTTGCGGATTGCTTCCGGCGCGCCGGCTGCGCGGGCGATCTTGCCGGCGTCAACTGCGGCGGCTGCGGCCAGGGCCCGCTCGATCCTCTCACGCGCCGGCACGACGGCCGGGGCGTCGATCAGTACCGCTGTCACCAGTTGGCCGAAGCGATCCGGGCGCCGCCACGCGTCGGCCGCGTCCAGCAGTTCAAGCAGCGCTTCGGCATCCAACTCGATGCCGTCGAGTATCGTATTGCGGTGTCGCGCCGCGAGCAGCGCGAGATCTCGACAGGCGGCGGGAACCTTGAGCCGCCCGCACAGCGCCTCGACCGCAAGCGGGACCAGGTTGCGGGCGAGTACCGCAAATCGCGTCTCCAGCGAGCACTTCGCCTCGGCAGCGGCATCGAGCGCGTCGAAAACCTCCACGGCTATTTCCGGCGATGCACACAATTCCCCGAGTTCGGGGGCGACGCGGGCGAGCGCACCGCAATCGCACAGGACATGGAACATGCGCGACGGGCGCACTTCCATCAGGCCGCGCGCGAATTCCTGCCAGACGCGTTCGGGCACCAGCGCATCGGCTTCCCCGGCGGCGACCATCTGCCGCATGAGTGCGCGTGTCTGGGGGGCGATCTCGAATCCGAAGCGCGCGGTGAAACGCGCGACACGCAGGATGCGAACGGGGTCTTCGGCAAATGCGGCGCTGACATGACGCAGCACGCCGGCCTTGAGGTCGGCCGCGCCATGGTAGGGGTCGACCAGGGTGCCGTCCTCGTCCCGGGCAATGGCGTTGATGGTGAGATCGCGCCGCTCTAGATCCTGTTCCAGCGTCACGTCGGGCGCGGCGCGGAATTCAAAGCCGTGGTAGCCGCGCGCCACCTTGCGCTCGGTGCGCGCTAGCGCGTATTCCTCATGCGTGCCTGGATGCAGGAACACCGGGAATTCGCGTCCCACCGGCTTGTAGCCGCGCTTCACCATTTCTTCCGGCGTCGCACCCACCACGACATAATCGCGGTCCTTGACCGGCAGCCCCAGCAATTCATCGCGCACCGCGCCGCCGACGGCGTAAATTTTCATGAAAGCGTGGACCGTGGTTTTTGAACGGCGGGCGAGGGCTTCGCCTTCGCCCGCGACGCGGGGAAGAACGAATTCGCACCGTCACGGCTCATGGTTCACCGCGCGCCGCCCGCCTCGCGGTAGGGTTCATCGGCGGCGACGAAAGCGGTTTCCAGGCACGCCGCCGCATTCCACTCCCGCATCGATGCGAGTTCGCGAACGGCGCCGGCATACGCGTCGGCCGCGGGCGGGAGCGAAACAGCATACGTCAGGAAGCGCGTCACGACCGGCGCAAAATACGCGTCCGCGATCCCGAAACTGCCGAACAGCATGGGGCCGGACGCGCCGAACCGCGCGCGGCACATTTGCCAGATTGCCACGATACGATCGATGTCGCGGCGCACCGCCGGGCTCATGCCCTTGCCCGGATGCCGGGCCCGGATGTTGACCGGCATGGCGCCGCGCAAATCGCGGAAGCCGGCATGCATTTCGGCGCAGATCGAGCGCGCGATGCGCCGCGCATGCGGATCGTCTGGCCATAGCGCCCTTCCGGGGTACAACTCCGCCACGGTTTCGCAGATAGCAAGCGTGTCCCACACGGGGGTGCCGTCAACCAGCAGCACCGGGACCAGGCCGGTCGGCGAGTAACGCTCCACGCCCTGGGCGCGCGCGCGGTCGTCGAACCAGAGCTGTATCTCTTCGAACGCGATGCCAGCCTCGCGCATCAGCACCCACGGCCGCATCGACCACGAGGAATAGTTTTTGTTGCCGATAACGAGCGCGAGTTGCGGCATGCGGGGATCGCGCTAGCGGCCGGCGCGATTGCGAAAGCGCCGGTAGCGCGCCCGCGGCGTATCGGCCGCAAGCCAGGCCGGCGCGAGGAGCTCGAGCGCGGCCGGACCCATACCGAACGGGAACGCGCAATTGCAGACGGAGTCGACCTGCATCGAGCGGTAATTGTCGCGCGTCATCAGCATGTCGAGCGCGCGCATGATCTGCCGCAACGGGAACAATTCCATCGCACACGCCTGCGCGTAGGAGAGCGTTGCATTGAGGCCGATGATCGGCCGCCGGCGGCCCGTCGCCGCGCCGACGTACTCGAGCAGTTCGCGCAGCGTGTAGACGCGAGGGCCGCACAGGTCGTACGCCTTGCCGGCACAGCCCAGGTCATCGAGGCTGCGCATGAACGCCGCCGCCACGTCCTCGACGTACACCGGCTGGAAGCGGGCGCGCGGGCAGGGCAGCACCATGATGGGCAGGAACTGCAGCGCCCGCGCAAACGGGTTCAGAAAACTGTCGTCGGGGCCGAAGATCACCGAGGGGCGCAGGATGGTCACATCCAGGCCGGATGAGCGCACGATGGCCTCCGCCTCGCCCTTGCTCCGCAGATAGGCGCTGGGCGCGGCGGGATCCGCGTTGAGCGCGCTCATGTGCAACAGGCGCCGAATCCCGGCATCCCTGCAGGCCGCGACCACCTTGCGCGCAAGATCCACGTGCGCCCCCGCAAAGCCGCGCTCGCCCCGGGCGTCGTGCAGCACGCCGACGAGATTGATCACGGCGTCGCTGCCGGCGACCGCGTCGTTCAACGCACGAGGGTCGTGCACGTTCGCCACCACCACGTCCACCGTGGGCAGCAGGATCAACTGCTTTGCGCGCTCCCGGTCGCGCGTGGGCACCCGGACGCGGTACCCGCGCGCGGCGAGTTGATGGCAGACGTGGCGGCCGACAAAACCGGAACCGCCCAGGACGCAAACGCCGGTTATCTCCATGCCTTCGTGTCAGGAAGTGAACCGTGATCCGTGAATCGTGAGCCGACAAGGAACGCCACCAATGGTGCTCCCGCAGGATCGCGCCCTTTCCGGAAATGCGCTATCCCCGATCCTGAATCCTGCCTCCTCAAGGGGTGTCGGCAAGCAAGCGTTCCTGGTCGCGCTGGCGCGGTGCGATCGTGCCCAGGCGCTGTTTCAGCGTCTGGGCCTGCTGGCCGAGCACGTGGCTGTAGTAGCTTGCGTTTGCCATCACCTTCTGCACATAGTCGCGGGTCTCGTTGAAGGGAATGGTTTCGGCGTAGACTGCGCCCTCCATGGCTGCCGCCGGACGCCACGCGCGCGCGCGTCCGGGCCCGGCGTTATATGCCGCCGAAGCGAGAACCGGGTATCCGTCCAGCGCGTCGTATACGTGGCGCAAGTACCAGGTTCCGAGGCTCACATTGGTTTCGAGGTCGTTCACTTCCTTCCAGCGCCAGTCCTTCAGTCCCAGCTTCCTTGCCACCCACCGCGCCGTCCCCGGCATCAGTTGCATCAGGCCGCTCGCGCCGGCACGCGACCTGACATCCGCGAGGAAGCGGCTCTCCTGCCGGATCAGGCCGTAAACCCACGCCTCGTCGAGATCCATCTGATTGACGTGCGTTCTGAGCACGTCCCGGAACGGCGCCAGGTAGCGCAGCGAGAAATCGTGCAGCTCCACCGTGCGATCGGCGGTGTTGATGGCCCGGTCGTAAAGGTGGCTGCGTGCCGCGAACTCGGCCGCGGTCAGCAATTGTCGGTCGTCGAAGTGGCGGATCGCCCACAGCCACTCGCGGTTGGCATCGACCCGGAGGTCGAGACGATAGAGCACCAGCGCGCGCTGCAGTCCGGGGAGCTGTCCGATCGCGCGCAGGTCCTCCGCCCCCGGTTTGAACTTCGCCAGCGGCGGGGCGACTTCGCCCCCGAGGTCTTCGAGCGCCAGCTGGCCGTAGAAACTGAATTCCCCGGCAAGACCCTTGAGTATTTCGTCCGCCTCCGCCGCCTTGCCAGAGGCCTTGAGCGAACGCGCCTTCCAGTAGCGCCAGGACGGGAGGTCGGCCTCCCTGGGGGTCATCGCGGCGATGGCGGCGAGCACTTCGGGCCAGTTCGCCTCGCGCAACGCGGCCCGCCCCTTCCACGCGAGCTGCAGATCGGAGAGGTCGCCGGCGCGCGAATACCATTCGAGCGCGCTCGCGCTGTGGCGCATGGCGCCCAGGTACCCGAGCATGCCCCACACGTAAGCACGCTCGTCGGCGCCAAAGCGAGTTTCCAACTGCGACCAATGCGAGGCCGCCTGCTGCGGGGAAGTGCGTGCGAGCCGATGCACCGCGAACATCGTGGTTTCGCGCCCGGCCCGGGTTGTCATGTCGAGGTTTTTCCTCTCGAGGTAGTTGCCCGGATTCGCGGCAATCGCCGTCAGCAACTTGGCGTCCGGCGCCTGCCCGGCCGGCAGGAGTTCGCCTATGCGCTGCGCAAGCCCTATCTGTCCGATTTCCAGGGTAAGTCGGATGCGGGTCCACAGATCGTCATCGGAAAGCTGCTTCGCGGCGATCAGCTCGCTGAAGACCGGGTTACAGCTCTCGGGCAGAACGCGCGCGACGAACCACAGCGGTCGGGCCTCGGTGCGCGCCGTCGACGCGTTGGTGCGCATCTTCGACTGCAGCGCATAGCAGGTCAGCTCGATGTCGTCCCGCACCATGCGTGGATATTCGGCATCGAAGGCCTCCCAGCGCTGCTTGCGGGCGAGCGATTTCAGCCAGTTGCTGCGCAGCAGGTCGGATAATGGCGTGTCGTTGTTGGCGTTGATATAGGCGCGGATATCCTCGGGATTCGCCGACTCGAGCCGCAGGCGCAGGCGCCAGTAGTTGACGTAGGGTTCGAGTACGTGCCCTTTCAGGCGCGCGGCATGGGTTTCAAGTTTCTTGAGGTTTGCTGCGCGAAACGCCTCACGCGCGGCGAGAAACTCGCTCTCGGGAGCCGCGCTGTGTGCCGACAGCGCGGCTAACAGAAGGAACATGAAACACAGCTCTCTCATATACGACGCGAGACCTTTCCCGGCGGGCTTCATTTTAGCCGTTTTCCTCAGCCGCGAGCACATTCCCCAACGCGCCGTGAGGGCCGGCGTTGACCCGACGCGCGCGGAAACGGGCGGGTGGATCAGCCGAGAAACAGCCGGTAGGCGGGATTCCGTGTTTCCTGCGTACAGGGATAACCGAGCCGCGCGAGGAAACGCCGGAATTCACCCATCTCCCGCGGCGGTACCTGGATGCCGACCAGCACGCGCCCGTAGTCCGCGCCCTGGTTGCGGTAATGAAACAGGCTGATATTCCAGTCGCCGCGCATGTTGGACAGAAATCGCATCAATGCGCCGGGGCGCTCCGGAAACTCGAACCGGTAGAGCAGTTCGTTCGCCCGGCGGGTGGCTCGCGCGTCACCGGACCACGGCGCGCGTCCCCCGACCATGTGCCTGACATGGAGCTTCGCCATTTCGTTGTCGGAAAGATCGAGGGTTTTCAGCCCGTGGCGCTCCAGGTTGCGCACGATGCGGCCGGTTTCGTCCCGGTTCGCGACCTCGATCCCGACGAAGATGTGCGCATCGCGGGAGTCGGCGATGCGATAGTTGAACTCGGTAATGTTGCGTGCGCCAAGCGTCGCGCAGAATTTCTTGAAGCTGCCGGGCCGCTCGGGGATGGTCACCGCCAGAATCGCCTCGCGGTGCTCCCCCAGCTCCGCCTGTTCGGCAATGAAGCGCAGGCGGTCGAAATTGGTATTCGCGCCGCAGGCGACGGCAACCAGTGTCTTGCCGCGCGCGCCGGTGCGCTCGACCCACGCCTTGGCGCCGGCGATCGCGAGCGCTCCCGCCGGTTCCAGCACGACACGGGTATCTTCGAATACGTCCTTGATCGCCGCGCAGATTTCATCGGTATCGACCAGCACCATCTCGTCCACCAGTTCACGGCACAGTTCGAACGTTAGCTTCCCGACCTGCTTCACCGCGACGCCGTCGGCGAAAATGCCCACGTGATCGAGCCGCACCCGGCGACCCGCCTTGAGCGAACGCGCCATGGCGTCGGCGTCGACCGGTTCCACGCCGATGATCCGAACCGCGGGGCGCAGGCGCTTCACGTAGGCCGCGATGCCCGAGATCAACCCGCCACCGCCAACCGCAACGAATATGGCGTCGATCGGCCGGGTATGCTGGCGCAAAATCTCCATGCCGACCGTGCCTTGGCCAGCGATCACCGCGGGGTCGTCATACGGATGCACGAAAACGAGACGCCTCTCGCGTCCAAGCCGGCGGGCGTAGACATACGCCTCGTCGTACGAATCCCCTCTTAGCACCACTGTCGCGCCGCGCGCCGCCACCGCGTCCACCTTGATCCGCGGGGTGGTGACCGGCATCACGATTACGGCCTTGCAACCAAGCCTTTGCGCCGCAAGCGCCACGCCCTGTGCGTGGTTCCCGGCGCTCGCCGCGATGACGCCCCGCCGCAAGCGCTGCCGCGGCAGCCCTGCCATCTTGTTGTAGGCCCCCCGCAGCTTGAACGAGAACACCGGCTGCAGGTCCTCGCGCTTGAGGAGCACGCTGTTGCCGGTGCGGCGCGAGAGCCCCGGCGCGAGTTCGAGCGGGGACTCGATCGCCACGTCGTAGACGCGCGCGTTGAGTATGCGCGTGAGGTAGTCGATTTTCTTCATGCCGTGCCTGGCGGCAACACAATGTTTAGGTTAGCAGGAATACCACGTTTGAGCCATTTACCGTTCACCGTTTACCGTTTACCATCGCCACCCATGACCCAGGACGAGATGAAGCAGGCCGCGGCGCGCGCGGCATTGGCCTACGTGACGGCGGAAGATGTGATCGGCGTGGGAAGCGGCTCGACCGCCAACTTCTTCATCGCCGAGCTCGGGCGCATCAAACACAAGTTCGAAGGCGCGGTGGCGAGTTCCGAGGCGACGGCCCAGCGGTTGAAGCAGCTTGGCATCCCGGTGCTGGACCTCAATGCCGTCGGGGACCTGCCCGTATATGTGGACGGCGCCGACGAGATCACCCGCCACTTCGCCATGGTGAAGGGCGGCGGCGGAGCGTTGACCCGCGAGAAGATCGTGGCGGCAGTCGCGCGCAAGTTCGTGTGCATCGCTGATGAGACCAAGCTCGTCGATGTGCTCGGCAAGTTTCCGTTGCCGGTCGAAGTCATCCCCATGGCGCGCTCGTACGTCGCGCGCGAACTGGTCAAGCTCGGCGGCCAGCCGGCGTGGCGCCAGGGCGTTGTCACCGACAACGGAAACGTCATACTCGACGTGCACAATCTCGATATCCTGAGGCCCGTGGAGCTGGAGACGGCGCTCAACCAGATCGACGGTGTCGTCACCAACGGGCTCTTCGCACGGCGCGGCGCCGACGTGCTGGTGCTCGGCACCGCGCGCGGCGTCGAGACGCTGACCCGCCGCGCGTAGGTTGGGGTGAGCGAGGCGAACCCCAACAATCGCACCGCAACGATTGCCACGTGTTGGGGTTCTCGCTGATCACCCCAACCTACGATTCACCCTGTGTTCTGGTGTCCGGCATCGGGATTGCTTATACTGCACAAGGTTCGAGGACGCGGCGAAAACCGACAACAGCAATGACCTACAAGGGCAAACGCGGGCGAGATGGCAGCGCACCCGCCTAGAAACACCGTCCCCGCCCCCGGGACATGGCCTTCCGCCCCGCTTGATACCGACGGGGCCGCGGCCCCGCCACCCCTCTCAATCCAGCCTTCAGGCATCTCCTGCGATGGCTGAGTATTCGACGCTCGCCGCGGTCGACCTGGGCTCGAATTCATTTCACTGCCAGATCGGGCGCGTGGTAGGCGACCAGATCTATCCGCTTGATTCGCTGCGCGAGCCGGTGCGGCTGGGTGCGGGCCTGGGTGAGGACAAGCTGCTCGACGACGCATCGCAGGAGCGCGCGCTCGTCTGCCTGCAGCGTTTCGGCGAGAGATTGCGCGGGTTCGATCCGCACACCGTGCGGGCGGTTGGCACCAACACGCTGCGGGTCGCAAAGAATGCAGTGGCGTTCCTGAAGAAGGCCCGGACAGCGCTCGGATTTCCGATCGAGGTGGTAGCGGGGCGCGAGGAGGCGCGGCTCATCTACGTCGGGGTCGCACACGGCCTGCCCGCGTCCCGGGACAGGCGGCTGGTGGTGGATATCGGCGGCGGATCGACCGAATTCATCATCGGCAGCGGCTACAAGCCGCAAAAGCTCGACAGCCTGTTCATGGGCTGCGTGAGCTACAGCCTGCGCTTTTTCCCCGACGGCAAGGTAACGAAGTCTGCGATGAAGGCGGCGGAACTCGCCGCGCGCGAGGAACTGCAACCGATGGCGCGGGGCTTCTCGCGCCGGAACTGGCAGGAGGCGATCGGGTCGTCCGGGACGGTGCGGGCCATCGCCGAGATCCTGCAACTCAACGGATTCGATGAAGGTTCCATCACCCCCGCCGGCGTGGAGGGTTTGCGCGGCTATTTGATCAAGTGCGGCGACGTGAACCGCGCCGAACTCGCCGGGTTGAAGCCCGACCGCATCCCGGTGCTACCCGGCGGCGTGGCGATCATGGGCGCGGTGCTCTCGGAACTCGACATCGAGTCGATGGTGGCGGCCACCGGCGCCATGCGGCAAGGCGTGCTCTACGATATGCTGGGCCGCATCCATCGCCGGGACATGCGCGACGTGACGGTCGCGCAGTTCATGCAGCGCTACCACGTCGATGCGCTGCAGGCCCGGCGGGTGGGAGCGCTGGCGCAAAGCCTTTACGAAAAGCTCACCGCCGACGCAAAAGAGGTGGACGACAGCGCGCCGCTGCTCATCGCGTGGGCCGCCAAGCTGCACGAGATCGGCATTTCCGTCTCCTACAGCGGGTACCACAAGCATTCGGCCTATATCATCGGCAGCGCCGACATGCCGGGTTTTTCGCGCGACGAGCAGAACCGGCTCGCGCGCCTGGTGCTGGCGCACCGCCGCTCACTCAAGAAGATCTACGACAGTCTCGACGATGGCAACGATGTCGTGATTGCGCTCGCCCTGCGGCTCGCGGTGCTGTTCAGCCGCGGCCGCGCGGACGTCGGCGTGCCCTCCATCCAGGCGAGGATCCAGGGCCGGAAATTCCGCTTCGCGCTGGACGGGGAATGGCTGGCCAAGAACCCCCTTACCGTGCACGCACTCGGCGCCGAGGTCCGTGAATGGGAAAGGGTCGGAATCGAGATCAGGATCCCCGGCCTCGATGAACTGGAGTCCGCCAGCGAGCTCGCCCTCGCGAGCTAGAAGGTTCTAACCCTTCTTCGCTGCCTCCAGCGCGCCTTCGACCGCGTGCACCAGTGTCGTCAGGACCTTGACGCGCGCGTGATACTTGTTGTTGGCTTCGACCAGCGTCCACGGCGCAATTCCGGTCGAGGTGCGATCGACCATGTCGCACACCGCGAGTTCGTACTGTTCCCACTTCTTGCGGTTGCGCCAGTCCTCGGCGGTGATCTTGAAGCGCTTGAAGCTCACCTGTTCGCGCGCCTTGAATCGTTTGTATTGCTCCTCTTTGCTGGTGGCGAGCCAGAACTTGGCGACCACGATCCCGTTGCGCACCAGCTCCTGCTCGAAATCGTTGATCTCGGTATAGGCGCGCATCCAGTCGGCCTCGGTGCAGAAGCCTTCGACGCGTTCGACGAGCACCCGCCCGTACCACGAACGATCGAAGATCACGAAGCGGCCCCGCCGCGGAATATGGCGCCAGAAGCGCCACAGGTAGGGTTGCGCGCGCTCTTCCTCGGTCGGCGCGGCCACGGATATCGTCTTGTAGCGCCGCGCATCGAGCGCGCTGGTGACGCGCCGGATCGCCCCGCCCTTGCCGGCTGCGTCGTTGCCCTCGAACACGGCAACCACCGAGATTTCCTTGAACCGTGGCTGTCGCAACGCCAGCGCGAGCCGCCCCTGCCATTTCTCCAATTGCTTGGCGTAAACCTCTTTCGACATCTCCTGATCGAGTTCAAGCGCGCGCAGCACGTTGACCTTGTCGACTGAAGGTAGCAGCGGCAAATTCTTGTCAGGCAGGCCTTTCGCCTTTTTCTCATCCAGCCGCTCACGCAGCGCGGCGAGCAAGGTCTTGCCAACGGTGAGGCTGCGGTACTCGGGATCGAGGCCCGACACCACCAGCCACGGCGCTTCGCCTGTGCTGGTCTTGCGCAGAAACGGCTCGCACACGCGCCCGAACCTGTCATAGAGTTTGAACAGTTCCCAGTCGGTCTTGGATACGCGCCAGCGCGTCTTGGGATCCTTTTCCAACGCCTTGAGCCGTTTTTTCTGCTGCGCCTTCGACAGGTGCAACCAGAACTTGAGCAGCAGCACGCCCTCGTCGGTGAGCATTTTCTCGAAACGCAGGATGTCCGCGATGTGCTGGTCGAGCTTGCCGGTGCCGATCCGCCCCTGCACGCGATCGACGATCGGCTGGGTATGCCATGCGCCGAAAAAGATGCCGATCTTGCCCTTGGGGGGCAGCGCCCGCCAGTAACGCCACATGCGCGGACGCTCGTTCTCCTCGTCGGAGGGCTCGGCAAAGCCGCTCACCTCGATGTGCCGCGGGTCCATCCACTCGTTGAGCAGATTGACAGTCTCGCCCTTGCCGGCGCCCTCCACGCCCGCGATCAGAATCAGTACCGGAAAACGGCTGTTTTCCTTGAGGTCGTACTGCGCATTGAGCAGCGCCTCGCGCAGCTTCGCTTCTTCGCGACGATACGTCGCCTTGTTGACGCGATGACGCAGGTTTGCCGATTCGAACATTTGTTTCTCCTTACAGAAGATCCGGGGAGATGACCGCGCGTAAAACCGTAGTTTCATCGCGCGGCCGCCGCGCGACCCACCAGATCGCGCCCTTGCGCACACTCAACGCCAGCGCGCTGCCGGTGAGCAGGAGGGCGGCAATTTCTCCCAGCGTGGGCTGGTGACCGACGACGACGACGGTGCGCTCGCCGCGCGGCCATGCGACCGCCTTCAGCACCGATCGCGGCGGCCTCCCGGTATCCAGCTCACTGCGGATCTCGTACTTCGGCGTGAGCGCCTGTGCCGTCTCCTGTGCGCGCCGGGCCGGGCTCGCCAGTACCACGGTTTCCCTGGGCAGACGTTCCTTGAGCCATTTCGCCATCTGCTCCGCTTGCCGCACGCCCTTGCTGGTCAAGCGGCGCTCGGCATCCGGCGCGCCATCTTCCGCGTCGGCGTGACGCCACAGAATCAGCTCCATACCGGGTTCCGCCTCCTCGTTCAGGATCGCCAGCACCTGCCACAGTCGCGATAGGCGCGCCACGCTTCAAGCAATTCGGCTCGGAGCGCCGCCGCCCGCCCGCGACCCCATCCGATTAAGATACCATAAGCCTCGGCTGCGACTTTTTCCGGCTGCTCTCCCAACGCGTGCCGCGCGAGCTGCCCGGCGGTGGTCGCGTCGTTCATGGCGCCCAGTATGTCCTGCAGCCGTGCAAGGCGCGACAGGGTGCGGCGCACCTCCGCGTGGGGGAACAGCGCGCCGAAGAAGTCCGTCGCGTAGCGCAGCTTCTTGATCGCGATGCGCAGCCGGTGCAATTGCGCGGCAGACTGGCGCTCGAGCCGGCGACCGCGCTTTCTCACCACTGCGTAACGCTCCTCCAGAACGGTGACCGCGAAGTCGGTCACCGGGCCGTCCAGCCGTTCCAGCGCGGAAGGTTCGGCCGCCGCGCGCCATGCCTCCCTGGCAAACCAGCCGCCAAGCTGCAACAACATGCGGTGATATCGCACGGAGCCGACTGCCCGCCGGGCCCTGCGGGCGGTGTCGCGCTCCTGGCGCGCACAAGCGTCCGCAAAGTCCGCCAGCCCGGTATGCCCCGAAAACGCGTCCACGACCGGCGGCAGCGTCTCGCTCATGAACACATTCCAGTCGCGCGCCGGACCGAGCGCGCGCGCGAGCCACCGGAACTCGGACACCAGTGCGGACGTCGCCGTCTCTGCCAGAGCTGGCGCGAACACGCGAAACGCCGAGCGCAGCCGCCGCAGCGCAACGCGCATCTGATGCAGGTACTCGGGATCATGCCCCGCGAGCGTGCCCGGTTCGTTGGCCTGCAGATGAACGAGCGCGACCGACGCGATTGCCTTGAATGCTTCGCCCACCTTCATGGCGGGCACGATGGCGGGCACGCCTGACCTGGCCGGCGCGGTACGTTTCGGGCGCGCGAGCGCATAAGCGCGCTCCGCCTTGGAGCGGTTCTCCACGCGCAGCGGGGCGATCTTCAGCAGACGGAGCGCGTGTTCGTAGAGCCGCCAGGCATCGCCCGATTTCAGTTCCAGCTCGATCTCGCTCACCGGCTCGGAGCGCCTGCCGGCCCGGATCTCCCCGCGGTCGATGCTTGCCTCCGCCGTCGTCCCGGGATCCAGCTCGAGGAGGCGTATGCTGCGATTGACCTTGGTGACGAAAACCGGCCGCAACCGCTCGCGCAGGCGCGGGGACGCGAAGATACTGGCAAGGGCCGGGTCGGTGATCCCGGCGTAGTCCGGCTCCGGCCCCGCTACCGGCGTTTCAAGCTCGAGCCTCTGGTGCAGGCCAGCCTGCGCGGTGCCGCCGCCTTTGACCGTCTGGACCCAGCCGCGGCCATCGCCGCGCAGGCGCAACGCGATTCCGTGCCGCCGGAGGTCGAATGCAGGCGTATCGAAGTAGATGCTGTAGAGCCTCGTCGTTACCGGTGGCGCGGCACCGCGCAGCAGCCGGTGCGCCCGCAGGCGCCTGAGGGCCAGGTCGGACGCCGCGAGCTTGAGTTCGGTTTCCGTGGAAGACACATTCACGCCATGGCGCGGAAGGCAGCCGCCATCTTAATCGAGTCAGGGCGGCGGCGTCAGGCTGCGGCGGCGGTGCCCTGCCGTTCGCGCAGGGGCCTGGCGGGCGGGCCTGGCTGAACGCGCGCGAGCCTCTCGAGCAGCACTTCCTGGGCCGCGACCGGCTTGCCCCGGTGCGGCTTCGTGAGCACGTAGCGGCCTTCCCGATCCATCTCCCAGGCCTGACAGTTGTCCTCGAGGTAGGGTTTGAGTCCCTCGCTGATGACCCGCTTCTTCAACCGGGAGTCGAGCACCGGAAAGCAGACTTCGACGCGCCGGAAGAAATTGCGGTCCATCCAGTCCGCGCTGGAGAGAAAAACGTCCTCCGCCCCGCCGGCATGAAAATAGAACACGCGCGTGTGTTCGAGGAAGCGGCCGACGATGGAACGCACGCGTATGTTCTCGGACACTCCGGGAACGCCGGGCTTCAGGGCACATACGCCGCGCACGATGAGATCGATCGCGACGCCCGCCTTGGAGGCCTCGTAGAGCGCGGCGATGACTTCGGGTTCGAGCAGCGCGTTCATCTTGGCGATGATCTGTCCCCTGCCCCCGCCGCGCGCGATCTGGGTTTCATTGTGAATCGCGCGCATCATCTGCTTGTGCAGCGTGAACGGCGCTTGCAGCAGGTGCCTCAACCGCAGGACCCGTCCGAGGCCGGTGAGCTGCATGAAGATGTCGTTGACATCGGCGCAGACGTCCTCGTTGCAGGTAAACAGCCCGATGTCGGTGTAGAGCCTGGCCGTGCGCGGATGGTAGTTGCCGGTCGAAAGATGGACGTAACGCCGCAACCTGTCCTCCTCGCGGCGCACCACCATCGCCATCTTCGCGTGCGTCTTGTGGCCGACGACCCCGTGCACGACGTGGGCGCCGACTTCCTCGAGGCGATGGGCCCAGTTGATGTTCGCCTCTTCATCGAAGCGCGCCAGCAGTTCCAGCACCACGGTCACTTCCTTGCCGCTGCGCGCCGCTCCAATCATGATCTCCATCAATTCCGATTCGGCTCCGGTGCGATAAACGGTCTGCTTGATCGCCACCACGTTGGGATCGCGCGCCGCCTGCTCGAGAAACCGCACCACCGGCTGGAATAGCTGGTACGGATGATGGAGCAGGATGTCCCCGCTCCGGATCGCGTCGAACATGTTCTCCGTCTGCGCGAGTTCCTCCGGCAGGCCGGGCGCAAAAGGCGGGAACTTGAGGTCGGGGCGATCCACCCAGTCCGGGACACTCATCAGCCGCACCAGGTTGACCGGGCCATCGACGCGATAGAGATCGTCCTCGTGAAGGCCGAAATGCGCCAGCAGATAGTCCAGGATCTGTTGCGGGCAGTTCCGGGCCACTTCCAGCCGCACCTCGTCGCCGAACTGGCGGTGCGGCAGTTCGCCGCGCAGCGCGGCGCGCAGGTCCTTCACCTCCTCCTCGTCGACGAACAGTTCGCTGTTGCGCGTCACCCGGAACTGGTAACAGTCCACGACCTTCATGCCGGCGAACAGCTCGCCGACGTGGGCGTGCAAGATCGAGGACAGGAAGATGAAATCGTACTCCGCAGTGGCGATCTCGCGCGGCAGGCGGATGACTCGCGGCAAAACCCGCGGCGCCTGCACGATGGCGATGCCCGAAGTGCGGCCGAATGCGTCCTTGCCCTCCAGTTCCACAGCAAAGTTGAGACTCTTGTTGAGCACGCGCGGAAACGGGTGCGACGGATCGAGACCGATCGGCGTCAAGACCGGCATGACTTCCCGCAGAAAAAAATTCCTGATCCACTCCGACTGTGCATTGTTGAGATCCGAGCGGTTCAGAAACCGGATTCCCTCACGCTCCAGCCCGGGCAGCACTTCCTCGTTGAGGAGCCGGTACTGGCACCTGACGAGATCATGGGCTTCGAGCGCGACCTGTTGGAACACCTGCGTGGGCGGAATGCGGTCGGGACTCGCCGCGGGTGAGCCGGTCTCGATCTCGGCCTGCAGCCCCGCCACCCGGATCTCGAAAAATTCGTCGAGGTTGCTGCTGACGATGCACAGATAGCGCAGGCGCTCGAGCAGCGGCGCACCCCGGTCCTCCGCCTGCGCCAGCACGCGGCGGTTGAACGCGAGCTGCCCGAGCTCACGGTTCAGGTAGAGTTCCGGCGGGAGTGGGCTCTTGCTCATGCTTAGCGGGTTACGGCGGAGCCGCGGCGCGGCCCCTGGAACCCCGGTGTGTCAGCGGGGCGTGGGCGGCACGTAACCCGCGGTCGTAGAGCCGCTTGCCGAGCGGCCCCGGACAGGGCGGAAACTCGAGCCCTTCGGCTTCGCGGCCGAGCTTTACGCATTTCACCATTCTTGCCACGGTCGACGCTCCAGAAGGATTTTGTCCGCCTCTTGTGCGACAAAATCCTTACACGAAACAGCATGAGAGAATACAGGAAAAGCTTGGTCAACGTAGCAGGCTGGCGCGGGATCGGACCCATATTCCTACGGTCATTTGGTGTATCTGCTGGCTAGCGGCGGTCTTATGTTAGGAATTTGACGGCTGCCAGGCTGACAAATTCCTGGGGCATCAAGCGCGGTGCGAAAATTGCCTGCGGATGCGGGTGGCGGTCCTCAGCAGCAGATGCTCCGCGTGCGGGCGCTCGAAGAAATAGCCCTGGACGTAATCCACGCCGAACGCATTGAGCATGGTGAGCGTTTCTTCGTCCTCCACGCACTCGGCGATCGTGGTCTTGTGCAGTCCGCGCGCGACCGACACGATCGCCCTGACGAAGAGCTGGTTCTCGTAATCGCTGGGCAGGCTGCGGATGAAAAGTCCGTCGATCTTCACCGAGTCCACCTGCAGGTACTTGAGGTAGGCGAACGACGAGAACCCGGTGCCGAAATCGTCGAGCGAGACACGGCAGCCGGTTTGACGCAGCGTCTCGATGAATCGCTGCGCATCGTGAAGATCGGCCACCGCCGACGTTTCGGTGAGTTCCACCAGCAGCCGGTGTGGCGCGACATCGTGGCTGCGCAACTCGTCCGCGATGTACTGGGGCAGCCGCGGCTCGCCGAACGAGCGCCCCGAAATATTCACCGCCAGCGCGGGAATCGTCGCGACCTCACCCAGCATGTTGATCGCCTCGTGCAGCACCCAGCGGTCGATATCGAGGATCTTTCCGGACTTCTCGGCATGCGGAATGAACTGCCCGGGCATGAGGAACGCGTTGCGGTCGTCCTTGTCGCGCATGCGCACGAGCACTTCCAGATGCGAGAGCGCGCGGTCCGTGGCCGAGTAGATTCCCTGGAACTGAAGATCGAGGAGGTCGTTCTCCAGCGCGTGCACGATGCGTTCGTTCCACGACAGGCGCGACGCCATCTGCTGCGAGGTGTCGAGATCGCTGCGGTAGATGCGCCAGGCATTCTTGCCGGCCTCCTTTGCCTGGTACATGGCGGTGTCGGCGCGCGCGATCAGGTCTTCCGCGTTGTCGGCGTGGTCCGGAAACACGGCGATGCCCACGCTGGAGGTAAGCCGCAGGCCCTGTCCCTCGTACTGGAATCGCACCGAGGCGATGAGGCGCGTAATGCGTTCGGCAAGCATCCGCAGAATCTCGTCGGAGACGTCGGGTGCGAGAATCGCGAATTCGTCTCCGCCAAGCCGAGAGAAAATCTCGTTGCGCCGCACCTGGCCACCGATCTCGCCCGCGACGCGGATCAGCATGGCGTCCCCGGCACGGTGTCCGAAGGTGTCGTTGATGTACTTGAAGTCGTCGAGATCGAAAAACAGCAGCGCGACCCGCGACCCACTCCGCCCGGCCTCCGCGATCATGCGCGCGAGCTCCTCGTTGAAGCGATGCCGGTTGAAAAGCCCGGTCAGCGAGTCGCGCTCGGCGAGATAAACCAATTGGTCCGCTGTCTGCCGTTCGCGCGTCACATCCTCGAAAATCCACAGAAACCCGACGGACCGCCCTTGCGTGTCCTCGACGTCATGGCCCTGCTGCGTGACCAGGCGTCCGTCGGCCAGCGGTATCTCGAGCGCCCCGAAGATCTCGCCGGGCTGCGGCTTGCGCAGCAGCAACGCCGATTGCTCTTCCGGTCGCGCGAGCGCGCACTGCGCGTTTTCGAACACCTCTCTCGACGAGCTGTCAATCAGGCGCGTAGCGGGGGGAATCATCCAGATGCGCGTGAAGGCCGGATTGCTATAGACCACGCGCTCATCGGAGTTCACGAACAGGATGCCGATGTCCATGGCCGCAAGCAACGCCGAAAGGCGCGCGTGCTCGTCCTGCGCGCGGGTGAGATACTGCTGCTGCACGCTCTGCGCCTCCCGCAGGTCGGCGACTGTCGTCTCCAGCCGCTGCTCGGCCTCCCGCCGCTGGGTGACGTCGCGTATGCTGATGCGTATGCCCTGATACCTGCCGCCGGTGTCGTAGATCGGCCGCCAGTCCGCCGCCGCCCAGAATTCCGACGCATCCTTGCGCCGCGCGCGAAACTCAAAATCCTGGCCCGTGTTGCCGCGCAGCGCCCTCTGAATCTGGCGCACGGTGCGGGCCGCATCCGCCTCGCTGATGAACGGCGCAGGGAAGTTCTGGGTCGCAAGGCACTCCGCCGGGGTGTAGCCGAACATGTCGTAGACCCGCGGGTTGATCCAGATGAGCTTGCCGCCGGTGTCGATCCACAGCTCGCAGTCGTAACTGTAGTCGGCGATTGCGCTGAACTTGGCCTCGCTCTCGGCCACCGCCCGCAGGCGCTCCTGCAGGGCGGCCGCCATGGTGTTGAACGCGTGGGTAAGGCGCGCGATTTCATGACCTCCCTTTACCGGCAGACGCACGCCGAGATCGCCTGCGGCAAGCCGTTCGCTCGCCACGGTCAACTGCGTGAGGCCGCGCGTCAGCCAGTAGGACAGCGCCACCATCAGGACGATGGACACCCCGAGTGCGATGCCCGCGATGGCAAGAAGGCGGGCATCGAGCACGCTCACCCCGTCCGCAATCAGCAGCGCGAGCATGACGACCTGTATCGCCACGCCCGCCAGCAGCAGGCGCATCCGCAGCGAGAGCGAGTACGGTGCGGTCTTCATGCGTAGTGGAAGACTGCCACGAGCCGGCCGGGCACTCTGAGGTTCGCGCTCAGACGCGCTTCACCAGCACGACCGAACGGCGCCGGTAGTTGTAGAGCGCGCGCTTCTGCCGCGGCAGCACGTCGATTCCGGTTTCGGCGAAGCCGCGCTCGACGAACCAGTGCTCGGCCCGCGTCGTCAGCACGAACAGCCGCTTCAGTTTCTGGCGCCGCGCGCGCGCCTCGATCTCGTGGAGCAGCCGCTCCCCCGCGCCCTGGTTGCGAAAGTCCGGGCGCACGGCAAGGCACGCGAGTTCGCCGGCGCGCTCGTCGGTGAATGGGTAGAGCGCGGCGCACGCCACCACGATGCCGTCATGGTCGATCACCAGGAAGCGCGGCACTTCGCGTTCGAGCAGGCTGCGGTTGCGCTTGACCAGCGTACCGTCGGCTTCGAGTGGTTCGATCAGCTGCAATATCCCGCCGATGTCGTCGAGCCGCGCCTGCCTCAATGTTTCGATGGGATCGGGCGTGATGAGCGTCCCGACGCCCTTATGGGTGAAAAGCTCCAACAGAAGGGCGTCGTCGATGTGGCCGGAAATGAGGTGCACGCGCTTCACGCCCTGCTGGCACGCGCGCAGCGCGCAAGGCAGGTAAAGCGCGACGTCGCTGCCATCCGCGCGGATCCGCGCAAGATGCGTCTGCGCCTGCTGCGCCGACAGCTCGCGCAGCAGTTCGCCGCGCCGGCCGGTCACGCCCACGGTGTCCATGATGAAGATCAGCTTGTCTGCCTTGAGCGCGATCGCCGTGGAGGCCGCGACATCTTCCAGCGCGAGATTGAAAACCTCGCCCGTGGGCGAATAGCCGATCGGCGAAAGCAGCACCAGGTCGTTCTCCTGCAACCGCCGCTGGATGGCCACCGCGTCCACCTTGCGCACCTCTCCGGTGTGCATGTAATCCACCCCGTCGAGCACGCCGAGCGGCTTGGCAATGATGAAGTTGCCGCTCGCCACCCGGATATCGGCGCCCGCCATCGGCGAATTCGGCAGTCCCATCGACAGCAATGCCTCGATCTCCACCCGCAGCCGCCCGCTCGCTTCCTTGGCGCACGCAAGCGCGATGTCGTCGGTGACCCGCAGGCCGCGGTGGAACCGGCTGCGGCGGCGACGTTCCTTGAGTTTCGCCTCGATCTGCGGGCGCGCGCCGTGCGCGAGCGCGAGCCGCACGCCCAGCGCCGCAAGGAGATTCAGGTCGTGCGTAAGTTCGAGAAAGCGTCCATCGTTCACCACCTCGCCGCCAAAAGCGATGACGAAAGTCTTGCCCCGGAAAGCATGGATATAGGGTGCGACCGACTGGAACCAGTCGATGAAGCGGTCCTGCGCCGACAGGCGCGGCCGGCGCGGCGGCATAGCCCCTGCGTCAGGTGCGCCTGGGGGTGCGACGGTGGGATCCTGATGCTGCGGAATCTGCCTTCTCCCTGCTTGCCGGCCGGACGCGGCCCCTGAAACACATTGTGTCGCGATTTCAAGCACATAATATGCGAGAACCGGCGCGAGGGAAAGATGAACCTGGGGCGGAGCCGCGAACGTTCCGGCCCGCTAGAAGTCGCCCCACAACGTCTGCAACGCGGCGATGGCGGCAACGGCGGCGGTCTCGGTACGCAACACACGCGGGCCCAGCTTCACCGGCGTAAAGCCGGCGCGCTCGGCCGCCTGCTGCTCTTCCGGGGCAAGCCCGCCCTCGGGACCTGCGAGCAGCGTGATGGCGGTTCCAGGTCGCTGAAGATCACGTACGCCAAGGGTCGCACGCGGCGAGAGCAGTAGAGCCTGCGTGGCGCGAGGGTCACACGCCCCAAGCCAGGACGCGAACGGCATCACCGGTTGCACGGGAGGCACGCGGTTGCGTCCGCACTGCTCGCAGGCAGCCGCCGCAACCGCCTGCCAATGCGCGACACGCTTCGCGCCGCGCTGCGCATCGAGGCGCACCACGCTGCGGCTGCTCACGACCGGCTGGACCGCGGTCACGCCGAGTTCGACCGCCTTCTGGATCGTGTAGTCCATGCGTTCGCCGGCGGAGACCCCCTGTGCCAGCACGATGCGCAGGGGGGACTCACGGTCGACCGCACGCTGCGCGCCCACCTGGACGGTCACCCCCCCCTGGCCGACCCGGACGATCACCGCGTCGTGCTCGACGCCCTCGCCGTCGAACAGCGTAAGCGCAGCACCCGGATGCAGCCGCAGAACGTGCTGGACGTGATGGGCCGCAGCGGGCGGCAGCCGGCATTCGCCATGGGCTGCGATATCTCCCCGAAAATACAAACGCGTCAAGGGCTTGGCGTTTGCCATCGTGCTAAGATTATGCCACGCCGCGCAGCGGGAGCGGACATGCGGGGCACATGGAGTCGCGGTTTCTTTGCTGCGGGGCCGTATCATGAGAATCGTCATACTGGGCGCGGGTCAGGTGGGCTCGTCGGTCGCCGAAAGTCTGGTGTCCGAAGCGAACGACATCACGGTCGTGGACACCAACCCGGACCGGCTGAAGACCCTCCAGGACCGCCTCGATCTGCGTACGGTCACCGGCAACGCCGCGCACCCCGCGATCCTTGAACAGGCTGGCGCCCGCGACGCCGACATGCTGCTCGCCGTCACGCAGAGCGACGAAACCAACATGGTCGCCTGCAAGCTGGGCGCGACCATGTTCAACATCCCCAGCAAGGTGGCACGCATACGCTCGGCCGACTACCTTTCGCATCCCGAAATCTTTGCGCCCGAAAACTTCGCAGTGGACCTTGCGATCTGCCCCGAGCAGGTCATCACCGACTACATCGCCAAGCTGCTCGAGTTTCCCGAGTCGCTCCAGGTCCTGGAGTTCGCCGGCGGACGCGTGAGCCTGGTCGCGGTGCGCGCCTTTCACGGCGGGCCGCTGGTGGGCCATGAACTGCAATATTTGCGCCAGCACATGCCCCAGATTGACACGCGCGTGGCGGCGATTTTCCGCCAGGACAGCCCCATCATCCCGGAAGGCAACACCATCGTCGAAGCGGGTGACGAGGTCTTCTTTCTCGCCGCGACCGAAAACATCCGCGGCGTGATGCGTGAACTCAGACGCCAGGACAAACCCGTCAAGCGCGTCATGATCGGCGGCGGCGGCAACATCGGGCGGCGGCTCGCCACGGCGATCGAACACAAGTACGACGTGAAAATCATCGAGCGCAACAAGGCCGGCGCCGAGCGGCTCGCGGCCACCCTCAGCCGCACGTTGGTACTCGCGGGTGATGTGACAGATGAGCAATTGCTTGAATCCGAGAACATCGGGGACATGGACGTATTCTGCGCGCTCACCAACGACGATGAAAACAACATCATGTCGTCGCTGCTCGCGAAGCGCATGGGGGCGCGCAAGGTCATTGCGCTCATCAACCGCGGTTCCTATGTCAACCTGGTACAGGCAGGCCAGATCGACATTGCCATCTCGCCGGCGCAGTCGACCATAGGCACCTTGCTCGCGCAGGTACGCCGCGGCGACTGCGTCGCCGTGCACAGCCTTCGCCGCGGCGCCGCCGAAGCGCTCGAACTCGTCGCGCACGGCGACGCAAAATCATCGAAGGTGGTGGGCCGGCGCGTCGACGAAATCGAAACTCCCAAAGGCGCCACCATTGCGGCGATCGTGCGGCGCCTGGGGCAGTGGCCAGCCGAAGGGGGAGACGGCCGAAGCGCCGGCGGTGGTGCGCAGGTCATCATCGCCCACCACGACACGGTCATCGAACCGGACGATCACGTGATTGTCTTCGTCGTGAACAAGCGCATGGTGCCGAGAATCGAGAAACTGTTCCAGGTCAACATCGGTTTCATCTAAATGTCCAGCTTGTTGGTTACAGCCCCGATCCTGGGGCTGATCGCAATGGTAATGAGCCTGACCCACCTCATTCCGATTTCCGTCTCTCTGATCTATGACGATGGTTCGTTGTCGGCTTTCACGTTCTCGATGTTCCTCAACCTCGCCTGCGGTTACGTCATATGGATTCTGTCGCGCCCTTACGCGCGCGAGATCATGGCTCGAGACTCGATCCTGCTGGTAGTGCTCGCATGGTCGGGTGGAGCACTGTTTGCAACGGTGCCGCTGCTGCTGGTGCTGCCGGGATTGTCGTTCACCGACGCCTACTTTGAAACCATGTCGGGGCTGACCACGACCGGTTCGACGGTTCTGACGAATCTCGACTACCTCCCGCATTCGATCAACATATGGCGGGGACTGCTACAGTGGCTTGGCGGGATGGGAATCATCGTGCTGGCGGTGGCCATCCTGCCGCTGCTCGGCGTGGGGGGCAGACAGATCTACAAGGCCGAGACCCCGGGTCCGATGAAGGACACCAAGCTCACGCCCCGCATCGCCGAGACGGCCAAAGGACTATGGCTGGTTTACTTCGGTCTTTCGCTCGCCTGTCTTGCAGCCTACAGGCTAGCAGGCATGAGCTGGATAGATGCGCTCATGCACACGTTCACGACGATGAGCACGGGCGGATTTTCCACTCACGACGCCAGTTTCGGACACTTCGATTCTGCTCTGCTGGAGTTCATCTGCTTCGTGTTCATGCTGATTGCGGCTATCAACTTCGGTACCCACTTTGTCGCATCACGTGCGCGCTCGCTGGGACCCTATCGGCGAGACCCGGAGGTCGCCTGGTTCCTGGCGGTTGTATTGGGTAGCTGCGTAGGAATCGGCGGCTATTTGTGGATCATGGGTGTCTACCCTGATTTCCCCACCGCGTTGCGCCATGCGAGCTTCAACGCGGTGTCGGTTGCCACGTCCACCGGCTACGCGACGCAGGATTTCAACTTGTGGCCCGTATTTGCCCCCCTCTGGATGATGTTCCTGGTGAGCTTCGCGTCATGCTCGGGGTCAACAGGCGGCGGGATCAAGATGATCCGCGCCGTAATCCTCTACAAGCAGGTCTACCGCGAGTTCACGAGGCTGCTTCATCCGACCGCGGCCGTCTCGATGAAAATCAGCGGGCACCCCGTGGAGAACAGGGTGGTGTTCGCGGTACTTGCCTTCCTTTTCATTTATATCGTATGCATCGTGTCTCTCACCCTGGTCCTGACCGCCAGCGGGCTGGATGCCGTCTCCGCCTTCTCTGCTGTCATTGCGTGCCTGAACAATCTGGGGCCGGGCTTGAATCAGGTGGGCCCTGCGACGACCTTTGAAGTGCTGAACGATTTCCAGATCTGGGTGCTGTCCGCGGCGATGTTGGTAGGCCGGCTCGAACTGTTCACCGTCTTGATCATCTTCACGCCGGTGTTCTGGCGGAAGTAGCAGGGCGCAAGGACACGCTTGCGCGACGTGGCGTGATCGACGACCGGCGTCGGGTAGTTCTTGCCGGTCAACACCTCGTCCTTCTCGAAGATCACCTGGTCCTTGCGCGTATGGACGCGGATGCCCTGCTGCATGAGCGAGCGCTCAACCGCCCGGTCGCGAGCGACGGCCTGAGGCTTGTAGTCGTGGTTGGCGTAGACTGCGCCCACGCCCACGCGTTCGGCGAGCGCCGGCACCTGCACCCGCGCCGATCCGTGAAGCACGATCAGGCCCTCGCCCAGCGCCCGCAATGCGGCGGCCGGTTCCCCTACGCTGGCCCAGATGAATTCGACGCGCCGGATGCGGCAGCCCGGGAGCTTATCCAGAATATCAGTGTCGAACACGCATGCGCAGAACACCCGGCGGTGGACGGTGAGAGCGGCATGGGGCGCGGCATGGTCGTAGCAGCGAAGGTCGCGGCAATACCAGACGAGCGCGGCGGATCGAGCGGTCAAGGGCTATGTGGGCGGGTGATTTCGGGCACGATTGTGAAGGGCGCACCCCGTGTTTACAATAGGCGAGACGCCGCATGCAACAAGTAAACCTCACCTACCATTTCCTGATCGCCATGCCCAGCATGGTGGATCCCAATTTTGCCCGGACCCTCACCTTCATCTGCGAGCACAACGATCAGGGTGCATTGGGCATCGTGGTCAACCGCCCGATCGAGATGAACCTGCACGCGCTGCTCGAGCAGATTTCCATTCCGCCCGCTACCGACGCGTTCAAGACCGTGCCGGTCCACTTCGGCGGCCCGGTGCAGGTGGACCGCGGTTTCGTCCTGCATACGCCGCTGGGCCAATGGCAGTCCACGCTGGCGGTGGGATCCGAGATCGGACTTACGACATCGAAGGACGTCCTGCAGGCAGTCGCGCGCGGCGCAGGCCCGGAACAGATTCTGGTGACCCTGGGCTATGCCGGCTGGGCGCCGGGCCAGCTCGAACATGAACTCGCGCAGAACGCGTGGCTGACGGTGCAGGCCAAGGCCGAGGTGATCTTCGACCGCGCGCCCGAGGCGCGGCTACCGGCGGCGATGGAACTGCTCGGCATCAATTTTGCGCACCTCTCCGAACAGGCCGGGCACTCATAAGTGCAATGATGAATGCGGAATGCCGAATGCTGAATGAGGCATACGCGCCGCGTTGAAGTTCACCCGTCATCCGTCACCCGTCACCCGTCACCCCCGGACCGGGACGGTTTTGGCTTTCGATTTTGGCGAAAAGCGTACCGGCGTTGCAGTCGGTGACCTCGGGATGGGCACCGCGCACCCCCTGACGACGATAGCCGCCGAGGATAACAACTCCCGCTTCGTGGCGATCTCCGCCCTGATCGATGAATGGCAGCCCGCAGAACTGGTGGTCGGCGTGCCGGCCTACGATGACGGCCGGGAGCACCCGGTCGGCCGCCTTGCGCGGCGCTTCGCACAGCGCCTCGAAGGACGCTTCGGCATCGCGACCCATCTGGTCGATGAGCGCCTCACCTCCCATGCAGCCGAGGACCGGCTGCGCGAGGCGGGCGCGGCACGGCGCAAGATCAGGCAGTCGCTCGATGCCGTTGCGGCACAGGTCATCCTGCAGACCTATTTTTCAACGCGACGGGAACCCGGCGCGGCCCAATCCGGAGCTTAAGCGGCGCAGCAAGTTGTGCTACCCTACGCGCCGGGCTGATAGAACCTATCTCAATATTAACTGCGCCCCGCTCCTAGCATTCATCGCGTTCTGGCCACAACGCATCACGCGTCCATTATTGAGATAGGTTCTGCTCAATGCCGGGCACACCGCTCCCCGACGCCGAAGAACTGCTTGCGGCGCTCACCGACCAGATGCGCTCCCACGTCGGGCCGGACTGCGGTCTTATTGGAATTCACACCGGTGGTGTCTGGCTCGCGGAGCGCCTGCACCACGCGCTCGGAATCAAGGTGCCGCTCGGCACGCTCGACGTTTCCTTCTACCGCGACGATTATCGCAAGATCGGTCTGCACCGCGACGTCAAACCCTCGCAGCTGCCATTCGACGTCGAAGGTCGCCACCTGGTGCTGGTGGACGACGTGCTCTACACGGGGCGCACGATCCGCGCTGCGCTGAACGAGCTGTTCGATTACGGTCGTCCCGCCAGCATCCGGCTCGCGGCCCTGGTGGACCGCGGCGGGCGCGAGCTGCCGATCGCGCCGCAGTTCGTGGGGGCTGCGATCACCCTCGCGCCGGGCCAGAGCGTGGAACTGCAACGTGCCGGGAGCGGACGGCTCGCTCTCGTGCTCCACGAGGCTTGAGCGGCGCCATGTGGCTCGATCCCTCCAACCCGCAACTCAACAAAAACGGCGAACTTCATCACCTGCTGTCGATCGAAGGCCTGCCGGCAAACGTGCTGTGGCAGATTCTCGACACCGCCCGTTCCTTCGTCGGCGTGACGCAGCGCGAAGTGAAGAAAGTGCCGCTGCTGCGCGGGAAAGCGGTGTTCAACCTGTTCTTCGAGCCGAGCACGCGCACGCGCACCACCTTCGAGATCGCCGCGAAGCGCCTGTCCGCCGACGTGATCAACCTTGCGATCAACGTCTCCTCCCAGACCAAGGGTGAATCGGTGCTTGACACCGTGGCGAATCTTTCGGCAATGCAGGCGGACATGTTCATTGTCCGGCACGCGGCAAGCGGCGCCCCCTACCTGATCGCGCGTCATGTCGCGCCCGAAATCCACGTGATCAACGCCGGCGACGGCCGGCATGCTCATCCCACCCAGGGCCTGCTCGACATGTTCACGATACGCCATTACAAGGAGAACCTCTCCAACCTTCGCGTGGCAATCGTCGGCGATATCCTGCATTCAAGGGTCGCCCGCTCCCAGATTCACGCGCTCACCACGCTGGGATGCCCGGAGATCCGCGTGATCGGACCACGAACCCTGATGCCGAGCCAGGTCGAAAGTCTGGGCGTTCACGTCTACGAGGACATGCGCCAGGGTCTCAAGGGCGTCGATGTCGTGATGATGCTGCGGCTGCAGAGCGAACGGATGCAGGGCGCGTTGCTGCCCTCGGCGCAGGAATTCTTCAAGTATTACGGTCTCACGGAAGACAAGCTCGCGCTCGCCAGGCCGGATGCGATCGTGCTGCATCCGGGCCCGATGAACCGCGGCGTCGAAATCGATTCCAGCGTGGCCGACGGCGCGCATTCGGTGATCCTGCCGCAGGTGACGTTCGGGATCGCCATCCGGATGGCGGTGATGAGCATACTCGCGGGAAACTGAAGAACAATGATGAACGATGAATGCGGAATGATCAATGCTGTTTTCGAGAAGTTGCCACTGGCGGCGACCGTTCATTCCGCATTCCGCATTCCGCATTCGAATGAAAATTCATATTAAGGGCGGCCGGCTCATCGACCCCGCCAACGGCATCGACGCCAACCGGGATGTATACATCGCCGCGGGCCGCGTCGTTGCCATCGGGGAGGCGCCGAAGGGCTATTCGGCGAACCGCACGATCGATGCGTCGGGGCTCGCCGTGTGCCCGGGGCTGGTCGACCTTGCTGCACGGTTGCGGGAGCCGGGGTTCGAGTACATGGCCACGCTCGAATCCGAGATGCAGGCGGCGGTCGCCGGCGGCGTCACCAGCCTCGCCTGCCCGCCCGACACCGATCCCCCGCTCGATGAGCCGGGACTGGTGGAGATGCTCAAGTTTCGCGCCCGCAGCCTGAACCAGGCGCATGTGTATCCGGTCGGCGCGCTCACCGCAGGACTCAAGGGCGCGCGTCTGACCGAGATGGCGGAACTGCGCGATGCGGGTTGTGTCGCTTTCTCCCAGGGCGACGCACCGATGACGGACAACCAGGTCGCGTTTCTTGCGATGCAATATGCCGCGACCTTCGGATTCGCCGTCTGGCTGCGGCCGCAGGATGCCATGCTGGCGCGCAACGGGGTCGCGCACGACGGGCAGGTCGCTACGCGGTTGGGTCTTCCGGCGATACCCGTATGCGCCGAAACCGTTGCGCTGTCATCCATTCTGATCCTGGCGCGCGAAACCGGCGCACGCGTGCACCTTGCGCGGCTCTCCAGTGCGGAAGCAGTCAAGATGGTGCGACAGGCGAAAGATCTGGGCCTCGCCGTCACCAGCGACGTCGCCGCCCATCACGTTCATCTTTCCGAGATGGACATCGGTTATTTCGATCCCAACTGCCACGTGACGCCCCCGTTCCGCAGCCTGCGCGACCGGGATGCCCTGCGGCAGGGGCTCGCCGACGGCACCATCGACGCGCTGTGCTCGGATCACACGCCGGTGGACGACGACGCCAAGCAACTGCCGTTCAGCGAGGCAGAGAGCGGGGTGACGGGGCTGGAATTGCTGTTGCCGCTCACGCTCAAGTGGGCCGAGGAAACCGGCTTGCCCCTCGCCCACGGTCTTGCCCGCATCACGTCCGATGCCGCGCGCGTGCTCGGCATCGACGCGGGGCACCTTGCGGTGGGGGCCATCGCCGATGTGTGCATCTTCGACCCCGCGTATTACTGGCGGGTCGATCGTGCGGCGCTCCGGAGCCAGGGCAAGAATACGCCCTTCCTGGGGCTCGAAGTCAAGGGCAAGGTGCGCTGGACGCTGGTCGAAGGCCAGGTCGTCTACGAGTCAAGATAAGGAGGCAGGAACTCTGCCTCACCTGATGGGCTCTTACTGAATCCTTGAACCTCAATCCGCAATCCTGAATCCTCGATCCTGCCTTTTGCATGAATCCTTTGCTCGATTTTTCCGGTCTGCCGCGGTTCGCGGATTTCAAGCTGGAGTACGTCACGCCCGCGGTCGATCAACTGCTGGCGGATAACCGTTCGCTGTTGCAGCGCCTCGTGGCAGGCACCGAGCCTGCAACCTGGCAGAATCTGGTCGCGCCGCTCGAAGACGCCAACGAACGGCTGGGGCGCGCCTGGGGACAGGTGGGGCATCTCAACGCCGTGATGAACAGCCCGGCGCTGCGCGAAGTCTACAACGCCAATCTGCCGAAGATCACCCAGTACTACACCGAACTCGGCCAGAACCAGCAACTGTTCGAGAAGTACAAGGTGCTCGCGGTATCCGCGGAGTTTCCCGGCCTTGACCGTGCGCAGCGCAAGATCATTGAAAACGAACTGCGCGACTTCCGGCTGGGCGGCGCCGAGCTGCCGCCGGAGAGCAAGGCGCGGTTTCTCGCGATCCGCGAGCGGCTCTCGCAGCTTTCCTCGCGCTTCAGCGACAACCTGCTCGATGCTACCAACGCCTTCGCCCACTACGTCACCACCGAAGACGGGCTCGCCGGAATTCCCGACGACGTGAAGCAGGGCGCGCGCGAGGCCGCGCAGGCGGAGGGCAAGGCGGGCTGGAAGCTTACGCTGCACGCGCCGTCGTATCTGCCGGTCATGCAATATGCGGACGACCGTGCGTTGCGGGAACTCATGTACCGGGCGTACGTGACGCGCGCGTCCGAATTCGGTGCGCCCGAACAGGACAACACGGCACTCATCGTGGAGATCGTCAGGTTGCGCCGCGAGCTGGCGCGCCTGCTCGGTTTCGCGGATTACGCGGAGTATTCGCTCGAGCCCAAGATGGCCGAGTCCCCCGGGCAGGTATGCGATTTTCTGAACGAACTCGCCGGCAGGGCGAAGCCATATGCGCAACGTGATCTCGACGAGCTGGCAGCCCATGCCGGGAGCGAGCTCGGGCTGCCGCGGCTCGAAGCATGGGATCTCGCCTATGCGTCGGAGAAGCTGCGCATTGCGCGCTACGCGTTCTCGGATCAGGAGGTCAAGCAGTATTTTCCGCAGACCACGGTGCTGCCGGGGATGTTCCGCCTCGTCGAGACGCTCTATGGTTTGAAGATTGCGCCGGCAGAGGCGCCCACGTGGCATCCCGACGTGCGCTTCTACGCTATCCACGACCGTGATGGCGCGCTGGTCGGCGAGTTCTATGCGGATCTCTATGCCCGCCCGTCGAAGCGCGGCGGCGCGTGGATGGACGATGCGATCACGCGGCGCCGCCGCGACGCAGAGGTGCAGACGCCCGTTGCCTATCTCGTCTGCAATTTCTCGGCTCCCCTCGGCGGCAAATCCGCACAGTTCACCCACGACGAAGTGACCACGCTGTTCCATGAATTCGGTCATGGCCTGCACCACCTGCTCACGCGCGTGGATTACCTCGGAGTATCGGGAATCAACGGCGTCGAGTGGGACGCGGTGGAGCTGCCCAGCCAGTTCATGGAGAACTTCTGCTGGGAATGGGACGTGCTGGAGCCGATGACACGTCACGCCCAGACCGGCGCGCCGCTGCCCCGCGCCTTGTTCGACAGGATGTACGCGGCCCGGAATTTTCAGAGCGGCATGCAGATGATGCGCCAGATCGAGTTCGCGCTATTCGACCTGCATCTGCACCACGATTTCGACCCCGAAAGCGGCAGGACACCGCTGCAACTGCTTGACGAGGTGCGCTCGCGCGTCGCGGTCGTGTTTCCGCCGGCCTACAACCGTTTCCCGAATAACTTCTCGCATGTGTTCGCAGGCGGTTACGCGGCCGGATACTACAGCTACAAGTGGGCGGAGGTGCTCTCCGCGGACGCCTACAGCCTGTTCGAGGAAAACGGCGTGCTCGATCGTGCGACCGGTCAGCGTTTTCACGACGAGGTTCTGGGTGTGGGCGGAAGCCGCCCGGCGCTCGAGTCATTCGTCGCGTTCCGCGGTCGCGAACCCCGGATCGATGCCCTGCTAAGGCATAGCGGCATGAGCGGCGGAACAGGTGCCACGGCGCCCTAGCGCCGGGGTGTGACCCGCAAATGACGCTGAGCTGCCGACACGATCCCGGTAATCTCGCGACGCCCTGTCAGAGGCAGCGGCATGGCTGATGCGGCAGCCTGACGCAGCGCGCTTTGCATGTCCGTGACCAAAATGCTAGAGTGAAATCCGGTCGCTGCTGGAGTGACGCCATGAAAAAAGCTCTGGTTCTGCAGCTCGCGTTATGGATACTGGCCGCCCCGCTGGGTGCGGCGCAGCTCTACCGCTGGGTCGATGAGAAGGGCAACGTGGAATGGCGCGACACTCCACCCCCGCCGACCGCGAAAAAGGTCGAGCAGCGCAAGGTCGGCGCCACGCCTCCACCCGGCGGCGAGCTGCCGTACAGCCTGCAACTCGCGGTCAAGAACTTTCCAGTGACGCTGTGGACCACCAGCTGCGGCGATGCGTGTGACAAGGCTCGCGCGCACCTCAGTCGGCGCGGCGTGCCCCACACCGAGAAGAACCCGCAGTCCGACTTCGAGACCTTCAAGAAGGTCACCGGTGGAAGCGAAGTTCCGGTGCTGTTCGTCGGCAACAACCGCGTCAAGGGCTATCTCGAACCGGACTGGGACGCGGCGCTCGATTTCGCGGGCTACCCCAAGACCGCGCTCGTCCAGGTGAAGCCCAAGCCGGCCCCCGACTCTCCCCAGAAACCGGCACCGGCGGAGGCGGGCCCGGTGCGGCTCTACACCAATACGCAATGCGGGCCGAATTGCGACGAGGCGAGGAAACTCCTCGCCGGCCGCGGCATAGGATTCCAGGAGATTGCCGTGGAAACTCCACCGCAGATCGAGGACCTGCGCAAGCTCTCGGGCGACACCTTCGTGCCGGTGCTGGTGTCGGGCCGCTTCGTGGTGCGCGGCTTCAGCCCCTCCGAATACAACCGGGCGCTGGACGAGTCGGGACATCGCCGCGAGCAATAACAGCTCCGCATGCGGCGCGGCGGGCTGATGCCGGACCCCGCGGACTTCCCTATCGTTGCGTCGCGCGAGGTGGTCGGGGTGGCCCCGCCACACGCGGTCGCCTCATGACGCGATTGCCGAGCGGTGGCGATCCGCGGCCTGGGACGGAAATGTCGTGAAGCTCGCGACCTGGAACGTCATCACTATTCCAGCGGCATCCGAAGAGTTCCGGCGGTCTTAGAAACTCCTCCTAGCAGCGAAAAATTTTTCTAAATTTGTTCCGGCAGGATTGATCTTCTGCCGGCAGCAGCCGATACTTCGTGTGTCCATCGCTGCGTCCATGGCGCAGTTGATGTTCTTCCGCAAGAGCATGTACACACGGAGCGAGGCGTGAGCGCACTGACCGACACAACAATCCGAAACCTCAAACCGCGCGCGACAGCATATCAGGTCGCGGACGGCCGCGGACTCGTGCTCGAAGTACGTCCCACTGGGCAGAAGGCGTGGCTCTATCGCTATCGCCTGTTCGGCCGCGTTGAAAAACTTTCCATCGGAACCTATTCCGATGTGTCGCTGGCCGAGGCGCGCGACCGGCATTTCGAGGCGCGCAAACTGGTCGCCGCCGGCAAGTCCCCGTCTCAGCTCAAGCAGGCAGAAAAGCATCGGCTCTCTGATGAGCTGCAAACGGTGCGCGGTCTGGCAAAGGCGTATATCGCCGATCACCTGGCGCCATTGGCTTCCGCGAGTCGCAGCCGCGACTATGTCGAGAACGAAGTCCTTCCGACTATCGGCGGCAAGTTCCTCCATGAGGTGACCCCGTCGGACTGCATTGCCATCGTCGAGTGCATCAAACAGCGTGGGGCGCCGTCAGTCGCGCGCAAGGTGCTGGAGCAGCTGCGCTCCCTGTTCGCCTACGCGGTGGATCGGTGTCTCATCACCATCAATCCTGCTGCGCAGGTGCGTGCCGCAAAAATCATCGGTGTGCAAACGTCCCGCAGCCGATTGCTCAGGGCCGACGAGATTCGCCGATTCCTGACTGCCGCGGAGACCTTCCCTACGTCACAAAGCAATCGCATTGCGTTCAAGCTGATCCTGCTCACGCTTTGCCGGAAGGGAGAACTCGTCAAGGCCAGGTGGGAACACGTCGATTTCGACCGTGCCGAATGGCACATCCCGACCGTGAACGCGAAGAACCGGCAGGAGCACATCGTCTATCTGTCACGGCAGGTGCGAGCACTTTTTGTTGAATTGAAAGGGCTTGCAGGCAAGAGCGACTGGGTGCTGCCGAGCCGCGATCCGGAACGCCACATCAGCGCCGCAACGCTGAACCAGGTCACGTTCGTCGCGAAGCGCCGGGATGAGAAGCTTGGCTGGCTGGCGGACATCTGGATACACGACATGCGCCGGACTGGTTCGACACACCTTCACGAGATGGGATGGCCCTCCGACGTGATCGAGAAGGCATTGAATCACACGATCGGCGGGGTTCGGGGTGTCTATAACAAGGCGCAATACGCGGATCAGCGGCGCGAGATGCTCCAAGCCTGGTCGGATGCCGTCGACCGCTACATGACCGCTCAGAGCACAGTCATTGCTGGGCGCTTCCCCGCTGCGGCATAGAACCGCCCGGGCTACGCTGGCTGCTGGCTGCCGTCGCGGGCGATCTTCACCCGTCCAGCAATCCACTCGCTGACATCTGACTCAAGCCAACCGACGGCGCGCGGGCCAAGCGGCACGGGCTTGGGAAACGCACCGTCCTTGACGTATTGATAGATCGTGCTGCGCGAAAGTCCCGTGCGTGCTTCGACCTGCTTCCGCCGAAGAATTGCGGGCTCGTGCTGGATGACCTGGGCCATGTTCGTCACCTCGTGGCTAGTAATGGAAGGTGGCAAGATCGTTTCACGGCCGGAGAGAGTTGTCGGCCCGAATCGAGGCTTCGATGAGGCCCCGTAAACGCCTGACAGCCGCAAGGAATCGGAAGTGGCCCACGAATGCTCGCTACCGTCGCCCCTGTGAACTTTCGGGTTATCCACGGTTCGATGCGTGCGCCCCCCTCTCTGGCAGGCACGGATCGGGCGGTGGGTAACCCGGCCTGACGGGAGGATTATTCGTTATTCGTCTAAAGGGCCGTATACAGAACGCGGCGAGCCTTGCAAGGCCGATTTGAGGCTTCGTCGAGGGCACGATTCCAGCTGCTGGAGGGAAAATAGGGGAGCAATCGGCTTGATGGATTAACCGTTGCTCAGCGCGCGGAACCCAGGTACGATTCGCCGTCACCGGCGGCAGTCTCAATCACCGGAAGCACGGTCATCCGGTACGCCACGATTCGGTCCTTTGTGGGGCGCTCCTGTCGATCAAAGTCATGATGCTTTGATCACAAATTAAACCGTGGGATACCCAATCTGGATATAAAGACGTTCTTAGCGCACGCCTATGCAGCGACGGCTTCTTCTTCCGGCAAAGGAAGATCGGGGCTTGCCTTCAGATTCAACCACCGCAGCATTCCCAAATCGCGGATGGCGGAGCCAACGGTAACCTCGTCGAGCGGAGGGCGGCGCCTTTGCTTCCATTGCATAACCGCCTGCAGAACGTCCCGTTCGGAAGGTTGATCCTGGTTGTCCCGCGCCAGCTCGCGCGCGGCGAACAATACCGTGGCGATAACCTCTGCCTGGTTGGTGTCCACGCGCATGAACAAATCGACTACTTTGTCCAAGACTTTGGACCACCGTTCGAACGCCTGCTCGTACTTGTTACGAACGCGACTGAAGTTAGGGCCGACTTTCACCATAAACATTTTTCCATGTCGCTCTTCCTGCAGGAGGCCGCTATTGATGAGCTTGACTTCGACGTTCTTCAACTCCGCGGAGAACGGGCCAAAACTACTGCGCTTGTAGTTCAGGCCGGTCGGCAACCCGACGTCGGTCGCAACGTATGCGATCTTCTGGAAAATGACTCTCCCTATTGGCCAATGATAGGGGTGCTGCTCGATGCGATTGATGACTTCGACCAGCGCGACCCAGGATGGCTCAAGCGCCGTGGAGGCGCCGTTTCTCGTAGCCTGCTCTGCAGAGATCTCACTGCCCTTTTCGACGAACTCGAGTGTCAACTCCCGGGGATTTGTACCGTAGGGAGCATACATCTCGACCGGAACGTTCATTTGCTTCGCATACCGGTAGATCAGCGGGCCGACAACGCGCCATTCCAATTGGCCGTTGCCGCAGCCGAGCGGCGGGATCGCCAGCGACTGCACGCCCCATTCCTGGTAGTGGGCAAGCAGATACTTGAGACCGCGATCAATATCGCTCACCTTCGATACCGACTTCCAATGATCCTTCGTGGGGAAATTAATGATCTGCGGAGGTAGCAGCGATCGGTATATGAACGGCAGACCCGGCTTTACCTCGCCTCGCTTGCACCGGACGAGGTAGTCCTCATACATGTCAGGGAAGCGATTCTTGAACTCAAGGGCGATGCCCTTGCCCATGACCCCGACGCAATTGACCGTGTTGATCAGCGTCCGGGCCGTGGATTGCAGAATGTCGCCGACTAATATCTTCATCTGCAGCACCTAGAAGAACATATCACTGCGCGTACGAACTGGCAATCCCGTATCGAGCTGTTGAAACGCCGAAAACGCGGTCTGATTCGCAACGTACGCCCCGATTACGAAATGGGCTTCCAAAGCGTCTGGAACCAATACCTCGGCGCACTTGAGAGCCTTATGTCGATCTTCTTCAATTCGGTCGTTTCGATGCAGCCAGAATTCTGCGTACAACCTGTCGCGATCTAACGCGACCAACCCTGTGCCGACATCGTAGAAGCGCACCGCCCCCCGGGCTGCGTTACGGTCAGTAACTATGACGCCCACTATATCCAACGCCGAAGAATCAACCCAGAGTACACAGATTTCGTTGTTCCTTGCCCGGCATTTGCTAAGCATGGGGTTGTGAGCGTCGAAATACAAGTTTGCATATTGGTGAAGGGGGCGGCCGCCGGGTATCTGTTTGTCCGCGCGTCTTTCCTGGATCTCCGGCATGGCGACCGAGTCGTGCGCAAGTTGTTCGGCCAAGGTGTGTGAAAGAATGCCGTGCCGCAGGATCGACGGCACGTTGGCGATCGCGGTGATGTAGTGCAGTTCCGTAACATCCGCGCGATTCATTCGTCGTCATCGCCCCGTTATTGTCGTTGCCAAGCTGGTGTCCAATCTTGCCGTGAATGTGGTGAAAAGCGTTCCGCAGAATCGACGCCCTATTATGCTGCGGCCCGCCGCCACTATCCTACCGAACTGCATTCGGAGCAGGTGACGGCAGTCGGGCGCACCCCGCCCGGTTCCACGCGGGCAACGTGAAGTCTGCCGTCTCGCTTAGAATTGCCCGATTGGCGTTGCCGGCAATCAATGAAGCGGCTGGGGCGAATCGCCGTGTCCATGGTTGCGTCCATGAACTAGACTGAGACTTCCGAAGCCCATACAAATCAATATGTTGGATCAACATTGAAACTCGCGACCTGGAATGTGAACTCGCTCAAGGTGCGACTGCCCCAGGTGCTGGATTGGGTTGCCACGCACCAGCCCGATGTCCTGTGCCTGCAGGAAACAAAAGTCGAAGACGGGTCTTTCCCGCTCGAAGCGATCAATGGCGCCGGCTACCAGGCGCTCTACAGCGGTCAGAAAACCTACAACGGCGTCGCCGTTCTGAGCCGCACGCCGGCGCGCGACCCGGTCATGACGATGCCGGGACTGAACGACCCGCAGAAACGGATTCTTGCGGCGACGCTCGGCGAAGTGCGGGTGATCTGCGCGTACGTGCCCAATGGCGAAAGCGTGGCATCCGAGAAGTATCGCTACAAACTCGGCTGGCTGGAGGTCTTCGGATCATGGCTCACACATGAACTCTCGCGACACCCGCGGTTGGCGGTGCTGGGAGATTTCAACATCGCGCCAGAGGCCCGTGACGTTCATGATCCGGCGTTGTGGGAGGGAAAAGTTCTTTTCAGCGAGCCCGAACGCGAGGCGTTCTGCAGGCTTGCCGGAATGGGGCTTAAGGACGCGTTCCGGCTTTTCGAGCAACCGGAACGGTCGTTCACGTGGTGGGACTACAGAATGCAGGCTTTCCGCCGCAAAATGGGGCTGCGCATTGACCATATCCTGCTCTCGGATGAACTCGCGAAGGCATGCACCGCGTGCAGCATCGATATCGAACCGCGGCGCAATGAACGTCCCTCCGACCACGCACCCGTCATCGCCGAATTAAACCTCATAATTGATTCCGGTTCTTCCCGTATAGAAGCGTGACGCAGGTCACGCTTCTACCTTCACGCCTCTCCAGAATGCGACGTAGCCGGCGATGTTTTGCGCTGCGGGCTTGGGGTCTGCGTAATACCATGCTGCGTCCTTGTTGGCCTGCCCGTTCACCACGACATCGTAGTACGAGGCCACGCCTTTCCAGCCGCAGGTCGTATGCGTCGCGCTCTCGCGCAGAACCTCGCGCCTCACCGCATCCGGCGGGAAATAATGATTGCCCTCCACGATCTCGCAACGGCCGCTCTCTGCGATCAACTGCCCGTTCCAGCTTGCGCGTGCCATGGACTTGCCTCCTTGCTTCTCCTCGCTCGACGCGAGGGTAGAATGCCTGCCCGTCACCGAACTGCGGCTGATCGGTTCTTCACCGGGCGCGCCGAGTGACGAGATCAATCTTCTTTCCGGGTTGGCTCGATCTCGAGTTCCTGTATCTTGCGGGTGAGCGTGTTGCGGCCCAGGCCGAGCAGCTGCGCGGCCTCGATCCGCCTGCCGCCCGTGTGGGCGAGCGCCCGTGCGAGCAACGTTTTCTCGAACTGCCGCAGCAGGTCGTCCATGATGCCGGTCGCGCCGCGACCGAGCCTCGCTTCGACCTCCTTCTCCAGCGCCGCCGCCCAATCCTGTGACGGCGCCGCCGCGGCTCCGGCCCGCAATTCCGGCGGCAGATCCTTGATCTCGATAGTCACCGATGGCGCCATCACCGTGATCCAGTGGCAGAAATTTTCGATCTGCCGCACGTTCCCCGGGAAGCTCTGTGCCGCCAGGTGCTTCAGCGTCGCTTCCGACAGGCGCTTCGGTTCGACCCCCAGCTCGCGCGCCCACTTCTGAAGAAAGTGCTTGGCCAGCAACGGAATGTCTTCGCGGCGCTCGCGCAGCGGCGGCAGGCGCAGCCGGATCACGTTCAGGCGGTGGTAAAGATCCTCGCGGAACAGACCCTGTTTGACGCGTGCTTCGAGATCCTGGTGCGTCGCGGCGATCACTCGCACATTGGCCCTGATCGGCTGATGTCCGCCGACCCGGTAGAAATGCCCGTCCGAGAGCACGCGCAAGAGGCGTGTCTGCAGTTCCGGGGGCATGTCACCGATCTCGTCGAGAAACAACGTGCCGCCCTCCGCCTGCTCGAAGCGCCCCCGGCGCAGGCTCTGGGCGCCGGTGAACGCGCCGCGCTCGTGACCAAAGAGCTCCGACTCGAGCAATTCCTTGGGAATGGCCGCCGTATTGATGGCGATGAACGGTTTGTCGGCCCGCGGGCTGTGCCGGAACAGTGCCCGCGCCACGAGTTCCTTGCCCGTGCCGGACTCGCCGGTGATGAGGACCGTGGCATGCGATTGCGCGAGCCGGCCGATCGCGCGGAACACCTCCTGCATCGCCGGCGCGTGCCCGAGGATCTCCGGTGTCGCCCCCATCTCGACCGCCGCGTCCTCGCTGCGCGAACTTTCCTCGATGGCGCGACGAATGAGCTCGACCGCCTCGTCGACGTCGAACGGCTTCGGCAGATACTCATAGGCGCCGCCCTGGAAGGCCGTCACCGCGCTGTCGAGATCCGAGTACGCGGTCATGATGATCACCGGCAAGTGGGCATGTCGCGCCTTGGCCTTCTGCAGCAGCTCCAGGCCGGACTCCCCCGGCATCCGAATGTCGCTCACCAGCACCTGGGGCGATTCCACTTCCAGCGCGGCAGAGGCTTCGCGCGCAGAAGAGAAGGTCTTGAAAGCGATATTCTCGCGGGCAAGCGCCTTCTCGAACACCCAGCGTATCGAGCGGTCGTCGTCGATGATCCAGACGGGTTTCATATCATCCTTCCGCCTTCATCCTTCCGCCTTCATCATCGCCGTTCACCGGCAGCAGCACCGTGAAACAGGTGTTGCCTGGAATGCTCTCGAAGGTCACCGTGCCGCGATGCTGCACGATGAAATTCTGCGCGATCGTCAATCCCAGCCCGCTGCCATCGGCGCGTCCTGACACGAGTGGGAAAAAAATGCGCTCGCGGATCGCCTCCGGGACACCGGGGCCGTTGTCGATGACGTGCACGCAAACCGCGTGGCGATGGCGTCTGCGGGCGAGTGTCACCTGGCGCGCGATGCGCGTCCGCAACGTAATCTCGCCTTCGCCCTGCAAGGCCTGGGCAGCATTGCGCACGATGTTGAGGACGGCCTGTATCAGCTGTTCCCTGTCGCCCATCAGCGGCGGCAGGCTCGCGTCGTAGTCGCGGTGGATCGTGATGCCGGTCGGATACTCGGCGCCGATCACGCTGCGCACGTGCTCCAGGACTTCGTGCACGTTGAGCAACGTCGGCTGCGGCAGGCGGTGCGGCGTCAACAGGCGATCCACCAGCGCTTGCAGCCGGTCCGCCTCCTTGATGATGACCTGGGTGTACTCGTGCAGGTTGGGACGTTCCAATTCCCGGTCGAGCAGTTGCGCGGCGCCGCGGATTCCGCCGAGCGGATTCTTGATCTCGTGGGCGAGGTTCCGGATCAGCTCGCGGTTCGCCTGAGTCTGATCCAGCAGCCGCTCCTCGCGCGCGATTCGCAACTGCTGCTCGATGCGCCTGAATTCCAGCAGGAAGCCCCCGTCGTGGTCGGTCTCCACCGGTGTCACGGTACAGGCGAGGTGCAACTTGCCTCGCCCGCCCGGCGCGAGCGTGAGATCGTGTTCCGTGTAGCTGCAGTTGTTGCTCCGCGCATACCGGATCGCGCCGGTGAGCTTCCCGTCCCCGCCAAACAGCTTGGCGACGGCAACACCCGCTACATTGCGGTTACTGAGCTCGAACAAGTTTTCCGCCGAGGGATTGAGGTACCTGACCGTCAGCGGCGCATCCACCAGCACCACCGCGGTGTCGAGCAAGTCCAGGCCAGAGAGAGCTTCCGGTGTCATCTTCCAGTCCGAGATAAAACTCGGAGCAAGAACTGCGCCAGTCCCCGGGTCGCACGCCCCGGGGCCCGGCAAGAGATCAGGCGCGCGTGCGGCGCCGCTTACCTGAGGTTGGCAAGCTCCTTTTTCAGGTTGGCGACGTTGTCCTCGTGGAGCTTGACCTTTTTCTGGTAGGGCTCCAGCCGGTCGAGGACGCGCTGGTAGTTACGCTCGCTGCCGAGACGTATCGACTCCTGCTCGGCGAGGTCTTTCCTGGCGAGCCCCAGCAACTGCTCTTCGCTTGCGAGCTCGCGTTCGAGAATCCTGCGGCGATCCGTGTCGCGCTGCTTCTGCGTCTGCGAATCAACCTTGGGGAAATTCGCGGGGCTGGCGGCCTTCCCCTGCTGGGATTTGGACGAGGGCGCGACATTTACCGGCCCGACATCCAACTGCCTGCAGCCTTTCGCTTCGGACTTGACGTTGGTGAGGAGCTTGCTGCCGTCCGGCTTGATGCATTCAAAAATCTGCGCCCGAGCCCCGAAGGCGAGCATGGTGCCACACAACAATACGGCCAATTTTCTCATCCACAATCCTGTAGTCATGGTCCTGGAGAAACGTTCGAGGATTCCCCAGGTTGACCGCATCCAGCGCCAAGAGTTGCGCTAAGTCTATGTGATAAAACTGAATTTGACAATGCACAATAATGGTGCAGCAACATTCTGGGCAATAAAAAGGGCGGTGGATCACGCCGCCCTTGAAGGATGCAGAGAGTTGACTCAGAGGCTGTAATACATCTGGAATTCGATCGGGTGCGTGGTCATGCGAAAGGCCGTGACTTCCTCCATTTTCAAGGCGATGTACGCATCGATCATGTCGTTGGAGAATACCCCGCCGCGCGTCAGGAAGTCGCGATCCTTGTCCAGGTAATCCAGCGCTTCGTCGAGCGACGCGCACGGATGCGGGATCTTGCTCGCGATCTCAGGCGGCAGGTCATAAAGGTTCTTGTCGATCGGGTCGCCGGGATGAAGCTTGTTCTGGATGCCGTCGAGACCGGCCATCATCATCGCGGTGAACGCGAGATAGGGATTGCAGGTCGGGTCCGGAAAGCGCACTTCGATTCTGCGTGCTTTCGGATTGGACACCAGCGGTACCCGCACTGCGGCCGAGCGGTTGCGCGATGAGTACGCGAGATTGATCGGGGCCTCGAAGCCCGGCACCAGTCGCTTGTACGAGTTGGTGCCCGGGTTGGTGATCGCGTTCAGCGCCTTGGCATGCTTGATGATGCCGCCGATGTAGTAAAGCGCGAGCTCCGACAGGCCCGCGTAGCTGCTGCCGCTGAAAAGATTCTGCCCGCCCTTGGCGAGCGACTGGTGCACGTGCATGCCGGAACCGTTGTCCCCCACGATGGGCTTCGGCATGAAGGTCGCGGTCTTGCCGTATGAGTGTGCCACATTATGCACCGCGTATTTCAGAATCATCATCCAGTCGGCGCGCTTGACCAGGCTGTTGAACTTGGTGCCGATCTCACACTGGCCTGGGGCGGCGACTTCATGGTGATGCACCTCGCATTCGACACCCATCTCTTCCATCGCCAGCACCATGGCGGAGCGGATATCCTGGAGCGAATCCACCGGCGGCACCGGAAAGTACCCGCCCTTGATGGGCGCGCGATGCCCCATATTGCCGCCCTCAAGGTCTTCGCCGGACGACCACGGGGCTTCTTCGGACTTGATCTTGTAGAACGCCTGCCCCATTTCCACCCTCCACGTGGCGGAGTCGAAAACGAAGAACTCCGGCTCGGGCCCGAAGAAAGCCGTGTCTGCGATGCCGGTCGATCTCAAGTAGGCCTCCGCGCGCTTCGCGATCGAGCGCGGGTCGCGATCGTAGCCTTTGCCATCGGAGGGCTCGATCACGTCGCATTGGAGAAGCAGCGTCGGCTCGTCCGTGAAAGGATCCATCCGCGCAGAATCCGGATCCGGCATCAGTACCATGTCGGAGGCCTCGATACTCTTCCAGCCGGCGATTGACGATCCGTCGAAAAAGTGGCCGTCGCTGAACTTGGCATCGGTGAAGGCTTTAACGGGGACGGAAACATGCTGCTCCTTTCCGCGCGTATCCGTGAAACGCAAGTCCACAAACTTCACCTCATCGTCCTTGATCATTTTCATTACATCGGCAACTGCCATTGCTTTCTCCTGAGCACTGTTGGAAACAAATCGAATGATGGAAGTCCCGTTATGAGCACAAATTGTGCCAAGTACCGGCGCGGGAAATGCATTGTGTCACAAGATCTTATATTGAAAAAGGATGATCATATGCACCGATTTGGTGCAAAGTATCTCATATCCGCACCTTGATAGTGCATATCATATTCGACTATCTCGGATAAAATTGCGGTTTCGTTTATTTGTTGAGTACTGGTCCTGATGGCAATCAGCCAAATTCTAGACAATGCCCGTGAACGCGGACAGCGAATGGAGCTCCCGTACAATGGGGCTTTGTTGCCGCAAGAGGCTTATCAGCTATGCCGCGAAGCACCCGGCGCCAAAATCGTGGACGTGCGCACGCGCGCGGAGCTGGACTGGGTAGGTCGGATTCCGGGCGCCGTTGAAATCGAGTTGCTTAGCTATCCGGGCAGCCGGCCGAATCCGGGATTCCTCGCCGCACTCGAGCAGCAGGTCGACAAGGAGGCGATGGTGATGTTTATCTGCCGCAGCGGCGGGCGCTCGCACAACGCGGCCATGCTCGCCATGCAGGCGGGGTACACCGAGTCCTATAACGTGCTCGAAGGCTTCGAAGGCGATAAGGACGCACAGGGCCACCGCAATACGAAAGGGGGCTGGCGTAAGGCCGGATTGCCGTGGATCCAAAGTTAAGGATGAAGGATGAAGGCGGAAGGATGAAGAAGGACACCGATTACCCGCATGTCAGTTGCGTTTTCTTCATGCGGTATTGCGTGCTCACGCTGACCATGTAACGACGCCAGCGTAGCCCGTCGCCAGCACCACCACGCCGAAGACGATCCGATACCAGGCGAACGCCGTGAAGTCGTGGGTGGCGATGTAACGCAGCAGCCACCGCACGCACAGGAACGCCGACACGAAGGCTGCTGCCGCTCCGACCGCGAAAATGCCAAGATCGCCGTCGCCCAGCAATGCCCGGTGCTTGTAGAGGTCATATGCGCCGGCGGCAATGAGCGTTGGCACTGCGAGGAAGAACGAGAACTCGGTTGCCGCCCGTCGCGACAGACCGAACAGCAACCCCCCGATGATGGTCGCCCCGGAGCGTGAAACGCCGGGTATCAACGCAAGTGCCTGCGCGCAACCGACCTTGAGCGCGTCGCGCCAGGTCATCGCCTCCACATCTTCTATCCGGTGCCCGCGCCGGCCGCGTTCGACCCACAGTATGACCAGACCGCCCGCGATGAACGCGGAGGCGACCGGGACAGCCTGAAACAGGTGCTGTTTGATTAGGCCGCCAAACGCGAGTCCCAGCAGCGCGGCGGGCAGGAAAGCCACGATCAGATTCGCCACAAAGCGCCGCGCCGCGGCGTCACGCGCGAGGCCCGCCACAATCCGGCCGAAGCGCCGCCGGTACTCCCAGATGATCGCCAGCATCGCACCGCTCTGAATCACGATCTCGAACAGTTTGCCCTTTTCATCGTTGAAGCCGAGCAGGTCGCCGACCAGGATCAGGTGTCCGGTGCTGGAAATCGGCAGGAATTCGGTGAGCCCTTCGACGATGCCGAGTATCAGGGCCTTGAGGTAGAGCGCGAGGTCCATGAGGCAGCCGCTATTCTACGTGACCGGGAACGACGAGTCGCTGGTGGCGCCAGTCGTCACTCGCGACCGCGCGCTGCGAACCTCGTGTCTTCCCACGAACCCGCGGGAAGAGGGTGATTTCTCGATAACCGCGGAGCCTAGAGCGGCGTAGACGGGCTTGCGGGCGGCAATACGGGGCGAGGTGTCGGAATTTCCCGCAGAGCCTGCTTCGCGCGTTGTTCCAGGGCAGCGAGCAACGCGAGGGCTGCGAGCGCGCCTTGCGCTTTGAGCGCCTGGCCGAGCACCTCTGCCCGTCCGGTCAGTTCATCCGGCACCGGCGGCGGCTCGTGGCCGTGAATTCCGGCAATAAGGGATTCGCGCACAAAGTCGAAGAGCAGGGAAACATCGCGCTCGCGCACCAGACCCCGGAGGATCTGTTCCGCCCCGGTCGATGCGGGCGCATCGCCCGCGTCATCAGCCGCTGCCGGAGCGGCGACAGCAAGACCAGCACAAAGTGCGGCGATACCGACGAACGCGCGCATAAACCCTATCTCCACAGGGAACTCCCCGTAACTTGGTACAACGCCCGGCGTTTCTCCAAGTTTACAGCTTGGTGTAAATCTCTGCGCCCCGGGTCACGAACTCTCGCGCCTTGTCAGCCATGCCCTTGTCGAGCGCGTCGGTCTCGGAAAGGCCCTGCTTCTCGGCGTACTCACGCACATCCTGGGTGATCTTCATCGAGCAGAAGTGGGGCCCGCACATCGAGCAGAAGTGGGCGAGTTTCGCGCCCTCCTGCGGCAGGGTCTCGTCGTGGAACTGCTTGGCCTTGTCGGGATCGAGGCCGAGATTGAACTGGTCTTCCCAGCGGAACTCGAAGCGCGCCTTCGACAACGCATTATCCCGGATCTGGGCGCCCGGATGGCCTTTGGCGAGATCGGCGGCGTGCGCGGCGATCCTGTAGGCCATGATGCCGTCCTTCACGTCTTCCTTGTCGGGCAGGCCCAGGTGTTCCTTGGGCGTCACGTAGCACAGCATCGCTGTGCCGTACCACCCTATCATCGCGGCGCCGATCGCCGACGTGATGTGATCGTAGCCGGGGGCGATGTCGGTGGTGAGCGGGCCCAGCGTGTAGAACGGCGCTTCCTTGCAGTATTTCAACTGCAGGTCCATGTTCTCCTTGATGAGCTGCATCGGCACGTGGCCGGGGCCCTCGATCATGACCTGCACGTCGTGCTTCCAGGCGATGTCGGTCAGTTCCCCCAGGGTCTTCAGCTCAGCGATCTGCGCTTCGTCGTTGGCGTCATAGATTGACCCGGGGCGCAAGCCGTCTCCCAACGAGAACGACACGTCGTAAGCCTTGAGGATTTCGCAGGTCTCCTCGAAATGGGTGTAGAGAAAGCTTTCCTTGTGGTGCGCCAGGCACCACTTGGCCATGATCGAGCCGCCACGCGAAACGATCCCCGTCATGCGCTTTGCGGTGAGCGGAATGTAGGCGAGCCGCACGCCGGCGTGGACGGTGAAGTAGTCGACGCCCTGCTCGCATTGCTCGATCAGGGTATCGCGGTAGATTTCCCAGGTAAGCTCCTCGGCCTTGCCGTCCACCTTTTCCAGCGCCTGATAGATGGGAACCGTTCCAATGGGCACCGGGGAATTGCGGATGATCCACTCTCGGGTTTCATGAATATGCTTGCCGGTCGAGAGATCCATCACGGTGTCTCCGCCCCACCGGATCGCCCACGTCATCTTTTCGACTTCCTCCTGGATGCCGGATGAAATCGCCGAGTTGCCGATGTTGGCGTTGATCTTGACCAGGAAGTTGCGCCCGATCACCATCGGCTCGGTCTCCGGATGGTTGATGTTGGCAGGGATGATGGCGCGCCCGCGCGCCACCTCATCGCGCACGAATTCGGGCGTAATCAGTTTCGGTATCGACGCGCCGAAGTGCTCCCCGCGATGTTGCCGCGTCAACAGCTCCGCCAATCCTTCGCGCCGCTGATTCTCGCGGATGGCGATGAATTCCATCTCCGGCGTCACCATGCCGCGCCGCGCATAGTGCATCTGGGACACGTTCATCCCGGGCTTCGCGCGCCGCGGCTTGCGCGCAAGGTTGAAGCGCAGGCTGGCGAGCTTGCCGTCGGCGAGCCGCTCCTGGCCATAGCGCGAACTTGGGCCCTCGAGGGCGACGGTGTCGTTGCGTTCCTCGACCCACCCGAGCCGCAGCGGAGCGAGCCCCGAGCGAATGTCGATCCTCATCGCCGGATCCGTGTACGGCCCGGACGTGTCGTAGACGAAGATCGGCGGATTCTTCTCGACGCCGAACGAGGCTGGCGTATCGGACTGCGTGATCTCCCGCATCGGCACCTGGATGTCCGGGCGCGAGCCCGCAACGTGCACCTTGCGCGAGCTGGGCAGAGGCTTGACCGCCGCCTCATCAACACGTGCCGTGACGTTCAGAAACTTCGGATTGGCGTTCATGTCTCGCTCCTATGGCGTAACCGGCGGGGAGCGATGGTGGGGGATGTCGCACCACGCTTCCCTACGACGGCATTACCCGCATCAGGTTCAGAGGGTTTGTCTCACCCCGCGGCCTGCGCCCCGAGGACCCCTAACGTGTTCCATCAAGCTACTTGAAATATGGGATAATTGCAAGTTCCAGAACCGCTTTTCTCCCGCCGTTTCACATGATGCAGCAGATGGACTTCGAGCGCGCGCGATTCAACATGGTCGAGCAGCAGATCAGGCCATGGGACGTGCTCGATCAGCAGGTGCTCGACCTGCTCTTGCGGGTGCGGCGCGAGGACTTCGTGCCGCAGCAGTACCGCGTGCTTGCTTTCGCCGATCTGGAGATCCCGCTGGGACACGGCGAGCGGATGCTCCAGCCCAAGCTCGAAGCGCGCATGCTCCAGGAATTGGCGCTGACGGGGAACGACAAGGTGCTGGAGGTCGGCACGGGAAGCGGTTACATGACGGCGCTGCTCGCAAGCCTCGCCCGTCACGTGCACAGCGTCGAACTCGTCGCCGAGTTCACCGTGGCGGCGGAGGGGAAGCTCAAGGCCCGGGGATTTCACAACGTGACTCTGGAAAACGGGGACGCCGCGCGCGGCTGGGACCGCGATGCGCCCTATGACGTGATCGTTCTGACGGGTTCCGTTCCGATCCTCCCGCCGGCATTCGCTGCGAGCCTTAATCCGAGTGGACGGTTGATCGCCGTCGTGGGCGAGCCGCCGGTCATGGAGGCTCGCCTCATCACGTGCGTTGCACCGGGCGCCTGCAAGTCGACAGACCTGTTCGAGACCTGCATCCCGCCGTTGCGCAATGTATTGCTGCCGGAGCGCTTCGTCTTCTAACGGTGATGCGGGCTCGATTTCAGATGCGTCGTCTGCTTGCTTCGACAGTGCTTGCTTCGTCGCTCGCTGCGGCCAGTTTCGCTGCGCCCGCAGCTGATCTGCTCCAGATCTATCGCCTCGCACAGGGGGCCGATGCAGTGTATGCAGCCGCCCGGGCAACCTGGAGCGCAATCCAGGAGAAGCTTCCTCAAGGGCGTGCGGGGCTGCTGCCGTCGGCCACGCTTTCGGCCTCCACGCAGTACAACGACCGCGAGATCGAGTTTCGCAGCCCCGCAAACCCGTCCACCGCCGGCCAATTCAATTCCAATACCTGGAGCCTGTCGCTGACGCAGCCGCTCTACCGGCGCCAGAACCTGGTCGCCTACGAGCAGGCGCAGACGCAGGTCGGTCAGGCGGATACCCAGCTCGCCCTTGCGGGGCAGGACCTGATCCTGCGGGTGTCGCAGGCATATTTTGATGTCCTGCTCGCACTGAACAACGCCGAACTGGCCGCGGCGCAGAAAGTGGCCATCAGCGAGCAACTTGCACAGGCCAAACGCAACTTCGAGGTCGGCACCGCCACCATCACCGACACCCATGAGGCCCAGGCACGCTACGATCTGGCCGTCGCACAGGAGATCGCCGCGCAGAACGATCTCGAAATCAAGCGCCGGCAGCTCGCGCAGATCATCGGGCGGCCGGCGCCGGCGCTTTCCCTGTTGGCAGGACAGATCATGCTCGAATTGCCGCAGCCCAACCAGATCCAACCCTGGGTGGAGGAAGCGACGCGCGCGAGCCTGGCAGTGCTGGTCAGCGAGGCCGCGCTGACCTTCTCTCGACAGGAGATCAAGCGCAATCGTGGAGGCCACCATCCGACGCTCGACGCTTTCGCGACTTATACCGACGCGGGATCGGGCTCGGGGATCCAGGGCGGGCCCGGCACCGACACCACCACCCGGGTGATCGGGCTGCAGCTGGCCGTGCCCCTTTATCAGGGCGGGGCAACCGCCTCGCGCATACGCGAAGCCCTTGCGAACGAGGATAAGGCGCGCCAGGAACTGGAAAACGCGCGCAGGAGCGCCGAACTCGCCGCGCACCAGGCCTTCCTGGGCGTGACGAACGGAGTCTCGCAGGTGAACGCTCTGCGCGCTGCGCTGGTGTCCAGCCAGAGCAGCCTCGACTCGACGCGGCTCGGGCTGCAGGTGGGCGTCAGGACGCAGGTTGATGTGCTGAATGCCCAACAGCAACTCTTCTCCACCCGGCGCGATCTCGCGCAGGCAGCTTACAACTACGTGCTGTCGTTCCTGCGTCTCAAGGCTGCCGTGGGTCGTCTCAGCGAAGACGACGTTGCCAAGGTCAATGCCTGGTTGGGGCGCAAGTAGCGTTGGTGATGGGCAATCGGTATCACCAGCGTAGCAGGTCGAGCACGCGCTGCGTGGCACCCTGATGCGCCCTGCAAAACACGAGCGCTGCCTCCCCCATCCGTCGCCTCGCTTTGGCGTCGAGCAATAACTGCCGCGCCGCGCGCATGAGTTCCGTCGCGTCGCTTACGCGCAGCGCTGCTCCCGCCGCCACCGCGCCTTCCACGGCGTCCGCAAAGTTGTAAGTGCTGGGCCCCACCAGCACGGGTTTCCCGACAGCGCACGCCTCGATCAGGTTTTGTGCCCCGTACGCGAGCAGGCTTCCGCCGACAAAGGCGACGTCGCACGCCGCATAATACGCGGGCATTTCGCCCATGCTGTCACCGAGGATGATGCGCGTGTCCGGATCGACCGCAAAACCCGCCGCGCGCCGCCGATAGCGGAATCCGCGGTGCTCGATGAGCGCAGCCACTTCGTCGAAGCGCTGCGGATGGCGCGGAACGATTACGAGCAAGAGTTCCGGCATGTCGAGTGCAGCCATTGCGTCAAGCAACAACGCCTCCTCTCCATCGCGCGTGCTGGCTGCGAGCAGCACCTGGCGCGAGCCGCATGCCGCGCGCCAGTTGCCGCCCAGCGCGACCTGCTCTGCCGGAACGGCGACGTCGAACTTGAGATTGCCGGCGACGGACACCGCAGCGGCGCCCAACGCGCGCAGGCGACGCGCGTCGTCCTCGCCTTGCGCGGCGACGCCGGCGAACTGCCGCAGGCTCGCCCGCGTGAGTTCCGGAAATTTTCGGTACTTCGTCCACGACTTCTCGGACAGCCTCGCGTTGACGAGATACAGTGGCACACGATGCTCGCCACAGGCGTTGACGAGATTGGGCCAGATCTCGGTTTCCATCAGTACCCCGACCCGTGGTCGAAACCGCTCCAGGAAGCGCGCGACCGCGCCGGGAAAGTCGTAGGGCAGATAGCAGGTCAACACGCGGTCGTCGAACAGCGCGCTGCCGGTCTTTCTGCCCGTCGGCGTCATGTGGGTGAGCAGGATGCGGTGGTCGGGATGGCGTTTCTGCAGCGCGCGAATCAGCGGTTCGGCAGCGCGTGTTTCACCGACCGATACCGCGTGCAGCCAGATCACGGGTTGTGCGGGCCGCGCCTGCCGGTAGTAGCCGAACCGTTCCGGGACGTGGCGCAGGTAAGCCGGCTGGCGCCGCGCCCGCCAGACGAGATGCCACAAGGCACCGGGCAGCATCGCGTAGAGCAGAAGCGTGTAGGCGAAGCGCTTCACGATCGCGTGCTACCGTATCGCTCCAGCGCAGCCATGACTTCGTCGACCGTGGGTCGTTTACCGATGCCGCCCAGATTCACGGCTCGTGGGCAGGCGTAAAGTCCGGTAGCGGACGGATCAGTTGCGCAATAGATTCCGACCGTGGGCGCGCCGAGCGCACCCGCAAGGTGCGTAAGCCCCGTGTCCACGCCCGCGACGGCATGTGCGCCCGCAAACAGCCCCGCAAGTTCGTCGAATGTGAGCGCAGGCGGTACGACTGCGCCACGCAGCGCCGCGGCAAGTTGCGTGCTACGCACGCGCTCGCCGTCGCTTCCCCACGGCAATATGCAGCCCAAACCCCGTTGCAGACACCGTGCTCCAAGTTCGATCCACGATTGCTCCGGCCACAGCTTGCCCGCGGCGCTGGTCGCATGCAGAAGGACGACGTAACGTTGCAGCGCATGCCATGGGAACGATGCGGCGCGCGCATGAATTCCATACTCGGGATGCGGCGACAACTCATACCCCAACGCCCGCGCCGCGAGCGCGCGATTGCGTTCCACCGCGTGCTGCGTCCAAGGGATCCCGAATGTCCGATCATAGAAGATCCGCAATGGCTCACGCGAGCTCGCCCAGTCGAGTCCATAACGGGTGCCGCGGGCTACAGCTGTGATGAGCGCGCTCTTGAACAGCCCCTGGGTATCGATCACCGCATCATAGCGCTTCGCGCGCAGGCGCTGCACAAACTGCCCGATCTCGCGCCAGGTGCTCCCTCGTCCCAGCGCGCCGCGCCAGCGGCGGATCGCGACCGGGATGACGTCCGCCACGCCAGGATGCAGGCGCGGGATCGCCGCAAACGCCTCCTCCACCACCCAATCGACGGTCACCGCGCGTCGCCCACGGCGCAACTCGCTCACAACGGGCAGATTGTGTATGACATCGCCCAGCGACGATGTCTTGACCAGCAGAATGCTTTTCATCGCTCTTGTTCTGGCGCGGGCGCGACGCGGCATAAGACTACACGCAAACGCCCCTTGCGCATAGAATACTGGCACACAAGACCGGAAGCGCAGTTTGCACATTCCCTGCATCACCGACATTCCGCAAACGACCGGCGCGTTCGGCCCTGCGCAGGGCAACGCCGCGCAGACCATCAGGAGGTTTTGGGAGTGATCCTCGTCACCGGCGGTGCGGGATTCATCGGTTCGAATTTTGTTCTCGACTGGATCGCGACCGAGGGCACGCCGGTCGTGAACCTCGACAAACTCACCTATGCCGGCAATCCCGCGAACCTCGTCAGCCTTGGGGATGATCCGCGGCACGTATTCGTTAAAGGGGATGTCTGCGACCGCGCACTGGTCGCACGCCTGCTGGCGGAGCACCGGCCCTGGGCGATCGTCCACTTCGCCGCCGAGAGCCACGTCGACCGCTCGATCCACGGCCCGGCGGAGTTCGTGCAAACCAACGTCATCGGCACTTTCAGCCTGCTCGAAGAGGCGCGCGCCTACTGGGGCACGCTCGCGGAGCCCGAAAAAAGCCGCTTCCGTTTTTTCCACGTTTCGACCGACGAGGTTTACGGCTCACTCGGCGCCAGCGATCCGCCGTTCACCGAAACGACGCCGTATGCCCCCAACAGTCCCTATGCGGCATCGAAGGCCGCGGCCGATCACCTCGTTCGGGCCTACCACCAAACCTATGGCCTGCCGACGGTGACGACCAACTGCTCCAACAATTACGGCCCGTACCAGTTTCCCGAAAAGCTGATCCCGCTCACGATTCTCAATGCGGCGCAGGGCAGGCCGCTACCCCTCTACGGCGACGGCCGCAACGTGCGCGACTGGCTCTATGTCGGCGATCACTGCGAGGCGACAAGACGGGTGCTGCACAAGGGGCGTCCCGGCGAAACCTATAATATCGGCGGCAACAGCGAGAAAACCAACCTGGAGGTTGTCAACGCGATCTGCAGCATACTGGACGACATCCGCCCGAATGCACTCATCACTCATCACTCATCACTCATCACTCATGTCCGGGATCGTCCAGGCCACGATCGTCGCTACGCAATGAACGCCGGGAAAATTTTTGCCGAGTTGCAGTGGGAGCCGCGCCGGACGTTCGAGAACGGCCTCCGCGAGACGGTCGAGTGGTATCTTGATCACGCGGACTGGGTCGCGAGCGTGGCGAGCGGGGCCTATCGCGACTGGATTGACCTGAATTACGGCAAGCGGGCGCGGCCGTGAAGGGGATCATTCTCGCCGGCGGCTCCGGGTCGCGACTGTATCCCGCGACGAGGGTCGTATCCAAGCAGCTGCTGCCGGTCTACGACAAGCCGATGGTCTACTACCCGTTATCGACGCTGATGCTCGCCGGCATTCGCGAGATCCTG
>Ga0209640_10000106_pt1 | contig 52743 bp, 44 predicted proteins | sample RifCSP10_1_FD_184018 | JGI IMG/M metagenome (GOLD analysis project Ga0209640, IMG submission 184018) | Soil microbial communities from Rifle, Colorado - Rifle CSP2_sed 10_1 (SPAdes) (version 2) | ecosystem: Environmental > Terrestrial > Deep subsurface > Rock core/Sediment | place: Rifle...
CTCCCGCCGTTCCCATCCCTCACCTTCACGGTGACGGTAAAGGTCTGCTGTCCCGTGATCGCTGCCGGCGGAGTATACGTCACCGTGTCCCCTGTGCCGGTAATCGTCCCTCCCCCAGGCATCACCGTCCAGTTGTACGTCAAGGGGTCTCCATCCACATCACTGGCCGTCACACTGAGCTGGGCCGCCTGGTCCGCAAAGATCACGTTAGGGGTCGCGGTTGGCCCACTGGTAATCTGGGGCGGGGTGCCTGTGCAACCGCTGTTGCCAGCAAGCAATATTTCCAATAATTTCCCGTCATTCACTTCGTCACGACCATAATCAGCGATATACACGTGTAAGATATTGGGATCGTCGCCTAAATCACTGCTCGGAGCAAAAGTAATCCCCTTCGGGTGGAGCACCCCAAACGCTTGGATATCAATGATGGTGACAAATTCACCGCTCGTTGTGACCTCAAATATCTTTTTATCCGGACCAGAGACGATAAACAAATTTCCACTACACCTGTCGAAAAAAATGCCTTCAGCATCTCGTATTACTCCTGGCAAGAGAAACGAACGTAAAAGGGTTCCAGAGGGTGTGACTTCAAAAACAGTACTATCAAAACCATCTGAAATGAATAGGTTCCCCGTAGTAGGATCAAAGGTTATATCCGACGGGTCAGTACTCCCAAAAGCGAGGGTCGAAAAACTCGAAAGAGCTGTTTCTGGGTCAAGCGGGTTAACCTCAAATACCCTTTTCTTATCGTCATCCGAGATAAGTAATGTTCCAGTCGCCGCATTAAACGTGACTCCTGTGGGCTCTTTAGAAAACCCTAACGTACTATATGTCCGGAGCACAGCGCCGGAACCAGTGAGCTCGAACAGATTAAACCCTGTGAAAAAGGATGTTTCCTCGACCTCTGAATCAGCGAGCCATATTGACGCATTCGCAGGAAAAAACGTCAAGCCCGACGGATCGGAACTGCCAAAAGTTGTCGTATTAATCGTATTAACCAAGGTCGCTTGTTGGGCTTCCGCCAGCCTCGCTGTACCCAGTATTAACCCGATTATCCCTACTCCCACGATCTTCAGTAAAATCTTATTTCTGACGTACATGATACTCTTCCTCCTCTATGCTTCGCCCGGCCACTAAGTTCGGCTCCTTTTGTTCTCCTCTGGCAGAGCACCTAGGGCAATCGCTCCTGCAGTGAGGCGGGGAGAAGCTCGAGCCGCTCCACCGCCCGGATCCGGAACCCCTTCTGGTGGATTTATTCGGTAGGGCTTCTGTATCTAGCGGCCTTCGAAACGCAGTACGGTCGCTAATGTCTTGATCAGGATGCTCAATTCGAGGCGAACGGACCTGTTCTTGATATAGTAGAGTTCATACTGCAGTTTTTCTTTGGCATCATCAACTGATGACCCATACCTGAAATTAATCTGTGCCCAACCGGTGAGGCCAGGTTGCACCAGATGGCGTGTTTCGTAAAAAGGTATGACCTCCGCCAGCTGCTTAACAAACTCTGGCCGCTCGGGCCGGGGTCCTACCAAAGACATCTCCCCCTTCAACACGTTCCATAGCTGCGGGAGCTCATCGATTCGTGTTTTTCTCAGAACGTGGCCGATAGCGGTAATTCTGGGATCCCCCTCCGCCGACCATTGGGCGCCTTCCCTCTCAGCATCCTTGACCATCGTGCGAAACTTGATCACATCGAATAGACATCCACCTTTGCCCACTCTTCTTTGCCGCAACAGGATTGGGCCGGGACCGTTAAGTTTGATTGCCAAAGCAACTAGTGGAAATATCAAAGCAGTCAGTATTCCCAATAGGACTGCTGCGGCTAAGTCCAGGATGCGTTTAAAGGTCTCAAAGCCACGTTTATTGAATTCTCGTAGATTTTCGACGAACCATCCCCCGTTGATGGCAGAGAGGGGTATCTTCCCAGTAAGCTGTTCAGACAAGTGGCTAATCTCCACAACGTGAATCCCGGAGCACAGCAGTTCGTAAAAAAGTCCCCGTACGGATGGCTCTTCGCGTAGTTGCCTCGAAATTGCCAATATATCTATGTGATTCCCGTTAAGGCAATTGAGGATTGTGGAGGCCGGTGAGACATTCTCACCATTCCACAAAACAAATGAACGCGAAATCTCAAAACCTAGATGGCTACTTTCACCCATGATCCTGTGAAAGTCGTTGATTTCCGTTCCTTTGCCGCAAAGCAAGATTTGCATCTTGGTGCCGTTACTGCTCCAACGCAAGAACAATACACGCCACGCAAAAAGAAGGGGTGCGGCCAGTGGTAGATCCATAACCAAGATAGTCTCAGGGAGCATGAGAAAAGAAGAAAAGGTGTCAAAAAAGACGATGGTAACCATGCCCGAAATGCCAAGGCCTTGGAGAAGTCTTCTTCCTATGGTTCCAGGTGTGGCAAAGCGTTCTATGTCATAGACGCCGACACTATAGAAAAACACAAGCCACGCCCCAAACAGGATATTAGATGCAATGAGGTGTCGGGGCACTACCTCAAAGTTGAGTAATGCAAAGTGCCCCATCGTCAACAGAAGGAATAACGCAAGGTTCAAGAGCAGGAGATCACCTAAACACAGGATGCCCTTCCTCAGGGGAAAAGATATGGCAATCCGCCTCTTACCCTTAAGAGCGAAGGGCAAAAAAATTGATTCTGCTCTGTTTAGACCGCCTTCAATCATATCCTGCCTTGTACGTTCATGATTACGGCGATTCTGAGACGGCTCGTTCGCTCATTCACGTGTGCAGAAAGAATCGCCCCGTTGCGCAGCGGAATGTAGTTCTTTGTATAAAGACTCGACTTGCGCAACCATCCTTTGCCTGGAAAAATAGCTAGAACGCTGCTGAGCAACTTGCCCCATCTCACTACACAGATTTTCATTATTGAGTAAATACAGAATACGCTCTGCCATTTCCGAAGGTTGGTGTGGAGTCACAAGAAAACCGGTTTCTCCATCAATTACAACATCGCTCGCACCATCAACATTGTTGGCAACAATTGGCTTACCAGCACTCATGGACTCAAGAAACGCAATGGGCAAGCCTTCCCAAAGCGAACTCATAGCCGTTATGGTCAGCATGGATATGATTCTGGGAACGTCATTTCTATAGCCCAATAAGAAGAACTTCTCTTTCAGATTAAGCTCATCGATTAAGCGCTCACATTTAGGGCGTAATGAGCCATCACCAACAATCAGAAAATGAACCTTTGCATAACGACTGACTACTATGGCGGCAGCGCGAATGAAATCCAGCGGATTTTTTTGTCCATCTAAACGTCCAATCATTCCCACAAGCTTACAGTCTGGATCCAGACCCAATTTGTTATGCATCTGTTTATCATTGACAGGTTGCCGAAATCTTTCCAAGTCAATACCATTGTAGATCAAGGTATATTTATCTTCTCTGCCGATCCGATGTGCCAGCCCCTTCTGAATGTCGGGCCTAGATACAACGATCATCTGGTTGGTGAATCGCGCGCATAGCCGCTCCAGGTTCACATATAACATCTGATGTAGTTTTGACTTTCTTGCATGTAAACCCCAACCATGAACGTGATGTAAAATCACAGGGACGCCTGCGCTGAATGCTGCGATCCTTCCAATCACCCCGGCCACAGAAGAGTGCGTATGGACGATGTCATAGTTTCCTTGCACCATAATGCGCCGAATATCCGCAACCCCCTTCAGATTTACAACTGGGTTTATATGATTAATCAAGCTCGGTATAATTCGAGTAGTGATGCCCAGTTCATGTGCCAGGTATGTCACATCAGTTCTGCCTGGGGGGATGGGACCTGTTACGAGGCGTACATCGAAGTCGGGATGGTTATTGAAATGGCTTGCGAGGTCTAAGACAACGTTTGTGGCCCCGCCTGAGGCTAACCCGGTGATAACAAACAGCACACGGATCTTTCGTGGGACCACCCTGTAGGTATCTTCATGATGGACATCCAGAACTAGTTGATCGCATCCTTGCTCTTTTCTGACAATATTTGTGAGAACACCTGCGGATGTTTCCTTAGCAATGCGTGGAGATAAGCCCGTTTCGAGCAATTCGTTGCTGTGCTTGTGACCTCGAGTCATAGATACATCTCCGCGGATTGTGATGTACGGTAATAGAGGTGTTTAGAGGCGTGCCAGGATTAGAGAGCCCAGAAAGGTTTTGGCTAGCTTGTGAGTCGGATTTCTTCTATAGATGTGGGATGGTTTTTTCCTGACTAGTGGCGAAAATCTTCCGTAATCATTTGATCATTTCGAAGGCTGGAGCGATATGATCGCCTGTTATTTGCGTATAGATTTCCTCGTATCCGGAATGCATAGCGGTCAGGCTGAATCGCTGCTCAACCAGCTCTCTACATTTATAACCTATCTCTCTTCTCACGGAAATTGGCATCTCTCTGAACCTCCTGATTTCTCGGGCAAATCCCGCTGCGTCATCCGGGTGGATCAAGGGAATAAAGTCTACACCTTCCGCTATTTCTCGGTGCGGCGGAATATCGGAAAGTAGAACCGGGCGGCGACACGCCATCGCTTCAAGAACCGCAATAGGGAGTCCTTCTCCGTACGAGGTAGAGATGAATAGATCTGCGCGAAGTAAATGCTCAAATACTTTGTCACGGGGAATCAACCCCGTGAACTCTATCTGATTTTCAAGACCGACTTCCCTACTTCTTGTTATGAGCGAGTTTCGCAAGGGCCCATCGCCAATATATACCAGGCGGCTCGTTTGCCTTGTTTGATTAATGCTCTGTTGAAAAGTCCGTATAACAGAAAATGGATTCTTTATGTCAACTAATCGGCTGATGGCTATGATTGTAAAATCACTCGTTTGTTGAGGTCGTTGGCGGGTATTCGCTGCAACGTTGTCAACCCGGGCTATATCCAGACCATTTTGAACACAGTCAAACCTATCACCGGCTAGCCGCCTATAAAGCACAGGGAAGCTATCGTAACTTGCCCGACCACAACAGACCACCCTTCGAAAACTGGCAAAGACGGGCAACCACAATATGCGGTTTCGAAGCTTGTAGTTTGGGTAGCTGTCATGTACGGTAACGACTGTAAAGGGCTTAAATTTCCGGTAGGCGAATCGCGTGGCCGCAAGAAATAGGAAGCCACAGTGGGGCGAATGGGCATGAATAATATCATATTCTTTTTCCGCCAGGGCGGCCTTCAGGGCGCGAAAGAAGCCTTTGAAAGAGCCATCCCCCTCAAACAAAGTGATCGTTTTGGGGGGCTTCATGTCTGATTTAAAAAAGGTGCATATGGTAATTTCACGCTTGCCCGCCAATGGTAGCGAAAATTGGTTATAAACCTGATCGGTCTCTCCTATCTCAACATTAATATGGAGGATCCTGGTGGGTCTTTTCGACTTATACAACATACGACTTCGCGTTTTCACTGGGTGGCATAGCCGGAAACAACAATGCAATCTTAGGCATGACCATTCAGCAATAGACTCATGTACGTATCGACCACAGCCTCGAGAGAATAGGGATGCCAGCTTTCTTCGGTTGGATGCGGCGTCTTACCCGCCAAACCTGCTTCAATCGCCTGGGCCAGGGCCGTTACATCCTCAACCGGTACCAATGAGCCATACAGTCCATCGGCCAAAATCTCCCTGGGGCCACTTGGACAATCGGTCGCAATGATGGGTGAACCACAGCATAGCGCTTCGATGAGGACCGTCGGCAAACCCTCCCATCGCGAGGAGAGGACGTACAGTGAGGCCCGGCTCATGTACGCATACGGATTCTCTACAAACCCTGGCATGGCGACATCACCTTCCAGGCTAAGTTTATTGACCAGCGCCTCGAGCGCAGGGCGGTCCGGGCCTTCGCCCAAGATCAGCAACCGGGCCGGACGAGTCTGGCATACTTGAGCAAAGGCCTGAATGAGGGTGGGAAAGTCCTTTTGTTTTGTCAAGCGACCGACCGCCAATACGACTGGCGGCTGACCGGCTTCAAACCACGGGTGATTCAAGGGCGCCCGCGCCTTCTCCCGCAGCTCGGGCGTCACGACCGGGTTGTACAGGACCTTGATTCGCTCGCGAGGCAGCCCTGTCACCTGGCTCAAGTCATCGGCCACCCCCCCAGAGGTAGCGATAACACAGTCGGCCCACGGGTAGAAACGCTTGACCAGGTGCGGCACCATTCTTTGGCGCCATCTGGCCGAATTGTCAACCGAGCGCGATAGGGTGTTGTGTTCAGTGACCAGCACTCGGCAGGGAACGCCGGCCAGGCGTCGGGCCCAGAGGGCGACGACGTTGGCATAGTCCAGCGCAGAAAGCAACGCCTCGGGCTGCTCACGTCGCAGATAGCGCGCCAAAGCTGGCAGACTCGTCAACACCCGCGAAGCCTTTAGGTCAACGATCCGGACCGAGTTGTGCACCTCGCTCAGGTATGGGCCTTTAGCCTGCGCTAATACCAGGTCTACGGCACAGCCACACCCGGCAAAACCGTGAGCCAGATTGAGCATTACCCGTTCGGCGCCACCTCCGCTCAAAGAGGGCAGAAAAATTGCAAATTGTGCCCGTTGATCGCGCATCATACAGGGATTACCGTGAGTTACCGTGGCACTTCTCTATCCCATCCCTTATACACACCACACCACGTGATTACGTATAAATGTTGCGTATTCTTGGGATCAAAGACGACCTGGCCTTTATGTTTAAATCCTCCCTTAAAAGACATAGGTACGTCGGGATTTACCTTTTCCCATGTCTCCCCACCGTTTTTGGAGCGAAAAAGCCCGGTATCTTCGTACCGGATATCCCGGGCATACAAAGCTCTATAAACGATATTTTTCTCCTTCGGATGGACCGTAACAAACTGGGTTTGCTGCTCATCAACTCTTTTCCATGTTTTCCCTGCATCCGTGCTCTTCCAAAGATGGGAATCAAAGGTCCAGTGCAGCTTCCCCTCACCCTTTGTCGCGACCACATAAATAACGGCAGGATCACTTTTTGCCAATGCCAACGATTTTATTGGCCCAAACAATTCCGGAGATACTTTTGTCCAGAGGTCACCCCCGTCTAAGGTCTTGTACAGACCTCCGTAGGTAGCAAGATAGATTTCCAAGTTATTTTGTGGATTTATTGCAAATTTCAAATAATAGTCATCATTGCTAACATCCTTGATATTGTCCAGGCCAAATTGAATTTGCTCTTTCCATGTCTTAGCGCCATCTACGGATTTATACACTCCGGTGGAATATGCAACATACATCGTGCGCCTGTCTGGAGGCGTGGTTGGATCAATTAAAATATCCTTCACACCCAGAGTGACAAATGTTTCCTTTTTTCTCGCATATTTCTTCGAATTACTCTTAATGAGCTTATGGGAAGGCACAAAATCAGGGCCAATACTTTTGAAGGTAACACCCCCATCATCACTCTGGTATAATTTCCATATCTCTTTCTCTCCTAATCTGTCTAAAGCAACCTTTCCCATCGTTCCGAGAAAAAGCCGGTCTTTCACATCAGGATCGTACACAACGACCCTGGTATCCACCCCCTCGCGAGCTAATATCCCCCAGTACGACCATTCCCACCAAGTGCCACCATCTCTGGAAATCTGCAGCCCCTCATCATCATAGGCGATGGCAATATTATTAGTATTAAACGGATCCAGGGCAACGTCATTTGGGACAATCACCTGAAAGTTAGGACGTGCCATGCGTTTATGGCTGAAAATCGAAGGACGTGTCATCGGACCGAATTTCTTCATAGCAAGGTCGTAAACAGTCGATTTTTCCGCATATTCAAAACCCAGGTCAAACCAAGTCTTACCCCCGTTAGTCGTCATAAGCGCTCCAGACTTTCCGGTGATAATTACATGATCAGCACTCCTCGGAGCCATTGCAATACTGTGAAAACCACCTACGATTCCGCGCCGCGACCACTCCAAATTTCCCTGTTCTGTTTGCAACAGATACTCTGCGTATTTTCCGTCGAAATCCGGAATCTGATTGTGCCATTGACCAGTTGGATACAATATCTGACGCCAGGACTTTCCCTGATCAACCGACTTGAACACGGTCTTGTTGACCACACAGAATAGAGTATTTGCATCGGCAGGCGTGGAGGCTATTTTGATGAATCTTTCTGTCCGTTCTGTTCTGATGGCGTTTTCCAAACCGTTATTCGTTTGTACCCAGGTTTTCCCAACGTCATCGGAACGATAAATCCCCCCATAGATTATGTCTGCTTTCTTGATAGGAAGCATGGAGGCAAACAGAATTGTTTTCTCGCGGTCAGATACCAGCGTAAGGTAATTGAATTCCAAGGAATGGGGAGACCCTTTTATCTCTTTATTTATCTCTTTCCAGGTCGAACCATAATCTTCGGAGCTCATGAGTCCCGGTTTTTTTGATTGTGGATGCCTCAGCGCAAATATCCGTTTATGCCCTTTGCCCGTTGTGAAGGGGCTATTTGGATCAATTAGGATACGCGCCCAAACGTTCCCTGGTTTCTGATCTTCGCCTAACGGATTGATCGTTTTCCACGATTTTCCGCCATCGACCGTATTGTAAATAACGTTCCCATTCACCCACTTCTGAAAATACCCAGCCCCGGGATCACCGCTCCCGGCGTACACGATATTTGGATCCGTTGGGTCCAGCTCGATATTGCCGATAAAATAAGAAGCGTCTCCCCCTAACAGAAATTGCCAATTTTCCCCACCGTCTTTGCTCTTATATAAACCATGCGTACTCCCCGTCCAGACGACCTTGGGATTTTTCGGATCGAAAACGGTTGCATGGGCACCTCGATAACCGGGATACCCGCCATATCTATATTTTGAGGTGACATATTTTCCCAATATATCCCAGGTTATACCTCCGTCCCTGGTGATAAAATGGAGTCCCATATCGATACCAATCGAAAAAATCCTTGCATTGGTGGGGTGAAAGGCTGGACCACGCATGGTACCTCTGGTTCCAGGTCCGATTAATTTCCACCGTACTCCGTCCGCATGTACTTTTGAATGACAAATTAGAGTACTTGTTGTAAATATTATCAAAACTGCGATAGTTTTTCTGATTACTTTCATTTTCAAATCTTCCGGTGTAAATTCTTATTACAGAAACTATTCCAGAATCTATCGAGATACCGATAGAGGGACGTCGCTCCCGCTTTGGCGACGCCAATAATGATAAAAGTGGGCAAGGTCATGATGCTACTCCTCGGTTCATCACGGATCGTACAGTGTGCTAGATCCTGAGCGATGCATTCGACTTAATGCAAGATCCGACTTCTCCTTTTCGCCTCGTGGCAATTTGTTGTCTTAGGTGCCTGGTATGACTTGCGTTCCAGGCTGATTACTCCGAACAAACGCTGGACCCTCATCACGACGAGGGGTTAGGGCCGCGCTGGCGATGACCAAACTTAGAAACAGCCACGTCGTTTTCCTATGCTCCCAAGTTAGAGCAAAAGCCCCGATGGCCCAAGCCATGAGGACGGCAAGCCAGAAGCGTGCGTCCCACTTAGGCTGGCTTAATGCCTGGACAAGGGCAATCGTCAAGATAATTCCGAATAGCGCGAACCCAATCAATCCAAGTTCAACTAGGACCGATAGAAAGGAGTTGTGAGCGACCTTACCTAGTCTATTCACAGAAGGATACATGTTACTACCCACGCCTATAATCGGATGCTCTCCAAAGGACGCAAGCCCTTCACGCCAAATATCTGTACGTCTATTGAGATCGCCCTCAGTGAATTCAACATACGTCGTACCTAGCCGCTGAAAAGATCTGAGTGGTTGGACATAAGGTAGCAAAAGGAAGGCGGCCGATGTTAAAAACACCAGAACCGCAACCCGTGCTGAAAGTCGAAGACGGGTAAGTGTGGCAAGGCCAAGCGCCATCCCAGGTAGCGCAGCAATCATGGCTGCGCGAGTGCCGGACAGGGCAAGGCCCACAAAGGCTGCCGGGATGTAGGCGTAGTTTACCAACTTTAACAAGCCGCTCATTCTGGTGGTGTTCGCTGAAGCGGCAAGGTAAAAGGCCACGGGTATGCCCAAAACCACGATGAACCCGAATCCGTCCGGATTCATTTCATCCGGACTGAAGCGTTGATAGGGAGTATAAAAAGGCGTGCCGGAAAAGTAGTTGAAAACCGCACTAGCAACAGCTACGTAGGCGCCCAGTACGTACGCTTGCAGTCCAGCCAATACGGCTCTGCGTGTCGTGTAAAGATCCCACAAAATGAGGACCATCCCGAGCAATTGAACCCATGTCACCACGCGATCTAATGTCGCGTCAGGATCCGCGCTCCAGAAGACACTCACTGTGTTCCACAAAACGAAGAGCCAGACGATTACGTGAAATGGGCCAGGTTTGCGAAATTGAGCCGTGATAACCACTGTCGCCAACCAAAAAGCCGCCAGCGCAAGCCCCATGACTCTGGCTGCGGTGCCCATTGCGGGATACTGGATCACCCCCTCCCAAGGAATCATAAAGATCAGAATCAGCGAAAGTGCAAGTCCGATCGTGCGCATGGCTTACGTCCCCCCGAAATCGACTTTATTCGTTCACTACAGGCTCCGGCTCTGTTGGGACACCCTCATTCAAGCAGCCCGGCGAACCTTGAGTCAGTCAATACTTCCTTGACCTCGAAGTAGTTACTTATCACATCGCGATGCCCGTCCCGCCTGATCTTGACAACAGTTGACTCCGGTAAATCACCCTCAAGCTTGATTGAAAGAAAATCCACGATCCGGCGGAAATGGGACCGATCGCGAAGCAGGTCCTCGTAGGCAACTTCCAGATGAGGCAATCTGCACCAGCTCAATAGCTTCCGCGCTATCATTTGCCTTTTTCCCATCCATTCCAATCGCCTGATGAGGTTTTTTGTATCCAGTTCGACCCGCATATCATCGGACGCCGCCTGTCCTACTAACAGATGTGCCCGACCTATCTTCGCTTTGACTGCCCAGGATATCGCAACATCAAGATGATTTCGGCGAACAAGATGCACAACGCGAATCCGATGCCAGATAAGATACGCTAATATTTCGGGAAATTTACCCAATTGGGCGTAATTCAGCTTAAAGCCAACGATGCCGGGCCTTTTATATAGAGCATTCAGATATGAAAATACAGAAAAAGGGCGAACCCGCAGACCCTCGGGTTTTGTCTCAATAAATCGAGGGCAGGCAAAATCTGAATCCCACCTTTTTTCTGAAGACCTCTCTCTGCAAAGAAATAATGCGTCGTGCGCCGTTACGTCCCGAAGGCTGTTGAGTGTGCTCATCACCCAAACTGACCCACTCCGACCCGTCATCAGAAGTACGAATTTCCTCTCTCCTATCATTCTATAAGATCTCCCTCAATCAAATATGACGCTGTTTTGAATCCGCATGGTGGTTTCCTACAATATTTTACAATCTGTCAGATACGCCGCCATATTCGGTAGCGCTTGTCGCCCGATAGGCCAGCATAAACGACTATTGGTGAAATCACTTTTTTGATACATTTGTTGTGCATCTTTACGTCTTTTTTAATTTCCAGCTCTGAACAGCGAGGCTAACACGCTCCAGCACCTGCCGGGAAAGTGATCGGGCTGCCAATCCTATAAACAGGAGATATGTCAGGCTGCCTGCCGCTATATAAACAGATAGCTGCAGGTACAGGTTGAACCCTTGATGCTGAAGGACATTTTTCAATCCCGTGATAACTAGAACCATAACCAAGGAAGCGGATAGTGGTGCCGCAAACTGCCGAAGGCACGTTCTGAAATCGATTTGGATCAGCCTGCGCACGGCCATATAGGAAACTGGCGCGAGTAGATAGCCGACAATGACGTATGAGGCAGCGACGGCTACAATACCCCAGCGCACGGCGAGCAAGAAACCGGTCACGCTGCAGACGGCATGCAGCAGCATAATACCGAATTGCCACGACGGTTTACCGCAGGCCTTCATAACGCTGCCGTTAAAGGCTATAGCCGACTGCAGGATACCAATCAACGCCAGAACCTGCATGACGGGAATACTGGGTGCCCATTTCTCGCCGAAAAGAGCCGGAACCACTTCTGGGGCTAAGATGGCCAGCCCAATGAAGACGGGAAAAGCTAGCAGGCTTGCATACTGCGTGACCTCGTAGAAGGCGCGTCGCATCCGTTTCGGTTTGTCTTGAAGGCGAGAGAATGTAGGAAATGCCACGGAGTTGATAATACCCGTAGCTACTCTTGTGATAACTAACAGCAACCGGTAGCCTATCGTGTAATAACCCAGCAGCGTCGGCCCCAAGAAATAACCGATGAGAAGATCATCCGAGTGTCGGACCAACACTCTGAGAATATTGTTTCCCACGACATATACGCCAAAGGTGAACAGTTCCTTGTAATGCTTCATGGAGAGGCTAAGCCCTGGCCGCCAATCACTGGCCCGCCACAGAACAATGACGCCAGCCAGGCCCATCGCCAGATTCTGGGCGACCAGACTCCAGACGCCGAACCCGGCAAAGGCGAGGCTTACACCGACAATACCACCCGCCATTGTGGCCGTGATTGAGCGGACGGCCAGGCTCTTGAATGCAAGCTCACGCTGGAGAATTGCCATCTGCGAGCTGCTCAGGGCGCTAAGTATGAAGCTAATTGATAGCCACCTCAAAACGGGCGCCAGGCGCGGCTCTGCAAAGAATGCGGCTACCAATCCTGACACCGCTATGCCGCCGACTGTCAACAGGATGCCGGTCAATACAGCGATCCAGAAAGCCGTGTCGAGATGTTCCCGCTCAAGATCGGCGCGTTGCACGATTGCAGCGCTGAAACCTTGGTCCAGGAAAATATCGACAAAGGCCGTGAAAACAGAGGCGAGGGCCACCAAACCGAAATCTTCTGGACCCAGGAGGCGCGACAGGGCTACAAAGGTGACGAACCAGATAGCCGTCCTGCCCCACTTTTGGATGACGGACCACACAATTCCTTTAGCTGCTTTCTCTCGCAAGCTCATTTATTACAGATCACCTCTCTGGGTTTCTATTGAAACCTGCTGCTTGCCTTATCCTGAGATTTCAGGAACGCATCGTCCATTTCCGTTTCGCACGCTGGTCCCGTGATCGACCTAAACAACCGTCATCCCCCTTCGGTGGAGATAAAGCAAGGGCGTATAGAGCGTATAGTGTTTCAGGCGGCACAAGGTCAAGTTCCAGTAATTAAAATTGTTACGCTGTGTCTCCCGGTAACGCGCCACGTCTCCCTCGAGCGAAGGGCCATATTCCCGTTCATAAGTTGGGTACAACTCTTGTCTGACAAAGTCGTAAAGTTCCACGTCCGCCTTTTGAGCTTCGATGAGCATCTGTCGGGTGCTTTCGGTCGAGAGTACGCGTTCTTTAATGGTATTCTTCCGAGCCACGTTCACCTGCCTGTACGAGATATTCAAATCATTGGCCACTAGGGCTTTCAACAACACCATTGACTCATCAAAACGCTCACTCAAGCCCACGAAAATGTTCTTTTCCTGGATGACCCGGATCGCTTCAGCCACATCGGCTTTACCAGCGATCCACTTCGTTTGGTGGTTGCGCGGCCACTCCTGATGGATCCACTCTTCAAAGACCAGGTTTTTCTTCCTCGAGACTTGCACCTTATATTGAAAACGAGATGCGCACAGCTTCAGGGGGTCACGCATGAGAGTGAAATACTTGAAGTCGGTGCCATTGTCCCCCAAATCGACATAGCCGGTGATGCGATGCCCGGCAATGCTTTTCAGGTTGGGGTAAATCCTGCGCAAGCGTTGGAGATCGTGTTTGGAAAAAGGCGGGCCTGTCGACCGCGCGCGCCACGGCTCCACCTGACAGTGACGCAGGCCATAAGAACTACGCAGGATGTGGCTCAGTGTGGTGCCCCCAGTTTTATGCATATGGATAAATGCAAGCACCAGCTATCTCCTGAAAAATTACAGTCCCCGGACACCATCAAATGTGGCCAGAACCTCATCTACAATCTGGTCTGCCGATTTCTGACTTGTGTCAAAACGGAGCAACGCTACCTGATGATCAGTCACAGACCGGACGATTAACCGCTCCAAGGCTGTTCGGTACCGGGTCAAGAACTCGTATGCCTCCCTCTCGCATTTCTCCTTGATTACGTGCCAGTGGTCGCGGCCACGAATGCGGTCCAGCAGGATCGCATTCGGCGCATCAAGCCAGATGATCATATCCAGAGTAGCAGCCCACTGACGAAACAGATTGGCCCACCATCTCGTGTATGGTTGACTTGTGGTCAATTCGGGGCCAAACTCACGGAGCGTAGCCAGCCTGTAAATTGGTCCATGATCTAAGACGGTCACCACTTCATTATTCAACGCCTCTTGCCCAAAAACATGAAGCCCTGCCTTTAGATACACCATTGATCTGGTCTCTCTCCAGTTAAACCACCTGCTGTGTCGGTAATGGCGAAGATACGCCGGCAGCATAGAAAATGTATTGCTGATGAAAAATGGAATTTGCCTTGTCTTGGAGAGACTAATACCCTGTTGTATTTTTTTTTCCCGTTGGCCCAGGGATCGCACAAGTGTAGTCTTTCCCGCGCCTGCGGGCCCAATGATTTCAACTACGAGGGGTAGTTTTTCTGCAATTGTGTTACTGGTGGCCCCGTTATTCATACCGCGTCCTGGCGTAATCCGCGTCGAGCCGTGCCTTGAGGGCATTGCAAACCTCTTGGATGGCCGTATCAATGGCCGGCCGTGGGTGCTTGCCAACGGAGCTTGCGAAAATGCCATCGACAATCGCGGGATCAAAGGGGAAACCGAGGAAGGCGAAAATCCTCCGAAATGCCTTCTCGTTGTTCAGGACGGTATCCTCGTACTGCACGAGCAGCACCCGCGGGTCCATGTGGAGGTTGAGATCGAAGTAGAGCTGGTTGCGCATGTACCAGTAGAGGCAGGCGACATCCTCGTCGGAGAGATCCTCCCGAAAAAGCTTCCCGAAGAGCCGCACCGTGTCGGCGGTTATTCGCTTGCCCCGCGCGCCCAGCCTCTCCAGCTCGCCACGAGCAACCCAACACGCAAGGTTCTTTTGGTGCTCCCCCCACCCCCTACGGACGCAGGAGTTCGCGACATCCTCGTAGCAGCGGTAGACCCAAATCGCCCTCGCACCGTCGAACCGTGAGAGCAGGTCGTCAGTGAATTGGGAGTCGAGAATGCCGCCAAAGCAAATAATCGGGGCTGGTGTGCAACGGATCAACCCCTCGATGACCCAATCCGGGCGAAGGTAGAAACCGTTGAAGGCGAGGCTGAATGCGCTCTCCGGATAAGCCCAGCCATGAGGCGACTGACCGATGGCTTTGCATACCATATTTGTCCCGGAACGATTGCAGCCAACGATAAAGGCGGGGAGCTTCTCTGTGGTCGGGTGTGGCGTTCGGCTCAGCCGCAGCCACCTGCGGCTACGTTCTAGACTAAGGCGTATCCGCTTCTCGACGTTGATGTACCTGAGTCGCTTGAAGATCTGTTTCGACAGCATAGCAGGCTCGTCGTCCGTAAAGGTCCGTTGCGCCCGCCCCAGGCCCCAGGAACTGCGCAGGCTATCGGGAGACTTTCTGGTCATCTGGCACTCTCCTATTTGCCATCCTTTACAACTGTGACCAAATGACAGCCTTTAAGTCAGTTAGGATGTCTCTTTTCGATTTGCTGCCATCAATAACGTGAGCATTCGTGCGAGCCCAGTTCAGCTCCCATACCTCTGTATTACGCTCCCGCACGAAGGCCGCATCCTCATCGGTCTTACGTTGAACGGCGATCTCTGGGTCAACTCGGAGTACGATTAACACCTCCGGCAACACTGTTTGGCGGTAGTAACTTTCCTCTCGGTTTATCAAACTCCTGGCGAATCGACTGGCCCGATGCGGGCTCATGAATTGGTCAGCTAGCGGTCCATTTTCTAGTTGGCTCAGGAATCGCCCGCCTTGAGGCCCATCCATGAGGATGATTTGAGGTAGAGGAAACCGGTCAAGGATTGCCAGGCCACCATTGGCGGCAAAACGTCGAGCCTTAATATAGGTCCAGTAGCGATCACGGGCTCGACACACCTCTCGCAGCAGCCAGGGATATCCCGGAGATACAAGAGATTTCTGACTGAGCGTCTCTCGAAAAGATGAATCCACCGGATATAAGCCCAATAAGTTGCCAATCTTTAGGATTCCTCTAATAGTCAACGTCGTCCACGACCAGGAGGGTCTTCCCAGATGTACCCTGGCCGTTGCAAAATTCTTCGAAAGCCAAGCGTAGAGCCCATCGATTGCTGTTGACTTACCGGCGCCGTCCCCGCCGACGACGGCGATCATGGCCCCCCCATTCTCCAAGCGACATTTCGGTGAGGATTTGAAGATACGCCGGCGGATGGCCAAAGTCGCTCGACGCCACACCTTCAAATAAATATCGATAGGCACCGGGCGACGGGCGTTTGCCCGAAGTGTGGCCTGCAGTCGTTGCCCAGTCTTCACGCGCGTCCAAGTGGAGCACCCTGGTTGCAGCGCTTGCAGACAGTTGTTGAACAACTCAATACTTATATAGGGCAGATGCCGATTTAAGATGTCATCCACACGGTCCTGGTTAATCCGGGCCTGTAGGTAGGCTAGCTCTCGTCGCTCGGCGGTTTTCAACGTCCCCTCCCCGCCAAGAATAACGTCCCACGTCGAATGCTTTAGTACCATCCGAATCACGAAAACGATGAATTCAAACTCAGCCGCGGGAATTTTGAACAGACCGTCTTGAACGGCCGACTCAAGATACGGCCGCTCGATGGGAAGGCGATAATTTTTGGTCATGTCATGGCCCAGAACGAGTTGATAATGGGCATGAACATGGATCAATCTATCCGCCGCTTTATCATAACCGTAGTAGTCGAGAACACCGGGGAACTGATTTTTTGCCGGAGGCTTTCCCTGCTTAAATCCTAATCGACATAAGATTCCGGTAAATCGTGGCACATCACCCCGACTCACCAGGAGATCAAGATCGTTGTCCCCGCTGGCCGAACGGTCAAGCGCGTTGTTACTTTTCCAATGACAATACGTTATTCCTTCTGCCTCTAACGCTTGGCACAGTCTAAGGATGAGATCCAGTGTTGACGACTTATCGGCGATGCTCCTTTCGAGCAGGCTATCCAAATTGTCCGATCTGTTGGTGTCACGATAGCTCTGTTGGGTCGTGGCTACTTGTTGGTAATGGCTCATCACTCTTCCTTTTTCTCGAATTTCTCGAAAACCTGCACACCGTTCTTTACCGCCTCTAGAGCTATATTTGAGATTTCCGGTCGCATGAACCAGCTCGGGGGTCTCTCTCCTCTTAACAACATTGCTCTAGCCTGTGAGCCACTTATTATACGTAGCTTATCGCTTTCCTCATGATGAGCGAATGTACCGTTTTCCTCTACGTATCTATGCAATTTTCGTGAATAGAAAATCTCATTGAATTTAACTATCTCGATTCCTAAGTCGGGAAGGTTATCGAATATTCTGTGGGAGGCATACGGGTCATAATAACCCGCAACCCCTGTATGGTCCCGGCCAATAATGAAGTGACTGCATCCAAAATTCTTTCGACACAGGGCGGTAAATACAGCTTCTCTGGGGCCCGCATACCTTGAGAATGTCGAAAACGCAGCGAGTACAACTTTTTCTTTCGGGTAAAAACTCTCTATTATTTTCTCATAGCTTTTGATAATGTACTCAGGCTTGAAATCTCCGGGTTTCTTCTTGCCGACTAGCGGCTGCACAAGAAGGCCATCGCAATTTGTGTCTGCCAGTGCTTTTAACTGCATAAATTCATGCCCCCTATGCGGCACATTTCGCGTATGGAAACCAAGCACCTTGGACCAGTTTCTGTCTTCAAACAGTCTCCGTAGTTGTTTTGGGGTCAGTTCATATGCCCTTGTCTCTGATCTTCTTCCCTTGATTAGATCTATTTGCCCGGCTAACAGAACTGGTTGCATCTCATGGACCATCTTTACTCCAGGATGGTCGCGGCAGTCAGTACCATACATTTGTTCTGCCGTACCTTCCCTATCAACACGGTATTTTTCTTCTAGATGGAGGAGGGCCATCACTTCACCCTGGTCGTCCGTTAATCCCACGACTTCGCCAATCGATAACTTATCTGCAATCTCCTCAGAGACATCCAAAACAATAGGTACCGGCCAGACGATTCCATTGGCTAACCGCATGCCGCCCAAAACAGAGAGGAAATCTTCCTGACCCATGAATCCTTCCAGCGGGCTGTAGGTACCGACAGAAAGTTGTTCAACATCCATTTGCTTATTCTGGTCCAACCGTATTTTTGGGAGTAAGTCCAGGTACCTTTTATCCGGTGGATTGGCCAGAACACGATTTACCAACTTGCCGCCGTGGGGGCGAACTAGAGACGACGATATATTTTCTAGGAGATAGTTTGAGGTTTCTAAGGATTCAATGAGACCATTTTCTCGGTGTTTAGGATCAATCCCGTTGACGACTAATTCAGCGTGCTGAATTAACTTGTTTAGCATGTTAATACACTCGATCGGGTATTTTCCGATGGCGGTTTCTGCCGCCAACGTCAGTCCCAACGCACCATCAACAATGGTGTTTACAACATCGTGCACCTCTGCCCGGGTCGGTTTTTTTCTCTGGACCATCGTTTCTAAGAGGTTGGTGGCAACAAAAACGCCCGTATTGTACCGGCGCGCCTTGTGCATGATCACTTTTTGGGTAAACGGTATCTTCTCTATTGGAATCTCTTTGCTTAGGTCACCCCGGTCGATCAGGATAAAATCTGATTTGTGAACAATCTCATCGATATTCTCCAACGCTTCCACACACTCTACCTTGGAAATGATTTTCATCTTACCTTGGGTGACCCTCCTCACCTCATCAATGGAGGCCCCAGACCGGACGAAGGAGACGGCTATGTGGTCTATCCCCGCCTTTAAACCCAATTCAATGGCGTGGTAGTCTTTTGGCGATAAGGGGGGGAGCTGAAATTTCTTTTCGAAAACAGGATCGATCACGACTGCCTTATTTCTGCCAATTCGCCCACCGCTTATTGTCTTCGCGGTCACGTATCCCTTTGACGCGCTCGAAACGTCTGCAACGCGTAATATCAGCGTGTCAAAATCCACATAGATCAAATCCCCCACTTCCAGTTGTCCGACTACGTATCCCGGCCTCAGACACAGTCTCTTCCTATTGCCGGGAATATCTTCAGCGTAAATTTCCACTACGTCGTTTGCTCTAAAATGAACGATCTCCCGCTCTAAACTGCCTGTCCTTACCTGAGATCCTTCGGTATCGATAATGAAAGGAATGCCAACCCTTTTCGATAAACTTATGAAGTATTCCAGATCCTTTAGGCTTGAATGCGACATGTTAACCCTGACAAAATCGACATCCTTATCCTTCATTTTCCTCAAGTCTTGTTCAGTGTTTGTGGCCGGACCGAGGGTAACGATTATTTTTGTATGTCTTTTAGTCATAATGTGTGTTCCCACGTCAATTATCTCCATTTCTCTTTAGCCTTATGCGAGCAACCTCCTCCTTGATGCAACTGCGAGGAGAGCAGCATTCCTCTCTCGGCTATAATTGACGGTATCTAGGGTAATTTCAGGGCGATGACCGGTCGGCTCAATCGTGGAGGTACAAGGAGGGAAGGTATCCGAAATTTGCTTAGTTCTGCGCGCTTATCAGCAATAGTTGATGATCACACTATTTAGCCAATCACTCCTGGTCAGCAATTTTATATACGACTCTATCCCCATTTCTTGAGTCCTCAATCGAAAAATACAATTCATCTGTGGTTTCATTCGACGAGCTTAGTAACGACACCTTATGCGTGGTTCCATTATACTCAATGATTTTGCTCCAGCTTCTTCCACCATTGACTGTATACATCAGGAGACACTTCGTATGAGCTGTGGAGAAAGGTAAATGCGCCCATATTTCGTTGGCTTTTTTCGACCTTCTTTGGATCATATTATTGATTGGGCTTCTTCGATACGGGTCTGGCACAATTCTTTCGGCAAAGTGCTCGCCATCTGTGGTTTCTACAATAAAATTGGTCCCGCCTTGATAATCTGTTCCAAAAAATAGTTTGTCCTCAGTTTCAGCAATCGATGTATACCCTCCCATTTGTATGTGAAATCTATTCACAGGTGTCATCTTCAGGTCTTTCACATCACCCGAGTTCACCGGATCGCTCACCCATAGCTTCTTTTTGTTATCACCGTCTGCCACAAATATTTTGTTTAACAATTTGCTGTACTTGACGAGGTGAACGTGCTTGTTGATTCCTTGGTGAATCAAAAAGTCTGATCTATCCCACGTTTCTCCATTATCAGAACTGAAATATAGGTATGCCAGCTTCCTCCAACCCCTTTTCTCCCACACATTACCATATTCCCCTATTATCAAAGTTCTGTCTGGTGTTTCCGTCATGCCATTATTGTACCTGAACCAACTTTCCGCCGAGGCCAGCTCTAGCGCTTTCGTGAATGAGCCGCCATTATCTGAACTTTTATAAACAGCTCCTCGTGCGCATACAAAGATTGTGTTTTGGGCGGAAATAAATATAGACTTGATCCGCTCGGGGAATCGCGTCACAAGAACTATATGGTTTCCATTGTCGACGCTCTTATAGAGGTTTTTATCATCTGGATATAAACATCCAAAGATCTCTTTATTGCCCGTGATAAATAGAAGTTTCCAATTGTGCTCGGACCTAGTGACGGTTAGCGCTCTGGGTTTGAGAACATGATTGATCCTTTTGCTGAAATCGGGATCATGTAAAGTTTCATTTCGCAATGATAACACATCACCGTCAGTGAATTGCAAATACTTCTCTTTCCGAAACAATCCAAATCTGTGAAGTAACTCCCACACTAAAAATGAGACGATTTCGCGAAACTTTCCATACTTATATATGTCGTGAGCGAATAGAAATGGATTTATGAGTTTGTTTTCAAATAGCGAAGAATGGCGTCTTGTTAATTCACGCCCCATGACTATGGTCCTTTATGTTTGGTGAATACTCTTCAGTTGCTCCATCAAGCGATCCAGGGAATCGTGGGCGTCGCTGATTCACCTGAACAAGGGCCCGGGCTAGGGTGTTAGACTGTCTACCTCTCTCTACAAGCAAGCACTCCTCGTCATAGCCCGAACAGGAAAACAGTAGCCAATCATCTCCTTGTGTCCGGATTAATCTGATAGCCAAAGCCCAGACTTATTCCCCGGTATAGGATCAGATCCTGAATATATTGTTTCACAAACAGGTTGGCCTGAGCGATCCAGGTCCTGGGTACGTAAACGACGTCGTGAGGCTGAAGCGGAAAGTCTGCTTCGGCGGTTTCGGCCTCAATCGCCTGGTCGAGGTCCACCCGGACCGGAATAGGACGGTTCTCCGGGCCTTTTCTGATGACTATCACGGCACCGGGTCTTGCTGTATCTTTGAATCCTCCTGCATTGATCACAGCTTGGAGGGCAGTCATGCCGGGCCCCAGATTGATGAGCCCAGGATTTCCAACCTCGCCGCCAACGTAAACCTGTCGACCTGTGAATGTTCTGACGATGACGGTCACGGCAGGCTTTCTAAGCTCTTGGGCGTACCGCCGGGTGAGTTCCTCGTCCAACTGTGCTGCTGTCAATCCGGCTGCCTGAACATCGTCAATCAACTGCAAAGAGATCTTTCCGTCCGGTCGCACCAAGACCGTTTCATTGAGCTCGGGATTGAAAAAGAATTTGATATCCATTTGATCCCCCGACTGGATACGATATTCGGCGGGATTTTTAATCTCGGTGGATTCTAGGGCGGCCGTAGCCCGCTGGTTGAGCACAGCTCCCCGCACAGCACAGCCCACGAGAAGAGGGGCCATCACTCCGAGAAAGATTGTTGCCGTAACGAAAACGTAAATTCTCTCTCGCCTTTTCATCGACATCTCTCCTTCCATCCCCTTAAGGCCTCTTCGCATTCTCCTGCTCGGTCCCATCATTCGCCTGGGCCGCAGGGGGTCTCGGCCTAGAAGGCGAGGACCAAGCGCGAGGGTCGCTCGGCTGACGATCCGAAGACGAAAAGGGTTGACACCGCTCACTCCACGGTCACGCTTTTGGCAAGATTTCGAGGTTGATCGATGTCACAACCCTTATGTGCGGCGATGTAATACGCTAGCAGATGGAGCGGCAGGGCCACCAGTAGCGGTTGAAGCCAGTGCAGCGCAGGAGGGATCGAGAGGACGACATCCGCCTGAGCGGCGATCTCGGTGTCTCCCGTCGTGGCCACGGCAACGACTATCCCGTCTCTGGCCTTAACCTCCTCGATGTTGGCAGACATCTTCTCATACGTTGGGCCTCTCGGCGTGATCGCGACCACCGGCATCCGTTCGTCGATCAAGGCTATAGGCCCGTGCTTCATCTCGCCCGCCGGGTATCCCTCGGCGTGAATGTAGGAGATTTCCTTGAGTTTCAGGGCCCCTTCGAGCGCCAGAGGGTAATGAACCCCGCGTCCGAGATAGAGGAAGTCCCTGGCCGCGGCAAATCTGGTCGCCACTCGCTTGACCGCCTCGTGCTGCTCAAGCACGCTCGCCATGAGATCGGGGATATCAGCCAGCGCCTTGAGAACGTTTCGCACCAGAGCCCGATCCGTGAAGCCTCGTGCCAGTCCGAGTTTCAGCGCCAGCAAGATGAGGGCGGTAAGCTGGGCAGTGAAGGCTTTCGTGGAGGCAACGCCGATCTCGAGGCCCGCACGAGTATAGAGGACCCCGTCCGCCTCCCGTGCGATGGAGCTTCCCACCACATTACAGATGGCAATACTGCGTGCCCCTTGGTCTTTCACCTCGCGGAGAGCCGCGAGAGTATCGGCCGTCTCGCCGGACTGGGAGATAGGGACGGCCAGGACTCGACCATCCAGAACGGGCTGCCGGTAACGGAACTCGGAAGCAACATCCACCTCGACCGGCAGCCGGGCGAAGGCCTCGACCAGATATTTGCCCACCATGGCGGCGTGGAGGGAGGTGCCGCAGGCAACAAAGCAGAGCCGATTCAGCCCCACGAGGTCCCGGTCCGGGATACCCAGCTCCGGAATCCGGATCTCTCCTGTCTCCAAGTCCGCCCGATCCCGCATGCTGTTTCGGACGGCCTCTGGCTGCTCGAAGATCTCCTTGAGCATGAAATGGGCGAAGCCCCCCTTCTCAGCCGCCTCTCGGCCCCACGGGATGAAACACGAGGACCGTCGGACCGGAAGACCATCAAGGGCCTCTATGGTGACCGCCTCACGAGTCAGGACCGCAAGCTCTCCCTCCTCCAAGACCAGGATCTCCCGCGTCTCCCCGAGCAGCGCCGGGATGTCCGAGGCGAGGAAGACCTCGCCATCGCCGATCCCGATAATCAGTGGAGAACTACCGCGTCGGACCGCCACCACCATCTCCGGGGTCTCCCCCGCAATGCAGGCGATGGCATAAGCGCCATGGAGTTCACGGGCAGCCAGCCGCACCGCCTCGGGTAGTCCGTCCTTCCGGTGCCGCTCGATCAAATGGGCGATCACCTCGGTGTCCGTCTCTGAACGGAACCGATGCCCCTCCCGCCCGAGATCCTTGCGTAGCTCCCGATAGTTTTCGATGATGCCGTTATGGACGACGGCCAAGCTGGACCTGCAATCGACATGAGGGTGGGCGTTGGCGTCGGAGGGACGCCCATGGGTCGCCCAGCGCGTATGGGCGATTCCTACGTAACCGCGGGGGGAATCTTGCTGCAACACGGCCTCGAGCCGTCCGATCTTGCCCACCCTCTTTCGCACATCGAGGGCGGCGCCGTCGATCGTGGCGATGCCGGCAGAATCGTAGCCCCGGTACTCGAGACGACGCAGGGCGGGCAAGAGGACACCAACTGCCTGCCTAGGGCCAATGTAGCCAACGATACCGCACATTTGACTGGTATCCTCTACTAATTACTGATTGGTTAACGGTCAATGGTCAATGGTGACTAGTCTTCGTCCGCCTTCGGCGGGACCATGGCCTGCCGCTTCTGCCGGGTCGCGGTCGCCCGCCCCTCCTTGGTCACCTGGGGGGCGCGGCCAAATGCGACGGCATCGGGGGGGACCCGGTCGGTGATGGTGGAGCCGGCGGCGATGATGGCCCCCTTTCCCACATTGACCGGGGCGACGAGGTTGGTGTTGCTGCCGACAAAGACCTCATCCTCGATGAGGGTCTGGTGCTTGGCGAAGCCGTCGAAATTGCAGATGATGGTCCCCACTCCGATGTTGACCTTCGCCCCTCCCTTCTTTACCTCACAGAAATTCCCCACCTTCGCCTTCCTCTGCAACCGACTACCAGGCCGCAGATGGGCATACGGACCGATGACGCAGTCGGCGGCAACATCACTCTGGAGAATCACGGAACCGTCTAACACCGTGACCCCGTCGCCGAGCTGGCTGTCCCGGAGCCGGCAGTGAGGGTAGAGGATGCAGCCGCTCCCGATTGTGGTCGCCCCCTCGAGAGTCACCCCCGGGTAGATCACGGTGTCGGGACCCACCTGGACAGTTGCATCGATGTAGGTTGTGGTCGGATCCAGCAATGTCACGCCATTGGACATAAGGCGCTCATGGATCCGCTGCCTCAGGATGGCGGTGGCCTGGGCCAGCTCCGCTGGCGTGTTAATGCCCATCACCTCGATCGGATCGGCTACCGCAACGGGGTGGACCGGCATTCCCCACTTGGTGAAGACTTCGACCAACTGGCGGAGGGAAAACTCCTCCCTGCCGGGGGAGCGTGCGATCTCCCTCAGCGCTGCGAACAGGAGGGGGCGGGCAATGCAGTAGCACCCCGTATTGACCTCGGTGATCTGTCGCTCGCGTGGCGTGGCCTCGATCTCATCCACAATGCACGTAGAGGGTCCGACCATGTCCCGCAGGATCCTGACGCGGCCGCTGGGTTCCGGAAGCGGGGCGGTGACGACCGTGGCAACCGCCCCCACCGTGTGATGAGTGTCGAGGAGCGCACGAATGGTCTTCTCCCTGAGCAGGGGGGTATCTCCCGAGAAAATTAGGACCGTCCCCCCAACATCCGTGACCATCGCTTCCGCCTGGAGCACCGCATGGACCATTCCGTTGGGGCCCCCGTGCTCCAAAAACTGGACGGGCTGCCCCGCTAGGGCCTCCTTCACCGCCACCGCCTCGAGTTCGGTGCCCACAACCACGAAGACCCCGTGCGCTCCTAGCCGGAGGCACAGATTCACCGGGTAATAGATCATCGGCCGGCCCAGGACGGGGTGCAAGAGCTTGGAGTGCTCCGCCCCCATGCTTATCCCCTCCCCGGCGGCTAACACAATGGCGCAGAAGTTTTTCATCGGGTTTCGAACCTGCACTGAGGATGTGTTTCTTCCCAGGTACGATTTGGTCTTCGCCCCCCCTTCGGGTCCCATCTCAGGGGTTTCCGTACAAGTCACTCCTCACGAACCCCTCTTCAACCAAATACCTCATGATCTTCCGCGCATTGTCTTCTGGGGGACAATCTGTCGTGGTCAACGTGACCTCGGCAGCAATTGGTTCCTCGTAGGGATCATCAATGCCGGTAAAGCCTTTGATTTCCCCCCGCCGCGCCTTGGAGTACATGCCTTTAGTGTCGCGCTGCTCGCATACCTCGAGCGGGGTGTCTACGAATACTTCTACGAAACGGTCTTTGCCGACCATGTTGCGCACCTCATCCCGCGTCGCACGGTATGGACTTACCGCCGCGCATGTCACAGTTCCGCCATGGCGCACAATCTCCGCTGCGACAAAACCGATGCGCCGGATGTTGGTGTCCCGATCTTCCTTGCTAAACCCTAGGCCCTTCGAGAGATGCGTGCGCACCACATCGCCGTCCAGCACCGTGACCTGCCGACCGTACTCCAGCAAAAGGACGGTTAGGATTTCAGCCGTAGTGGACTTGCCGGAGCCGCTCAGCCCGGTAAACCAGATGCACACCCCCTGGCGGTGCCGTGGCGGGTGGGCCCCAGACAGAATCGTGGCTACTTCCGGCCGTGTAAACCACGCCGGCAAGGGCTTTCCGTTGTTCAGGTACTCCTCACGCACTTGCGTCCCGGAAATTCTCGCCGTCCGCGCTTGCGCAGGAATCTTGGAGATCTCCTCGTAGCGGTCTTCTTCGGGCAGATACACCAACTCGCGGAAAGGTACCATCTTGACACCCAACTCATCGCTGAAGCTCGCCACCAGCTCCTGCGCATCGTAGGGTCCGTAGAAGGGCTTCCCCCTTGAGTCGACACCGGGGCTGGCATGGTCCCGCCCCACGATCAGGTGATTGGCGCCATAGTTGCGGCGCATAAGCCCATGCCACACCGCCTCCCGGGGACCGGCCAAACGCATCGCGAGGGGCAGTAACGCCAGCAGGATCCGGTCGGGGTCGTAGTAACGTTCGGTAAGCGCTTTGTACGTCCGCACGCGGGTATACTGGTCCACATCTCCTGGCTTGGTCATGCCGACCACCGGGTGCAGCAATAACACTCCATCAACCTCCTGCGCGGCCCGCTTGGTCAGCTCCTCGTGGACCCGATGCAATGGATTACGAGTCTGGAAGGCCACAACGTTCTGATAGCCGAACGATCCAAGCCTCGCCCGCGTCTGGGCCGGCGTCAGGCGGAGTTCCTGGAAATCGTAATGGCGCGGCAACCGTAGGACCTGCAGGCGACCGGAAATATTCAGAGGGCCCCACCGGTGCATCTCTGCTACTAACGGATGGCGCAGATCTTGTGTCCCAAAGACTTTCTCGCTTTCTTCGACACGATCCCTCTCGTAAATCTCTTCAATTACCATCAATGCCAGGAGTTCGTTCTTGGCATCCCGTAAGGCGATCTCCTGGTCCAGGCGGATCGCAGGGCCAGGATCCACTGGGAGCGTCACCGGGATCGGGAAGACACATCCGCCCGCTACCCGCATTTCGTCCAAGACGCGCTGGTAATCCTCTAGGCCCATAAAGCGCTCGAGCGGAGAAAATGCGCCCGTCGCCAACAGTTCGAGGTCACAGCAGGAACGTGCGGAGAGTTGGGTAGACGGAAGGCCCTTTGCCTTCCTCAAAGGATTGTCACGTTCTTCACCCGTGACAACCAAATTAACGAGCGTACCCCCGCACGGCGGAATGAGCAACGAGCGCTCGGTAGCAGTGGTCATCTCGGCGACTCCCATCCGAATCTACCTTGAAGTGCCTCTGCGCTGCACGGGAGGAAAGGGACCTGGTGGGTCTTTTTAAGATTAGATACTAAGCGAAGTCTAGCCTGCGCCTGCCAACCGCCACATAGGTAAATCCGAGATCTTCCATGACATCCGGTTCGTAGATGTTCCGCAAATCCAGGATGATAGGGCTTTTCAGCGCCGCCCTTATTTTTCCCATGTCGAGCTTCCTGAACTGGTTCCACTCGGTCAAGAACACCAAGGCATCACTTCCTTCAGCGACCTCGCAGGGCCCCGCACAGAACTGCACATCCGTTAGAATCTTACGCGCATTGTCCATGGCCGCCGGATCGTAGGCCTTGATCTTCGCCCCCTCCGCCTGGAGGCTACGGATAATCGTCACAGATTGGGCCTCCCGCATATCGTCCGTATTCGGCTTAAAGGACAGTCCCAGAATACCGATGGTTTTCCCATTCAGATCGCCGAGGGTCTTCCGAATCTTCTCCACCATGCGCACCTTTTGATACTCGTTCGCCTCGAGCACTGCGCTGACGATCCGCAAATAGCACTCATGGTCCCTGGCGGTTGACAGGAGCGCGGCGACGTCTTTTGGAAGGCACGATCCCCCGAACCCTGGCCCCGGGTGGAGAAATTTGGGCCCGATCCGCTGATCGAGGCCGAGTCCCTTAACAACGAGGTGGACATCGGCTCCAACGGCCTCGCACAGGTTCGCGATCTCATTGATAAAGGTGATCTTTGTGGCTAGGAAGGCATTGGTGGCATATTTAATCATCTCGGCGGTCTCGAGATTAGTGAATACGATCGGTGTCTCGATCAGATGCAGAGGACTGTACAAATCCTTCATAATCGCCTTGGCCTGCGGTGTCTCGACGCCGATGATGACCCGATTGGGCCGCGTGAAGTCCTCAATGGCCGATCCCTCCCGCAGGAACTCTGGGTTTGCCACGAGATCGATAGAGAGGTGCGGGGGCAGATTGTCTGAGATGAGTGCTTTCAGCTTCCGGGTCGTGCCGACCGGAACTGTACTTTTCGTTACGACGACCTTGTAGTCGGTGATGAATTTCGTGACCCTACTCGTCGCGTCAAAGATCTGAGAGAGGTTGGCAGAGCCGTCCCCGTTCGGAGGCGTGCCCACAGCGAGGAAGATGACGAGGCTGCTGCGAACCGCTCTTTCTATTTCGCAGGTAAATTCCAGTTTTCCTTGGCGAAGATTGGATTCCACGAGCGATTGAAGTCCCGGTTCATAAAATGGCACCTGGGCCTTCTGGAGCAGATGGATCCGCTCCTCGTCCGCATCCGCGCAGATGACGTGGAGGCCGAACTCGGAGAAACATGCCCCGGTGACAAGGCCCACGTATCCTGCACCGATGATGGATATGTTCACGCTACCCCCTCTGCCCCGTGATCCCGTGAGTTCATCCAACCGCCCTCACGTCGGCGGCATCGAGTTCCACCGAGGTGGCCTGCTGAATGAGGTGGATGGCCATGACGACCCGCGCGCGGCTCCCTTTGCGGACGAGAAGCCCGCGGAGTCCCGCGAGGGGACCTCGAATGACCTCGACCTCCATTCCTTCTTTCAGGTATGGATGGGGATCAAATGGCAGGGTGCTCGTCACCAGCTGGCGGACCGCTTGGATTTCATACTCTGGGATGGGGGTCGGGTGTCCATTGATACCCAGGATCTGGACGACACCGACGGCCGCGAAGATGGTGGGGCGATCCTGAGAAGCAAACCGGGCGAAACAATAACCTGGAAACAGCGGAAAGCTCACCATCTTCCACCGATCCTTCCATCGCCGGCGTCGCTCTACGGTAGGCAGAAATGTTTCGACATTGCGGCAGGATAGCTGCTGATGAACCAGCTTTTCATGCCTGGACCGAGTCCGAATGGCATACCACGCGGGTTTGCCATTCCCTCCGTTGCTGACTGCTCCCGGTGGAACATTCGACATAGCTTCGCCGTCTCACTTACAGGTTACAAGTGTGCAGGTTGGCTTTGAGGAACGACAGCTCACGAACTCAGGCGCGAACCGGAAAGATTTGATCCGCCGCCATCCTGGGCTTGCGCGTATGATCAGAATCTACCTTGAACCAGTCCCAGGTCTTTCTGAAGCCTTCTTCCAACCCCACGCGAGGTTCCCATCCCATAGTCTGCTTTGCGTACGATGGATTAATGACGCTTCGACGCTGTTCGCCCGGCTTTGCAGGACCGTAAAGAGACGTGGGCGGACTCTGCAGGAACTCGCTCAGCAGGGCGAACAACCTGTTTACCGACACTTCCTCCCCTGTTCCGATGTTCACCACAAGTGGGTCGGCCTCTCCTGACCCATCCGACAGGTAGTCAAGGGCAACCAGATTTGCCTGCACTACGTCGTCAACAAACACGAAATCTCTTGTTTGATCCCCATCGCCGTTAATGATCGGCGTATCCCCCTTCAAGAGCCGCTGGATGAAAATGGCCACGACCCCCGCTTCACCAAACGGATCCTGGCGGGGACCATAAACATTGGCGTATCGGAGGACCACCGAACGCAAGCCGTGAACCGACCGGTAGTAATATAGGTAGTGCTCGATTGCTAACTTGGCCACGCCATAGGGGCTTTGCGGGTGCGCAGCCTCCGACTCGGGAGTAGGATAGATCGCTTGATCCCCGTAGATCGCCCCGCCAGTCGAGGCGAGGATAACGGATTGGACTCCGTGCCGGCGCGCACATTCGAGGAGATTTAGCGTTCCCACGATATTTACCTCGGCATCATGCGCGGGATCTGCTACCGATCGTCGAAGGTCGATTTGCGCCGCGTGATGATTGACGACATCAAATTGACCGTGTTGAAAGACGGCATCCATGGAGGGATCGCGGATATCGGCGCAGACGAATTGCGCTCGGCTGTTGACATTGTCGCGGCGTCCCGTCGTTAGATTGTCAACCACGGCCACATGGTGCCCAGCCCGCACATACGCGTCGACGATGTGCGATCCAATAAATCCCGCACCGCCCGTCACGAGGACGCGGAGGTTCACTCCCGTTGAAATCATCGTGGAACTCCCAACCCGGGCATCTTCATGGTCTCAGATTCAGTTCTTGCCTAAAGCCTTCTGTAGACAAACTCTGGAATGTAAAATTTCCTCTTGTTGAGCACCACGCCGAGGATCTTTCCCCCGGCCTCTTCCAACTGCCTTTTGGCGCTGAGGGCGGCCTGTTGGCGCGTCTTCCCTGCCTCCATCACCAGAACCACGCCATCGACCTTGCCGCACAGGGCGCGGGAGTCGGGAAAGCCGTGAATGGGTGGCGCATCCAAGACGATGAAGTCGTAGCTTTCCCGCACCCGTTTGAGGAACTTGTCAAACCCTTTCGATCCGAAGAGGCTGACAGGATCGGATTGAATTCGCCCAGATGGAATGACGTCGAGGTTCTCGGATCCCACTCTGTAGGGCAGGAGCCCGCTCCCGTCCGCTACAAAGTCCGACAACCCGTTCAGATAATCGATTTTGAAGACGTCGTGGAGCCTCGGAGTCCTCAGGTCTGCATCGACTAACAGGACCCTGGACTGGCCATCTCTGGCCAGGGTGATTGCAAAGTTCACAGCCGTCGTGGAGGCTCCCATACCGTGGGAAACGCTCGTGAACAGAATGGTCTTCACCGATCCCTGGGGATAGCGGGCCAATAGATTGGCCTTGAGGTCTTCATAAGGTTTCAAGGTCGTGGCGGTACGGGCCCGCCTGGGTATGGTCGACTTTCGGACGGCAAGAGGCTGCGGCAATGTCTCTAGTCGATAGCCTTCGTACTCTTTTTCAGCCCACTGAAGGGCCTCGTACGTTCTTCCCATGACGTCCTCCAGCCCTACTTCTTTTTTTCGGGCAGCTTGACCACCTGTCCGGCCTTGATTACATCCGGATCCCGGATGTTGGAATTCTCCTGCAGTACGGAATTCAGCAACGCAGTGTCGAAGCGTCCATAGGTGCGCGTGATAATTCCGGTCAGATGATCTCCCTTATTCACGATGACCGCCTTTGATCCCTTTGCTTCGCTGGCCAGCGGTTCATTTATCCCCCCCGGGGAGGTTCCCAGGGAAGGGCGCGCCAATTGGGAGCTTCCCAGGAAAAGGCCCGCGAAGAAGATCCCACCGGCGGCGAGCACTACACTGGCAGCCACGGCGACTCGCGAAGGCGTAGTCTTCCATTGTGTTGCCCTACTCACCTGAACCGATGAAGCGGCCACCGGCACAGGCACCGGGACTCTGATCTCGGCCGAAGGCACCGGAGCCTCTTGTGGCGTGACCTCGGGCTCAGCTTCCGCCGCCGGGACATCATTGGTACTGACAAAAAGGGTCACGGTGAGATCTCGAATGGCTTCCTCAATCATGGTCGCTTCGATAGTCTTCTGCTGCAAGCCATACCCAATCAGGAGGGCATTGTCACACAGGATGTTGATCTTTCGGGGTACCCCCTTTGAGTATTCCCAGATCAACTCCTGGCCTGGGGTATCAAAAAGAGTAGGGCCGCTGTATCCTGCAATGGTCAGGCGATGCTGGATATAGTCATACGTTTCCTTTTCGCGGAGCGGGGTGATATACCGCTTCAGACTGATGCGTTGGTTGAGCTGCCGCAGCCCAGGCTTGCTCAACTTGATATCCAGTTCGGGCTGCCCGGAGAGAACGATCTGGATCAGCTTGGTTCGGTACGTCTCGAGATTCGAGAGGAGTCTGAGGTTTTCCATGGCACTAGCGTCCAGGTTCTGGGCTTCGTCCACCATCAGAACGACATTACCCCCCCTGGAGAGCTGCCGGATCGCAAACTCGTTCAGCCGATGCAACAGGTTAGCCTTGGACAAGCGCTCTCCGGGCTTGGCGATTTTCAGATCGACGAGGGCCATGGCCAGCATGCTATTGAAGTCGAGGTCGGTATTGAAGATAACGCCCACGCGGAGTTCGACCTCTTTTTCGATCTGACGCAACACGCTGTTCAGTAGGGTCGTTTTCCCCGTCCCAACCTCCCCTACGATGGCGATGAACCCCCTCCGTTCGTGGATCCCGTAAATGAGGGAGGCGAGTGCCTCCCGATGGCCCGGCGTTAGGAAGAGGAACCGGGGATCAGGCGTCACGTCGAAGGGTTTTTCGTTGAATCCGAAAAAGTCGCAGTACATGACCTCAACCTCGCCTGTGAGAGGTTATCCGTCTCGGGGCAGCTTGATCTGTGGAATCGAAGCAAGGACCGGTAGCCGGAGATGCTCCTCCACGTCTTCGGCCCCTTCTAGATTCTCCGCCATATACTCAGAAAAGAAGGCCAACCCGAAGGCCCCGACTCCTCCAATAAAAACAGCGAGGATCATATTCAGAACAATGTTGGGGCTCACAGGCTTGAGCGGGGCCTGAGCCGGCTCAATCACGCTAACGTTCGACATTTTTCCTGGGTCCATGGAGCTTAAGATGCGAGACTCTTTGAATTTTGTAAGATAGAGCCGGAAGTTTTCGCGATCGACCTCGACCTCCTGCTGAATCCGGTTGAACTCCCGCTCAATCTGATTGAGTCGCGTCTGCCTGCGCTCCAGCTCGACCACCTTATTGCGGACCAATCCGATCTCGTCCCGGACGCCCTGGACTAAGCGGCTCTGGTCGGTATATTTTGTGAGAAGCTCACGCTCCTTAAGCTCCAGCTCAACCACCTTCGTGCGAAGGTCGGCCTGCTGTTTGAGAAGGACGGTCCTCTCTTCCTGAAGGGAAGTTAGGTCATGTTCCTTCTTGAATTTATTCAGACTTTCTGCCGACCGTTGTAGTTCGTTCTCCATAATCTGGGATTGATCGCGCAAAAATGTGTAGGAGTCAGGGTTTTTATGGACATGGAGACGGCGATCGAGATAGAGGTCCACTAATGTGTTGACCACTTTGGCCGCCACCTGGGGGTCCGTATGCCTGAAACTGACATTAATGACGTCAGAACTCTTGACCGCGCCAATCGTGGTGTTTTTCTGGAGGTTCGTTACTGCTTTCTCAATAATACTGTCTCCATTGCTCTGCGTGGGAGACTGGTCGCCTTCGGTCGCACGAAAAAGATTGCTCAGAAATCCTCCGCCGCTGTTGTCCAAATCTTTGTAAATGACCTCGGGTCGCAGGGACTCCACCACCCTCTGCGCTAGAAACCGACTTCTGAGAATTTCGATTTCTGAATTAATTTGCTGCTGACGGTCGACCCTGACAATTTGTTCCGTGTCCCGCGTAGGAAGAGTGGGCGTGTAGACAGCTTCCATTCCGACCTTCACGAGGACTTGGGCGGTGGCCTCGTATGTGGGCGTAGCCACGGCTGACGCGACGGCAACGGTGCAAACGGTGACGCCAAAGAAAAGCGCGATGGTGTTTTGTCGCTTAAAAATGACCCTGAGAAATCCTCTGAGCGACATCCCAAATCTTGCTTCGTTTTCCATTTTCGATCCCCAAATTATGTGCGGTCTAAAGATTCGCCCCAGCTCCGTGAGGATGTTAGTCCGTAAGAACTCTACTTCAACCCGCGGTCAGCCGCATAGAGAACGGCCTGGACGCGCCGGGTGACCTGCAGCTTCCGAAATACGCTGTTCAAATGGCACTTGACCGTCTTCTCGCTGATGCAAAGGGCCTTCGCGATATCCTTATTCGTCCCTCCCGACGAAAGGGATCGAAGGATATCGGTTTCCCTTTTCGTCAGCGCTGGCCCAGCTCCGTGCTGGTCCGGTCCGGTGACGTCGGCCAGGGCCCCTCTCTCAACCCCTATGAGAGCGGTGCTTTCTTCCTGGCGGTCCGTGGCAATCACAATCCGGATAGGTACTTGCGGCTTCACTCTTCCCTTCCCGCTCTATCAATCACCGTTCAACGTTGGGCTTCGGCCGCCAAAAATTAAAGACGCCTCGCGGAGGAACCTTCTCCTCCTTGAGGCGTCATGGCCTTTGCCGAAGTGCTCGTCCAGGGAGCCCCTCGGCGCTTGTACCGCTTCAGGCTAGACTGTTAACAAAGGCTTCTCTCCTTGTCAAGTACTTTCTTCGAGCCCGGAGAAAATTCCTTCCGCGCCCAAGATTGTCGAGGCGATCTCCTTGAGGGTCATCCTGTTGCTCCGGCTCTTATGCTGCATCCGGCGGAAAGCCTCCGCCTCGGAAAGCTGCATCCGCCTCATCAGGATCCCCTTGGCCTGCTCGACCAGTTTCCTAGTCTCCAGCGCCTCCTTGAGGTCGGTCACCTCGCGGCGCAGGGCATCCAGGTCCTTGAAACGGGCCAGGGCCACCCCGATCGTTGACCGGAGGCGCGCTCCGTCCACCGGCTTCAACAGGTAGGCTATGGCACCGGCCTCCCCCGCCCGCCGGAAAAGATCTTCATCCGCGTATGCGGTCAGGAAGATGATGGGGATGGGTTCCCGGGTGAGGATAGCGCGGGCGGCCTCGATGCCGTCCACCCCCGGGATCCGGATGTCCATGATGATGAGGTCGGGATGGAGGTCGCACGCGAGCCTGACCGCCTGCTGGCCGTCCCTTGCCAAAGCTACCACTTCGTGGCCGCTCTCTTCCAGTTGGCCCTTCAGGCCCGCCGCCACCAGTCCTTCATCCTCGACGACGAGAATTCTGAGCCGCTGCCTTGTTCGCTTAGCAATCATTCCAAAGCCCCATGGCGATGTACCCGATCTTCCTTCACCGGGCCGTCCACCGTCACCCTTCCTCACGGATGACCCACTGGATTAGGATCGCGGTATCAATCCTAGATTTGGGGACCCTTGGACATGGGAAACCGGATCGTTGCCACCGTTCCATTGTCTTCTCGAAGTTCAAATTGCCCCTGAAGGTCAGTCTCGACCAACGAGGTGACGATACCCAGCCCTACCCCTTTCCTCCCGCCCATCTTCCTGGTCGTCGAGATCCCCGCACCGTTGTCTCGGATCTCCAGCCGGATCTCCTCTCCCTCTTCTGTGACGCGAACCTGGATGAGTCCGGCGTCGGAGGTCCGGAACGCGTGTTTCAGAGCATTCGTGATCAGTTCGTTGGTGGCCAACGCTAATGAGGCTAGCCGATTGGGCGGAAGCCTCAGGGGAGGGGCGTCGGCGGTGATTGTCACTTTCTTGTCCCCACCTAACCCCCTGACTGCAGCCTGGGCCACGTCTTCGACCAGCCTCTTGAGATCCAGCTCCCTGAACTCGGCCTGAGCCAGAGTATTGTGAATGGCGGCCAGGCTCTGCACCCGCTCGATGGAGGCCTTAAGAGCCTTCTCGGCTGAGTGACGTTTCTTCCGAGCCATCTCCATCGAGAGCAGGCCCACTATCGTTGCCAGGTTGTTTCGGACCCTGTGGTTCAATTCCCGGACCAGGAGTGACTTGGCCTCAGCGTCTTTTTTCGTCTGGGCGTAGAGGCGGGCGTTGTCGATGGCAGTCGCGACCACCGAGGCCGCCGATGAGAGGAAGGGAACGTCCTGCTCCGTAAACCGACCAAGCTTGGCGCTGGCGAGGGTGAGATGGCCAATGACCGTCCCCTTCGCTTTCAGGGGGACGCAGACCAGAGATTCGACGCCGCCCAGGGCGGCTGCCAACGAGGATAGCTGATCCCCGTTCGAGAGGCTATCCAACAGTATCGGGTGCCAGCTCTCTGCTGCCTGCCCAGAAATCCAGTGTCTCAGCTCGGTTTGGACTATGGCTTCGATCTGCTCGCGAGGCAACTGAGGATCGGTACGGAGGATGAGCCCACCAGAGCTCTTATCGAGGATTGAAAGGACGGCCACGTCGACCCCGACTACCCCTTTGACTTTCACGAGCGCCAACTCGATCACATCGTCCAATTCTAGCGTGGAGTCGAGCTGGCGGCTCAGTCCGTGGAGCGCCTCAAGTTCCGACTCGGCCCGCTTGCGCTCACTGATTTCTCTCTGCAGCATTTTGTTGATCTGCGCCAGCTGTGCGGTCTCTCCCAAAATCCATACCTCTACCTCTTCATGGGCCTCTATCATCTCTTTTGCTCGGCTGCGTTCAGCGAGTTCTCTCTGCAGTACTTCGTTGACCTGTGCCAGCTCCCGGCTACGTGCTTCCTCCCTCTGGAGCAGTTGACTTGTGCCGATCACCAAACCGACAAATCCATCGACTTCTCTCTGCGCCCCATCGTTGGGGCACGCGAGTTCTTGGGCCTCCTCCTTCAGGACATGACTCATGCTGATCACCAGGCCCACAAGCACAAAGAAGTAGCTGACATTCTTGAGCAGGTGCCCGGCATGGAACATCCCGTCAAAAAATCCTCCCGAGAATGACATGAACATGGCCTGGCTGACGAAACTGATGATGAGCGCAAGGAGCAACCAATGTTCAAAAATGTCGTCTTTCCAGAGGCCCTTGCGCACATAGCCGATAAAGGCCAGCAAAAAGAAGACCGCGGGAATCAACTCCTCGAGCCCGTATGCCGTGATCTCCGGATAATACTTCCGGGGCATAGTGAAGAACGCCAAGATAAGAACAATCAGCGAGATGAAAGATCCGACGGCCAAGTACTTCAAGCGCCGGCTGATCTTCTCCGGCTGCCGCGTCCTCGGTTCTCTCCTCCAAGCCTGAACGCTGAGCCACAAGGAGACAGACAAAAAAAAGCGGGAGGCCAGCCCACTCCACGACATGAGCGATGGAAGCCCCGAAAGCAAGAGATCGGCAAACCACGGAGCAGATAAGAGTGCATGATATCCGTCAAGCAATCCGGCGCCCAGGAAGCCGATGCCGATCAGCGGGTAGAGATCGGCTTTCTTTCCCCGGAACAGCATGAGAGTCACAATGCCGATAAACAACGCCAGGATGGAGGCGCTTGCCTCCATCAGCGCATGCAGCTCGGTGCCGCCCTGCCAGGTGAAATCCCGCAGCAGAAGACGAACCGTCACCAGGCTGATAAAACACCCAATATAGGTCGCTTTCCTGCTGATCGTAATTTTATCCGGCGTCATGGTGTGGGCGACCGTCCTGTCTTCTTGCGACGGAGAAAGGACCACGAAATGCCATGCTCTTTCCTGAGGGCTCTCCCCCCTCGCCGACTACAATAGCGTGACATATCTATAAGGTCATTGCCATCTGCACTGTCAAGCACAAAAATTCCGAAAGGGACGAAGCAGTGTTCAAAAAGGGCTGGATCACGACCGAATCTCACGGTCATCTGCGGCCGGTTACAAATGGGGCTTGACATCCGCCTCGATTTGGAAATGATAGCTGCATGATGATGACCTCGCGTAATTGTGTCCACACCGCCCTGAAGGCGGCCTCCTTTGGCGTCACCGCCTTTTTGCTCGTGTCGTGCGCCGGGCGGGAGGTCGCTCCACCAGCGTCGGCCCCGCCTCCCCTCACCCGTGTCGACTCCCCACCCGAGTGGCGTCCCGGTGACCGATGGGTCTATGACTGGACGAGTGGAAACAACACCGGTACCAAGACGGTGGAGGTCCTCGAGATCAGAGAAGTGAACACCATTCGGTACTACGTGGTGAGGATTGGGGAGATCGATCACTACTACACCTTCGAACTGCAATGGTCTGGCAGCCTGCGGGATGGGCGCGTCGAGGCCCGCATGGTTCCTCCGCATCCATGGCTGGTCTGGCCCCTTGAAGTCGGCAAGCGCTGGGTCCACCGGGGGTCTTACGAGGAGCGCGATACGAAGAGCCAGCAAGACGACACCTTTGCGGTGGTCACCGCTGAGGTTGTCGCGGTCCCCGCGGGGCGGTTCCACGCATTCAAGGTGGTCCGCGAGGGGAGTCGCCGTGACTCCGACCAGTATTGGTACGCCCCCGAGGCCCGCTGGTATGTGCGATGGATCGGCCGACGCGGCGACGTCGAGTTTGAGGAGCGGCTTCGCATGCACGACACGGCCCCGAGGCTGATCCCCAAATCCGCTCCTGAAACCCCAGCATCCAAGACGCAGTAGCATCAGCCACCCTCATCAGCGCTCAAGGTCCGGCCTTCACCATTGCTCCAAGGCTCGGTGAAAACCTCCGCAGAATCAGGAGCAGCACCCGGGCTCCCCTCCGGAACGCAGGTGTCATGCCGGACACGGTGCGGTTCCAGCTTCATGGGAAATGCTTCTTACGCTCCGTCCAAGTGATGCCCTCCGGAAACCGGAACTTTGTCAACGCATCCGCGCTCTCACTTCGGCCGCTGAACCAGTCGTCCTGCTCCCAGAACACGCCCTGGGGGAAAAGCAACTTCGCCAGGACCCACTCTCCTGCTCCCTTCAGCGAGAGCGGCCTGAGCTCCCGTGCCTCCAAATGGTCGGCCTTGGGGAGGTAAACGATCGCCCGGACATCGCCCGCCAAGTCGGCCTCGGCGCGTAGCATGAAAGTGTACACGCCAGGCTTCAAACGAACGGAGAAGACCTCGGGAGGGGTGCCTCGCTCGGAGGCTCGGAAGGTGTCCAGCAGCACTTTGTGAATTGGGGCGTCGAGACGTTCGGGGCGAGCGCGCCAGGTGGCTTTCACCTTCACCTGATGAGCGGCAACCCCGTCCGGCCACTCCAAGACCAGAAGGCCGTAGCCCGCGCTCCGTGGCGGGGCGTGAACTGTCACGGGCCGGCTCCGCTGTGGCGTCCCACCGTTCGACGGGATCTCCGCCTGCAGATTGAGGACTCGATCGAGGACAGGGAGGGCCTTCTGGAAGCGCCCGTTACGCGCGCGCACGGCGATCCGTCGATCATTGACCACGAGCGAGACCGTGGAGATGTTCCGGTTCTCGAGCTCTCCCTCGATGAGGATAACCGGCGGCGAGTCTGGAGGTAGGATGTGTCCGTCCCGCGGGCTCGCGATCGCGATCCCGTCAGGCACTCGGGGGCGGACGTACTCGAGCGTAATGGTGTCTTCAGCCCTCACGCCCCGCCGGTCTTCGGCCACCGCACGGATATGGTTTAGGCCCGAGTCCAGGAGAATCGGAACCCGGAAGGATCCATCGTGGACGGTCACTTCCTTGGCGGTATCGTTCACATAGAGGAGGAGCCGAACCGGGATCCCCCCTTCGACATTTCCCGAAATAATCTCCTCCTCCAGGGTCGCAACCTGCTTTCGGTCTCCTCCGAGGCGAACCTCAAACCGGCCGAACCTGCGACCCGAAGAGGGTGCAGGCGGGGTTCCTGTGGACGCGATGACTCGTGCCTCCACCAAGGTCCCTGGCGGTGGGAAAAAGGGTCGAGACACCTCGGAATCCCGCAGGTTTCTGTCGGCGGACGAATGGAATTGGACCGACGCAGCGTGATCCACTGGCGGCGCACTGCCCGAGGATGGCTCTCGCCACCCTGACTCGACCAACGGGACGCTTCGGTGAACCTCCGTACGTGCAACCCCTGGAACGCGCGACTCGTCCCGGTCCGCCGGCAAGGATGTCGCAGCGTGCGCCTCCTTCGGGGTCGAGGGGGAGAGTTGTCCCACCACTGCTTCCTCCACCAACGACGGTGATGATTGATAAGAATCCCGCTTGGGCATCGGGGACGCCGCTCGCTCGTGGGAGACCGGGGCTTCTTCGGCCCCATGCAGACCCGCATCGGCGGAGGCCACAGATTTTGGAGTGGCCTCCCCCTCGGACTTCGGGGCAGAGGGTTGCGCCACAACAAGTGGCGCCTTCAGCGTAGGGAGGGTCGCAGAGCCTCTCTCCGGCGTCCTGGACTCGATCATCCTGTCGGCGACCCGAGGGGATGGAAGGCGGTCTGTTCCTAATCCCAGTCCCATCTGTGTCCCGGGCGGAGGAAAGAGGAACACACTCACGTCGAGAGACCGATTCGCCACACCGGGACCACTAGGGGTGGGCTGCGCCAGCGGCTTCACCACTGCAGACCGGGGCGGAGATTCTTCAGGGACCGACGTCGTGCCCTCACCAGCCGGCATGAGTCCCTGGAATGCCTCCGGTGTCTCTATCTTTGCCGATGGGGTCTCGTGGGGAACTGCCGTGGTCTCGTGTGCCGGGGCAGGAACCACGGCGACCTCTTGAAGCCCATCATCGAGCCGCCCGCCTCCGACAGTGGTCTCCTCTACGGTGGACGGTGCTGAATAGTACGGTGGATAAGGAGACTCCTCTGGGGAAGGGGCCGCCTGGAGAGGAGCTGCTGTAACCTGACTCGTCGGTTGGAGGGAAGATGAAGGTGTCGATATCGACGCCAAAGGTTCAGCAAGGTGGCCCAGGGGCAACGCGGGAGAGACGACTGCCGCGCGCTCGGGTAATTTCAAAGGCTCCGTGGAAGCCTCGGAACGGAGGGGCGGCGCCGTAGGACGCTCCGGCTTCGCCATCTTCACCGGAGGCTGCAGCACCCCAGCAAGATTTCCTTTCACCTGCCTGTCTGTCCGTGAAGCAGTTCCGGCCGAGGAGTTGACAACCATCCCTTGACGGGAGACTTTCGGCTGCTCGGCCGATTGAGACCGCCTCGGGCGCTTTCGCTTTTTCGGCAGCGAGGCGAGAAAAACCTGAAAGGTGTCGCGGGTAACCTGTGGGGCCGGCCCAACAAAGGGGTGCGCCGTCGGGGGAAGGTCACCGACGAGGAACAGAGCGCCGGCCACGGCTACGTGCAGGACGAGCGAAAACCCGACGGGAAGGGCAAAGCCATCCCCCCCGAGCCGCTCTTCGGCGGCAGGCGAATCAGTCTCCGGGTGCTCACGGGAGAAGTCCAGTGCAAACCAGTCCATGCACTCATGACCCCCTTCTCCCCCATTGCGCCTTGTCACTCACGCGTGCCCTGCCTGCTATTGCACGAGCCGCATTCTTCTCGCGAGGGCCGATCGGGGGCCCGGACCCTGATCGGGGAGAGAATCAATGTACGTGCAGCGGAAATACCCAGTGAGGCCCCGCAGGGCTGGATTTCCCGCGTTCGGGCACACCGTCGCGAGCCGGGGATCGTACGGGTTGTTCACCGCACACTTCCCTTTGTTGATCACTTGTGTCATGACAAACTCTGTCCACCCCACGATCTCATGCGGCCCGTTGAACGCTTGGGTGGGACATGCGGTGGCGACAACGGGGACGAGCACCTTCCATCCGGGACCATCATAGGTAGTCGCACCGGTACTGTCGGTGGCCTGATGAAAATCGCCGGTGTTGTACTGCTGAATGAACGTCTGTTCCAGGAGGTCGTAGACGCTCTGCTGCATGCCGTTACTGGTCCCGACGTCCGTTCCGCTCTTGGGAGTACAAGAGTTGCAGCCTTGGTCGGGGTCGGCGGCCGCCCGAATCATTGCCCTCGTCTCGGGGACAGTCGGCGTTGAGGTGCCGCAGGGATTGGCCCACGCAGCGGTGTTGGTACCAAGCGGCGGGCTCCCACTCCCCCCGCTACTGGTGATGAAGGTAACAGGATCGCCACAGCCGGTGGAAGAGGCTGGATCAAAACCGCAATTGTTGAGGGCGAGGGGAAACAGGCAGGATTCCGGGGGCACGGTCCGCGGCGGGTTGGAGACCGCGGTGGATTCGGCCGAGACGGCGAGAGTATTCAGCCCCAAAAGCCGAAGAAACGACGTCGGAATCTGGGTCGCATACTGGCACCGGACGGCATTGACCCGGGTGCCGTCCACGGACGGGGTAAAGGTTGCCCGGTCCCAGATCCCCAGGACGATGTCTCCGTTGGAATCGTTCCCCGAATTCAGGCCTAAGTTGACGGTGCCCACCCGGTAGGGGTTCAGGTTGGCAAACCGCCATGCCTGTGATCGCACTGTCGAGAAGACCGTGCCGTCGAAGCCCAGATTTCCGGCGCCGGCCAGGGCGGCCGCATCCATACTGCGCTGAAGCTCGGCCCTGGCAGCACTAAAGTAAGCAAGGTCGATGGCAATCCCACCCATGATCAGGATGAACGTCAGGCTCATGGTGGTAAAGAGCAAGATGCTACCCCGCTGACCCTTCAGGGCATCGCCCTTCATGGCTTCTCGCTCCCCGGCGCGCCCCGGCCCTCGGAGGTCTTGGGGCTCTCAGCGGGCTCAAAATGGATATCCCCGATCTCTTGCCACGGGATGTCCACCCGCCCCTGGGGAGTCATGCCCCGTAGCACCGCCGTGCCCAGGTTCACGTAGTCCCCTTCGACTCGAGAGCCATCCAAAAGCACCGCAGCGGCCGAGTGACGGAAGTGGGTGACCGCAAGGTAGGGCCGTAAGGCACTTTCTTCGACCGGCTGCCGGAAGAATTGGAGGCTGCGAATGCTGGCAAGCGGGATCTCGGTTTCGACCCCTTTGCGGGAAAGAATCACCAGCGCCACCTGGCCATGCCCTCGCTTCGTCCGCGGCTCCTCCCTGAAGAGAGTGTTGAGCCCCTGGATCGAACCAGTCATGCTCACATCCGGAGCCTTAGCACCCTGAGGAACGCCACCCTCCTCGGGCTTTACTATGATGGTGTAGAACACCTCAAACCGGGGTTGAGTCAGCCGCCAGGACTGCCCATCCCAAGTCCGCACTTCGGCGGTCACCTCCTGCGCGACCGCGGGGAGGGCCGCATTCACGAGCCCCGCCAGAATCGCCAAGCCGACTATGACTCTCATCTCTCCCTCCGCTATCTCCCAATCTTCTGCCAGGCCTCTAAGAGCCTCAGGAGTGCCGGGACCACGGCGACGATAAAGAAAACCGGCAAGAGAAAGAGCACGGTGGGGAAGACCATCTTCAGGGGGGCCAGGTACGCTCGCTCCTCTGCGCGGCGTCGCCGCTTCAGGCGTGCCGATTCGGCGTGGACACGGAGTGTTTTGCCCAGGCTGGTGCCCAGCCGGTCCGTCTGGATGAAGGCGCCCACGACCGCCTTCAGGTCCTCTACCCCCGTCCGCTCCCCGAGTGCGTGGAATGCCTCCTCACGGCGCCGCCCGGCCCGTATTTCAAGGTGCATGCGCAGCATCTCTTGGTGGAGGGGGCTCCGGGGGCCCTCGGGATGTTGGGTCACACGTCCAACGGCAGCGTCAAAACCCATGCCAGCCTCGACGCACACCATCAAGAGGTCCAGGACCTCGGGGAGGGCGTGCTGGATTTCCCGCTGGCGAGCCTGCATGCGATTGCGCAGCCAGAGGTCGGGGAGGAAGGACCCCGCGAGCGCCAGAGCAAGCGACAACAGCAGGAGGTGCGGCAGGGCCCGTTGGACGGCCAGGCCGTACAGGGTATAGGCGTAGCCGCACAGGATCGCAGAGCCAACCTTCGCGCCGATGAATAACCCGACGGCGCGGGGATTGTTATAGCCCGCCCACGTCAGCCGCTGCCGCAGCTGTGATAGCCTGACGCTATCCCGCGGGCCAAAGACCCGACCCACACGCTCGAGGATCCGCTGCCACCCTGCCCTGGTCCGCTCCTCCCAGCGGAGGATGGATGCTGGCCCAGCCTCAGGCACAGAGGCTTGAAAGCGCTGGGGCTGCACCAGAGACCAACGTCGGAGTAGAAAGGCTCCCGCGAGACAGACGACCCCTCCAACCAGAGCGAAGGCAAGGATCGCATAACTAATGGCGGCCATCTCCCTCACACCCTGATCTGCGCGATGCGCCAGATCATAAACAAACCGATCCCCTCGAGGATGATGCCTGCCCAGATGAGACGCGACGCGAGGGGAGAGTTAAGCAGCGGCTCGAAGTAGCCAGGGCTGACCAATTCGAACATGATTGCCAAGACGATCGGGAACACACCCACGCAGATCGCGCTCCACCGATGCTGCACCGAGAGCACTCGCGCGTGGCTCAAGACCTTGAATCGCTCGCGAATGACCTCGCTCAAGGAATCCAGGATCTCGGCCAGGTTGCCGCCGGCGCTCCGCTGGATCGTAATGGCGGTGCAGAAGAAAGCTGTATCCCCCGTGGGAATGCGGCGTTGAAGCCTAAAGAGGGCCTCCCCAGGGTCCATGCCCAGCCGGGTCTCTTCAGAGACCCTTCGGAACTCCTCGGCCGCCGGGTCCGGCATCTCCTCTCCCACCACTTGAATGGCCGCGCCCAAAGCGTGACCGGCGCGGATGGAGCGAGTCATCATATCGAGGGCGTCAGGAAACTGTCTCTCAAAGCGTTGCAGACGCTGGTGCCGTTTGTATGCAAGGTGGAGGATCGGCAAGGAGCCTGCGACGAGGGCCGCGACCACCCCCCACACTGGCTGACCCGTCCGCAGCCACCCGGCGCCTCCCCCGACGACGGCACAGGTACCCATGAGGACGAGGATGCGGCTGCGGTCCCTCATGTCAAGGCCTGCCTGCTCGGCCAGGGCGATGAGCGGGCTCCTCAGCCTCGCCCATGTCGAGTCCACCTCTCGGGAATCGGCCCGCACGATTCGCGAGTCCGTTTTTGGATGGATCCAGAAACGGGTGCCGAGCCGCCGACGGATCATCCGGCCGGTCTCCGCGAACCACCAGAACCCTACAATGAGCGTCACGACCACCAGGAACGCCAATCCCGCGATGGCGGCCACCAGGTTCATCGGCGCCCCTCCTGTCGCGGCGCAGGATCGAAGATCTCAGGTCGCAGGGTAATCCCCGCACGAACCAGCCGTTCGGTGAACTTAGGCCGCACTCCGGTGGCGTGGTGGAAGCCGAGCACGCGACCATCTTCGTCGATCCCCGCCTGCTCATACACAAAGATGTCCTGCGTGGAGATGACCGATTCCTCCATGCCGCTGACTTCCGTGACCCGAACGATCTTCCGGCTCCCGTCGCTGAAGCGCGCCATGTGGATGCCCAGCTCAAGGGCGGAGCAAATGTACTCCCGCATAGCGCGGACGGGAACCGAGAGGCCGGCCATCAGGATCATCGTCTCGAGGCGCGCCAGGGCCTCCCGCGTCGAATTGGCGTGCACGGTGCAGAGCGACCCGTCGTGACCCGTGTTCATCGCCTGGAGCATGTCCAGAACCTCGGGGCCCCGCACCTCACCAACGATGATGCGGTCCGGGCGCATCCGGAGGGCGTTTCGCACCAGGTCCCGCTGGCTGACCATTCCTTGTCCTTCGATGTTCGGGGGGCGCGTCTCCAACCGGACCACATGTTCCTGCTGGAGCTGCAGCTCGGCCGAGTCCTCGATGGTGATGATCCGCTCCGTGTGGGGGATGGCGGTTGAGAGGACGTTGAGCAGGGTCGTCTTGCCGCTCCCGGTGCCGCCCGAGATGAGCATGTTGAGGCGCGCCCGTACCGCGGCAGCGAGGAACTCGGCGAGGACCGGGGTGAGCGTGCCGAATCCGAGGAGGTCCGGCATCTTGAACGGCTCAACCGCAAAGCGGCGAATGGAGAGCATCGGCCCGTCGATGGCAAGGGGGGGGATAATGGCGTTGACTCGCGAGCCGTCGTGCAAGCGCGCATCCACCATCGGAGAGGATTCGTCCACCCGACGGCCCACCTGCGAAACGATCCGCTCGATGATCTGGAGCAGGTGGGCACTGTCCCGAAAAATGATGTCCGCACGCTCGATCTTGCCCCGCCGCTCCACATAGACATTATAGGGCCCGTTCACGAGGATATCCGACACCGTCGGATCCATCATGAGCGGTTCGATGGGCCCGAGCCCAAAGGTCTCGTGCTGTACATCGATGACGAGCTGCTCCCGCTCCTGGCGGCTGAGCGGCGTCTCCTCCCCCGCGAGGAGATCCTCGAGGAGACGGCGGATCTGTTGTTGCACCGACTCCGGTGGGAGACTGTCGAGCTTGGAGAGGTCGATCCGTTCGATCAGCTGGCGATGGATTCGGCTCTTCAGCTCGAAGCCGCTGCCGTCTCCTTTATTATTATTCTGTTCTGTGCCAGGCGGAGAGGCGACAGCGGGCTCTGATGCGTTCCGGCTGCGGACCCGTCTCATCTACTTGCCTCCTGGCCAGCGAGAGGGAATCCGCACCAGGCGGAGGAGCGAGGTCCCGCGCGGTGGCGGTTCCGTCACGTGCCCGTTAATCAGCATCTCGCTCAGCTGCCGCAGGTTCTTGGCGATCTTTGAGCGCGGCGAGGCTATGACCACGGGCTCGCCGTTGTTGATGGCGGTCACGACGGTCGGGTAGTCGCTCGGCGTCTTCCAGTACACGGGGAGCTCGAGCGTTTCCCGAACGTGCTTGAGGGTCACGTCCTCTCCGGTTCCCTCGCGCATCACGACGATGCGCACTTTCCGGAGGTCGAGGCCCAGATGGCGAAAGGCCGCAAGGCCGGCCGCCCCCGAGCGGAGAGCGGACACATTCAGGCTGACGAGAAACAGGATCTCGTCAGAGGTCTCCAGTGCTGCGATGGTTCCAGGGTCCATGTCGTGGGGGAGGTCGAGGACGACATGGTCGAAATGCGATCGAAGGACTTCGAGGCCCGTCTGGACCTGCTCGACAGAATGCTTGCCACGTTCGATCCGCGCCGGGCCCGGAAGGACACAGAGACCGGTCGGGTGGTGAGACAGGAGACCCTGCAGGAACGATTGGTCCATCCGCGAGACGTTCTCAAACGCGTCAAGGACAGAGTAGGGGTGTCGGAGGTTCAGGAACGTGGCCACGTCGGATTGTCGCATGTCCAGGTCCATGAGCAGCACCCGCCCAGGGGCGCCCTCGGCGAAGCAGACGGCCAGGTTGGTGGCGACCGTGGTCACCCCGAGGCCGCCCTTGGTGGAGAAGACCGACGTGACGCGCCCATGCCGACGCTCCGGGGCGACCGCGCGGCGAGAGCGGATCACCTTGTCGAGGGCCGCAAGCAGCTCGTCGCTCTTGACCGGGCGGCTCAGAAAGTCGAGGGCCCCCGCGCGGATGACCTGGATGACGAGATCGGCCGATGAGCTGAGCCCGGTGGCGAGGATCGCGGTCTCTGGCACGGCCTGGGCCAGTTGTTCGAAGGCGGCAGGCCCTTTCCCGTCGTCTTTTCCCTCCGATTCGGAAGGGATCTCGACAACCAGCACATCCGGCCGGCACGCGGGGGCCTCGCGGAACGCCTCACCGATGCTGGAAAACTCGCCCACGACGACCGACGCGGTGGCCCCCACGATCCGGCGCAGGTTGGCGCGGGAGTCCTGGTCAGAATCGACGATGACCGTTCGCAGCACCGTTGCCATGGGGCACCGCCCCTTATTTTCCGCGGAGGGTACTCTGACCCAACGGACGGTCCACTTCCGCACCGACGCCGGGAATCCCCGGCACGAGCGTAAACTCCGACTTCTCCGCTTCGGTGACCTCCAGGAGCTTGGAGGGATCGGGGACCGTCGGTGAACCGGGCGGAGTCGCCTGGACCAGTTTTACGCTGACGATGAAGAGCAGCTCCGTTTCGCTATTCTGGAACGACGTGCTACGGAAAAGGGCGCCCAGGATCGGAATATCTCCGAGGATGGGAATTTTGGCCACTGATTGCCGGACCTCATTATTGATGAGCCCGGCGATGGCAAAGCTTTCGCCGTCTCTGAGGTTCACGGTGGTGGAAGCATTATTCTTCCTGAGCACGGGGACGACGAAGCCGGAAAACTGCAGGCCGCTGCTGAAGTCGAGGGTCGAGACCTCGGGCTCCACGCTCAAGTTGATCCTGCTCCCGTCCTCCACCACCGGGAGGAAAATGAGGCGGATGCCGAACGGCTTGAATTCGATGGTGATGGTGGTGGTCCCTGCGGCGGCGGTCTGTGGGACCGGAAAGGGAAACTCGCCGCCTGAGAGGAAACTGGCTCGCTTGCCGCTTTCCGTGACGAGGTTGGGCTTGGCCAGCGTCCGGAGCAGACCCCGCTCGGCCAGGGCCCGGGCAACCCCGGAGAAGTCGCGGTTGGGGGAGGAGAAGAAAAAGCTCGCGAGGGTACTAAAAGCGAGGTCGGGTGCATTGGGGTCGCTGATCAGCCCAAGCGGTGGGAAGAAGGGGGCACCGGGGAACGCCCCTCCCTGGAAGGTGGCACCGAGGAAGCGGTAGCTGAAGCCGAGTTCCTTGAGGGCCGTGCGCTGCACCTCCGCCACCTGGACCTGAATCAGGACTTCCTGGGGCTTGACGCCCCTCACGGTGAGGAGGTTGACGACCTTTCCCTTCGGGGCGAATACCGCGGCGACCTCGGCGGCGGCGGTGACCATCTCCTCGCTGGAGACCGTGCCTTGAAGGATGATGGCCTCTTGTGCCGGACGCACCTCGACCGTGTCGTGGGGGGCCATCTGCTTCAACCGTTCTCGCAGGAGCTCGAGATCGGTCTGCACCACCAGGTCAAAGAACTGGGTCTTCTGGGCGTAAAAGACGACCAGCGAGGTGACGCCGAGGGCCTTGCCATTGATCAGGATCTGGCTGGGCTTGATGACAAAAACATCAGCGATGTTCGGGTCCGTAACCGACACCCGGTCGAAGGGTTCCTTGACCTCGACGACGTGCGACTTGCCGATGGTCACCTCGATCCGGACCAGTCCTGGCCCCTGGGCCGTCGCGGGCAGGCGAAGGACCACCAAAAGCGCAGCGAACACCAACCCCAGGAGGACGCGGCAGGCTACAGCAGGACGTTGTGCTCGCATCGCAGCTCCTCTCACCTCATCGGGTGTTGACCGGAGCCCACAGACCGCCGGCGTCGCGGACAAAGGTCAGTTCACTGGCCTGGCCCGCCCGGACGACGGAGACCGTGTGGGTTTCGCCCTTGGAGACGGACCGTTCCGCGCCATCGCTCCCCTGGGCCTGGAGGCTGGTGGCCTTCTTTGGCTGCTCCGAGCCGAGGAGTCGCGCCTTGGTCACCCCGGCTGTGGCGACGATCCGGTCGTCCCGAAGATTCCGTGTCGCGAGGATCACCTTCCCCCTCGTCTCCGTCTGCGCCAGCGCCAGGCGCTCGACCTGTTCGGGCGTCAGCGCGAGGGTGACCGTGGTGACTTTGACCGGGCTGTTGTCACGCATCTCGACGGTCTGGCCCGCCGCCAGCACCGGAACGTTCTGCAGGATCACCTTGCCCACATGGTCGATTTGACTGCCCTCGGACCGCATGCTCGCGATGAGGTCCACGCGGCTGTGGGGCAGAATGAACCCCGTCTCCTGGACCGCCTCGTCGACCTTGATCGTCACCCCCCGGAGACCCTCCGGGACGAGCATCGGGAGCAGTCCTCCGCGCGCAGCGGATGCGGCGTCAATGAGCTTTGACTTAAGCAGAGGCTCGCCGGCCACGATGGAACTGCGCGCTACCTGCCCCTCGGCTTCGGCAAGGCTCCGCAGGGCGCCACCGGGGACGGCCTGGTTCGGCCAGGAAGAGAGTCTGACATGTTGAGGCGTGATGGCTTCTCCGACCGGCACGTTGACTTGGGCCACGACGATCTGCTCGACCGGCTGGCCATACACAGCCACCCGTTGGATGATGGTCTGGTAGACGAGGAAAGCGGTCGCCAAGCCAATCACCGCGGCGAGCGTTACCACTATCAATAGTCGTCGACGCATGGCAGTCCTCCTACTCGTACCGCATGCTGGCGCTCTGCTGCATCGGCAGCGACGTCAGCATCGGCAGCATGATGGGAAAGAGTGTCGAGAACGTCAATGTCACGTCTGCCCGGACCACAGAGCCAGGCTGACAGGGGACCACACAGATGACGGACACGCTGGTGGGGGTCATGTTGGCCGCGGTGAGAATGCTGTTGATCCGGGCGGTCGCTGGGGCAGGATCGAACGGATTGGTCACCACCCCCACCCGTGCCCCCTCGCGCACGGCAGTTGTCGCAATATCAAACGTTAGCCACATCCGGCTGAGCTCGACAATGGTGAAGAGAATGAAGACCAGCGTCGGAAGCACCAGGATAAACTCGATCGTCGAGGTGCCGCGTTTATTCCGGTGTTGCCGAGCGTGGGTCATGGTTTTCTCCAATCTCGTGATCGCCCAGGGAGGCTCCCGAAGGAGCCGCCCTGGACCAGAGACCGCCTCTACTTGATAGCAGTGATTTTGCCGGAGATGAAGGCGATCGCCTTCTGCAGGGCCGGTTGCAGCTCCCCCGGGTACACCACGACGGCCATGGCCACAATGAGCGCCGCGATCAGGAGCCATTCCACGGTCTCAATCCCGCGCTGGTCACGGAGGTAACGACTTGATTGGTATGCATGGCGAATCATCATTATCATTTTCTTGCCCTCCTCCTCACGATCTTGTTGCATTGTTGCCTGTCAGCCTTCCCCTTTCCCCTTGCCTGCTCTCGGCCGATCCAACATCCTCCCCGAGCACGAGTGCTCATGCGGTAGAGGAGGCGTCCGTCGCGCTGCTTCCCGACAAGAAATGCGGGTTATCTCGTTCGAGGAGTTTGGCGATTTCTGTTTGCTTTGCCGGGTTCATGCGATAGCAGGGTGCCTTCAGCCGCTGTCGGGAAGCGAGGATGAGGCCGCGGTTCAAGAGCATCTCCACAGAATCCCTCACCTCGTTGATCGTGAGTTCGATGCGCCGACGCTCCAACCACCATCTCGCGATCCCCTCCAGGGTATCCTCAGCATCGGGGTTACTCGCCAAATAATGAAGGATCTCCCGGGCAGCCTCGTCTTGCTTGCGGCCATCATCGTTTCGGCTCTTCACAGCCTCCTCCCCTTCCGGATGCGGTCCAGATCCCTGCGGTTCCACGCAAGAAGAGGATGCACGCGTGATGCCAGGCGTTCTGCACCGAGGAAAGCGCTTAATTTCAAAAGGACGTGGAAGGAAAGCCCGTCGCTTGCCTGGCGCAAGAGGGGATAGTGTCCCCTCAGCCAAAAGGTGGAGATTGTGCGCAACGTGTCGATACCATGAGGGATGCGAGGCTGAGGGCAGGCAGCCCCACGGTGGGGTCAATTTACCCCACCCTGGCTTCTTCTCCGTCCGTTCGGCAATCGAAGGAGCGATTTCGCGAGAATTTCGGACGAAAGACGAATCCTGCATCGTGACACCACGCTGATGAAGTTCCGTGAGTGGTGCTGTCGAATAGAGGAGTGGGGCTAGGCCTGGGCTGGTGTGAGGATCATGCGCAGCGGAAAGGACAAACGCGACGCGAGCGCGTGCTTATCTCGTCCCTGCCCAAACGGAGGGATCCAGCCGGTGTTTCTGAATGAGCCGGCGGAATGTGCGACGGTCCTGTCGGGCCGCGTGGGCGGCCCGGGAGATGTTTCCGCGGTAGGCCTCGAGGAGTGTTGCCAGATATTTGTGCTCGAACTCGGCGATGGCCCGGGCCTTCGTTGTGCGGAAGGACTCGGTGGAGTCACCGTCGATCGGTTGGAGCGGTCGGATCGGCCACGGTAGATCGGCAGCGCGGATCAGCCGAGGCGAGCTCATGTGGACGAGCTGACATACCACATTTTCAAGCTCGCGCACGTTGCCAGGCCACCGGTACTTACTTAGGGCTTGGACCGCATCTGGCGCAAAGCGCCAACGGTCGTCAGCCGGCGCGTGCCGGTCCAGGAAGTAGTCCGCCAGCAGCCCGATATCACCGATCCGCTCACGCAGAGGCGGAAGCAGGAGCGTAACCACATGGAGCCTGTAGAAGAGGTCTTGGCGAAACTTGCCTTCCCGAAGTCTCGCGCTGAGGTCTGTGTTGGTGGCCGCCACCACGCGGACGTTGGCCTGTACACTACGGGGAGAACCCAGGGGCCGGAAGGTGCGGTGCTCAAGGAAGCGGAGAAGCTTGACCTGCGCTCCGGGTGCCAGCGCGTCAATCTCGTCCAGGAAGAGGGTACCTCCCTCTGCCTCGGCGATGAGCCCCGGTTGGTCAGACCGAGCGTCAGTGAAGGCCCCGCGGTGGTGGCCGAATAACTCGTTCTCGAACAACTCGGGTGGAAGAGCGCCGCAATCTACAGGCACGAAGGGTTTGCTGGCCCGGCCGCTCACGTAGTGAATCGCCTGGGCTGTAAGTTCCTTACCGGTACCGGTCTCGCCCGTCACCAGCACCAACACGTCCGTTTTGGCGATCCGCAGGATCTGCTGCTTGACTGCCTGGAAGGCCGGGTCCGCCCCACGGAGCCGGTCCAGCGCCATGGATTCGTGCAGGCGTTCCCGGACACCTTCAATCTCTTCCGTAACGCTACCCGGCAGGAGGCGTCGGACCCTCGCCAACAACTCGCGCCACCGCACCGGACTCACGAGAAAGTCCGTGACCCCGGGAGGCGGCTGGTCGAATCCGTCGGAGAGATGCTTTTTGTGGAGAATCGGTAGCAGCTGCGCCCCTGGCATCGAGATGCGAAGCTCGGTTAGGACGGTCCGAGGGTCAAGACGTGGGGTCAGGATCGGAATGATGAGGTCGACCAGGCCATTTTCTCCCTCTTCCAGCGACACCGCAAAGCCACCAGCATTCGACAGGATATCTCGTACCTGAGCTCCTACTTCGGGAGACCGCAGGCCCAGGACAAGAATGCGGGGCCAAGAAGAACAATTGTTTCGGGGACTCACTGTGGCACCCACGAAGCCTCCGTACCGGCTCTCAGGTTCTCGAGCGGGAACCCCGGTCAACCAAGAAAGAATAGACGCGAATCACGTCGGGCACACAAACGTGCGAATGTTTGGATAACGCCTTCCGACCCATCTATCAGTCAGTTGGGAGGGCTCGGGCTTTGTGGGGCGGCCACGACCCTGCTGACAGATGGGCGCTACACGTTCTCGCCCCTTCGGTCTGGAGTGCGTTTCCTCCAGGGGAGCGTCGTGGCTCCGTTCACTTACCCCACGCAGTCATGGGGGGGGTTCAATGGGGAGGCTACTTATGTACTCTATCGGCCGACTGCTTGTCAAGAAGAAATTGGGATCTACACAATTGAAATCTGATCCGTCGGAGTCTGTCGCCGGGCCTCCGTGGCCGGGA
>Ga0209640_10000107_pt1 | contig 52462 bp, 46 predicted proteins | sample RifCSP10_1_FD_184018 | JGI IMG/M metagenome (GOLD analysis project Ga0209640, IMG submission 184018) | Soil microbial communities from Rifle, Colorado - Rifle CSP2_sed 10_1 (SPAdes) (version 2) | ecosystem: Environmental > Terrestrial > Deep subsurface > Rock core/Sediment | place: Rifle...
CCCGCCGTAGAACGGCGCGGGAATTGCTGCGCGCCATCGCATGCGTAACACAACAAACCCCCGAGACGTCGGTGCGCTTGTGCATGAGCTTTCGCGCGAGAACGACCCCGACAACCCGGTCGTGCAGGAACTCCGGCGACAGGTCGCCAATGCGTTCGTCCTGTACGTGAACTACAAGCACTACCACTGGCAGACCTTCGGTCCGCTCTTCCGGGATCTGCACAAGCTGTTCGACAAGCTCGCGGGAGAGGTCCTGTCCACGATCGATGAGCTGGCCGAGCGCGTGCGGATGATCGGACAGGATCCCCCGGGGCATCTGCTCGACGCCGGGAGTATTGCCAGCGTGTCGCCGGCCGCGGAGCACTCGAACATGCGAGAGATGGTCGAGGAGGCCGACCGGCACCTGCTGATCGTGATTTCCGAGCTGCGACGCGGCGCGCGCCTCGCCGACGAGCACGACGATCCTGGCACGGTCGATTTGTTCTCGCGCACCGTTCAGGTTCACGAGAAGCACGAGTGGTGGATGCGTGACATCCTGCGAAAGGGCGACGGCCTCTGCGGATGATGGAGGGACTGACATGAAGACGCGCGGCTCGCTTCTCACCGGCGCCGGGGTGGGCGCCGGCCTCCTCTACTTTCTCGATCCCGGCCGCGGCGCCCGCAGGCGAGCCCGAATCCGCGACACGGTGGCGCACTCCGCCAGGATGACCCGCCGCGCGGTCAGCACCGTCAGCCGCGACATGCTGCACCGGACGTATGGAACCGCGGCATCGGTGCGTAGTCAGTTCCAACACGAGCCGATTGACGATCAGCTTCTGGTCGACAGGGTGCGTGCGAAGCTCGGGCGGCTCGTGTCGCACCCGCACGCCGTTGAGGTGACGGCAACCGACTGCGTCGTCACGCTGCGCGGGCCAATCCTGCAGCGGGAAGCCGACCGGCTCCTTCGTGCCATCCGGCGCGTCGACGGCGTGGGCGATGTCATCGACGGCCTCGAGCGTCATGAACGGGCGGGCAATATCCCTTCGCTCCAGGGCGGCCGGCCCGCAGCCGGCGATCGTCTTGATGCGTTCCAGCCACACTGGGCGCCGACAACGCGGGTTCTGCTCGGAACGGCGGGTGCGGCGATGGCGATTGCCGGAATGGCCAGACGCAGCGCTGCGGGCGTTGTCGCGGCGCTCGTGGGCGCGGGAGTCGCGGCGCGCGCCGCCACGAATCTACCGTTGAACCGCCTGCTTGGGGTCGGCGACCGGCGGCGCGCCGTCGATCTCCAGAAGACCATCCTCATCAATGCGCCGGTCGGAGAGGTGTACGCGTTCTGGTCGCTGTATGAAAACTTCCCGCGATTCATGTCGCGCGTCTACGAGGTGACCTCGAGCGAGCGCCGGCCGATGCAGTCTCACTGGAGAGTCGCAGGGCCCGCCGGCACGACCGTGGAATTCGATGCCGAGATCACGCGTGCGGTCCCGAATCAGATGATGGCGTGGCGGACGCTGCACGGATCGCTGGTGGCGCACGGAGGCATCGTGCGCTTCGACGAGGAGCTGGACGGACGACGAACGCGCGTGCACCTCCGGATGTCGTACAACCCGCCCGCCGGATGGCTGGGTCATGAAGTGGCTGCTGCGTTCGGCGTGGATCCGAAGCACAGCCTGGACGCCGACCTCGCGCGGATGAAAACGCTGATTGAAACAGGCCACGCACCGCACGACGCGGCGCAGCGCGTGTACTAAACAGGGCCCAGAGCAGGAACCACGAAGCTCGCGAAGTAGCGCGCAGGCTTAAGCCTGCGCTCTACGCTTGTGCTCTGTGACGTGCGCCCTGTATAACGTTCCCTCTTGCGTTCTCTCCCCGGCATTGGTTTCTTCGTCGTCATGCTTGCGGCGGTCGTGGCGCAACAGGAGCGGCTGCCATCGGCTCGGCTGGTTGAGGCGCCGCGCCTCGCGATGCCAGGCGCCATCGACTCCAATGTGCCAATGACATGGGACCTGGTCGATGGGACCTGGCGCCTATTCGCGCTGACGTCGTGGGGCGGAGTTCCGGCGTTGCTCTCCGGTACGGGACTCACGCAGATGCGAGACGTGGGGCCGGTCACGATCGTGCAGCACCCGGGGCACGGTATCTGGATCGACAGCATCATTCCTGACGACAAGGGCGTGTGGTACGGCTACTACCACCACGAAACGCCGGCGTATGCATGCGGTCGATCGGACAGGTTCATCCCGCGGATTGGCGCGCTCCGCTCCACCGACCGTGGATACACGTGGGAGGACCTGGGAGTCATCTTCGAGGCGGCACCAGGCACCGACGCATGCGCGTCGACCAACGGCTTCGTGATTGGCGGCGTCGGCGACGTCAGCGCGATGCTCTCTCCCGATCGACGCGACCTGTTCCTGTTCATCAGCCAGTACTTGAAGGCGCCCTCCGATCAGGGTGTCGTCGTTGGGCGTCTGGCATGGGCCGACCGCGACGCGCCCCGCGGGCGCGTGCTGATCTGGCGCGACGGAGCGTGGTTGCCCCCTCGTCCCGTGGTGGACGCGGAAAGTGCGGACACCTGGGTCTACCCCAGCGGTACGCCTCTCTCACCCGTCACCAAACCGTGGCACGACGGGCATGTGACCGCCGACGCGTTCTGGGGCCCGTCGGTGCATTGGAATCGGTACCTGGAACGGTACGTGATGCTGCTCAACCGGGCTCGAAATGAGCACTTCAACAACGAGGGGATATATGTCTCAGGACACCCGGAGCTTTGCGGGGGCGTGACTCTGTGGCCCTCCTCTAGTCCCTGAGCCCTGAGCCCTGGGCCCTGCCCTTCCCCTGCGATATATTTCCCCCGTCAGGAGAAGTGCGATGAGAAACCTGCACGACCCGTCCTATCGCGCTGAGCTCGTCCAGCGCGTGCACGCGCTCAGGCCGGACTCCGGGCGCAAATGGGGAAAAATGAGCGTCGACCAGATGCTGTGGCACGTGAGCGACGCGCTGGCGTTGTCGATCGGCGACATCACGATGCCCGTCGAGAAGCCGCCGATGCCCCGCGCCCTGCTGAAGTTCATCGTTCTGAATCTTCCATGGAGCAAGAACGGGCCGACGCACCCCGCCTTCGTGGCGAAGCGGAACTACGATTTCGCGGCCGAGCATGCGCGCTGCGTGCAGCTCATCGACAAGGTCGCGTCGCGAGACATCGACGCCCAATGGCCGACGCACCCGGTATTCGGCCCCATGACCGGCGCCCAGGTGAGCCGTCTCCACGCGAAGCACCTGAACCATCACCTGACGCAGTTTGGCGTGTAAACGGGTTCTCGGGTGCACAGGTGCTCAGGTGCTCAGGTTCCGGTTCGCTGGTTCACGGTGCTTGGGGTTCACCGGTTCACATGAACCGTGAACCACCTGTGCACCCATGAACCCGCGAACCGATGAACCGGAACCCGAGCACCCGTGCACCTGAGCACCAGAGAACCGACCTCGTGTCCGGCGTTAGCCGAACCGATTATGTATGCCTTGAACACCTTGAGGGAATTCGACTAGCATCGCGACCGCGCAGCCGTGGCCGCGGAGTCGGGAGAGTGCATGCGAAAAGTCGCGTCGATCGTTGCAGTCCCATTGGCGCTTGCGGTGCTGGCCGCACGCCCTCTTGCCGCACAAGCCCGACAGACCGCCTTTCCGCCGGCGCAGCCGGCAACCGACCTCGAATCCGCGCTCTACAAGGCGGCAGACGCGCTCGGCATGCTCCGCGGTCCGCAGGAGCGCGACGGAATCGTCACCTTCGAGTACTGGGCGAACGGTTCGCTCGATCTTCAGGGACGCACCTGCCAGTTGATGAACTACCGCGCCAGCGTCAGGTATGCGGCTGCAGATCGTCGAGAACGGCACCCCGTGCCCGCGATGCGCGTCGATTTCACATGCGCGACCGCTGGCGGACAAAAGCCGGAGCGCCACGTGCAGGTTGTCGCCGGCGACGTGGCGTGGAACGAGAGCGAGCCCGGTGGCAGCGCGACACCCATGAATCAGGCCGCTCAGGAGCGGCTGCTGCAAATCTGGACCCTCCCTCAAGGCGTCATCAAGGCGGCACGTCTCGCGGGGGCCAAGGCGACGTTCACAACCGAAGCCGGGAAGCCCGTCATCACCTCCCCCCTGCCGGCGCCGCTTCAGAGCGGCACGGTCAAGGCGACGCTCGACCCCGAGAATTTCCTGTTTCACACGATGCCGACCGGCGTGCGGCGTTATTTCAGCCATCGGATCGAGCGTGTCGAAACGCGGTTCAACAACGTCGTCACCGTCACCACCTATTCCGACTACGGCGACTGGAATGCGAACGACTACAAGAGCGACGCGTTGCTCCCGCGGCGCATGGTGTCCGAACGGAACGGTGTGAAGGTGATGGACCTCACCCTCACCCAGACCCAGACATATAATCCCTACGTCGTGATGCCGGTGCCCGAGAACGTGCGGAAGGCTGCGGCAGCACGCTAGACGTCTTGAAAGGCCAGAATTCGTGCAAATGAGTCAAGTTTGGACACGCCTTTCAAGACGTCTCGCCCGCGCGGAGCGCGGGCAAAAGATACTGTCACTAGCGAAGCGGAGCCACTTGCCCATGCTCGCCGCTCTGAGGCGGAGCTTCGCTAGTCAATCGAATTTCTCGAGGAGGTCGGTAATGCGTCACGGACTTGCTGGGGCATTGATTGTGTGCGCGCTGCTCTGGGCGGCGGCGGATCTGCGGGCTCATCATGCCGTTCAGGCCGCGTTCGACCAGGACGATCACGCCACGCTCACAGGCGTGCTCACGAAGGTACTGTGGATCAACCCGCACGTCCGCTGGTTCCTCGACGTCAAGGATGAGAGCGGCAAGATCACGACGTGGACCATTTCCGGCGCCGGCCCTGGCGGCTTTCGCGATATCGGGATCAGCGGACGCGACGTCTTCAAGGCGGGCGAAACGTACACCGCGATTGTCGCGCGCGCTCGCGACAAATCTCCCAACGGATACGTTCTGACGTTCATCCTGCCGGATGGCCGGAAGCTCGACCTCTGGCACCAGTACAAGTCCGAAGGCACCGCCGGCGCCGGCGCGCAGTGACGCTCGCGATCGGACGCTCCGGCGCAGTCGAGCGTCGTTGCGACAAGGAGACTTCCCATGACGTGTGGTCCTTCTCGCCCCATCATGGCCGCGGTGGCTGCGGCCGTCGGCATGTCGCTGATCCTCGCCTCCAAGGACGCCGTGGCGCAAGCGAGACCAGCCTCGAATAGTCCTTCTACTTCAGTGCCCACTCCGCGCACGCCTGATGGAAAACCGGATCTCAGCGGTCGTTGGGGAGGCGGCGGGGGCGGTGCGGGAGGCGCCGGCGGGGTGCGGGCGATCGAGCCGAACGGGCAGGTGCATCAGTTCGAACACTACTCCGAGTACTCGGCGGCGCTTGCGGCCGGCAGGGTCAGCGCCAACGCCAAGATCGTCGGACGACAGCCGAACTACAGGCATGGCAATAACTTGTACTCCGAGCGCGATGCCGGATTCACGCAGCGGGCGTTCGGCAACCCGCCGCTGTACAAGCCGGAGTTCTGGGAGCGGGTCCAGCATCTCGATGAAAACGGCAACAAGGAAGACACGACGTTTTCCTGCTTCCCGCCGGGCGTCCCGCGTCTCGGCCCGCCGATCCGCATTCTCCAGACACCAAAGGACGTCGTCCTCATGTACCAGAACAGAAACACGTGGCGCGTGATTCCCACCGACGGGCGCCCGCACGATCCCGTGAACTCGCAGGACCAGACGTTCATGGGCGATGCGGTGGGCCGCTGGGAGGGCGATACGCTGGTCATCGAGGTCGTCGGGTTCAACGACGTCAGCTGGCTCGGCTGGCCCGGATGGTTCCATACGAACAACATGCGGGTCCTGGAGCGGCTGCGGCGCGAGGGAAACACGCTGCACTATCAAGCGACGGTGCACGATCCCGACGTGCTCTCGGAACCGTGGGAAATGGATCCGCGCGCGCTGCCGCTGAACACCGGCGATGCTCCCTATCTCGAGGACCCACCCTGCCTTGATTTCGATCTGTCCCACATGCTGACCAGGGAACGAGGGTAGGCATTGACGAATTTACGCGTTGACGGATTTACGAATTGAATTAGATCGAGTCGACGCATTCAACCGTGCCTCACAATCCGTCAATTCGTAAATCCGTAAATCCGTCAATGATGTTGTCCGTCGGCCTGCTGTGGCTGGCGTCGGTCGGCATCCAGGCTTCCCCACAACAGACTCCACCGCCACAGGCCGCCGTGAGAATGGCGGAAGAGGTGTTTCAGAACGTCCAGGTGCTGAAGGGGATCCCCGCCGACGAATTTCTCGACACGATGGGTATGTTCTCGTCGGCGCTGCTCTTCGACTGCGTGAGCTGTCACGCCCAGGAGATCATTTCCGATCCCAAAGGATTTTCGATCCCGACGCCACGGATTCAGCGCGCGCGCCAGATGGTCGTGATGATGACTGCGATCAACAAGCAGTACTTTGGCGGACAACCGCGCGTGACCTGCTTCACGTGCCATGGCGGAGGGAACAGGCCGAAGGCGGTGCCGAATCTCGATCTGCAGTATGGCGAACCGGTCGACGATCCGTACGCGATCGAGTTCTTCCCCAGTCTGTACGCGCCCTCCATCGATGCGGTGTTTGCCAGGTATCTCCAGTCGCTCGGCGGCGCGGAACAGTTGACGAAGTTCACCAGCTTCGCCGGAGCAGGGACATATGCCGGGTACGAAACGGAACAAATGGAGGTCCCAGCCGAGGTCTACGTCAGGGCGCCGAATCAGATGGCGACGATCGCGCAGTCGCAGGCCGGAATCAGCGTCAAGGCGTTCGACGGCCGCACCGGCTGGAGACTCCAGCCAGACACACCTTTACCGCTTCTTCAGTTGAGCGGCGGCAATCTGACTGGTGCGGCGATTGAGGCGATGGTGTGGTTTCCGGCGTCCATTCAGCGTGCGTACAGCCAGTGGCAGGTCGGCGTCACCGCCATCAACGACCGCGACATCGTCGTGGCGCAAGGGACCAATCCCGGGCAGCCACCTGTCAGACTGTACTTCGACGAGTCCGGCCGACTTGTACGGCTCGTGCACTGGAGACCAACGGCAGTCGGGGCCGTGCCGACGAGACTCGATTACGGGGATTACCGCGCTGTCGGCGGCATCCAGGATGAAGGAAATCCGGCCGAACGTGCCCATCGATGCCGCACGATTCGCCCGACCGGATGGGGTCAGACCCTAGTGATACATCGATCCGGCGTCTGGCCCGCCTGCGACGCTAGCTCGTCCTTGTAGCGTCTCGGACCTATAGCGTTTTGCCTTGACTGGCAGCGGTGCTCTTTCTAGGATCGCGCGGGTAACATCCCCAGACGTCATAACCCCTCAGGCACGACCTTTTTCTCGCGGCGGTGTCGCTCTCGTATTCCAAGGAGGCACACATGGTACGTCGCTTCAGGTTCGTCGCCGTTGTCGTTCTCGTCTCGCTTTCCGCAGTACCCGCTTTCGGCCAGGGCTCGTCTGCCAGCATCATCGGTCGGGTCACCGATCAGAGTGGCGCCGTCCTCCCTGGTGTAACAGTAACTGTGACCAGTCCGGCCCTTCAGGTGCCGGAGGTCACGGCCGTAACGAACGAACTGGGGGAATATCGCGTAGCGCCCCTGCCGATCGGCGTCTATGCGATGGCCTTCGACCTGCCGGGCTTCCAGACGATCCGGCGGCAAGAGATCCGGCTGCCCGTCGGTTTCACCGCCAGGATCGACGTGGAGCTGGGCATCGCCGCAGTGGGCGAGACGATCACGGTGTCGGGCGCGGCGCCGATCGTGGACGTCGCAACAACCTCCGGGAGCACGCTGCTGACGAACGAGTTCCTCCAGCTCTCAGCAACTGCCCGCAACAGCGTGATGAGCGTGTTGACGATGGCACCCGGCGTGCGCACGTTCACCGATGTCGGCGGGGGCCAGATGCTGCTGGAGAACCCGACCCCCCGGGCGTATGGCATCGGGGGCGCGGGCTCGCAGTGGTACACGGTCGACGGCGTACAGAACTTCCGGCTCGGCTCGACCTTCTGGGACTATCAAGCGTTCGACGAGGTGCGCGTCCAGAGCATTGGCGCGGATGCTGAACGGCCGACGCGCGGCGTTTCGGTCACTGCCGTCGTGAAGTCCGGGGGCAATGAATTCCACGGCGGCGGGCTCTGGGCCGGGTCGAACGGCAACTTTCAGAACAACAACATCGATCGGGAGTTGGAGGCTGCCGGCATCACCTCGGGCGACGCGCTCGACTCACAGTATGACGTCAGCGGCGAGCTGGGCGGCCGCATCGTTCGTAACAAGGTGTGGTTTTACAGCGCGGTTCGGAAGCGGCGGGCGGCCTACGACGTGTTGAACAACTTCCAGCCGGATGGATCGCCCGGCCAGACGATCAACGACCAGCGGATTTTCACGAACAAGGTCTCATATCAGGCAACCGCCGCAAACCGGTTCATCTTCATGAACATGTGGGAGCATGGGGACGAACAGAAAGGTCTCAGCGAACTGGTCCGCTACGAGGCGAGAGAATTCAAGACGAACGACCGGCCTCATACCAAGTTCGAGTGGGAAGGCGCGCCAACCAGCACGCTCATCGCCAATCTCCAGGTCGGGTACAGCCAGCAGAATGGGGCGTCTCCGTACCTCAACACCCCCCAGATTGTCGGGCGAAGCGACCTCGACACCGAGGTGGTCGCAGGCGACAACGTGGTGGCCGGAGAGACCAGTTGGGCGGGGTTCTATCACTACACCGGCAGTCTGACCTGGTACAAGGCGAACTGGGGTGGCGGGAACCACGAATTCAAGACGGGCTTCGACTACGGCGACGGCGCGACCGAAGTCTGGGGCCTGACCCAGAAGGATTTCAATTACCACCTGCGCTACGCCGACGGGGTTCCCGATTCGGTGGCGTTCTTCAACGCCCCGATCACGCCGCACCGCGACATGTACCTGCTCGGCGCGTACGTCAGAGACAACTGGACGACCGGGCGGCTGACGCTGAATCTCGGTGTGCGCTACGGCCATGAGTCGGTGGTGATGCCGGAGGGCTGCCGCGACGCAGCATCGGCTCCCGCGAACGTCATCTTCCCCGCGCGGTGCTTCAACGAGGTGCGGCTCCCCACCTGGAATTACCTGGTCCCGCGCATATCGGCGGCGTACGACCTCTCGGGTGACGGCAAGACGGTCGTGAAGGGCGGATTCGGGCGATTTGGCTACATGCGCGAAATCGGTCTCCCGACACGGTACGACCCGAACTCCATCCAGTACGCCGTCTTCAACTGGCGCGACCTGAACCGGAACAACAACTGGGATGCGGGCGAGACGAACCTCGATCCCAATGGCGCCGATTTCATCGAGACGACCGGCCACGAGTTCGCCGCCGTCGCACCGAGGTTCGTGCCGAACCCTGACGAGAAGCAGGTCATGTACGACGAGTACACCGTGAACCTCGAGCGCGAGCTGATGGCGAATTTCGCCCTTCGGGTGACCGGGATCTACACGCAGACGAAGAACGTCCAGGGACAGTTGAACCGCTTCCGACCCTTTGAGGCCTACAACATCCCGGTCACGAATCCCGATCCAGGTCCCGATGGTCGGCTGGGGACGGCCGACGACGGCGGGATGGTGACGTACTGGGAGTATTCAACGGCTTTGAGGGGCTCCCAGTTCGAGGAGTTCACGCCCGTCGTATGGCCTGGTGAGAAGGCCAATCAGAACTTCAAGACGATCGAGCTGGCAACCATCAAGCGGCTCTCGAATCGCTGGCAGATGGTCGCCTCCTACTCGGCGACGAAGAAGAACTGGCCCATCGGCGCGGCCGGTCTGGCGCGTGGCACCGGCTTCGGCACGTCGAGCCCGACATTCTCCGCCGCGGGCGACAACGCCGGCTACTTGACGCCGAACGCCGAGATCAACACGTCCGACACGACGTGGGACTGGGACGCGAAGGTGTCGGGCACGTACGTCTTCCCGGCTGAGATCCTGGTGTCCGGGAACTTCCACCACACGAGCGGCGACGCCTTCGCCCGGCAGGTGCGCTTTACGGGCGGAACGACCGTTCCATTTCTGGTGCTGAACGTAGACCCGATCGGCACCTACCGGCGGCCGCATCTCAACGTCCTGACCGCGCGGGTCGAGAAGCGGTTCCAACTGGGTCGCGGACAGACCGCGACGGTTACGCTCAATCTGTACAACGCGCTGAACGCGAACACGGTGACGGCGTTGCAGAACCGCTCGGGCTCTTCGTTCCTGGAGCCGCTGGGCATCCTGCCGCCCCGTCTGGCGGAGATTGGCCTCGCGTACCGCTTCTGACACGCACTTCCCTCGTCCTCAGGCAGAGAGGGCCCGCGCGGAAGCGTAGGCCCTCTCTGACCCCGTTACGTCGCCTGCCGGCAATCCAATCAGAATCACACCATCATCGATACGCGTCGGGTACGTGCGTACGCAGCCTTCGCCACCAGCCGGCCGTTCCACGGCACCGGTCTCCAGGTTGATCTTCCAGGCATGCAGCGGACAGACCACAGCGGCGCCGGTGACGATGCCGTCGCACAGTGGACCGCTACGATGCGGGCAACTGTTGTCGGTCGCCAGAAACCGGTCGCCGAGGTTGAAAATGGCAATCTCGCGCCCTCCGATCCTGACGGCGCGCCCTTCCCGCGGGGGCACGTTGCCGCACGGGGTCACCCGAATCCACCGCTGTTCGCTCATGCGAGAACCGTGTCAATCGGCTGAAGCGGAATGAACTGCGTGGGATGCTTGGGCGCGCGACCTTCCAGCCAGGCATCGCGCGCGCGCGCTTTCGACTTCTTCAAGCGATCGAGGAGCGCCCGGCGCACCGGTTCGGGCGCATACACCGTCTCCTTGCGCACTTTCTCGATGCCAAGGCGCTCCACGAAATCGTACGTGCGCTCGAGGTAATTGCCGTTTTCGCGGTAGTACTGGAAAAAGAGCTCGGCCGCCTCGAGCGCCGCACCGGTCGTCTCCACCGTGGTGAGCAGGTCGGCCTTGCGCACACCCTTGCCGGCCGCGCCTCCCACCACGACCTGCCACCCGCCCTCCACGCCCACCAGGCCGATATCCTTGACCGTGGCTTCCGCGCAATTCCGCGGACAGCCAACCGCGCCCATCTTCACCTTGTGCGGCGTGTAGAGCTGCTCGAACCGGCTCTCCATTTCGATGCCCGCCGCGATCGAGTCCTGCGTGCCGAAGCGGCAGAAGTCGGTGCCGACGCACGTTTTCACCATGCGGACGCCCTTGGTATAGGCCTGGCCGGAGGGCATTCCGAGATCGGCCCACACGTTCGGCAGGTCCTCTTTCCTGATCCCGAGCAGATCGATCCGCTGACTGCCCGTGATTTTCACCATCCGCACTTTGTATTTGTCTGCCACGTCCGCGATGCGGCGCAGCTCGTCGGGATTCGTCACGCCGCCGCGGATTCGTGGAACCACTGAAAAGGTGCCGTCCTTCTGGATGTTCGCGTGCACGCGGTCGTTGATGAAGCGTGCCGACCGATCCTCGTCGTGATCGCCGCACCACAGCATGTCGAGCATGTAGCTCAGCGCCGGCTTGCACACCTCGCATCCGACGCCGTTGCCATAAATCTCCAGAACGTCCTGCACCGACCGCAGCCGCTGGCTTCGCAGGATCTCACGCAGCTTGTCCTCGGCGAACGGGACACATGCGCATATCACCTTCTTCGCGTCTTCCTCGAATTCCGGAGCGACCGCGCGCAGCAGGTCCTGACACAGGCCGGTACAACTGCCGCACCCCGTGCTCGCGCGCGTGCACTCCTTGAGCTGCGACAAAGTGTTGACGCCGCGCTCGTGAATCGCGGCAATGATGGCGCCCTTGGTCACGCCCACACATCCGCAGACAGTCGCGCCATCCGCCATCTCGGCGGCGTCGAGTCCGACGTCGTCAGCGGGCGGCGGGAACAGCAGATGACGGCGACGGTCGGCCAGATCGGCGCCCGTACGTAACCAATCCATGTAGCGATGGCTGTCGGACGTCTCGCCCACGAGCATCACGCCGGCAAGCCTGCCGTCACGAAGCACCAGCTTCTTGTAGATACCGAGCGCGGGATCCTCGTACGAAACAGGCTCGACGCCCTGACCGTCGCTCCAATCGCCGGCGGAGAACACGTCGACGCCCATGATCTTCAGCTTGGCTGCCTGAACGGTTCCCGCGTACGCGGATCCTCCGTTGCCGGTGATGGTGGCCGCGAGCACTTTTCCCTGCTCGAAAAGCGGGGCCACGAGGCCGTAGCAGACGCCGTTGTGTTCCACGCACTCGCCGACGGCGAAGATGTCAGGATCGCTTGTCTCCATGCGGTCGTTGACGACGATGCCGCGGTTGACGTGCACGCCGGCCTTGCGCGCTAGATCGACGTTCGGCCTGATGCCCGCAGCCACCACGACAAGGTCGGCCTCGACGCTGCTGCCGTCGGAGAACGCGAGGCCCGTGACCGAAGCGTCCCCGACAATCGCCGTCGTCTGCCGGCCGAGCAGCAGACGGACGCCCAGCGATTCCATCTTGGCGCTCAGATACTCGCCGCCGCGTCGATCGAGCTGGCGTTCCATGAGCGTGTCGAGCAGATGCACGACCGTGACGTCGCACCCCTGAATCTGCAGCCCACGCGCTGCTTCGAGACCCAGCAGGCCTCCGCCAATCACCACGGCGCGCGTGCCGCGCTGCGATCGGCTGAGCAGTTCACGAGTGTCGTCGAGCGTTCGGAACGCGAACACGCTCTCCTTGTCGAGCCCCGCAATCGGCGGAAACCACGGAGAGCTGCCGGTGGCCAGCAGCAGCGTGTCGTAGGGCGTCACCGTCCCGTCGTCGCCGGTCACCGTCTTGAGCCGCGAGTCGACGGCGACGATGCGAACGCCGAGCCGCAGCGTGATGTCGTTGCGGCGGTACCACTCGAGAGGATTGAGGACGATGTCGTCGGCGGTCCGTTCGCCGGCGAGCACGGACGACAGCATGATGCGGTTGTAGTTGACGTGCGTCTCGTCGCCAAAGACGGCAATCTCGAACCGTCGCGCGTAGGTGAGAATCTGTTCGACGCACGCCATTCCAGCCATGCCGTTTCCAACGACGACCAGGCGCTTCACCGTGCACCTCCGGCCCGCCTGGAACGTTTGGGCACCCTCAGCCTCCAGCTCCCCGCCCTCAGTCGTTTCCACGCCTTTCTGGCAGCAGGAAGCTGGGCCGTGAGCGCTGTGCTCCGCTCCACCCGAACCGCACTCTGCTTGTAATTCGGCTCGCGCGAGAGCGGGTCGAACGCGCTTTGCGTCATCCGGTTGGCATTGGCCTCCACGTAGTGAAACGGCATGAAGACCTGTCCGGGCGCCACGGTTTCGGTGATCCGCAGCTCCACGTCCTGGACGCGGCCCCGTCTGGACACGACGTCGACGCGATCCTGCGGTTTGAGGCGCAGCGCACGGGCGTCGCGCGGATTCATTTCCAGCCAGGCATTCGGCGACAGCTTGTGCAGGATGGGAACCCGTCCCGTCTTCGTGCGCGTATGCCAGTGCTCGACGGTGCGCCCCGTGTTGAGCACGAAGGGGAAGTCGCTCGTCGGCTGCTCCGGAAACGCCTCCCATGCAACCGGGATGAGCCGGGCGCGGCCGTCGTCGGTTTGAAACACGCCAGCAGCATAGAGACGTCTGGTCTCGCCGGGATTGGTGGCGCCCGCGGCGAATGGCCACTGCAGCCCACCGTGCTGCTCGATGAGGCGATAGGTCATTCCGGAGTAGTCGCAGAGACGTCCGGCAGACGCCTGCTTCCATTCTTCAAAGGCATGCTCCGGCTTCGTCCACGCGGGAAACAGCTCCTCGCGCACACCGAGGGCGGACGCCAGATGCAGGAAGATGTCGAAGTCCGGTCGTGCGTCGGCCGGAGGCGGCACCGCGCGATTCACTTTGCTGACGCGCCGTTCGGAATTGGTGTACGTCCCTTCCTTCTCCCCCCAAATCGCGGCGGGCAGCACGAGGTGCGCGTACTCGGACGTCGGCGTGGGGTGATAGCCGTCCTGGACGACGAGGAATTCCAGGTTCTCGAGCGCGTGCTGCAGCGCACCCAGATTCGGGAACGAGACGATCGGATTGGTCGCGATGATCCAAAGCGCCCGAATTCGACGATCGAGCGCAGCTTCGATGATGTCCGGGTAGGCCAACCCACGCGCGGCCGGAATGCGCTCGATCGGGACGCGCCAGAGACCGGCGAGATCCTCCCGGTCGGCCCGGCTCTCGAACTTGCGGTAGCCCGGCATGCACGAGGCGAATCCGGCCTCGCGCGTCCCCATGGCATTGCACTGCCCTGTGATGGAGAACGGCGCCGCGCCGGCGCGACCGATATTGCCGGTGATGAGCGCCAGATTGTTGATGGCGTTCACCGTCTCGGTTCCCTTCGTGCTGTGGTTCACCCCCATCGTCCAGCCGATGAAGGCTGCGTTCGCGCGCGCGTAGGTCCAGGCCGTGCGGCACACCAGCTCGGGCGTGAGGCCGGTCAGCTCGGCCACCCGCTCGGGTGTGTAGTCGCGGACCGACTCACGAAGCGCCTCGAAGCCACTCGTGCATCGCTCGACATATTCGTGGTCAACGAGGTTGTGCTCGGTGACGACATGAATCAGGCCGTTGATGAGCGCCAGGTCAGAACGCGGCCTGATGGGCAGGTGGAGGTCCGCGATCATTGCCGTCTTCGTGACGCGCGGATCGACGACGATGAGCGTCGTGTTGGGATTGGCCTGCAGCCGCCAGCACAAGATGGGATGGTTGTCGGCGATGTTGGCGCCAATCAGCAGAATCACGTCGGCGCGCTCCAGATCCTCGTACGAACCTGGCGGGCCATCGCTCCCGAACGAGCGTTTGTAGCCCGCCACCGCCGTCGACATGCAGAGCGTAGTGTTGCCGTCGTAGTTCGGCGTCCCGAGGCCGAGCTGGACGAGCTTGCCGAGGGTATAGAACTCCTCGGTCACCAGCTGGCCTGTGCTGATGACACCCACTGCGCCTGGACCGTATCGGGTCTGTACGTCTCGAAAGCGCGACGCCATCGTCGTCATCGCGTCGTCCCAGCCTACGCGCTGCATGGCGCCGTCGCGTCGCAGCATCGGGTAAAGGGCACGGTTCTCCGTGGCGATCGTGTGGTGCTCCGACAGCCCCTTCGGGCACAACATGCCTCGATTCACCGGGTGATCCGGGTTACCGCGCACGCTGACGGCACGCCCGCCTTTCACGCCGATGAACATCCCGCAGCCCACCGAGCAGTACCCGCAGGTCGTCGCCACCCATCGTTCGGGAACCTTTTGCGCCGACACGTAGCCGGACGCCGAATCGACCGCGTAGCTGTATCGGTCGGCGCGCGTGTCGAGCCCAAGCATCTGTTTCAGGTTCATACCGTCTCGCTTGCCGGCGCGATGTAGGGCGCGGCCAGGTGTTTCGGAACGACGCTCACGAAGAAGAGATAGCGGCCGAGGATTTCGGCTCCGACGGCCAGGACAAGCGAGAGCCCGGCGACTGCGGCGCCCGCACCGGCGAGCGGCAGCACGACCCCACCGAGCGCCAGGAGCACCCCGCGGAGCAACAATCGGTGCGCGAGCACAGTCGACAGGAGCCGGACGGTGCTTTTCAGCTCTGCCACGTCTGACGCGATGAAGCGGAAGAAGCCGAGCGCGATGAGGGCGAACTGGGCCCCGGCCATCGTGGCCGCCGCCATGGCGAGCGCGCGTCGATCGCCGGCGCCGACCGCTGCGGCAAAGAGGGGCCCGAGAAGGCCCGCCGTGACGTTGAACTGCAGCAGCGTGTACGACGTGTTCCACGCGGGCCGTGAGGGCACGCGGTAGATGCACGAGCTTGCCGTGACACCGGCAAGGCCGAGGGCGGTCGTGAGCGCACCGACGACCGAGCCACCTGGCACGCCTTGCCAGAGCATCCCGGCGTAAAGGCCCGCTACTACCGAGAAGCTCGTAAACAGCAGGACCTCGCGGCTCAGCCACGAACGCCTGTACATCTTCAGCGCACGGTACGCGTGAATGGGCCGACCCAGGTGCAGCGTGGACGCCGCCAGTGCAAGCCCGGCCACGAGCATCGAGGTGACGGCGGCGACGCCGAGACGCGCAGGAGCGCCCAGCAGCTGCAGGAGCCAGATTGTCGCGAACGCACCGACCGAGAGCTGCGTCAGCACGGTCATGATGACCAGCGGCCAGTGCGGCGGCTCCGGCGTCACGCGCGTGGTGCTGTCGACCGGCCGCGCGTTCGGGGCGATCTCCGCCACAGTGATTCGCGTCGTCGACAGGCTCTGATCGTCGATGGGTACTCCGGAAGCCGGTGAAGCGGCCTCACACGCGTGGCGCCATTCGGCGGCGTTCACAATCTCGATTTGGATGGCGCCCTGAGGACACGCGCTCACGCACGCGGGCGCCTGTCCGAGCGACAGGCGGCCGTGGCACATGTCGCACTTGCCGACCACGCCACGCTCCGGGTTGTACTGCGGCACACCGTACGAGCAGTTCCACGTGCAGTACTGGCACCCGATACACGCCTCCGCGGTGTGGCGGACGATGCCCGTCACTGGATCCTTCGTGTAGGCGTCGACCGGGCATCCCTGAAGGCAGGTCGGCTCGAGGCAGTGGTTGCACCCCATCGAGAGATACGAGCGCGTGGTGCTGGGGTACCAGCCGCCTTCGATCTCGCCGACGCGGCGCCAGTTGATCGCCGCGGGGTTGCCGTTTTGTTCGTTGCACGCCACCACGCAGCACTTGCACGCGATGCACTTCCGCATGTCGAAGTGGAAGCGGTACTGCTCGCCCGGGCCGGGCGCGCGATCCGGCATTCGCGACTCGAGCGGCAGGAGCCCTTTCAGGCTCGTGGGCGTGCTGCGCCTGGTCAGTGTGAACGTGACGCCATCTTCTGCAGCACGCGTGAGGAGAGGCAGCGAGGATATGGACACTCTGGAGAACCAGTGAGAACCGGGAATCCATTGCGACACTCGTGCCGACCGTGTTGCAGCCCGTCGCGGATGTGAGTAGAGCGCAGGCTTCAGCCTGCGCGCCGACCGGCAGGCGTGGGCTAAAGCCCACGCGCTACGTACAAAGACGACCGGCACGCGTGGGCTAAAGCCCGCGCGCTACGCATAAAGATTGACTTGGTGTCCGTGTTTCGTGGCCTGTGAAAATCACGCTGGATCCCGCGATAACAAAGGGATGCGTTCCAGACAATCGTGTAAAACCCGGATCATAGAGAGACATTTTCGAAAGATTCATGGCCGCGCACCCTAAGTAACAGAGCGCGAAGCACCTAACTCGTGGAAGTCGTGCGAGGCTGCTCGCGCTTTCGTGGACTCGCCACGCCGTGCGTCGCGCAAAACGCTCGCGGCGACGAATGCGCGGGCCGCTTATGGGGTGGCAAGTACGACCTGCACAAAATTGTTGGTCTCGATTCGCTAAACAACAGACTTGTTCCCTCCTCGCGCGGCGGTGAGGCACGCGGCGCCTGCGTCTTCGTGCGTGTCTGCAACGCGCACGAGCAATACACGCCGGTAGAAATTCGCCGCGGAACAATCCTTGCTCGGAGGCCGCCGCATTGACGCAGACGCCATCGACCCCCGCCGCGCATGCGACATCACCAACAGGAAGGAGCGTCGAACGTGCATCGTGACATCGGCGATCCACGCCATCTCGTCGTCTGGGTACTGTGCGTCGGGCTCCTCCTCGCCAATGCCTGGCGGAGCGCCGCCCAACAGACGCAGACGCAAGGGGCGCAACAGACGCAGGCGCAGTCTCCGCAGCTGGTCGCTCCCACTCCCGCACAGGCGCCGCCTGCCCCGCCTCGACCTCCAGTCTTCAATCGCGTCAACGAGGTCATGCCCGCGTGGCTGCGACTCCGCGGGGAGTTCCGCGAACGCGTAGAAGGATTCGATGGCGCGGGCTTCGTGGCCGATCGAGAGGACCTCTATTACCTCAGTCGCGTACGGCTGAATGCGACGGTCACGCCAACTCGTGTGTTCTCGTTCCAGTTGCAGGCGCAGGACGCCCGCGTTGCCACGAAGACCGTCGGCCCGACGGGCACACCATTCAAGGCGCCGCTCGATCTTCGTCTGGCGTTCGCAGACGTCGGCGACGCGAAGACGCCTGTCGCCGTGCGCGTCGGTCGTCAGGAGCTGGCATTTGGCGAGCAGCGGCTCGTCGGTCACGTCAGCTGGTTGAACGCCGCGAGGTCGTTCGACGGTGTCAAAGTCACCGTCCGTACGCCGGCCTTTTCCGTGGACGCCTTTGGCACGTCGGTCGTCCGGATCATGGATGGTGCTTTCGACAGGAGCGGCAACGGCAATCGTTTCGCCGGTGCCTACGGCTCGACCGCGAAGCTGATTCCGCTCGGCACGGTCGAGCCGTACCTCCTGTGGCGACGCGACGTGACCCTTCGTACGGAAACCGGAACGTTCGGCGATCTGCACCAGACGACCGCCGGTGTGCGTCTGGTCGGACGGATGCCCGGCCGGCTCGACTACGGCATCGAGATGGCGTTGCAGCGCGGGTCTCTCGGCACCGACGACGTGGAGGCGTGGGCGGGACACTGGCAGCTGCGGGAATCGCTGCCGGGCGCCGCCGCCGTGCGCCTGACCGGCGAATACAACTTCGCCTCAGGCGACGCGAACCCTGCCGACGGCGTTCGCGACACCTTCGACCAGCTGTATCCAACCCCGCACGACAAGTACGGCCTGGCCGATCAGATTGGCTGGAAAAACGTCCATCACGCCCGCGGCGGCCTGGAATTCACGCCGCTGAAGGGGCTGCCGGTGACGACGAATTACCACTCGTGGTGGCTCGCCGAGAAGGGTGACGCCATCTACGCCGCCGGTGGCGCACCGCTCGCTCGCGTGATCGGCGGCGCATCGAGCAGGCACGTCGGCCAGGAGCTCGACGTGCAAGTCGCGCGCGCGCTGACGCCTCAGCTTCAGCTCGCGGCCGGGTACGCGCACATCTTCACCGGTGATTTCCTCAAGCAGGCCACTCCGGGCGCCTCCCACAGCTATCCCTACGTCATGGCGACATATGTATTTCTCGCGGAGAGGTGAGATTGACCGACATGCATACACGTCTCAAGGTCTTCACGTTCGCTGGCGCACTGTCGCTGGCTGCAGCCGCTTGTGGGGGAGCGGCGAGCAGTGCCGACCCCGCAACGCCGCGAACCGGCACCGGCACATCGACAGGACAACTCGCGATCGAGAAGCCACAGCTCAAGCTCGGGTTCATCAAACTGACCGACATGGTGCCTCTGGCGATCGCGTACGAGAAGGGCTTCTTCGAGGACGAGGGCCTCTTCGTAACGCTCGAACCGCAAGCCAACTGGAAGGTCTTGCTCGACCGTGTGATCGACGGAGAGCTCGACGGGGCGCATATGCTTGCCGGGCAACCGATCGCAGCGACGATTGGCTTCGGGACGAAGGCTGACGTCATCACGGCATTCAGCATGGACCTCAATGGCAACGCCACGACGGTGTCCAACGACGTGTGGGCCCTCATGCAGCCCCATCTTGCAAAGGACGGCGACGGCAGGCCAGTGCATCCCATCAAAGCCGATGCGCTCCGGCCGGTGGTTGCGAAGTTCAAGGCGGAAGGAAAGCCGTTCAACATGGGCATGGTGTTCCCTGTCTCCACTCACAATTACGAGCTGCGGTACTGGCTTGCGGCGGGCGGGATCCATCCAGGGTTCTACTCCCCGACTGACGTCAACGGGCAGATCGGAGCGGATGTCCTGATTTCGGTCACACCCCCGCCGCAGATGCCGGCGACGCTCGAGGCAGGCACCATCAGCGGATACTCTGTCGGCGAACCGTGGAATCAGCAGGCGATCTTCCGTGGCATCGGCGTGCCCGTGATTACGGACTACGAGCTCTGGAAGAACAACCCCGAGAAGGTATTCGGGGTGACGAACGCGTGGGCCGAGAAGTACCCGAACACGCACCTTGCACTCGTCAAGGCGCTGATCCGCGCTGGAATGTGGCTCGATGCGAACGAAGACGCCAACCGCAAAGAAGCCGCCGAGATCATCTCGCGGCCTCAATATGTCGGTGCAGATCTGGCGGTGATCGCCAACAGCATGACCGGCACGTTCGAATACGCCAAGGGGGATATTCGACGACTGCCCGACTTCAACGTGTTCTTCCGCTACTTCGCCACGTATCCCTACTACAGCGATGCCGTCTGGTATTTGACACAGATGCGCCGGTGGGGCCAGATCCCCGAGCAGAAGCCCGATGACTGGTATCACACGGCGGCCAAGCAGGTTTACCGCCCGGAGATCTATCTGCAAGCCGCGACGCTGCTCATCGATGAGGGCCTGGCGCAGCGCAGCGACTTCCCCTTCGATACCGACGGGTATCGTCAGCCGACCCGCGACTTCATCGACGGCATGGAATACGACGGGCGGCGACCAAACGCCTACCTCCACAAGTTCGCAATCGGGCTCAAGGGCGGCCAGACAGCGAACACCAACACGACCGAGTAGAGCGTGGTTGGGATCCTCCGGCTCTGGCGCAGCAGTCCAACCATTCCCGTAGGGGATCTGTGGCGTGTCGTTGGTGTGCCTCTGCTCACGATTCTTGCCTTTCTGTTCGCGTGGAGCCGGGTGTCCGCGAGCGTGGAAACGAGTCTGGGGCAGATCCCTGGGCCCCTGGCGGTGTGGCAGCAGGCCGGCAATCTGTGGGTCGAACATCAGGCCGAACGAGCTCGAGCGGCTGCGTTCTACGAGCGCCAAACGCAGCGCAACCTCAGACAGCTCGCGGAGAATCCGGACGCGCCCGTAGCCGTGCTCGCATACACAGGCAAGCCGACGTATCTCGATCAGATCGCCACGAGCCTGATGACAGTGTTTGTGGGCTTTCTCCTCGCCAGCCTCGTCTCGATCCCACTGGGAATTCTGTGCGGTCTGAGCAAGACGATCAACGCGGGCATCAACCCGTTCATCCAGGTGTTCCGCCCCGTCTCGCCGCTGGCGTGGCTACCGATCGTCACGATGATTGTGAGCGCGACCTATGTGTCCGCCGACCCGATGTTTCCAAAGTCGTTCATCAACTCGGCGGTTACGGTGTCCCTGTGCTCGCTCTGGCCGACGCTCATCAACACGGCGCTCGGCGTCTCCTCGATCGATCGCGACCTGATGAACGTCGCCAAAGTGCTGCGCCTGAAATGGACCACGACGCTGATCAAGGTCGTGGTCCCGGCGTCGCTACCACTCATCTTCACCGGACTGCGCCTGTCACTCGGGGTGGGCTGGATGGTGCTCATCGCGGCCGAGATGCTCGCCCAGAACCCCGGTCTCGGCAAGTTCGTGTGGGACGAATTCCAGAACGGCAGCTCCGACTCCCTCGGTCGCATCATGGTCGCCGTGTTCACCATCGGCATTATCGGATTTCTGCTGGACCGCATCATGCTGGCGCTCCACCAACTCGTCGACTTCGGCTCGCGGCGATGAGCGCGTATATCGACGCCCACTGCATTTCGAAATCGTTCGCCGTCAGACGCGATACCCGTCACGTGCTTGGCGATGTGTCGCTGCAGGTCGAGCGCGGCGCGTTCGTGTCCGTCCTCGGCGCCATGGGGAGCGGCAAGTCGACGCTCCTGAGCATCCTGGCGGGGCTGACCAGACCCGACACGGGCCGCGTGACGATCGACGGTGTACCCGTGACCGGCGTCCGCCGCGACGCAGCGTTCGTATTCCAAAACTATTCGCTGCTCCCCTGGTTTACAGCGCTCGAGAACGTCCGCCTCGCGGTCGAAGCCGCACTGCCGGAACTGTCGTCCGACGAGCAGCGGGCGCAGGCGCAACGCACCCTGGAGCAAGTCGGCCTCGGCGGCGCCCTCGATCGGCGCCCCTGGCAACTGTCGGGAGGCATGCGGCAACGTGTGGCGATCGCCCGCGCCTTCGCAACCAAGCCGCAGATCCTCTTTCTGGACGAACCATTCGGCGCGCTCGATGCGCTCACGCGCGAGACACTGCAGCAGGAGCTCGCGCGCCTCTGTTCCGCGGTCGATCGGCCGGTAACGACTGTCATGATCACGAACAGCGTGGAAGAGGCATTGCTCCTGTCCAACGCGATCGTGCCGATCCTGGCGGGACCGCCGGCGACGCTGGGCACGCCGATTCCGATCGCGCTGCCGCGGCCACGCACCGTCGCTGGACTTGCACATGATGAGCAAGCGACGCACGTTCGCGCGCACGTCGTTGCCACGCTGACTGCTGCGCTCGGACGTGCGCGGCGCTTTGGCGTCCGTCACGCGGCGGACACCGTACCTCTCACGACCGCCGTGGCACAGGAACGACCGTGAGGGTTCCACTGGAGCTCACCGGTTTGACGAAGGTCTTCCCGACGCCATCGGGCGCGTTTACCGCGGTCAAGGACGTCAACGCCAAGATCGCCCAGGGCGAGTTCGTCGCGGTGCTCGGCCACTCCGGTTGCGGGAAATCCACGGTGCTTTCGATCATTGCCGGCCTCCAGCGTGCGACCTATGGCGGCGTGGTCATCGACGGCACCGAGGTGACCGAGCCGGGCGCCGAGCGCGCCATGGTGTTTCAGTCCCCGTGCCTGCTCCCGTGGCTCACGGCACGCCAGAACGTTGCCGTGGCGGCGGCGCGGCGCGCCACACGTTCCAGACGCCGCGACAACGCCGCGGCGGCGGATCACTATCTCGACATGGTCGGAGTTGCCGACGCGGCACGGCAACGTCCCGGCGAACTGTCGCTCGGAACGCAGCAGTGCGTGTCGCTTGCCCGCGCGCTCGCCGTCGAGCCGCGGTTCCTCCTGCTGGACGAACCGTTCTCGATGCTCGACTCCCTTACGCGATTCGAGCTGCAGGACACATTGCTCCGCGTGTGGGAGGAATCGGAGAAGACCGTCGTGATGGTCACGCACGACGTCGATGAAGCGCTGTATCTGGCCGATCGACTCATCCTGATGACTGACGGTCCTGAAGCTACCGTCGGTGACGTGTTGGAGGTGCCATTCCCTCGGCCGCGCAACCGCGCCGCGGTGCTTGCGCATCCCGGGTACCACACCTGCCGGCGCCACGTTATCGATTTCCTCGAGCACCACGCGCATCAATCTCGTCCGAGCGCCCTCGACGGACTCCTGAAGGGGGGGCAGTAAGGCGGGTCCGAACCAGCCTCCGCTAAAGCTTCGGCGGTCCGCCGGGTCGGTCCGTCGAAGCGGACCGACCAGCCAGCGCTGGTTGGTCGGATCGGAACGACCCGACCTCGGCGAAGGCGGAAGGACCCGCCCTACTTCTATGCTCTCCTGTCGCCGAACACCTCAGTACGCGCCGCGCTCGTAATCGCCGCGACCCCGGCATGCTTGAGGCGGCGCTCGACGGAGATTGCGTAGTAGCGCTCCCTCACGACCGGGGTTCGCCCGACAATCGCCACGCGGTGGCTTCGCAGGACTTCGTCTTCGATAGCGGTCGGCGCCGCGAACACGGCACGCCCCCGCTCGCCAAACGTATTCAGGAGCGCCGGGTCTTCGAACTCGCCCGCGACGACAGGACGAAGGTTTTCGGCCTCGAACCATTGTTCGAGCGCCCGTCGGACCGACGTATTCACGGTCGGCAGCAGCATGGGCGCCCCGCTCAGCGAACGTGGAAAACGCCTCCCGAGCCGCCGCGCGAGCGACTTCCCGGCAAAGAACGTGGTCCCCGACTCGCCCAGCAGGTGGTTGAACACCTTGACGCGCACGTGCGGCGCGGCGGGCGTATCGCTGATGACGACGTCGAGCGCGTGTGTGGCAAGCCGAGCGAGAAGCTGCTCGGGATCGTCTTCGGTGCACGTGATCTGCACAGGCTGCGCGCCCTCGATCGCGGGCCGCAGCAGGCGGTAGACGACGAGCTTGGGCACGGCATTCGCCACCCCGACCGCAAGCCGGAGCGCGCCACCGGAGGGCCGTCCCTTGAGCGTCTCGAGCAGCTCGTTTCCTGCGGCAAAGATCTCCGTGGCATATCGGTCGACGACGCGGCCCACGTCGGTGAGCACGAGCCTGCGCCCCTGCCGCTGAAACAGCCGCTCGCCGAGAGCCGTTTCGAGCGTCTTGATCTGTGCGCTGATCGCCGGCTGGGACAGGCGGAGCTTCTCGGCTGCCCTCGAGATGCCGCCCTCTCGTACGACCGCCCAGAAGTAGAGCAGATGGTGGTAGTTGAGCCCGTTCGTCACCTGGCACGTCCCTCGCGTGTGAACATAACGAAAATCTTACGATTAGCTCATAACTATCTATTTGTTAACAGGTCGGACACCCACTATCGTCGATTCGTCTCACGCTGAGCAAGAAGGCGCACATCAACGTGTGGGGGTTCATTGTCGAGGTGCTGGCGCACATGGGAGCAGGGCTGCTGCTGCTGGCGTTGTGGTGGGCGGCCGTCGAGCGCGGCAGGGCCCACCGGGAGTGGGCGTGGGTGCGGCGTGAGCTGCACAAGGCCGAATCCGCCCGCGTGGTCGATTGGTGCGCCGCGATAGGCACCGCGATCGGATGGGTGTGATGGGAACGGCACAGTTGGCCCCCGCCGTGGTCGAGCCCGGTGCCGAAGGCGCGCCGGTCTGGCACACCCTCGCGGCTGATGCAGCGACCGAGTACCTGGCCACGGGGTTCGACGGTCTCCCGGCCGCCGAGGCGACCCGCCGGTTTCATGTGCACGGCCCGAACGAGCTGGAAGCCACGACACGCGAATCGGCGTGGCGCACGCTCGCCGCCCAGTTCCAGAACGTCCTGATCCTGATTCTGCTCGCGGGAACCGTCGTGTCCGGTTTCCTCGGGCACACGCTCGAGGCCGTGGTCATTACGGTGATCGTGCTCTTTGCCGTGCTCCTCGGTTTCATCCAGGAACACCGTGCAGGCCGCGCGCTCGAGGCGTTGAAGAAGATGGCGGCCCCGCTCGCGCGCGTGCTTCGCGACGGGCAGGAAACCGTCGTGCCCGCACGCGATCTGGTGCCCGGAGACGTGGTGGTGCTGCGAGCTGGCGACCGGGTGCCTGCCGACGCCCGTGTCATTCAACCCGTCAATCTCGCGGTCGACGAAGCTGCCCTTACGGGGGAATCGGCGGCCGTGCAGAAGACGGCCGCCCGCATGGACGATGCGCGGCTGCCTCTGGGCGACCGGACGAACATGATGTACGCGGGCACCATGGTCGTCCACGGCCGGGGCCGGGCGCTGGTCGTCGCCACCGGAATGGCGACCGAGTTCGGGCGTATCGCCCGAATGGTCGAGACCGTTGAGACCAGCCGCACGCCGCTGCAGGAGAACCTGGATCGGCTTGGCGCCACGCTCGGCAAGGCGGCGCTCATCGTGGTCGCGCTCGTCGTCGTCATCGGTCTGGCGCGAGGGCTGCCCGTCGTTCAGATGTTCATGTTCGGTATCGCCCTTGCGGTCGCTGTCGTGCCCGAGGCCCTCCCGGCGGTCGTCACCATCTCCCTTGCCATCGGCGTGCGACGGATGGTGCGGCGCAATGCGCTCGTTCGACGCCTGCCGATCGTCGAAACGCTTGGCGGCACCTCGGTTATCTGCTCGGACAAGACCGGCACGTTGACCAGGAACGAGATGACCGTCAGGCGGGTCTTTGCCGACGACCAGCTCCTCGAACTGACCGGCGTCGGCTACGACCCCGCGGGTCACGTGCTCGATGGAGACCGGGTCGTCGAGCCGCCGGACAGCGTCCGTGAACTGCTGCGCGCTGCGGTGCTGGCGTCGGATGCGCGACTCGTGACGCGCGATGGTCGATGGCAGGTGGAGGGAGACCCCACGGAAGGTGCGCTTCTGGCGGCCGCGCTCAAGGCGGGGCTGAATCCGGCCGATCTCAACGAGCACGAACCGCGCACGGCGGAGATCCCGTTTACGTCGGAGCGTCGCCGAATGACGACGTTGCATGCGGCGGCCAACGGCCTCGTGGCGTACTCGAAGGGAGCGGCCGACGAGGTCATGGCGCACTGCGACAGCCAGCTGCGAACGGGCAAGGACGTGCCCCTGACCGACGCGGACCGCGAGCGCATGAGTGCGGCCGAGCAGCGGTTGGCGGCTGAGGGCCTTCGCGTCCTCGCGGTCGCGCGGAAGTCGGGCACGTCGCTCGAGAGCGCAGAATCGGACATGACCCTGCTCGGCCTGGTCGCCATGATGGATCCGCCTCGCGCCGAGGCGCGCGCCGCCGTGGGCACATGCGAGGCCGCCGGCATCCGTCCGGTGATGATCACCGGCGATCATCCGCTGACGGCCCGCACGATCGCCGCAGAGCTCGGACTGCTCAAAAGCTATCGCGTGCTGTCGGGGCGCGAGCTCGAGACGATGAGCGATCGCGACCTCGACCGCGACGTCACCGATATCGCCGTCTACGCGCGCGTGTCACCCGCGGACAAGCTTCGGGTGGTGAGTGCGTGGCAGAGCCGCGGCGAGGTTGTGGCGATGACCGGAGACGGCGTCAACGACGCGCCCGCCCTCAAGAAAGCAGACGTCGGCATCGCGATGGGCATTGCCGGAACCGATGTGAGCAAGGAAGCCGCGGGCATGACGCTGTTGGACGACAACTTCGCCACGATCGTCGCGGCGGTCGAGGAGGGACGCATCGTCTTCGGCAACATCAAGAAGTACCTGATGTATCTGCTCTCGTGCAACGTCGGCGAGATCGTGCTCCTCGCCGGCGCGGTCATTGCCGGGCAGCCGCTGCCGCTGACGGCGGTACAGATTCTCTACGTGAATCTCGCGACCGACGGGCTGCCCGCCCTCGCGCTTGCCGTCGATCCCCCCGAGCAGGACCTGATGCAGAGAAAGCCGCGCGACCCTCGCGTCGGCATCTTCACGCGACCGGTGATCGCGATGCTGGTAGCGGCTGGACTGTGGTCTGCGCTTGCGAACATCTCGCTGTTCACGTGGCTTCTGCACGTGGAGCGGCCGCTCCCGGAAGTGATGGCGATGACGTTCGTGTCGCTCGTCTTGATCCAGTTCTTCAACGCGTACAACTGTCGGTCCGATCGACTGCCGGTGTATCACCGCCCGTTCACGAACCGGTGGCTGAACGCCGCAATCGCATGGGAGCTGGTGGTGCTCGTGCTCATCGTGTACGTGCCGTTCTTTCAGCGGGCGTTCGGCACCTTCAGCCTCACGACCGCCGACTGGATGCTGACCCTCGCACTGGCGTTTTCGATCGTGCCGGTGCTGGAAGCGGTGAAGTGGATGGCGCGGCGGGGCTGGTTCGGGGAACTGGTGTAGTCCGGTTCACTTCTTCAAACTTTGAACGTACGCGACGAGTGCCTCGAGCTCATCCTTCGCTAGTGCTGCAAACGCCTTCATAGGCGGCTTGCGTTCGGCTTTCGCCTTGGCTGCCATTTCCGGCGCATTGACGATCCATTGGCGGATTTCGTCGGCCGACAGCTTCGTGCCGACACCGTCGAGCACGCCTTTCTTGTTTCCCTGTCCGGCAACGGAATGGCAAATCGAGCACTTCTGAGCGGCAAACACCTGCTGGCCGCGATCGATTTGAGCCTGGCTCTGTGCTGACACGATCGCAGGGCACGCAAGGAGCACGACGACAAGAACCGCATTGAGTATCTGATTCACAACCGCATCCTCCTCTGGCGAGCAGGCAGTGGGCAATTACGATGCCCACACGCTTCGATCGGAAACGCTATCCTGCCGCGCCTGTGCCGCGCCGGATGCGCGCACGGCGGACCCATATGCGCGAAATTTTCCGCAGTGTGCGAAAAAATCGCCCGCCGCGCGCATTGAACGGAATGCGGTAGGCTCTCCTGATATGGCATCCTCGGAAAACGCCGATGGCCGCCGCAGTGTCCTGAACTGGCTGCTTGGCTTGTGGGGTGGGGGCGTTCTCGGCTCGATTTGTTATCCGGTCGCCCGGTACCTGTCGCCGCCCGACATTCCAGAGGCCGCAACACTTTCGGTGAGCGCCGGCAGCGCCCGGGCGCTCGTGGTAAATTCCGGCAGGGTCGTACCCTTCGGATCCCGGCCGGCTATCGTGATCCGCACGCCTGACGGAGAATTACGGGCCTTCTCAGCCACCTGCACACACCTTGATTGCACCGTCCAGTACCGGCCCGATCTTGAGCGCATCTGGTGCGCCTGCCACAACGGGCAGTACGACCTCAACGGGCGCAATGTCGCCGGCCCGCCGCCACGCCCCCTCGATCCGTACGACGTGAACGTCAAAGACGACGAGATCACTCTCACGCGGAGGGCATGATGTCGGCGCGTTTTCGATCGTGGCTCGAAGAGCGGCTGCCGCTCTCAGACATGGTCGACGCTCTTCGACACAAAACCGTCCCCCATCACCGCTACTCGATCTGGTACTACTTCGGGGGAATGACGTTGTTCCTTTTCGGCATCCAGGTGGGCAGCGGGGCGTTGCTGCTGCTGTACTACCGGCCCAGTGCGGCCGAGGCGTACGAGAGCGTCCAGTTCATCGTGACGCGCGTACCGTTCGGGTGGCTCGTGCGATCCATCCACGCCTGGTCAGCCAACCTGATGGTGGCGAGCGCCTTCGCGCACCTCTTCAGTGTGCTGTTTCTGCACGCCTATCGGCGGCCGCGCGAGCTTACGTGGGTCACCGGCATCATCCTGCTCCTGCTGACGCTCGCCTTTGGATTCACCGGTTATCTGCTTCCGTGGAACGACGTCTCGTTTTTCGCGACGCGAGTAGGAACCGACATCGCAGCGACCGTGCCCGTGATAGGCCGCGGGATCGTCCGGTTCCTCCGCGGCGGCAACGACGTGTCGGGGGCAACCCTGACGCGCCTGTTTGGATTTCACGTCGCAATACTTCCCGCAATCGCCACAGCCCTCATTGGTCTCCATCTCCTGCTGATCCAGCGACACGGGATGAGCGTGCCGCCGTCGATCGAGCGCCGGGCTGCCACCGATCCTGACGCGGTCCGGTCGATTCCGTTTCTCCCGCACTTCGTCCTGCGCGACCTGTTCGCGTGGACGGCCGCGCTGGCAATGCTGGCGGCACTGGCGACCTTCTATCCATCGGAGTTGGGGACGAAGGCCGACCCGTTTGCCGCAGCCCCGGCGGGAATCCGTCCTGAATGGTATTTTCTGTGGACATTCGAGACGCTGAAGCACGTGCCGCCAACTCTAGCCGGGATCAACGGAGAGTTTCTGGCGGTCATTGCGATGGGCGTTGGCGCAGGAGGCGCTCTCGTGCTGCCGTTCGTGGCGCGATCCACGCATCGCGGTCGCCGTCTGGTCGTCTGGGTTGGTGTGGCCTCGCTCACGTTCATGAGCGTTATGACGGCTTTGGCGCTCGCTGGAGCCGCACCATGAGACGAGCTGGTCGAGCTTCACTCGCTGGCGTGGCCATCGCGTTCGCCCTTGTCTCCGTCTCAGTGCGGGCGCAGGGGCCGGTGGATGCCGCGATTGCAGCGTTCCGTGATGACGTGCATGTGGCAGCGGGGCTCGCATGTACAACATGTCACTCGAGTAAGCCGCCGGCCGGGCGCGGCGGTACCTCGTCCTCAACGGCTGGAGGTGCAGAGGCGTACAGCGCTCCGCCTCGAACGGCTATCGCGCCGTTGTGCGCGACGTGCCACAGCGATGCGACGTATATGCGCCGCTTCGATCCGCAGGTGCGCGTCGATCAGTTTCTCCAGTACCAGGCGAGCACGCATGGGAAACGGATGGCCGCAGGAGAGACACGCGTGGCCACGTGCACCGATTGCCACCAGGCGCACGGCGTCAAGCGCGTGAACGATGCGCGATCGCCGGTGGCACCGCTCAATGTGACGAGGACCTGCGGTCGCTGCCACGGCGATCCGGCGCGCATGACGATGTTCGGGCGCGAAGCCACTGCTCCCGCCGATTGGTCCGCCAGCGTCCATGCCGCAGCCCTGCTCAAGCGGGGCGACACGTCGGCGCCAACGTGTGCCGCCTGCCATGGCAGCCACGGCGCCACGCCCCCCGGTGTGGCCTCGGTCGCCAACGTCTGCGCGCAATGCCATCTCCGCGAGGCCGAACTGTTCAGGGCAAGCCCGAAAAAGGACATCTTCGACGCAATTGGTCAGGCGGAATGTCTGGCCTGTCACGGCAACCACCACATCGAGTCGCCCACCGACGACTGGGTAAGCGTGACCGAGGGCATGGTCTGTGCCCAATGCCACGACGATTCGAGCGACAGCGGCAAGACGATTCGCGAGGTGCGTCTGGAGCTCGATCGCTTGTCGACCGCCCTCTCGGATGCAGATGCACTGCTCACCCGGGCGGAGCGCGCAGGGATGCCAGTCGACGAGGGACGACTGATGCTGCGGGACGCACGCGAGCATCAGGTGCAGTCGCGCGCGCTCGTGCACGCCTTTGCTCTCGCCCCCTTTTCAACGACCGCCGCTGAAGGCCTGGCCTCCGCTCGCGGGGCACACGAGGCGGCTGAAGCCGCAATGCGGGAGCTGCAGACCCGGCGGCGCGGGCTCGCTGCCGCCACATTCCTCATATTGGCCTTTCTCGCAGCGCTCGGGCTCAAGATCCGACGTCTACCGCCTCCAGGTGCGTGACACACGAGCGCCGTGAAGAGCGCCGCAGTTCAGTCGTCAGGATCGCGAACAAATCCCCAAGGCTGCGGACATTTCGCCCTCGGCCGGCGCCGCCTTCTCCGAATGAAAAGCGACTTGTAGACCTCAGGCTCTGGTACAGAGTCTGCTGCCTGCGCTTGGGACCTAGAACGCTTTTCACCTCCTCGGAACACCGAGACACTGTGGCACCGAGGCCAAATCGGAATGAATTTCTCGGTGTCTCGGTGACTCGGTGGTACGGAGAAGTGAAGAACGCATCAGACGTTCGCCCACGTTTGGAGGCCGCGATGTTCGCTCGCATTCTCGTCGCCACCGATTTCAGCAAGCCCGCTGACGGTGCTTGGGCGCAAGCACGGGAGCTCGCCGGCGCCTTTCACGCCACGGTGCACCTGCTGCACGTTCTGCCGAATCTATTTCTGCGCCCCGTCGTGAACGATCCGCACGATCTCGAGACAGCCACTTTGAAGCAGCTGCGAGACCGCCTCACGGACGCGGATCAGCGACGGTTCCGGTCGGTCGCCGCGGTGGAGCGCTCAGACGATCCCGCGGATGTCATCGTCAGCTACGCTCGAACCCACGATATCGATCTGATCGTCATGGGAACCCATGGGCGTGTCGGCGTGGCCCACGTGCTGATGGGAAGCGTCGCGGAGACGGTCATGCGCACCGCCCCCTGCCCGGTCCTGACCGTGCGCGCGACCGGGCCAGCGACAGCCGTGCGTCTCGCGCATATCCTGGTGCCAACCGACTTCAGCCCGCCTTCGGACGCAGCGCTCGACATGGCGCGGCTCGTCGCCGAGCGATTCGGCGCTTCATTGCACCTGCTGCACGTGCTCGAGGATCGACTCGTCGATCACGCGTTTGGATCGGAGTTGCTCCACTCAGAATCGCCCGAGAAGCGTGCGGCACGTCTGGCGGACGCGCAAGAGCAGCTGTCGCATCGAATCAGCGCCGATGACCGTGCGCGCCTGCATGCGACAACCGAGATCGTGTTCGGCCCCAGTGCGCGCACGATTGTCGACTACGCAGTCAATAACAGCGCCGATTTGATCGTGATGGGCACACACGGACGCCCGAGGATCGCGCACCTGCTCATGGGCAGCGTGGCAGAACAGGTCGTGCGCCACGCGACGTGTCCCGTAAGTACGGTGCGCGACGCCCGGGTCCGCGCCCGGCACCGGCTGCCGGTCGAGGCGCACGCGGCGGTCATCGCCTGAGCGGAACTCGCCTCCCCCGGCAAGCCAGGCCTCAGCGCGTTTCACACCGCCTGTAAGCCCAGCAAGGGCACTCGAGGAGACCGGACGAGTTCTGTAGCACTTGCCGACGACGTGGTAGAAAAGTGTTCATCACGCGTCCGCGGTTGTCGCGGCTTGCTCCGCCAATCGGCACTTCCGGAAAAGCGCGATTCTTGCTAGAGCCGCACCACATCCCGCGAAACTGAGCGGCAACATCAGACCGGCGCGGCCTGGCTGGCATCAGGTCGTGCGTCTCGGCCGTCAGCGATCCACAATCGTCATTGGCAAGGATGAAATCGGTGGTAACGGAAAGTCGAGCGACCTTCTGCACTCGCCTCAGGGCGGCGCGTGAGAGGAGAGGGGTTTCGCTCGAACAGATTGCGGCTTCAACGAAAATCAACGTCTCGCTTCTGAGGGGCCTCGAGGGCGCCGACGTGTCGCGCTGGCCCAAGGGGCTGTACCGCCGCTCGTACCTTCGTGATTATCTCAGGGCGGTGGGCTTACCCACGGATTCGACTGTCGCCGAGTTCCTCCGCCTGTTTCCCGACGGAGATGAAGCACGTGTCGATGGGGCGGCCCATCGAGACGAGATCGAGTCGTCTCCGCTGTCCCTGACGCTCGGCGAGGGTCGGGCGGAGCGGTCCGCCAGAGCCCGCGGGCGCGTGCTTGCCGCCCTCGTTGACGCCGGCATCGTGCTGGTGTTGTCCGGCGCGGCTGCGTTGCTGATTCCGGCTGATGTCGGCGCAGCCGTCGCATCGGTCACGATCGGGTATTACTTCATCGCTACCGCGTCGCTCGGACGTACCTTCGGAGCGCAGTGGGTCGTCGATCGAAGCGCGAGACGATGGCGAAGGGCGACCGCTTCCACGGGCGTCCGCCATCCGTTCCGGGAACGGATTCGTCGTCTGCGCGAGCTTTCGCTGCCAGGGAATCGCTCGACGGCGCTGGACATCGCTCGCGTGCCGTGGACCGCGCTCCTTCTTCGAATCCGGTTTCTGCGCTGAAAGAGGCTTTCGGCTCTCGGCTTTAGGCTCTGGGCCGAACGGCCGTCTCGATCGACCCCCGCCCCGGCGCGGAACACCCCGAAGCCCAAAGCCTAAAGCCTAGAACCCAAAGACGGTCAACGATCTGCCCCGCCCGGTCGTAAACGTCGTAGACTGGGCGGACGAAAAATGGGAAGAACCCTCACGGGTGTCCTCATCGCCGGCGCGACGCTTGCCTTACTCCTTTACCTAGCCGCTGAGGCCAAGACACAGGAGATTGGACCACCTCTTCCGCAGGCGGCCAGCGCGCCCGGCGACAACCCGACAACGCCCGCCAAGGTCGCTCTCGGCCGGCTCCTGTTCTGGGATCCGGTCCTGTCCGGACCGAAGGACGTGGCGTGCGGCACATGCCATCATCCGCGATTCGGGTACGCGGAAGACCGCGACGTATCAATCGGCGTGAGCGGGGTTGGCCTCGGGCATCGACGCCGGTTCGCGCCCGAGAGCCCGATTCCGCTGGTGAAGCGCAACAGCCAGACGATTCTGAACGTCGCGTTCAGCGGCAGCGACGAAGAAGGGCGATACGAGCCGTCGACGGCCCCGATGTTCTGGGACATGCGCGTGCGCAGCCTCGAGTCGCAGGCGCTCGAGCCCCTCAAGGCGCTCGAAGAGATGCGCGGGTCGACCTACCCCGAAGAACGGGCGGTAGATGCGGTGGTGGCGCGCCTCAACGCCATCCCCGAATATCAGCGCCTCTTTGCCGCAGCGTTCGGCGGGGAACGGGCGGTGACGGCCGAGTCTCTGAGCAGAGCGCTCGCGGCGTTCCAGCGATCGCTCACAGCCGCCGACGCTCCCTTCGACCGCTACATGCGCGGCGATCGCGATGCAATGACGGCGGCGCAGGAGCGCGGCATGCGGCGGTTCGAACGCGTCGGATGCGTGAAATGTCACAACGGTCCGATGTTCTCGGATTACGAGCTGCACGTGCTCGGGGTGCCGGACAATCCCGTTCTGCCGGCTTCAGATCAAGGCGCTGAGAATCGATACGCGTTTCGCACCGCTCCGCTCAGAAACCTTGTTTTCACGGCCCCCTACATGCACAACGGGCTGTTCGCGACGCTCGAAGACGTCCTCGACTTCTACGACGATGTCGATTCCAGGCGCGGAAACGATCGCAACGCGAACGTCAGCCGCGAGCAGCTCGATCCGCTGGTTCGGCAGCTCCGCGGCGTCGACGATGATGACGAAGACCTGATCGCGTTTCTCGAGGCGCTGAGTGACGACTCGTTCGATCGGACGATTCCTCCGCGCGTGCCGAGCGGCCTGGCGGTAGGCGGAAGAATCGAGTAAAATCCGCATTCTTTCCGTCCCATCACCAAATCAGTCGCAGGAGGTTGCACTATGCCCTCTCTCGACACCCTGACCGACCGCATCCGCGCTGAATTCGGCGATCTTCCTGGCCTCAAAGTGACCTTCGCGCAGGCGTGCCGGCTGTGGCACGCGGACGAAGCGAAGTGCCTGGCCGCATTGGAAGCGCTGATCGACGAAGGTTTCCTGCGTCGAAGTCCGTCAGGTGCGTTCATCAACTTGCCCAGACCGCAGGGAAAGGTGATGAAAGTGGTGCTGGCTGACACGCCGCCCGCCGTGCGCTGTCCTCATTGTCATCACTTGAATGTCGTCAGCGCCGAACGCAGGGTCATGACGGCCAGAGCGTCCACACCGTTTCGATGCGTAGCGTGCTGGCGTGTGGTGACCGTCGCTCACACGTCGGCGCAGGGCTGATTCTAGTAGGCAGTAGACAGTAGGCGGTAGGCAGAGGGTAATCGGCTAACTGCCGGCTACTGCCTACTGCTTACTGCTTACTGCCTACTGCTTATGCCTGGAAGGTGCCGCTGGTACGCGACGCGCAGCGCGATGAGATCCGGATGATCGATGCGAAGCTCTTTCGCGATGCGATGGATCTCGCCTTCTTCGGCCGTTGAGATCGCCTCGTCTGTCGCCGACAGCGCGAACAAGCATCGCATGAGCGCCAGCTTCTGGTCGTAAGTTGCCAGCCTCGCGAGCTCGCGCGCGACGAGAAAGTTGGCCGTTCCGCCAAACAGGAGGTTGCTCGACTTCGCCAGCTGCACGACGACCATGGCCTGATCCTGCGACAACTGTCCGTGCTCCTGCACCAGCGCCTCCATGGCGTGCGTTTCTTCCGGTGAGACGTGCTGATCGGCGTGCGCCACGCGCCCGAGCACGTACGCAAACGCCGCGAGGTAGCGCGCCCGGTCCGGCTCGAGATGATCCAGCGCCTCGAGTGTTTCGCGGAGCGGCGCAAAATCGTGATTCTCGGTCGTACCGGCTCCCAACCATGCGCGAATCGACTTTAAGGGCATACCAATTGTCTACCATGCCGCTGGCGGGCTGGCGCTCCGGCATATAATCCGGTCCATGACACTACGCTTCTCGGTTTGCCCGCTCGTATTGGCCCTCGCCGCGTCGACCGCCGTGGGCCTGTCCGCTCAGCAGGTCGTCAAGAAGGACGTTGCCGGCATCTCGACGTTCGCCCAGCTCGAGTCGACGATTGCATGCGGAGGCTCCACGAAGCCCGAGGCGATTCGTGAGATCAAGAACATGGGGTTCAAGTCCGTGATCAACCTTCGCCTGGCGAGTGAGGAAGGCGCACAGGTGGAGGAAGAAGGCGCCGCCGTGAGAGCGGCAGGCATGAATTACGTGCACCTGCCCTTCAACGCTCAGTCTCCGGATGCGAAGCTGATAGACAACTTCATCGCCGCCGTCACGAAACCGGCGAACACGCCCGCGTACGTCCACTGCGCAGCAGGCGGCCGGGCCGCCGCGCTCTGGATGATCAAGCGGGTCAAAGCCGACGGCTGGACCGTCGATCGCGCGCTCGTGGAAGCGAACGCGCTTGGGCTCAACGATCGTTTCCGGCCGTTCGCGCTGAACTATCTCAGCGCGCATCCGTAATCTCGTCCGGGACCGGAGGCCTGAAGGCCTCCGGCTACCGAACGCAACTCTGTCTGGCGTAGTGTCCGCCTTCACCCCTCGACTATGCTCGGGGGTGCCCTGAGCCAAGTCGCCCCTCGACCTTGCTCGGGGCGACCCTGAGCCTGCCGAAGGGTCGAAGGGCAGGCGGATGGTCCGGCTGAAGCCCGGACACTGCGTACTCAGGAAAAACACCATGGCGCGGGTGACAACTCTGTAACCGCGCCCTCAAAAAAGGCGCTCGGTCGAGCAGGTGCTCGAGCCGCCAGGTGGCGCAATGACTTGATAACGCCTGTTTGGCGGCTGTCTGTACGCCCTAAAACGGCACGCGGGCTGCTACACGCCGCTTCCCGAACACCGGCGTATGGTCACGACATTGATTGAATTCCTCTCCGATTCGCTGCATACGCTGCTCCAAAGCATCAGCAAAAATCTGCTTCGTGTGCTCGTCTACCCTTTCAATCCGGGCGAGCGTCTGTTCGTTCTCTATTTGACGACCTCCCTGCTGATGGCCGCGGCCGTGTGGAGGTACGTGGCCCGGCGTCGGCCTCAACCCGGTGGCACGCCGGTGTCTCTGAGACAGTTCCTGTTTCCAAGCAGCATCTGGCGCACGGCGTCGGCGTGGCTGGATGTCCGCTATTTCTTTTTTCATCAGATCTTCAGAGTCTTCCTCTATGGCAGCTTTGCTCTGATGGTGTCTGACCGGACGTTCCGGACGACCGCGGGGCTTCTCGGCAACTCAGCGGATTCCGGAACGGCCACCGACCAGCCGTTCGCCTGGCTCGTCGCGATCGGCTACGGCTTCGTCTCAGTTGCCGTTCTCGATCTTGTCGCCTGGGTGCTTCACTATTGCCAGCATAGGTTTCCTCTCTTATGGGAATTTCACAAGGTTCATCACTCGGCCAGAGTGATGCATCCCCTGACAAACTACCGCGAACATCCTGTTGACAACGTCGTCTACGCTGCAGGCCTGGGAGCGTGCACCGGACTGGTGGCTGCGAGCGTCTCTGCGTTACTTGGCTACGTGCCGACAGAGCCAACGGTGTTGGGCGTCGGAATTTTCGTTCTCGCGTATAACGGCCTGGGCTACAACCTGCGACACTCTCACATCTGGCTCAAGTGGCCTGCGCCGCTCGTGTACTTGTTCGGGTGCCCCGCGCATCATCAGGTGCATCACAGCTACCACCCGACCCACATCAACAAGAACTTCGCGTTCATGTTTCCCGTGTGGGACCTGATGTTCGGCACGTTCCAGATGCCGCAGACCAATGCCGATGTAAAGTTCGGCCTGGGCGATCGGGAGGACGAGGAATTCACATCCTGCCTCGGTCTGTATCTGATACCGTTCCGGAACGTCGCCCGATTGTTATCGCCACAGCGCGAGGGGCGAAAGAGCGGCCACCGCGAGGAGAACCTTCGTCCTGAAGGTTTATGACGCACCCGCGCCCGCCTGCCTCCAACCCGACAGGCAGGGGAGATTCCAACGGCTGTCGAATGTCGTGGATCCAACGCCCTTCCGCAGAAAGACGTGGTAGCCCGAACACCAAAGCGGCGACGGCGCGGCGTCGCACGTGCAACGTTCTCTCGAGGGTTCCGGGTGTGGCTGAAATCGTCAGCGGGTGTTCTCTAGTGTTTTGTACGGCCCGGCGGCATATACGATCCGGCCGCCCACCATCGTGAGCAGCGATTCGATTCCGCCGACCTGATCGACTGGAACGCTCATGTAATCCTTCGACAGCACCGCCAGGTCGGCAAGCTTGCCGACCTCGAGTGAGCCACGAACGTCTTCGTCGTGCGACACCCACGCGCTTCCGGCGGTGTAAAGGCGAAGTGCGTCGGCACGGCCGGGAGTCTCTTCCGGCCCGCGCAGCACGGTGCCGCCGGCATTCTTTCCGTCGAGGAACCACTGGAGCACGGTGAACGGGTTGTAGGTGGAGACGCGATGGGCGTCCGTGCCGGCGCCGATCGCAACGCCAAGCTTCCTTCCCGTGACGACGGGCGGCTGGCGACGAACGGCCTCCGCTCCCTCACCCTTGAGCACGTCGTCACCGGAGTTGTATCTCGCGTCCTGCACGGTCCAGCCAATCCCCAGCGCCTTCATGCGCTGGAGCGTGTTGGGCGACGCGTCGTTGAGATGCGCGATCGTCCATCGAAGCGACGCAATCGGAAGCTCGCGATTCACGCGCTCCCAGATACCGAGGAGCTGATCGACATTGGTTTCACCGTTCCAATGCATCGTCACCGTCAGACCGCGCTCGGCGGCCCAGCGCACGATCTGGTAGTACTTCTCCTTGTCGGTGTCGGACGGGATGCCGTTGATGCCGTTCATGGCCCACGTGATTCGCTCGCCGATGCCGTTGAAGCGCAGCATCTCGTCCCCGAACCCCTGGGGCATCATCGCCAGGTAGCGCTGATATTCCTCGAACTCCGAGCCGTCGGTGATGCCGCACAGACTGTAGGCAACGCGCAGCGTCAGCTGTTTGTCGTGCCACACCTTGAACAGCGCCTGGTACTCGCGCGGCGTGACGTTGTTGCCACCCGGATCGACGACTCCTGTCAGGCCCAGGCGGTTGAGCTCGCGAAAGAAGACCTTCGTGCCTTCGACCTGTTCTTCGAAGGTCGGCTTGGGCAGGCGGTCGAATAACTCCACGAGGTTGCCGGTGACCGCTCCTGTCAGTTTTCCGCTTGCGTCCCGTTCGAGCCGGTTTCCGCGCGGCAAGTCGGCGTCGGCATTGATGTTCAGCGCTTTGAGCGCCAGCGGCGTCAGCATCGCCCACCCGTAGGCAAGCTGCACGTAGACGGGATGGTTGGGAGCGGCAGCAACGAGCTCGGCCTGCGTCGGCCGGCGCCGTTCCTTGAACGTCTCCAGCGTGGCGGGAGGTGTCGCCACGATCAGCCATGCGCCCGGTCTGGCTCTGAGCGACGCTTCGTGAAGACGGTTCAACGCCTCGGCCAGACTGGCGGCCCCAATCCAGTTCACTTCGGTGCTGAAGCTCAGGGCCGCACGCGTCGCGTGCATGTGGGAGTCGATAAGACCAGGGATGACCGTTCGTCCTTGCAAATCAATCGTGCGCGTCGGCGGGCCGGCAAGTTTGCGAATCTCGTCGTCGCGACCGACCGCAACGATCTTCCCCTCGCGCACGGCCAGCGCGCTCTGCGTGGAAAACTGGGCATCAACGGTCACTATCTTGCCGTTGACAAGGACGGTGTCGGCAACCTGCGCCGATGCGAATGTCCCGGCCGCGACGCTGAGAACGGCCGACAACGAGGCTATTACGAGCCGCTCGCGCACGATTCACCTCCTCGTAGAAGTCCGAGCCCTGGGTGGCGGCGAGCATACTACACCGCCGCGATGGTGACAGTCGGGCCACCGAGCCCGGAGCTCATACTCGGTTGCGCAATGTCCAGCGGGACTGCACCCTCGATCTGCGCGTCTGCACGGCCGAGTCGGGCCCCGCCGGAAATTGGCCACCCGTCGAGCCCCGCGTCGTGAGGCGCGTTGAGCCATATGTACGGGTCACATGATACATTTACCCATATGAAGACCACCGTCGACCTGCCAGACTCCCTGCTCCGCGAGGCCAAGCGCGTCGCGCTCCGTGAGAACACGACGGTTCGGGCGCTCATCGAGCGCGGCCTCCGCAGCGTGGTGGGCGGTCGTCGATCCGCCGGGCGCTTCGTTCTTCGAAAAGCCGGCTTTCGCGGTGATGGGCTGGTGGCGGGCCGGTCGCTCCGCGACTGGGAGGCGATTCGCGACCTGAGCTATTCGGAGCGGGGGGCATGATCGCCGTCGACACGAACATCCTGGTCTACGCCCACCGCGAGGAGGCGCAATGGCACGATCGCGCCGAGCGCGCCGTTCGAGAGCTCGCCGAAGGCGTCGCCGCCTGGACGATTCCGTGGCCGTGCGTCCACGAGTTCCTGGCCATCGCCACGCACCCGCGCATCTTCCGCACGCCTACGCCAGTAACAGCCGCGTTGGACCAGGTAGACGCCTGGTTCGAATCGCCTTCTCTCGTGACACTGGCTGAAGGTGAAAGCTACTGGGCGACGCTTCGGACATTGATTGGCGAGGCGCGTCTCGACGGCCCCCGCGTGCACGATGCGCGCGTGGCGGCGCTCTGTCTGAGCCACGCGGTGCGCGAGTTGTGGACCGCCGATCGCGACTTCTCGCTGTTTCCGGCGCTGCGCGTACGAAATCCGCTTGTGGGCTGAGGGGCTTTCGCCTCGCCATCCTCGCTGACAAATTGTCCGCGACTCGACACGGGTGTAGTATCTGCTCCTGACAACGGTGGACATCTTCTCTGCTACCACGCAGCGGTCGAAGGCGCGGCATCAGGTGACGCCGTTTGTCCGTTGGATCATGGCGGTGGTGGCTGGCGCAGCCATCATGCCGCTGATGCTGGTGCCCGTGACCGGTCAAGCGCTGTTTTCGCGAGACGCCCCGAAAGAGCCGGGCGCGAGAAGCTGGGCGCTGGCACGCATGAAGCTTCCTCCCTTCGATCCGCCGCGAACGAAGGAGGGTACACCAGACCTGCGGGGACGCTGGGCAGGCACGCCAGGTGGGGACGACCTGGAAGAACACGAGTACGTCGACATCAGCTCCCCGCCCGAAGAGAGTTTCATTTCCGATCCGCCCGACGGGAAGATTCCGTACCAGCCCTGGGCTCTGGCAACGCGAGCCGAGCACCGGGCGGGCCTGGCGCGCGGATGGCCGGGCGAGACGGGGCAACGGCTGTATGCAGATCCGCAGACCTATTGCCTCTACGCCGTCCCGCGGGCCACGTATCGCGGCGGGTTCGAGATACGGCAGGGCCCCGGCTACGTGCTCATGCTCTTCAACTTCGGCCACTACTCTCGCTACATTCCGACGGATGGACGCCCGCATCGTGTCGGGAACCGCGTCAAGCTCTGGATGGGCAACTCGCGCGGCACCTGGCAGGGCAACACGCTCGTCGTCGACGTGACGAATCTCAACGGCAGGAACTGGCTCGACCAGGTTGGTAACTTCGTCAGTGACAACGCACACCTCGTCGAGCGCTTTACGCTGGCCGACGCGAACACGATTGACTACGAGGTCACGATCGACGATCCGAAGGTATTCACCAGACCGTGGACGATTCGCCTGCCGTTCAGGCGCGCAGGCGGCGCGGCAAACGACCGGTACGTGAATGAGATATGGGAGCACGCGTGCCACGAGGGCAATAAAGCCGCTGAAGATATTCGGGACCTTGGGTTCAAATGGTTCACCGGAGTCGTTCCGCCCAACTGATCTGACCCGGCCTACTTCGGCGCGAACGAACGGATATGGGTCGGAATGTCGGTCATTAGAATTCTGGGTGCCCTTTCCGAACATGGCCCCACCACCGCACTGCGTTCGCTGAAACCGTCGATCACAGGGGATGAACATGAAGCTCAGATTGTCGGCGCTGTTGCTCACCGGCCTCGTGATAACCGTTGTCTCCTGCTCACGTGAGCCGAGCGGCACAGACCGCGCTGCCACACCTGCCGCCCCGCCAGCATGGACCGTGCAGGTGCAGGCTGTTTCGCCGCCGGCGGGTCCTGCCACCATGCTGCCCCGGCTGACCGTTTCCGGTCAGAGCGTGATTCTGAGTTGGGTCGAACGCGCGGGAACGATGGCGCACCTCGAGTTTGCCGAGCGCACATCCGCTGGTTGGAGCGAGCCCACCGCCGTGGCTTCGGGCAACAAATGGTTCCTGAGTTATGCCGACCCGCCGACTGTGCTGCGGCGGCCCGACGGCACGCTGGTCGCGAACTGGCTCATGTCGACCAACCCCATCTACGAAGGCTCCGACCTGTATCTTTCGTATTCGAAGGACAACGGCAAGACCTGGGCTCGACCGCTCGTGCCGCACCACGATGGCTCGCAGCAGCAGCACGCGTTTCCATCCTTTTTCGAGCTGCCCGGAAACGCGCTCGGGGTGATCTGGCTCGACGGACGTGACGTCCAACCCACCGACGCCAATCCCGAGGGTGGACCAATGGCCCTTCGGTACGCGGCGTACGACGCACAGTGGAAGCGGACGGCGGAGGGCGTTGTCGATCCGCGGGCGTGCGAATGCTGTTCGACGACGTCGGCGGTCACGTCGGACGGAGTGCTCACGGCATTCCGTGACCGCTCGGACAAGGAGATCCGTGACATCGCCGTCTCGCGGCTCGAAAACGGCAAGTGGACCGAACCCACGCGTGTGCACGACGACAACTGGGAAGTGTTTGCCTGTCCGGTGAACGGGCCGGTGGTGAGCGCGAGAGGTCGCGATGCCGTCGTCGCGTGGTTCACAGCGAAGGACGACAACGGTCAGGCCTGGGCTGCGTTCTCGAACGACGCGGGACGCACCTGGGGCCAGCCGATACGACTCGATGACGGCACCTCGCTCGGCCGCGTCGGAGTCGATCTCCTGGACGACGGCTCTGCGGTCGCCTCATGGGTGGAATACGCAGACAAACGAGGGCAGTTCAAGCTGCGACGCATCCAGCCATCAGGTGATCGATCGGGCGCAGTGGCGGTCTCGACGCCCTCAGCCAGGCTTGCGATGGATTCTCCACGCATAGCGCGGCACGGAAAGGAACTGGTGTTCGCCTGGACTGAAATCGCGGGCACCGGCGAAAGTGATACGGCGTTTCAGGTGCACACCGCGGTGGCCACGGTGCCGGAATGACGGCCAAGGACCCGATCGGTGCGATCCTCTACGAAGCGCAACCGATAATTGAATTGAATGGACGCTCAATGCACAGAGCGTGGGCTGCGCGCGCGAGCATCGGCTCCGCCTTCCGCGCCTCCCGACGTGTGAGGAATCAGGAGCCGAGCTGGGCGCCAGGCTTGCGCGGATGCTGCGCGGCGGGGAGAGCGTCTCGGCGTGAAGGGGCTGCGATCGTCGGGCTCGCATCCAGCGCGTTCGCGTCGATCGGAGCGGCTCGCAGCTTCAGGTGAGCGAACATCGGGCGTTCACCGCCGCCGGTGGCGGGCCGCAGCGGTCTGCCCGACTCGCGGACCGCGGGGAGCTGTTTCAGGCTGACGACTCCGCGGACGTTGCCACCGATGGCGTGAATGCGCTCGCGCACCTCGTCCACCTTGACGACGACATCGCAGTGGCTTCGCGCGCCGACCCCCATCTGCCGGCGGCGCTCCGCGATCGTGCGGTAGGCGGGACGGCGCGATGAGCACAGCAAGTCGCCCGGCGCGATAGCCGTCTCGCCCGGGTCGTAGGCGACGAAGGCCGCTTGTGGCGCGCGACCGTCGCGGGCACGAATCGCCTGATCGATGTAGGTGTGATGGGCAATGGCGCGCTGGAACTGTGTCGTCGCGCCGAGGCCCGCTTCGCACATCACCCACGACACGAACGCGGCCGACCACGGGGCGTTCCATCGCGCCGCGATGCCGTCCGGTCCATCCCACCGGTCGTTCTGCCGCTCCACGATCCAGGACCCTTCGGGCGTAACCGCCCAATACCCGGCGATCGAGGCGGCAACGCGCGACGCTTCGGCTGGGGGAAGCCGCGAACGGCGGCCGCGACGAATCCCATCGTCATCCTCGCCATCGGTCGGGGCGGCCACTCGAAACCCGAAGAAGCCCCACTCCTGGGCAGCGACGTCGACAATGCGGCGTCTCGTGTCGCCGGTCGGCAATGCCCGGCACGCGCGCGGCTGAACGGTCATGGCGCCCGGCACGCCGCGCACGCGGGCGGACGGCGGCACGACCTCGGACACGTCAGGCGGCAGGCGTTCAGCGGCAGCCTGCTGCGCCGCGGCAGGTTCTTGTGCGCCAACAAGCGCGATCAGCGCGAGACCTAGCGGCAGGACGGTCGTTCGCAGGCGCGTCTTTGGATTCGAGGGACAGAGCACTGGGCCGAGAGTATAACCGGTCGATACAGGCCTCGATCATGCTCGCGCTCGAGCCTTGCGTGGTGCGGCGTGGCCTAGAGTCCTAAACTGACTCTCAGCGGGATTCGAGCCGGGCGTTGGCGGTAACTGCAGACGTCAGTGTCGCATCCTCGACGACGCCGGCCCGCAGCGCCGATGTCGTGAGCCACTGGTACGACCGCATATCGAGCACGATGACAAGACGCCGACTCGCACCAGATTCAAGCGACGACGAGTTGATCGACACCGTCAGCTCGGCTCGCTGATCGCTGCCACCCAACGCGAGAGCACTGTCCGCAGCCAGAGTCGTGCTTCCGACCGTGGAGCCACGCGCAAGGCGAGCGCTGACACGTTGCAGCACGAAGCGTACGCGACTGTACTCTCCCGGCGGCACGCTCTGCTCGCCGTGAACGGTGGTCGTCCTGCCAGCGAGCTGCAGCGGAACTGTGATCCCGTTCGGCGAACCCAAATCCTGCCAGCGAGAGCCGTCCCAAATTGACACCGACACGTCGCCCACAAGGTTGCCCGACACGCCGGGACCTCCGGCCGGAGCATCCTGGATCATCGCCTCAACGCGGGAGGACGATGATGGCTGCGTCGGAGAATCGCCGCACGCCGACGCGGTGACCGCCGCCACGTATACAACGACGCGGAAGTTACGCATAGAGGTCGTCGTTGCATCAAATGCAGTGCCAATCAAGTCGGCCATCGAAATCAGGCGGAAGTTCGAATATGACGGCACCAGCGGCCGTTGAGCAAGCGGCGCGTCTGAATTCGGTACGAAAAGTCGGTCCCTAGTCCGTTATGCGGCTCCCGACGCAACGAGTATAAGATTCGCGTTTCGAGCCGCATAACGGACTGACACCGCACGCCAAAGGCGCTGGACGCATGTTCGAGACTGTGAGATCGCGACTGACCAATACGACGGATCTGGCGGCAATCGCTCGATGAGCCCGGCCCCAACTCTTCATAAGGCTGGACCGTGGGGGCTCCTCGCCGCTCTCGCCTTTGCGGCTTTGCATTGCACCCTCGCAGCCGCGCAGACGGCCAATCAACAGCAGGATCAGACGGACCAACAGACGGTTCCGGTCCCGCAATACAAGGAAACGATCGAGGTCGTGGGCGCGACGCCCATCCACGGTCTTGGCATTCAGCGCAACAAGGTGCCCAGCAACATTCAAGGGATAACTGCCGCCGACTTGGAACAGACCGCAGGTCTCCACTTCGGCGAGCAGTTCACTGCCGCCTCCGCCAGCGTCCACGTGAACGAGGCGCAGGCGAATCCGTTCCAGTCAGACATCCAGTTCCGGGGGTTTGCCGGGTCGCCACTGCTCGGGTTGCCGCAGGGCATCGCAATCTACCAGGATGGCGTTCGTCTGAATGAGCCATTCGGGGACACGGTGAACTGGGAGTTGCTGCCGACCAATGCGATCGCGAGTGTGAACCTGATGCCCGGCTCCAATCCGCTGTTTGGCTTGAACGCCCTTGGTGGCGCCATATCAGTGCAGACGAAAACGGGCTTCTCCCATCCGGGTCATCGTGTGAGCCTGTTCGGCGGCTCGTTTGGCCGTCGCTGGGCCGACGCACAGAGCGCCGGCCACAACGACCGTCTCAGCTATTTCGTCACGGGTCGTGTGCTGCGTGAGAACGGGTGGCGTGATTTCTCTCCCTCCCGCGTCCGTCAGGTATTTGGGAACGTCGAGTGGCGGGGTGCGTCTACGATGCTGAACGCGTCGGTGACCGGCGGCGTCAATCGGCTCATCGGTAATGGGACAGCGCCTATTCAGCTTCTCGCAGAAGATCGGAACGCCATCTTCACCTACCCGGACGAGACGAAGACCAACATGACGCTCGTCACCCTTCGCGGACGGCGGGCAGCGGCCCGCGACGTGACGCTCGATGCAGTCGTGTTCTACCGGCCCGCTGCCATTCGCGCCTTGAACGGCGACGACACCACGTACGACGAGTGCCAGAACGACGGCTTCGAGGGGTTGCTGTGCACGGAAGAGGGGAAGGGAGCGCCTGTTCACGATCGATTCGGGCGTCTCGTGCCCGTTGACGAGGATGACGAGCTCGATGGGACGAACAACACGTCGAAGACGCGCACGCACGGATGGGGCACCGGCGTTCAGCTCACCGTCACGCGCCCGCTCGCCGTGCGCGAAAACCACTTCATTCTCGGTGGCAGCTTCGATGGCGGACGGTCGCGCTACGAGTCGGACACCGAGTTGGCACGCCTGACAGACGAACGCGGCGCGGTCGGCGCCGGCGTGTTCGACGAAGAAGCGGCCGTGCGACTTCGCACCGGCGTGAGACATATAGGTGCGTACGTCGCCGATTTCTTCACCGTCGCACCCAGGCTGACACTCACTGGCGCTGCACGATTCAACAACAGCATCGTGGAATTGAGGGACCAGCTCGGGGACGATCTAACGGGTGATCACGCCTTCTCCCGACTGAACCCGAGCGCCGGCCTCACGTACGAGCTTCCGGGCGGTACGACGGCGTACGGCAGCCTCAGCGTCGCCTCGCGCGTGCCCACACCGTCCGAACTGAGCTGCGCCGATCCCGATGACCCCTGCCGCCTGCCGAACGCGTTCGTCGCCGATCCCCCGTTGGAGCAGGTCGTCGCCCGTACGTGGGAAGGTGGAGCGAGGGGGCGAGTTCGGGGGTTGAACTGGAACGCATCGGTGTTTCGCACGGCGAACCGCGATGACATTACTTTCGTGAGCAGCGGCGCGCTGACCAACGAAGGGCACTTCGAAAACGTGGGCGACACCCTCCGTCGTGGACTGGAGCTCAGCGCACTCGGGGTTGTGGCGAATACCGTTCGGTGGGGCGCCGCGTACACGTATCTGCGAGCGACCTTCGATGCGCCGGTCACGTTGAGCAGCCCGAATCACCCGGCTGCGGTTGACGGCGAGATCACGATTCGGTCCGGCGATTCGCTTCCGAGCGTGCCGCGCCACAACTTGAAGGCCGACCTGTCGGTGACCACCCGCCGGGCGACTGTCGCAGGGAGCGTGACGTCCGTGTCGAGCCAGTTTCTACGTGGGGATGAAGCAAACCTGCTCCCACCGATCGAGAGTTCGACGATCGTGAATTTTTCGGGGAGCTATGCGCTACACCGGCGGACAAGGGTTGTTGCGCGTGTCACGAATGTGTTCAACGCCGCCTATGCCACGTTCGGACTGCTTGGCGAGGCTGACGAGGTGTTGGGTGGCACATTCGACGATCCGCGGTTTGTCAGTCCGGGCGCGCCGCGCGGCGCATGGATTGGACTGGACGTTAGCTTCTAAGCGCGGCATTGGACCGGTCTGCGGTTCGTTGCGTGAATTTTGGACTCGTTAGTCCCCCGCACAGGCGCGCGGATCGCGCTAAAGAGATACTGCCAACCAGCCAAGGGATTCTCATCGGGATATCAAGGGCGAGCCCTTGGCTGGCTTCCAGCGGGAGCGTCCCGACGTTGCGTCGATTGACAGGCTTGCGGTGAGCCCGCGCTTGGCGGCGTGCGTCGCAACGAGACCTTCGCGATTTGAGAAGAGCCGCTACAGGCTCCCTCAAGAAATCCGCGTCAGGCTGACATCGACGGTCGTATCGGCTTGAACAGTCGCTGTTCTGGTCGCCGTCACGAACCCGGGAACGCTGACATTGAAGCTCACCGAGCCCACTGGAATGGCCTGCAGCAGGTAATAGCCGACTGCATCAGAAGTGGCCGTCCGTCCGGACGCGCCACCAAAGGTAACCGTCACGACGGCACCCGCCAGAGGCCGGCCGGTTGCTGAATCCGTGACGCGTCCCGATACGTGGTACGTCGCGGTCACCGACGCCGCTGCCATCGACACGCTGTCGACGCCGCCGTCGTCGGTCAGCAGCACGCGTATCTGTACGCTTCCTGCCCGCGAGGTGTTCGCAGCCGTCATGCTGAGGCCGTCGAGTGGAACCGTTCCACCCGGCGTAACGCGGTTCATCTGGGCGACCTCGGGGCCAAACGTGGCGTTCAATCCGTTGGCGAAGGCGAGCTCTATCGCCTTGATTGTCGCTCCGGTGCTGCCACCAGTCTCACGCAGCACAAACCCGACATGGTACGCATCTGTCTGCGATGACAGGGACTCACGGAAGGCGGTGACCGATTGAATGAAAACGCTTGCCGGAGCTGGCGGTGGAGGTGGTGATGGTGATCGCGACGGTGACTGTGACGGTATTGGAGACGGCGATTGCGGTAAGCGATCCTGGCCGCAGCCGGCGACAACTATCGCGATCGCTGCCACACAAACCGCCTCTGCGTAACGCCTGCAGACCATGTCGTCACGGGGTCGTGCAAGATTTGTGAACGACCCAGGCGGCATAGTTCCGAACGTTCGGGAACGCTTTTGCTGAAAGAGGTGCTTCGCCGCGCCACTCTTCTGTGCGGATAACGTAGTCTCGGCCGACGGTCATCGCGCCGCGAGCGCGAGCAGCTGCGAGCTCACGCGAACAGCGGCTTCCGCACGGCGCCCGTCCATCTGAAATCGCACCCGATCGTCCTCCACGAGCAGACGGATCATGCCACCGTCGCGCAGGAATCGCTGCGCTTCACCCACCGTGAGGACCGGGGCGTGGCGCGCCTGCTCCAGAATCTCTGCGGTGCGAGCGGATTCAGACACACTGACGAATACGATCTGGCAGCCCTCGAGGCTCTCACCCGCCTGTAAGCGCCGCACCTCGATTCTTCGCCCGTTCACCGCTTTCCCGCGGACGATGGTGTCCAGGTACGGGCCGAACGGATCGACGCCGACAATCGCAAGCACCAGCGGATCTTCACTGGAGGGCCACGTCACGAACTTGGCGAAGTTCACCAGGAAACTCGCTTTGACCTGGTACTCTTCGACGCGTCCTCGCTCCTGTGCAGCCGATCCTGCCGCGCACAGAAGCACGCAGGCGAGCCCTGCGATGGCGGGTCCGATCAGGAACGCCCGCGCGACGCGGCCTTCGATGATGCCCATATCTGGCCGACGGCCGACGAGACTGGAATTAGAAGCGGACACCGGCCCGCACTCGAAACGTGCGGCCGTCCTGGAGGATCGCGTCCTTGGAGGTGCTCTTCCGACCCCGGGTCGCCGTAGCGACGGTCGAACACGTTGTAGACGCCGAGCGAGAGGCTGAAACCGTTATTGCCGTTGAAGAAGAGGTTGACGTCCTGCAGATACGCACTCCCCACCGCGTTGCCGCGCACTCCGTCGCGCCGGCCGACGTACTGCCCTTGCGCACCGAGTCGCAATCCCGTCGCTCCAAGAGGAACGATGGCGTTCAGCGTCGCGAGGTGACGCGGTGAATTGCTCAGAACGGCCCCGGTCGAGGGATCTTCGGTGCGAACCCACGCGTGACTCGCGCGGGCAATCAGCCCGCCGCGCCAGCGTCCCTCGACTTCCGATTCGACACCGTGGGCGTTGGCCGACTCAGCGTTGACGAAGTAGAGCTGTGCGAGCTCGTCCTCATCCGACGTCAACGTGATGATGCCGTTGATGTCGTATTGAAACCCAGTGACCACGGTGCGGACGTGCGAGCCCAGGTACTGCTCCCATACTCCTTCGAGCGTGGTGATCCGCTCGGGAGACAGCGCAACGTCACGTTCACGGGCTGCCTCGTAATAGTACTTTTCGTAACGCATAATTGCCGTCGTACCGGTAATGGTCGTAGCTTCCGCGCGCCGTGCCGTTCCAACCGCCCCCGAACGACCCGTTGTACTGCACGTCGACGTAGCCCCGGGCGTCCCAGGTTCGGTTGCGATGGTCGCCGAACACGCTGCCAAACGACGCGGTCGGGATCGTCTTGTCGCGCCGTGAATAGGCCGCTGCTGCACTGACGTTTCCGATCGACGATTTCGCAAAGAGCCCCTCGAGACCGTCTCCGTCGACGTGGCGGACGATGCCATTGGCGGTGTCGGGCGAGTCGTACTCGGGGTAATACAGCTCCGACGATCCCGCGCTGCGATACGTCTGGCCGGCAACGAGCAGATCCACTCCACCGTCGAACAGCCGGCCAAAGCTCGCCTGGGCCTTGCCCGTTCCGAGGTTGCCCGCTTCGGCGTTCACCTGGAGCCCGCGCCGGTCGGCGCCATTGCGCGTGATGATGTTGATAACCGCGAAGAAGGCGCTCGTGCCGTACAGCGACGAGCCCGGCCCTCGGATGACTTCCACCCGCTCGATCAGCGACACATCGAGTGGAAAATCGGTGCCGATGGGCGCCTGGTCATAGACGGCATCGTTGAGACGATGGCCATCCACGAGCAGCAGCACTCGCGTGTTGTAGTCGCCAGGCCGGCCGAATCCCCGCACGCCCACGTAGCTGTAGTTGCGGTCGTAGGTGGTGTAGAACCCCCGAACGCTTCGCTCCTCGAGCGTGAGGGTCGTCAGCTCGGACGCAGGTGTTTGTGCCGTTGCAGCGGCGGTGCGCAACACCGTGAAAGCGACCAGAAGCCACGTTCGGGAAGAGTGCAGCGTCATGTTCATGAAGCATGGCGAAGCAGGGCACATGCCGCCGAGCTGGAATCGGAGAGGCTTTTTTCGGCCATTTTTTGCGCATTTGCCCAAGGCCGTGTCCGGTTGGCAATGAGCGCGTGCGAAATGCCCACCGCACGCGCACGGCGCACAGGTGAGGAGCCCATCACGTCTCGTTCAACTTGACACTGACCCGCGCATCCATCATTCTCCGCTTCACCCTTTCACGCGAATCGTCACAGGTCCCCGGGTCATTGAACGCCGTTACATCGGTCTGAAATAGGAGGAGATATGAGAGGCAGATTGTTGATTCTCCTTGTCGGGCTTCTGCTGGCCCTGATACGCATGCCGGGGATCGCCCAGGAGCCGGATGCCAGGACCGTGCTGCAAACCGCCCTCAAGGCAATGGGCGGCGAGAATCTGAGGTCCATCCAGTATTCCGGGAGCAGCGGCTATGTCGCTGCGGTGGGGCAGAATTACAACCCGTCGAACGACTGGCCGGCCCCCATCATCACCACCTACACGCGCACGATCGACTACGAAGCGCGATCCTCGCGCGAGGAGTACGGCCTGCGGACGAGCACCGGCGAGGGCGGCCCGATCGGCGGGGGCAACGCGCCGGTCATCACCACGCCGATCGTCGGTGAACAGCGCCGGAACTGGAACGTCCGGGAAAACTTCGCCTGGAACGTGGACGGCACCAACGTTGTCCCGCAGCCGGCGCTCGGCGAGCTGCGCCAGCTCGAGATCTGGCTGACACCGCACGGCTGCCTCAAGGCGGCGCTGGCGCCGGGCGCCAACCCGATCGCCGCCGAGCGGAACGAGCAGGGCAAGGGGCGCATCGTCGGCGTGTCGTTTATGGCGCTCGGCAAGTACCGCGTGCAGTGCGGCATCAACAGCAAGAACCTGGTGGAGCGCGTCCAGACGTGGCTCCCCAATCCCGTCGTCGGCGACCTGTACCACGAAATCGTCTACACGAACTACAAGGACTTCGGCGGGGTGATGCTGCCGACGAACTTCCACGCGCATCACGATCTCGACGACGATCTTGAAGGGCAGGGCGTGAACGTGAGCGGCGGGCACAACTCGTTTGGCCTCACCGTGACCAACGTCCGCACGAACGTGCCCGACGCCGCCCCGGCCATTCCCGATGCGGTACGGACGGCCAAGGTGCCGCCCGTGCAGGTCGACGTGCAGAAAATCGGGAACGGTATCTTCTACATGGGCGGCGGAACGCACGCCAGCGTCGCCGTCGAGTTCCGCGATCACATCACCGTCTTCGACGCGCCGCTGAACGAGGCGCGGTCGCTCGCGGTGATTCGCGAGATCAAGAGAGCCATTCCCGACAAGCCGATCCGGTACGTGGTGAGCTCGCACCACCACTGGGACCACCTCGGCGGCCTCCGCGCCTACGTCGCGAAGGAGAACGTGACGGTCATCCTGCAACAAAACAATCTGTCGTACTACGCGGAGGTACTCTGGATCCGGCCGTGGACGCTGCAGCCCGATTTGCTCGCGCTGTTTCCGCCGGAGGAGGTGTCAGAGGGATACACCTTCGAGACGGTCGGCCAGAAGCACGTGCTGAGCGACGGCACGCGCACCATGGAGATCTACAACGTGCAGGGGCTCCAGCACGCGCAGGGGATGGTGATCGCGTATCTGCCGCAGGAGAAGATGGTGATCGAGGCGGATCTCTTTACGCCGCCCGCGCAGAATGCGCCGATGCCAACAATGGTCACCGCGTCGCACAGGAGTTTCTTCAACAACGTGCAGCGACTGAAGCTGGATGTCACGACCATTGCTCCTATCCACGGGGGCCGAACGTTCCCGTGGGCGGAGTTCGCCAAGTTCGTGGCGAGCGGCAAGCCCGCCACGAACTGAGGATCAACATCCGAAGATCTCGGTGAAGAAGCGCCGGATCGATCGCCTGTATTCCTGATCCGCGCGCCCTTCTTGCGGGTTGGACGGGTTGGTGAAGCCGTGGGAGGAGCCGCTGTAGAGCTGCAGCTCCCACGGCACCTTAGCGGCGCGCAGGTCCGCAATCAGCTTGTTGACTTCCTCGAGCGGCGCCACTTCGTCCTCGGCACCGTGCAGGATGAGCACCGGCCCTTTGATGTTCTTGGCTGCCGCGGGCGTGAAGTTGCGGAATGACCCGTGCACGGCAATCGTGCCGAGTGCGGAGGCGCCCGTTTCCGCCAGTTCCACGGCCACCGTGCCGCCGAAGCAGTAGCCAGCCAAGGGCTCGCCCTTGATATCCCGATGAGAATCCCTTGGCTGGTTGGCAGTATCTCTTTGGCGCGCTCCGCGCGCCTAGGACCGCTATGC